>Ga0302322_100000477_pt1 | contig 31012 bp, 24 predicted proteins | sample Fen_T0_2_FD_203757 | JGI IMG/M metagenome (GOLD analysis project Ga0302322, IMG submission 203757) | Peat permafrost microbial communities from Stordalen Mire near Abisko, Sweden - Fen_T0_2 | ecosystem: Environmental > Terrestrial > Soil > Wetlands > Permafrost | place: Sweden: Abisko...
AGGCCGAAGTCGCCCCAGAAGTTGACCTTGAGCGTGACCTTCTCGGCGGCCTTGCTGGAGCTGGACGACGAAGGGGTGCTGCTCGAGCCGCACGCGGCGAGCAGGAAGGACGCGGCGGCGCCGAGCGCGGCCGCTCGGACCAGTGGTCTACGGGAAGTCATATCCCGGCTCCTTTGACGGTGGTATGCCGCCGAGCGGCAGTTGGGAGCGCTCCCAGTTGGGTGCACCCCCGACCGTGGCGCCTCGACGCCTGGGTGTCAACGGCGGTCGGGATCACAATTCAGTAACTGCAGCGAAACCCGTGGGTCACAAGGGATTCGCCTCCCCGGTGCCCTCCGTCGACCTGCGGGGGACGCGCCGACGGGCTTGACCAGCGCCATCTCGGGTCCCATATTGGGAGCGCTCCCAGGGGCCTGGCGACGGTGCGTCACCGGACGGCCCTGCAATCGTTTCGAGCGGTGGTTCGCATGACCAGGACGGCGCCCCTCCCCAGGGTGCTTCCGGGGCCCGGCCAGGCCCCGGGGGAGGCGCGCATGCCCGATCACGACAGGCCCGTTTCCCTCTGTAACATGAACATCGCCGTCCGTGAGACGGATCGAAGGGACGGGTCATGAGTGCTGCTCCGCGTGCCGTACCGCCGGTGCCTCCCCGGCCGACGCTCGAGAGCGTCGCCGCCGAGGCCGGCGTCTCGCGCGGGACGGCGAGCCGGGCCCTCAACGGCGGGACGAACGTCAGCCCGAAGGCGCTCCAGGCGGTGCTCGACGCCGCCGACCGGCTCGGGTACCGGCCGAACCTGGCCGCAAGGTCCCTCGTGCTGGGGCGGTCGGGCAGCATCGGCCTGCTCGTCTCGGAGAGTGACGACCGGCTGTTCAACGACCCGTTCTTCGCCAAGGTCGTCCGGGGCGCCCACCGGGAGCTGGCCGACCACGGGATGCAACTGGTCCTGTCCCTCTCCCAGACGCCCGAGGAGCGCGCCCAGACCGTCCGGTTCGCCGCGGGCCGCCACCTCGACGGCGTCCTGCTGATCTCCGTCCGGGGCGGCGATCCCCTGCCCGAGGCGCTGCTCGAGGCGGGCATCCCCGTCGTCATGGCCGGCCGGGAGAGCCGGGCGCGGACCGATCGCGGGCTGTGGTGGGTGGACGCCGACAATCGCGGCGGGGCGCGGGCGGCGGTCGAGCACCTGATCGAGGGCGGCCGGCGGTGCGTCGTCACCGTCGCCGGGCCCGCGGACATGGCCGTGGGCCGCGACCGGGCGGCGGGCTGGCGCGACGCGCTCCGGGCCGCCGAGGGCGAGCCGCCGTCGGCCGACCGGCTCGAGCGCGGGGAGTTCACCATCGAGTCCGGGTGGGAGTGCACGCACCGGCTACTGCGGCGCTACCCGGACCTGGACGCGGTCTTCGCCGCCTCCGACCTGATGGCGATGGGCGCCCTGCAGGCCCTGCGCGAGGCCGGACGCCGGGTGCCGGACGACGTCGCGCTGGTGGGGTTCGAGGACATCCCGGCCGCTGAGCAGACCGACCCCCCGCTGACGACCGTGCGCCAGCCGGTGGAGGCGATCGGCCGCCAGATGGCGGCCCTGATGATCGCCCGGCTGGCGGGGGAGGGCATCAGCCCGCCGTGGTCGGTCCTCCCGACCGAGCTGGTGGTCCGCCAGTCCGGCTGACCATGCCCGCCCCTCCCCGCCCTGATCGTCCCGGATTGCATGATCACGAGGGGTGGGGCGGTCAAGGTGGGGACGGCGGGTGCCGATGCACCGGGGGCCGGTCGACGTGGTGACGTCGGCCGGGATCCGACGCCTGCACCGGGTGGCCGCCCGGCACGTCCCCGGACGCGGCTGCCCTCGAATGGGGAGGACCTGCCGTGCCGGAGTCCCAGCGCAGCGACGACGCGCGCGCCGGGGCGCCCGCCGGCCGGTCGACGCCCGTCACCCGCCCGCCCGTCGCCCGTCCGGCGGCGGTGCGCCCGTCCACCGGCCGCCTGCTCGCGGGTGCCGTCCTGGTCGCGGCCGGGCTCCTGGCCGGGGTGGCGGCCGGGCTCCTGGCGGGACCGGCCGCGGTCGGCGGCTCGCCCGGCTCGCTGACCGCGCTCGTCGCCGCCGTCGGCACGGCCGCCGGGCTCGCCGGATGGCTGGTCGTGGAACGCCACCGAGCCGGTGCGGCGCGGGCCGAGGTGGCCCGCCTGCGCGAGGTGGCCACCGCCACCCGTCGGATGGCGAGCCTCGACGTCCCCACCGTGGTGCGGGAGCTGACGGCCGCCGCCGAGGGGCTCGGGTTCGTGGACGTCGAGTTGCGGCCCCGGTCCGTCGTGGGCGCCACCGTGCCGGGCGACCCGGGGGACGGGCGTGAGGGGCCGGTGGGCTGGTTCGACGCCGTCCTCGCCCGGACCGCGGCCACCGGGTACGCCGTCATCGAGGGCGTCGAGGCCGGGGTGCCCACCGGGCCGGGCCGGCTGCTCGTGGTGACGCCGGTCACCGCCGGGCCGGCCTCGGAGGCCCTGCTCCTGGCGCGGCACGCCCGCCCGGTCGACCCGTCCGACGCCGAGGCGCTCTGCCTCCTCGCCGGGCAGGCGGCGGCGGCGCTCGCGAACGCGCTGCGGCACGAGGAGGGCCGCGTCGTCGAGGAGCGGCTCGCCCACAACTCCACCCACGACGCCCTCACCGGCCTGCCCAACCGGGCGCTGCTGCGCGACCGGGCGCGGCTCGCCGTCGCGCGGAGCCGCAGGCAGGGCACCCTGGTCGCCTTGATGATCATCGATGTGGACCGGTTCAAGGAGGTCAACGACGTCCTCGGGCACGCCGTCGGCGACGGCCTGCTGCGCCAGGTGGGCGAGCGCCTGACCGGGGGCCTGCGCGCGGAGGACACCTGCGCCCGGATCGGCGGGGACGAGTTCGCGGTCGTCTCGGGCGACCACGAGACCGTCGACACGGTCCTGGAGATGGCGCGCCGCCTCGTCGGCTCGCTGCAGGAGGCGTTCTCCGTCGACGGCTCCAGCGTGGACGTCGAGGCGAGCATGGGCGTGGCCTGGGCCCCCGATCACGGCGAGGACGTCGACGACCTGCTGCGCCGGGCCACGGTGGCGATGTGCGCGGCGAAGGAGCGGCGCGAGGGGATCGTCGTCTACCGGCCCGCCGACGACCAGCTCACGCCCGTCCACCTGGCGACGCTCGGCGACCTGCGGCGGGCGCTGGAGTCCGAGGAGCAGCTGAGCGCGCTCTTCCAGCCCATCGTCAGCGTGGCGTCCGAGCACCTGGTGGCCGTGGAGGCGCTGCTGCGCTGGAACCACCCGTCGCGCGGGCCGGTGTCGCCGTCGGAGTTCATCCCGCTCGCCGAGGGGACGTCGGTGATCCACCAGCTGACGGACCACGTGCTGGACCTGGCGCTCGGGTCGCTGTCGCGGTGGCTCACCCAGGGCCTCGACATCCACCTGGCCGTCAACCTGTCGACGCGGACCCTCCTCGACGTCTCGCTCACCCAGCGGCTGGAGAGCCTGCTCGACCACCACCAGATCGACCCGGACCGGGTCCGGCTGGAGATCACCGAGGGGACACTCCTCGCCGACCCGACCCGGTCGATCGCCACCATGCACCGGCTGAAGGACCTCGGGCTGCGCCTGTCCATCGACGACTTCGGCACCGGGTACGCCTCGATGAGCTACCTGAAGAGCCTGCCGGTGGACGAGCTGAAGATCGACCGGACGTTCGTCGCCGACATGCTGCGGTCGACCCGGGACGGCGCGATGGTCAACTCCGTCATCGACCTCGCGCACGGCCTGGGGCTGCACGTCGTCGCCGAGGGCGTGGAGGACCAGGACACGCTGGACGCGCTGTGCTTCGTGGGGTGCGACCTCGCCCAGGGCTACTTCGTCGGGCGGCCGATGACGGCCGAGGCGCTCTTCGAGTGGGCCGCCGCCCGCGGCGACCTGGACCGCCTGCCCGGGCACCCCGCCGACCGCCCGCTCTGACGCCCAACCCCCGTGATCATGCAATCCGGGACGATCATGCAATCCGGGAGCGCCGGGCCCGGAGGTCGGGTGCGCGGCCTATCGTGGTGGCCCGATCACGATCGCAGGAGGAACCCGACATGGACGTCAGCGACCTGCTCCGGGAGGCCTACGGGCGGGTGCCCGACCTGGTGCGCGGGGCCCTGGACGGGCTCACGCAGGCGCAGCTGCGCGAGGCGCCCGCCGCCGGTGCCAACCCGATCGGCTGGACCGTGTGGCACCTGATCCGGGTGCAGGACCACCACCTCGGCGAGGTGATGGACGTCGACCAGCTCTGGCTCGCCGACGGCTGGGCCGGCCGGTTCGGCCGCGCCGCGGAGCGTGACGACACCGGCTACGGGCACGGCCCGGACGACGTCGCGGGCCTGGACCCGGTGAGCGGCGACCTGCTCCTGGCGTACCTGGACGCCGTTCACGCCCGCACCGTCGGGTACCTCGCCGGGCTGGAGCCGAAGGACCTCGACCGGGTCGTCGACGAGCGGTGGGACCCGCCGGTCACCCTGGGCGTGCGGCTGGTGAGCGTGGTGGACGACGACGTGCAGCACGCGGGCCAGGCCGCCTACGTGCGCGGGCTGCTCCTGCGCGGCTGATCCTGCGCGGGCGGGAAGCCCTGCGGCGTCCGGCCGTTCGCGGCCATCCCCTCGGCGATGAACGCCAGCCGACGCAGGGTCTCGGTGTTGCGGACGCGGATCGGCCCGCGCCGCAGCACCGGCGGCACGAACCGGCCCGGCCCGTGGCTGGCGTCCTCGCCGAGGCTGGCGGTGCACGCGCCGTCCGGGTCGTCGGGGTCGGGGTCCAGGTGCAGGTCGACGGTCGCCTCGCCCACGGGCCAGCCGCGGGCCTGCAGCACGATCCGGCGCGGCGGCTCGCAGACGAGCACCTCCGTCTCGTCGTCCAGGAGGGCCGGCCAGAGCCCGACCGAGTGGTGCAGCTTGCTGCCCACGGCCGGCCATCCCGGGTCGACGGCCCGCATCCGGGCGGCGCCCACGACCCACACGGGGTAGAGCCAGCCGGAGCTGACGACCTCGAAGACCTGCTCGCAGCTCGCCGCCACGTGCCGCCGCACCGTGGAGCGGCCCGCCTGCCGGACGTGGTCGGTGAGGGTGCCGTCGCTCGTCATGACCGGGCGAGTACCCGCCCGCGCGGCCCGCACACCTCGGTCAGGAGGCCCGCCCGGCCGGGACGGTCGCGCGCAGGCTCGTCAGGACCGACCCCGCGATGATCGAGACGATGACGGCGAGCGACACCCCGATCGGGACGGGCGCCACGTGGTGCAGGAGCATCTTGGCGCCGACGAACGCCATGACGAGCGCCAGGCCCAGCTTCAGGTGGACGAACCGGTGCATCAGGTCGGCCAGCAGGAAGTAGAGGGCGCGCAGGCCGAGCACTGCGAAGGCGTTGCTGGTGAGCACCAGGAACGGCTCGGTCGTCACCGCGAAGATCGCGGGGATGGAGTCGACCGCGAACACCAGGTCGGTCACCTCGACGAGCACCAGCACGGTGAACAGCGGGGTGGCGAGCCACCGCCCGTCGCGCCGCACCAGGAACCGGTGCCCGTGGAGCTGGGGCGTGCTCGGCACCAGGCGGCGCACCAGGCGCAGGGCGGGATGGGCGGTCGGGTCGCCGTGGCTGCTGCGCCGCCGTGCCATCCGGACGCCGGTGAGCACCAGGAAGGCCCCGAAGAGGTACAACACCCACGCGAAGCGCTCGATGAGCGCGGCCCCCGAGGCGATGAGGACGGTGCGCATCACCAGCGCGCCGATCACCCCGAAGAACAGGACCCGGTGCTGGTACTCGCGCGGCACCGCGAACCCGGTGAGGATCAGCGCGAAGACGAAGACGTTGTCGACGGCGAGCGCCTTCTCGATCAGGTACCCGGCGTAGTACTCGCCCGCGGCCTCGCCGCCGAAGCGCCACCAGACCAGCGCGCCGAAGCCGGTGCCGACGGCGATCCACAGACCGCTCCAGGCGGCGGCCTCGCGTAGGGAGACGACGTGGTCGCGGCGGTGCGCGACGAGGTCGACGGCGAGCAGGAGCACGATCACCGCCGCGGCGGTGATCCACCAGGCGAGGGGAACGGTCGGCATCAGGGCATCCTCCGGGAGCTCATCGGCGTCACCGGAGGTCTCCTCCGACGGGCCGACCGGCCCGCCCACTCCCACCGGGCACCCGACGAGGGCGCCGTCCTGACGACGGGAATGCTGCGGAGTACTCCCCTCCAACTGCTGAAACCAGCTTCCGGTATGGTCGGGTGGGTGTCAACCGGAGCCGGCTGGACGTTCCTCAGCAACCACGGGCACGTGCTGCTGGCCGTCGCCGCCGGGCCGACGCTGCGCATCCGGGACATCGCCGAGCACGTCGGGATCACCGAGCGCGCCGTCCAGCTGATCCTCAACGACCTGGTCGACGGCGGGTACGTGGAGCGGACCCGGGCCGGGCGGCGCAACTCCTACCGCGTCGTCCAGGGCCTGCCGTTCCGGCATCCGCTGGAGGCCGGGCACACCGTCGACGAGCTGCTCGCCGTCTTCGTGCCCCACCCCTCGTGAGGGCCCTCAGGCGCGCAGCCGGAACCACACCCGCTTGCCGAGCGGTTCCTGCGCCCAACCCCAGTCGTCGGCGAGCGCCTCGACGAGCAGCAGCCCGCGGCCGTTCTCGGGCAGCACGTCGAGCGTCGCGCCCTGGTCGCGTTGCAGCGGCGGCACCGGCGAGCTGTCCGACACCGACACGTGCACGCCCCCGGCATGGACGTCGACGAGCAGCTCCCGGGGACCGCCGCCGTGCCGCAGCGCGTTCGTGACGAGCTCGCTGACCAGCAACGTCGCGGTGTCCGCGAGCCGGTCGAGGTCACCGTCGCCGAGTGCCTCGCGCAGCACCTGCCGGGCCCGGGCGGCGGCCGCGGGCCCGCCGTCGCTCAGGACGAACCGCGCCGCCGCCCGGCGCGCGCCGCCGTCCGTGCCGGGCGGTCCGTCGGCGCGGCGCACGGCGAGGACGGCGGTGTCGTCGTCGTGGGAGTCCAGCCGGCCCATCAGGCGCAGCGCCAGGTCGCACAGGTCGTCCGCGGACCGCGCGTCGACCGTCGCCATGCCCGCCTCCAGCCGGGCGAGGCCCTCGCCGACGGGCACCACCCGGTCCTCGACGAGCCCGTCGGTGAACAGCAGCAACCCGCTGCCGGGCGGCAGGTCGAGCACGGTCTCGGGGTAGGCGCCCTCACCGGCGTCGCCGCCGCCCGGAGGATCGACGCCGAGCGGTAGCCCCGGTTCGACGTCGACCAGTGCGGCGCCCCCGCCCGCCCGCACGAGCAGCGGCGCCGGGTGTCCCGCGCTCGCCACCTGGATCCGGCCGGTGGCGGGGTCGAACCGGCCGGCGAGGCAGGTGACCAGGTGGTCGCCCTCCAGCACCTGGGTGAACGCGGCCATCCGGGCCAGCACCTGGGCGGGGGACAGGCCCTCGACGGCGTAGCTGCGCAGCGCCGAGCGCATCTGGCCCATCACGGCGGCGGCCCGCACGCCGCGGCCCATGACGTCGCCGACCGCGACCGCCACGCCGCCGTCGGGCAGTTGGACGACGTCGTACCAGTCCCCACCGACCTGGGTGCCGGCCGCCCCCGCCAGGTAGCGGCCCGCGACGTCGAGGTCGGCGAGGGTGGGCAGCCGGTCGGGCAGCAGGGAGCGCTGCAGCTCCAGGGCGACGACGCGCTGGGTCTCGTAGAGGCGGGCGTTCTCCAGGGCGAGCGCGCCGCGCCGGGCCAGGTCGCCGAGGAACTGCAGGTCCTGGGCGCTGAACGCGCGGTCGCCGCGCCGGCAGGCGGTGAGCGCGCCCACGGTCTGGCCGCGGGCGGTGAGCGGCACCGAGATCGTCTCGCCCGCGCAGAGCGTGCGGACGGCGTCGACCAGGTGCGGGTCGGCGCCCGCGGCGGCGAGCGCCGCGGGAAGGTCGGCCAGCCAGTCCGCGGTCGCCGTCGACCAGGCCCGGCCCGCACCCGGCTGGTCGGGCGCGGGCGTCCAGCCGCGCAGCAGCTCCGCCGCCGCCGACTCGCGCTGCGGGTCGGCGTGCCGCGACGCGACCGGCAGCAGGCTGCCCCCGACGCCGGGCGGTCGCAGGGACGGCGACCCGGTCCCGTCGAGGTGGATGAAGGCCCAGTCGGCGAACACGGGCACGATCTGCTCGAGCAGCACGTCCACGACGTCCGCGCTGCGCAGGCTCGCGGCGAGCGCCGACCCGGCCGCCGAGAGCGTGTCGGCGCGCCGCCGCTGGGCGGCCTCGGCCTCGAAGAGGCGGGCGTTGTCGACGGCGAGCGCGGCCCGGTCGGCGAGGCTCTCGGCCAGGGAGAGGTCCTCGGGCCCGAACGGCCGCCCGCCCTGCCTCGACCGGACGACCGACAGGGTGGCAATGACCCGCCCCCGGGCGCGCAGCGGGACGACGGCACCGCTGTGCACGTCGAGGGCGCGGATCAGCTCGTACGACTCGTCGTCGCCGCCCGCCCGCTCGCGGTAGTCGGCGTCCGTCATCGGCAGGACGAGCACGGGACGGCCGGTGCGGAGCATCTGCGGGACGTAGCTGCGCTCGGGGTCGCGTCGGTCCAGCTCGCCGAGCCGCCAGTAGAGCGCGGCCTTCTCGGGGTCGCGGTGTGCGACGGCCACGCGGCGCACGGTCTCGCCGTCCGGCGTCGGCCCGGGCTCGACGACGTCGACGGCGCAGAAGTCGCCGAGCGCCGGCACCACGGCCGCCACCACGCGCTGCAGCGCCTCCTCGGAGTTCAGCGTCTCGCTGAGCATCGCGCCGACGCTCTCGATGAGGGCGAGCTGGGCGCGGGCCTTCTCGGCGGCCTTCCGCGCGTCCCGCTCTGCCGCGAGCAGCCGCGCGTGCTCGACGCCTGCGAGCACCCGGACCGTCACGTCGGTCTGGACGCCCACGAAGTGGGTGGTGCGGCCCGCGCCGTCGAGGACCGGGGAGATGGCGAGGGAGTTCCAGAACGCCGACCCGTCGGCGCGGTAGTTGAGGATCTCGGCGGAGACCGGCTCGCCGACCTGGAGCGCCTGCCGGATCCGGGCGATCTCGTCGCGGTCGGTCTCGGGGCCCTGCAGGAAGCGGCAGTTGCGCCCGACGACGGCGTCGATGGTGTAACCGGTGGTCCGTTCGAAGGCCGGGTTCACCCAGATCAGCGGGTTGTCGTCCTGGAGCGGGTCGCTGATGGTGAAGGAGATGGACGACGCGAGCAGGGCCCGCTCGGTGAGGGCGGTGTCGGCCATCAACCCGGCGGCGGCGCCGTCCGCCGTCCCCTGGACGTCGTCCCCCGTCGGCGTCGCGGACGTCCCGTGGCCGTGCGGCAGCAGGTCGAGCGGGAAGAACGCCACCATGGCGCGCGCCGACGTCCCGGCGCCGGACACGAGCTGGGAACCGGTGGCCCAGTAGGCGCGCGGCGCGCCGTCCGGTCCCGGGAAGGCGACCCGCCACCCGCTGACCGACCCGCCGTCGGCGACCCGGCGCAGGGGGTCGACGAAGGTGCGGTCGCCCGGCATCGCCTGCAGGCCGGCCGCCCGCGACCAGCGCCCGACCGGGCACGGCAGCGGCGCGTCCGCGCCGGTGAGGGCCAGGGCGGGCGGGCTGGCGTAGGTGACCTGGCCGGTGTCCGGGTCGAGCATCAGGACGGCCACCGCCGCGTGGTCCAGCACGGGGACCACGACGTTCGAGGTCGCCGCCGCCCCGCTCGCCTGCGGCATCGTCCGTGTCCTCCCGGCGTCGGTCCCACCCACCCCGCCGCGGCGTGGCCGGGTCGGGCGTCGCCCGTGGCCGTCCACGGGCACACGAGATGGTGGGGGAGGGTTCCCCGGTCGGCAAGCCGAGGGGGCGGCCGGGTCCGGGCCGAAGGACACATGGGCAGCCGCACCGGCCGCGCGTAGCATCGCCGTGGAGTCGCAGACACCGACCCCTCGTGGTGTTGCCCCGGACCCGGTGGCCCATCGATCACTCGATGGACGGATCGGACGCATGGTGGCACCGGCGATACACACCCTGGGCCTGTCGAAGCGCTACGGCGACGTGGACGCGCTCGCCGACCTCGACCTGGAGGTGCCCCAGGGCGAGGTCCTCGGCTACCTCGGCCCCAACGGCGCCGGGAAGACGACGACGATCCGGCTGCTCCTGGGCCTGATCCGGCCCACCGGCGGCCACGCGGAGATCTTCGGGCTGGACTGCCGGCTCCAGCCCGTCCAGGCGCACCGCCGCCTGGCCTACGTCGCGGGCGAGGCGAACCTCTGGCCGTCGTTGACGGGCGCGGAGACGTTGCACCTGCTCGCCCGCGTGCAGGGGCACCTCGATCCCGCCTACCGCGACCTGCTGGTCGAACGGTTCGGGCTCGACCCGTCGAAGAAGGTCCGGACCTACTCCAAGGGCAACCGGCAGAAGGTGATCCTCATCGCCGCACTGTCGGCACGGCCCGATCTGCTCATCCTCGACGAGCCGACCAGCGGGCTGGACCCGTTGATGGAGCAGGCGTTCCGGCACTGCATCCACGAGGCCAAGGAGCGCGGCCAGACGGTGTTCCTGTCGTCGCACATCCTCAGCGAGGTCGAGGCGCTGTGCGACCGGGTCGGGATCCTGCGCGCGGGTCACCTCGTCGAGATGGGCACCCTGGCGCAGATGCGCCACCTCTCGTCGCTCACGGTGGAGGCGACGTTCGAGGGGTCGGTGCCGGACCTGTCGCGGGTGCCCGGGGTGAGCGCCGTCCAGGTCGCCGGGCCCGTCGTCCGCTGCCAGGTGAGCGGGACGGTCGAGCCGCTGTTGAAGGTGCTGGCGGTCTCCGGGGTGCACGAGGTGCTCAGCCGCGAACCGTCGCTGGAGGAACTGTTCCTGGCCCACTACGGGTCCGGCGACGTCGTCGAGCCGGTGCCCGTCCATGTCGACTGACCTCGCCGTCCCGGCCGACCTCGCCGTCCCGGCCCTGGCGTCCGCAGGCCGCGGGGCCGGCCGGGTCGTCGCCCGGACGACGGCCGTCAAGGCCGTCCGCTCGGCGCTGGTGTGGGGCTGCGTGTGCGGCCTGTACATCGCCTCGTCGGCCCTCGCCTACGCGTCGACCTACACGACGGCGCGCGAGCGCGAGGCCCTGGCCGCGACCTTCGGGGCGAACGCCGGCTTCAACGCCCTGATCGGGCCCGCCCACCAGATCGGCACCGTCGGCGGTTTCACTGCGTGGCGCAGCCTCGGGGTGGTCGGCATCGTCGGCGGGGTGTGGGGCCTGCTGACCGCGACCCGGCTGCTGCGCGGCGAGGAGGAGGCGGGACGCTGGGAGCTGCTGCTGGCCGGGCAGACCTCCCGGCGCGGGGCCACCGGCCAGGCGGTCGCCGGCCTGGCCGCCGGGTGGCTCACCCTGTGGGGCGTCACCGCCGGGATCTCGGTCGCGGTGGGCCGCGCCGGCGGGGTGGGCATCGGCGTGGGCCCGGCGCTGTTCCTGGCGCTCGCGGTGGCGGCGAGCGCGGCGGTCTTCCTCGCCGTCGGAGCCCTGGCGGCGCAACTGGCGCCCACCCGCCGCCAGGCCGCGGGTTGCGCCGCCGCCGTCCTGGGGGTGTCCTTCGCCCTACGGATGATCGCGGACTCCGGCACCGGCCTGGACCGGCTGCGGTGGTTCACCCCGCTGGGCTGGGCCGAGGAGCTGCGGCCGCTCACCGCGCCCCGGCCGCTCGTGCTCGTCCCGCTCGCCGCGCTCGTCCTGGTAGCGGCCGGTCTGGCGATCCACCTGGCGGGCTCCCGGGACGTCGGGGCGAGCCTGATCCCCGACCGGCCCGCCGCCCGTCCCCGCACCCGGCTGCTGTCCGGGCCCACCGGGCTGGCGCTCCGCCTCACCCGCGGCGTCGCGGCCGGATGGGTGGCGGCGACCGCGCTGGGCGCCCTGCTGATGGGGCTGATCGCGACGTCGGTCGGCGACTCCCTCTCGGCGACCGCCGGGGACCGCGAGGCGTTCGCCAAGCTCGGCTACTCCGGCTCGGGCGTCGAGCAGTACCTCGCCGTCACGTTCCTGCTGGTCGCCCTGCTGACCGCGCTCGTGGCCGCCGGCCAGCTCGGTGCGGTCCGCGGCGAGGAGGCCGAGGGCCGCCTCGAGCACCTGCTGGTCCGCCCGGTCTCCCGGTACCGCTGGCTGGGCGGGCGGCTGGCGGTCGCCACCGGCTACCTCGTGGCCACCGGCCTGATCGCGGGGCTGATGTCCTGGGTCGGCGTGGCCGGCGTGGCCGGCGTGGCCGGCGTGGCCGGCGGGGGCGTGGGGCTCGGGACGCTGCTCGCGGCCGGGCTCAACGTCGTCCCACCCGCGGTGTTCGTGCTGGGGGTCGGGGTCCTGACGTTCGGGACGGCGCCGCGGGCGGTCGCCGCGGTGACCTACGGGCTGGTCGCCTGGTCGTTCCTCGTCCAGATCCTCGGCAGCGCCGTCACCCTGTCGGCCTGGGTGCTCGACACCTCCCTCTTCCACCAGATGGCGGCGGCCCCGGCGGCCCCCGTCGACCTGACGGCGGCATCGGTGATGGTGGCGCTCGGGGTGGCCGCCGCGGCGGCGGGCGCCGTCGCGTTCCGGCACCGGGACCTGGTCGGTGACTGATCGCCCGCGACCGCCGGTGAGGGGCCGGGTGCAGGGGGCCCCGTGTAAAGTACGGCTGGGTAGCCAGGTCGATCCTGGCGCCCGCGGGCCTTCCTGGGCCTGCTCCGCGGCGGTGCCGTGGGCGTTACTCCGGACCTCGGTAGCGCGTCTCGACGACGCACGACGTGAGGATCCCGATCATGAATCAAGTGCCCGCCCGTGACCAGAGGCGCCGGATCGTCGTCGGCGTCGACGGCTCGCCGTCCGCGCTGAAGGCACTGCGCTGGGCGATCGCACAGGCGCAGCGCACGGGCGCGAGCGTGGACGTCGTCGCGTCCTGGCTCGACCCGGTGGCGTCCGCCTACTACTCCTTCGGCTTCTCCCCGGTCTTCCCCGACGACGAGGACTGGGCGGGCCTGACCGACAAGTACCTGCAGGCGGCGGTCGCCGAGGCCGTCGACGGCCGCCGCTCCCGCGTGCAGATCGTGACCAGGGTGGTGCGGGGGCATCCGGCCCAGGTCCTGCTGGACGCCGCGGAGGGCGCGCAGCTGCTCGTCGTGGGCAGCCGCGGGCACGGCACGCTGGCCGGGCTGCTCCTCGGATCGGTCAGCCAGCACTGCGTCCAGCACGCGCCCTGTCCGGTCGTCGTCGTGCCGGCGGACCCCGTGGTCGAGCCGGTTCCGGCGTGACGGTCGAGCCGGTCCCGGTGTGACGGCGGGCGGTTCCCGGTCCTGAGGGGACCGGGCACCGCCGGGTGGTGCGGCTCAGTCCCGCAGGCGGCGCAGCGTCACGACCGGGATGGTCCGGGTCGTCTGCTTCTGGTACTCCGCGAACGCCGGGACCTTCGCCGTGACGTCGGCCCAGAGGCGCTCGCGCTCCTCGCCCTCGGCCGGCTCGGCGACGGCGTCGAACGTCTCGACGGCGTCGCCGACCCAGACCTCGCCCCGCACCCGGGGGTTCGCGACGAGGTTGTGGTACCAGGCGGGGTGGTCCTGGCGCCCGGCGGCGGAGGCGATGACCACGTACCGGTCGCCATCGGTCAGGTAGGCCAGCGGCGAGACGCGCTCGCGCCCGCTGCGGGCCCCGGTGGTGTGCAGCAGGATCAGTGCCGACCGGTCGAACATGTCGGCGATGCGCGGCGCGCCCGCGCGGAACTGCTCGATGACCTGGTCGTTCCAGGACGCGGCCGAGGGGGTGTCCTCACTCATTCCGTGATGCCTCCGAGGTTGATCGTCGTCCGAGGATGACATCTGTCATGCCCCGCGGGTGACGAACCGGCGAGGGTCGGTGCGCTCCGGGCCCCGATGCTCGACCCATGACATCCAGGACACAGCAGGCCACGGGGGAACGGTCGCGGTCGCACGGCCCCGCCGCCGTCAGCCTGCGGGGCGTGACCAAGAGCTTCGGCGCGGTCCAGGCGGTGCGCGGCATCGACCTCGACGTGCACCCGGGGGAGATCGTGGCGTTCCTCGGCCCCAACGGCGCCGGGAAGACCTCGACGATCGACATGGTGCTCGGCCTGTCGCGGCCGACGTCCGGGTCGGTGGAGGTCCTCGGCATGGCGCCGCGCGAGGCGATCGGCCGCGGCCTGGTCTCCGCCGTCATGCAGACGGGCGGCCTGCTCAAGGACCTCACCGTGGCCGAGACGGTCGAGTACACCGCGAGCCTGTTCGCCAGCGCCGTCCCCGTGCACGACGTGCTGCGCCGCGCCGGCATCGAGGGCATCGCCGACCGGCGGGTCGGCAAGTGCTCGGGCGGCGAGCAGCAGCGGCTGCGCTTCGCGCTGGCCCTGCTGCCGGACCCCGCGCTGCTGCTGCTCGACGAGCCGACGACCGGCATGGACGTCGAGGGGCGGCGCGCGTTCTGGGCCGCGATCCGGGCGGACGCCGCGCTCGGCCGGACGGTCCTGTTCGCGACCCACTACCTGGAGGAGGCCGACGCCTACGCCGACCGGATCGTGCTGGTGAGCGCGGGCCGGATCGTCGCGGACGGCAGCTCCGCCGAGGTACGTGCGCTCGCCAGCGGGACGACGGTCCGCGCGATCCTGCCGGACGCCGACCCCGACACGCTGCGTCTGCTGCCCGGCGTCGACTCGGTGGAGGTGCGCGGCGACACGGTCCTGCTGCACACCCGCCAGGGCGACGACGTCGCGCGCCACCTGCTCAACCACACCGACGCCCACGACCTGCAGATCACCGCCCAGGGGCTGGAGGACGCCTTCCTCGCCCTGACCGGGCACGAGAACGACGCCGCCACCTCCGGCTCCACCGCCGCCCAGGAGAGTTCCCGATGACCTCGACGACGCCCCTCGCCATCGACGTGAGCGCCCGGCGCGTGCCCCCGCTCGGCGGCCTGAACCCCACGCTGCTGAAGCTGGAGCTGCGGCGCCTGCTGCGCAACCAGCGGACCGTCGTCTTCACGCTGGTCATCCCCGTGATGTTCTTCGTCCTGTTCGGCGTGACGCCCTCCTACGCGACCAAGCACGTCGACAACAGCCACGGGAACGCGGCGGCCATGATCATGATCAGCATGGCCGTCTACGGCGCGATGCTGGCCACCACGGCGACCGGAGCCTCGGTGTCCATCGAGCGCGCCCTCGGCTGGAGCCGGCAGCTGCGCCTGTCGCCGCTCAACCCGGCCGCCTACGTGTTCGTCAAGCTGATCATGGCGCTGTTCATCGGCGGGATCTCGGTCCTCGCCGTCTACGTGACCGGGATCGTCACGCGCAAGGCGTCCATGCCGACGTCGGCCTGGATCTGGTCGGCCCTCATCGCCTGGGTCGGCTCGCTGACGTTCGCCGCGTTCGGCCTCTTCATGGGGTACCTGCTGCCGGGCGAGAACGTGATGCAGGTGCTCGGCCCGGGGCTGGCGCTCCTGGCCTTCCTGGGGGGCCTGTTCGTCCCGCTGGATTCCGGCTCGCTGATGCAGCAGATCGGCCAGTTCACCCCGATGTACGGGCTGAACAACCTGGTCCACGCGCCGTTCTACGGCCGGGTGGAGGCGGGGTGGGTCGTCAATGTCGTGATCTGGCTGGTGGTCTTCTCGAGCGGGGCCGTGTGGCGGTTCCGCCGGGACACCGCCCGCGTCTGACACCGCCCGCGTCTGACGCCGGGTCGCGCCGACGGGGTCTCGCCGCCGGGTCCCAGGAGGGGGGGACCCGGCGACGGGGTTCGGTGAGCCGCCCGCCGGGGCGACCGGATACGCTGGCGCGGGCCTGCCGCGGGTCCGGCCGCGCTCGGGGCCACCCTGCGGATCGATCGGGACGTGCAGGCCGGGTCCGGAGGTCGGCTGTCATGAGGGTCGGGACGTCGTGAGCATCGGGAACCTGGACGACTCCACCCGCCAGGCGCTGGCCCGCGCGGTCGCCCGCGAGGCGGGCGGTGCCGACGTCGCGGTGGGTGACGTCGACGTTCCTCGGAGCGTCGATCCCCGGGCCGCCGAACCTCCCGGTCCCCATCCGCGAGGCCCGCAGGCGCCTGCCCGGGGTGCCGGGGGTCCGGCCGGGCGGCGGGCGCTCCTCGTGGCGGCGGGCGGGGCGACCGCCGTCATCCTCACGGTGGGGTCCGTGCTCCTGCTCGTCCGCTCCGGTGACACCGCGGTGTCCGTCCCGCCGCGGTCGCCCGGGGCGACCTCCCCGGCGCTCGCCACCTCCCCGCCGTCCGGCAGCGGCGGCACCACCGGCCCGACGGCGGCCACGGGCGCCGTGACCACGCCCGCCGCCTCGGTGCGGACGTCGTCCCTCCCCTCGCGGCGACCCGTCGTGACGGGGCGGCCCAACCGGGCCCGGCCCCCCGCGACCGGGAGCACCGGCACGGCGCGCCCGACGACGACCGCGCCGACGCCGTCCCGGTCGCGCAGCGCCACCCCGACCGCGACGTCCGGGTCGTCGCCCGGCGCGTCGTCCTCGCCGTCCCGCAACCCGTCGGCCTCGGCCGCCGTCTCGCCGTCACCCTCCGGCTGACCCGGGCGGCTGCACGCACGGTGGGTCACGCCGGGGGCGGCTCGGCGTCACCTGCCGGTCGACCGTCAGACGCTGCGCGCCGGGCGGCCGCGGCCCGGCGCTTGCCGGCGTGCATCGCGACGACGCGCGGCAGCGGGATCGCGTGTCCCTCCTCGACCAGGTCGGCGGGCAGCGCCCGGGGCTCGGGCGGGGCCTGCACCCACGGGTCGTGCGCCTCCAGCAGGGCGGCCGCGGTGCGGACCGTGCAGGCGGCGGGATCGATCCGGTCCAGGTCGTCCCAGGCCACCGGGAACGAGACCGGGACGCCGGGCCGCGCCCGCGGGCCGTAGGCGGCGGCCAGGCTGGCCCCGCCCGCGCGCGTCGGGTCGAGGTAGACGCGCCCGTCGCGTTCCGCGCGCAGGAACTCGGTGGTGACCGACGCCGGGTCGACCCGGCCGGCGCGGGCGGCGAGCGCCCGCGTGGCCGCCGCCGCGTCGACGACGCGCACGCCCGCCGCGAGCGGCACGACCACGTGCAGGCCCTTGGCGCCGCTCGTCTTGACCGCGGCCGTCAGCCCGGCCGCCGTCACGGTGGCGTGCACCAGGTGCGCGGCGGCGACGACCGGGGCGAACCCGGCGCCCTCCGGCGGGTCCAGGTCGACGACGAGGTGCGTCACCTCGCCGTCCCGCCCCCGCACCAGCGTCGGGTGGTACTCGACCGCCCGCTGGTTCGCCAACCACAGCAGGGTCCGGCGGTCCTGGCACAGCGGGTAGGTGACGACGCGCCGCGACGCCTCCGCCGGCACCTCGACGCGCTCGATCCATTGCGGTGCATGGGCGGGCAGGTTCTTCTGCATGAACGGCGGTTGCCCCGGCCGGGCCCGGACGACCGACAGGGGCCGGTCGCGCAGGTGCGGCAGCATCCGGTCGGCCACGGCGTCGAGGTAGTCGACCAGGTCGCGCTTGACGACCCCCGCGCCGTCGAACAGCGGCTGGTCGAGGTTGGTGAGCGCCACGCCCTCGTGGACGGGCGACGGCGGTCGGCTGCGCGGCATCGGCCCATCCTCCCCGGACGCACGCGCCGGGCCAACCCGCGCACGACCAGCCGTCCGGCGATGTCGCCGCGGGCAGGGGGGCCCCGGTGGTTCCCTCGCGCGGGGTTGGGCATAGTTTGGGGTCCCTGGTTCGGACGGCTCGGCGGATCCCGTGCCCGACCGGACCGAAACCCCCACCTCATGACGATTCGGTAACTAGAGTCCGGGGCGCGCCACGCGGGCCTTGAGCTGGCTTTGGGGGGGTATGGCACAGTGAGCGCAGGATCCATCCTTTGATCAAGGAGGGCGTAGCGATGGCGGCCGAGGCGGACTCGCGTTCTGGTGGTGGAAGGCTCGCGATGGGTGCGGGACGAGGCGGGCGTGCGGGGCTCGCCGTGCTCTCGTCGGCGGCGCTCCTCGCCCTGGCCGCGTGTTCGGGAGGCAGTTCGGGAGCGGCCCCCGGCAGCTCGTCGGGCAATGGCGGCACGCCGGTCAAGGGCGGCACGCTCAACATGCTCGGCGTCGGCGATGTCGACTACATGGACCCGAACATCAGCTACTACTCCGGCGGCTACGTCGCGATGCGGCTGATCTCCCGGCAGCTGTACACGTACTCCGGCCAGGCGTCCAACGCCGGGCAGACGGTTCCGGACCTGGCCACGGACCAGCCGAAGCTGAGCGCCGACGGGCTCACGGCGACCATCACCATCCGGCAGGGGGCGAAGTGGGACACCACTCCCGCCCGGCAGATCACCGCCGAGGACTTCATCCGCGGCGTGAAGCGCACCTGCAACCCGGCGCAGCCGTTCAGCGGCACCCCGGACTTCCAGGATCTGCTCGTCGGGTACACGCAGTTCTGCGACGGGTTCAAGAAGGTCGGCCAGACCGCGACGGCGATCGCCGGTTACCTCAACGCCAACCAGATCTCGGGCGTGAAGCAGGGCGGTGACGACCGCACCGTCGTCCTGACCCTGTCGCACCCGGCGTCCTACCTCGCCGACATGCTCACTCTGACGGCGTTCACGCCCGCGCCCAAGGAGTACGACGCCTACGTCCCGGCGAGCAACGACCTGGCGCAGCACCTCGTCTCCTCGGGCCCGTACAAGCTCACCAAGTACGACCCGACCAAGACGATCCTGATGGACCGCAACCCCGCCTGGGACGGCGCGACCGACCCGGTGCGCAAGGCGTACGTCGACAAGATCGTGATCGACGAGACGCGCTCGCAGGAGAGCGTCCAGCAGCAGCTCGAGACCGGTTCCCCGAGCGCGGACATGGAATGGGACACCTTCCCGCCGCCGTCGGTGCTGCCGCGGCTCATCGCCGCCAAGGACCCCAAGCTCACGCTCGGCGCGACGTCGTCGTCCAACCCGTACATCGTCTTCAACACCGTCTCGCCCAGCAACAACGGGGCGATGGGCAAGATCCCGGTGCGCCAGGCATTGGAGCAGGCGCTGAACCGGACGACGATCATCCAGGCGATGGGCGGCCCCAAGGTCTACCCGCCGCTCACGCACGTGCTGCCGAAGGTCATCATCGGCGGTGAGCAGGACTTCGACCTGTACCCGCACGACGCGGCCAAGGCGAAGGCCGCCCTCGCGGCGGCCGGGTATCCCAACGGCCTCACGATCAAGGTCCTCTACCGCAGCAAGGCGGCGGCGGCGGTGAAGGCGTTCTCGACCCTCCAGCAGGACCTCAAGGAATCGGGCATCACGGTCGAGGGTGTGCCCTCGCCGAACGCCGACTTCTACACCAAGTACCTGCAGCAGGAGTCGGTCGCCAAGCGCGGCGTCTGGGACCTGGCGATCGCCGGCTGGGGTGCGGACTGGCACGGCAACGCCGCCCTGTCGTACTTCAACCCGCTGTTCAGCGGCAAGAACAGCTTCCCGCCGAGTGGCAGCAACTTCGGTTTCTACGACTCCCCGGCGACCAACACGGCCATCGCGACGGCCATCGCGGCGAAGACCGTCGAGGAGGCCGGCCAGGCGTGGGCGAAGGTCGACCGGCAGGTCATGGAGGACGCGGCCTTCTTCCCGATCACCAACCCGAACTGGCCCGTCTACCACGCCGAGCAGACGAAGAACACGGTGTACGTCGACCAGCTGCAGCAGTACGACCCGGCGAACGTCTGGCTGGACCCGGCGAAGAACGGCGGCTGACCCACCGTGGAACTCCTGGAGGTCCGTGACCTTCACGTGTCCTTCTCCACCCCGGACGGCCTGGTCCAGGCCGTCCGGGGCCTGGACTTCACCGTCCGGGCCGGGACGACGTTGAGCATCGTGGGTGAGTCGGGCTCGGGGAAGAGCGTGTCCACCCAGACGATGATCGGCCTCACCCGGGGCGCGAAGGTCAGCGGGGAGGCGCGCTTCGACGGCGACGACCTGTTGAAGATGGACGACGAGGCGCTGCGGCGGGTCCGCGGCAGCCAGATCGCCATGATCTTCCAGGATCCGCTGTCCAGCCTGCACCCGTACTACCGCGTCGGGTGGCAGATCGTGGAGCTGATCCGCGAGCACGACCACTCCCTCAGCAAGGCGCAGGCCCGCGCCCGCGCCGTCGACCTGCTGAAGCTCGTCGGGATCCCGCACGCCGACCGGCGGGTCGACGACTACCCGCACCAGTTCTCCGGCGGCATGCGCCAGCGGGCGATGATCGCGATGGCGATGGCGATGAACCCGCGCCTGCTCATCGCCGACGAGCCGACGACGGCCCTCGACGTCACCGTGCAGGCGCAGGTGCTGCGGGTCATGCGGGCGCTGCAGGCCGAGTTCGGGACCGCCATCATCCTCATCACCCACGACCTGGGGGTGGTGGCGGACCTCTCGGACGACGTCGTCGTCATGTACGCCGGCCGCGCCATGGAGAAGGCCGACCGGCGCACCCTGTTCTACGACAACCACCATCCCTACACCGAGGGCCTGCTGCAGTCGGTGCCGGTGCCGGGCCAGCGCACCCGGCTCACGCCCATCACCGGGCAGCCGCCGAGCCTGGTGAACCCGCCGCCGGGCTGCCCGTTCCACCCGCGCTGCCCGTACGCGTTCGACCGCTGCCACGAGGAGACCCCGCCCTTGCGGCCGGTGAACATGTCGCCGACGCACGTCTCGTCGTGCTGGCTGCCGACCGACCCCGCGGGTCGCGCGGAGGCCCGCGTCGAGCTGGCGCGCCGTCGGGCCGGGACGGGGGCGGCATGACCGCGCAGACCGGTGCGGCACCGCAGCCGCCCGTCCCCGGGGGCCACGTGCCGTCCGGGGAGGTGCTGCTGCGGGCGCGCGACGTCGTCAAGTACTTCCCGGTCGGCGGCCGGGGCTGGCGCGGGGGGTCGCGCGAGGTCGTCCACGCCGTCGACGGGGTGTCCCTCGACATCCACCGGGGCGAGACCGTGGGCCTGGTGGGGGAGACGGGCTGCGGCAAGTCCACGCTCGCCCGGTGCCTGACCCGGCTGTACGACCTGACGTCGGGCACCGTCGAGTTCGAGGGCCAGGACATCTCCCGGCTCGACCGCCGGGCGATGCGCCCGTTCCGGCGCAACATCCAGATGATCTTCCAGGACCCGTACGGCTCGCTGAACCCGCGGCGGCGGGTCGGCTCGATCATCGGCGAGCCGTACGCCGTCCACGGGATCGCGGACGGCGCCGAGCGCAAGCGGCGCGTGCAGGAACTGATGGAGCTCGTGGGCCTCAACCCCGAGCACTACAACCGGTTCCCGGCCGAGTTCTCCGGCGGCCAGCGCCAGCGCATCGGCGTGGCCCGGGCGCTCGCGCTGCGGCCGAAGCTCATCGTCTGCGACGAGCCGGTGTCGGCCCTCGACGTCTCCATCCAGGCGCAGATCATCAACCTGCTGAGCGATCTGCAGCACGAGTTCGACCTGACGTACCTCTTCATCGCGCACGACCTGTCGGTCGTCCAGCAGGTGAGCACCAGGGTCGCCGTCATGTACCTGGGGACGGTCGCCGAGGTGGCCGGGGCCGACCCGCTCTACGACACCCCGCGCCACCCCTACACCGCGGCGCTGCTCTCCGCGGCCCCGGTCGCCGACCCGGACCGGGCGCAGTCGCGCGAGCGCGTCATCCTCAGCGGCGACCCGCCGTCGCCGGTCACCCCGCCGAGCGGGTGCCGGTTCCACCCGCGCTGCCCCAAGGCGCAGGACGACTGCCTCCACCTCGAGCCGGCGCTCGAACCCCGGCTCGGCGACGGGCCCGAGCACGTGGCCGCCTGCCACCACCCGCTGGCCGACGGCGAACGTCTGCCGACGGGCGCCGCCGTGGTGTCCGCGGAGGTCACCGGGGCCGACGACGTGGCGGCGTCCACGCCCCCGGACGGAGAGGAGCAGCCGTGACCCAGGCAGCAGATGTCGACGTCGCCTCGCCGGAGCCCGGGGTCCCTGTCGCCCCCATCGCGGGCCGCAGCCCGTGGCGGCTGGGGTGGGAGCGGTTGCGACGTGACCGGGTGGCGATGGTGTCCCTCCTCGTCATCGTGCTCATCTTCGCGTTCGCGCTCCTCGCGCCGCTCGTGGCGTCGCTGACCGGGCACGACCCGAACGCCCAGTTCCGCCAGACCGGGCTCACGCCGGACGGCCTGCCCGAGGCGCCGACGTCGGAGTTCCTCCTCGGCACCGACGACCTGGGCCGCGACATCCTGGTGCGCATCGCCTACGGCGCCCGGATCTCGCTGCTCGTCGGCGTCGTCGCGACGGTGATCACGATCATCGTCGGGGTGGTCGTCGGGCTCGCCGCCGGCTACTACGGCGGCGTCATCGACACCGTCCTGGCGCGGTTCGTCGACGTCGTGCTGTCGTTCCCGTTCCTGCTGTTCGCGGTCTCGCTGGTCTCCGTGACCGGTCCCAGCCTGTGGATCGCGATCACCGTGATCGCCCTGTTCAGCTGGGCGTCCGTCGCCCGCATCGTGCGCGGGCAGGTCCTCTCGATCCGGGAGAAGGAGTACATCGAGGCGGCCCGGTCGCTGGGGTCGAGCGACGTGCGCATCATGGCGCTGGACGTGCTGCCCAACGTGCTGGCGCCCGTCATCGTGTACTCGACCCTGCTGATCCCGATCGTCATCAGCACCGAGGCGACCCTGTCGTTCCTCGGCCTCGGCGTGCCGCCGCCCACGCCCACGTGGGGCGGGATGCTGGACGAGTCGCGCAACTACTACCAGCAGGCGTGGTGGTTCGTCGTGTTCCCCGGCAGTGCGCTGCTGCTGACGACGCTCGCGTTCAACCTGTTCGGCGACGGCGTCCGCGACGCCTTCGACCCGCGGGCCGACCGGCTGATGAAGGGCTGAGGCGATGCTGTCCTTCCTGGTGCGCCGCATCCTCATCGGGGTGCTGGTCCTGTGGATCATCACGATGCTCGTGTTCGGCATCTTCTTCGTCGCCCCGAACAACGTCGCCCAGACGCTGGCCGGCCGCCAGGCGACGCCCGAGACGGTCGCCCTGGTGCAGCACCGGCTGGGCCTCGACGACCCGATGTGGCTGCAGTACCTGCACTTCCTGGGGAACGCCCTCAAGGGGAACCTCGGGTACGACTACTACCACCTGGTGTCCGTGAACTCCATCGTCGCGGACGCCGCCCCCAAGACGGCGTCGCTCGCGATCGGCGCGGCCGTGCTGTGGCTCGTGCTGGGCGTGCTCAACGGCGTCGTGTCCGCGGTGCGGCCCCGCAGCCTGATCGACCGCGGCCTCACCGGGTTCGCCCTGTTCTTCTACTCGATGCCGACGTTCCTGCTCGGCCTGGTCGCGCTGTACTTCCTCTACTACCGGCTCACCGTCGCGGGGTTCGCGTGGTTCCCCGCAGGCGGGTACGTCAACTTCTCCCAGGACCCGCTGCAGTGGGCGCGCTCGCTCATCCTGCCGTGGCTGACGCTGGCCCTGGTGTACGCGGCGACGTACACCCGGCTCACCCGTGCGTCCATGCTGGAGGTGCTGGGGGAGGACTACATCCGCACGGCCCGGTCGAAGGGCATCAGCGAGCGGCGGGTGACGTTCCGGCACGGCCTTCGGGCCGCGCTGACGCCGGTCGTGACCCAGTTCGGCATCGACCTGGGCCAGCTCGTGGGCGGCGCGCTGGTCACCGAGCAGGTGTTCAGCATCGACGGGCTCGGCCGGACGTCGGTCCAGGCGATCGACAACCAGGACCTGCCCGTCATCATCGGGATCGTCCTGGTGGCCGCGGCGGTCGTCGTCGTCGCCAACCTCCTGGTCGACATGGCGTACGCCTGGCTCGACCCGCGGGTCCGCCTGAGCTGACCCGCACCTGCCCCTCCGGGGCACCGCCGCGGGGGCCGACGTCGGTCGGTCGCCCGCGGCGGGCCCGGGGCCACCTCAGCGCTGGGCGCGTGCCACGAACGGTTCCAGCGGGTTCCCGACGTAGATCTGGCGCGGCCGGTAGATCCGCGTCTTCGGCTCGTCGTGGATCTCCTTCCAGTTCGCGATCCACCCGGGCATGCGCCCGATCGCGAACATGACCGTGAACATCTCCAGCGGGATGCCGAGGGCGCGCAGGATGATGCCGCTGTAGAAGTCCACGTTGGGGTAGAGCTGCCGCTCGACGAAGTAGTCCTCCGCGAGCGCGGCGTCGGCCAGCTCGACGGCGATGTCGAGCAGCGGGTCGGTGATGTGCATCTGGCCCAGCAGCTTGTCCGCGGCCTCCTTGAGGATCTTCGCCCGGGGGTCGAAGTTGCGGTAGACGCGGTGGCCGAAGCCCATGAGCTTGAGCCGGTCGTCCTTGTTCTTGACCCGCTCCACGTACTCGGAGACCTGCATCCCCGACTGCTGGATGAGCTCGAGCATCTCGATGACGGCGACGTTCGCCCCGCCGTGCAGCGGGCCCCACAGCGCGCAGACGCCCGCGGCGCAGCTGGCGAACATGTTCGCCTGGCTGGACGCGACCATCCGGACCGTGCTGGTGGAGCAGTTCTGCTCGTGGTCGGCGTGCAGGAGCAGGAACAGGTTGAGCGCCCGGGCCGCCTCGGGGGACGGCTCGTACTCCTTGAACGGCAGGGAGAACATCATGTGCAGGAAGTTCTCGGCGTACTTGTAGTCGTACCGCGGGTACACCAGCGGCTCGCCGACCGACGCCTTGTAGCTCGCCGCGGCGATCGTGCGCACCTTGGACATCAGGCGGGCCGCGGCCAGCTCCAGGCCGGCGTCGTCGACGATCTCGACCTGCGGCTCGTGGCAGCTCAGGGTATTGATCATCGCGGACAGGATCGCCATCGGGTTGGCGTTCGGGGGGAACGCGTCGAAGTGCTTGAGCATGCTGTTCGGCAGCCGGGAGTTCTCGGTGAGGAGGGCGCTGAAACGGTTCCGGTCGGTCTGCGTGGGCAGGTTGCCGAAGATCACGTGCCACGCGGTCTCGACGAACGAGCTGTGCGCGGCGAACTCCTCGATCGGGATCCCGCGGTAGCGCAGGATCCCCTGCTCGCCGTCGATGTAGGTGACGGCGGACGTGCACGACCCGGTGTTGCCGTAGCCGTCGTCGAGGGTGATGTACCCCGTGCGGGCACGCAACTGGCTGATGTCGACGGCCAGCTCGTGCTCGGTGCCCTCCACCACCGGCAGGTCGTACGCGGTGCCGTCGAGCTCGATGCGGCAGGTGTGGGTCATCCTCACGACTCCTTCGCCAGACGTGCGGCGGCGCTGCTGACCGCCGCGTCGCGGACCGGCACCCGCGCCGGACGTGGGTCATCCCGCGGGGTGTGATCCGGGTGCAGGTCTACCTGGTGGTGTCCGGCGCTGTCGAGACGCCGTGCCAGGACCCGTGACCCGGAGGGCTAGCCTGGCCCGGTGGATCACGGCGTCTCGAACACGGTCACCTACAAGGTCTACTACGAGGACACCGACTGCCTCGGCATCGTCTACCACGCCAACTACCTGAAGTTCATGGAGCGTGGTCGCAGCGAGTTCCTCGCGGCACACGGCCGGACCGTGCAGGACTGGAACCGGGAGGGTTACCTCATCGTCGTCCACTCGCTGCACATCACCTACCGTCGGGCGGCCGTCCTCGGCGACATCCTTGACGTCGTCTCGTCCTTCACCCTCGGATCCCGGTTCCGCGGCACGTTCCACCAGCGGGTGGAGCGTGCTGGCGAACTCATCGTCGAGGCGGACGTCGACATCGTGTGCCTGGACGCCGACCAGCAGCTGGTCTCGTTCCCGGAGGGCCTGCGCGCCCTGGCCTCCCCGTGACGCAGCTCACCCCCATCCGGAGGCTAGGGGAAGGGGGTCAGCCGGCTCGGGCGGCCCGGGGCTCGGGGAGGGTGACGGCGAGGGTGACGCACGCCGACACCAGGTCGCCCTCGTAGCCGCCGCCGGGCCCGGACTGCCACTCCACCGGGAGGCGGTGCGAGCGCACGGGCTCCAGGCCGCGGGCCTCGACGAGGCGGTAGGCGCTGTCGTGGGCGAACGTCATCGGCGAGAGCGCCGACCGCTCCAGGGTGACGCGGAGGATCGTGACGACGACGCGCTCCTCGAACACGTCCTCGATCCGGGCGAGCGCCGGCAACGACTCCTCCCCGCAGCGCTCGCAGGCGCTCGGCGGCACGGGAGGCTGCCCGGCGCGCCACTGGGCGCCGTGCTGCAGGCAGGCGAGCAACCGCACGGGCGACTCGTGGCCGCAGGCCCGGGAGAGGGTCATCGCGTAGACGGCGGCGGCGCGGTGGTGCTCGGGTGACGACTGGCAGTAGAGCATGCGTCCTCCTCGGTCCGGGACCCGCTCCGTTCCTACGACCCTTCCTACGAGAGGGGACCGGCCGAGGTTACGGTCACCCGTCGCGGGAGGGGCGTTCAGCCGTCGTAGGAGGGCACCGGGACCGGCGACGTCACCACGAACCGGCCGCCGCGGGGCGCGTCCGGCTCCACCTGCGCGGCGGGCAGCTCGATGCTGCCGGTGTCGAGCAGCCGGTCGGCGGCGTCGGCGTCGAGCGGCGGGCAGAGGTGGTCGCCCTGCACGGCGGCGCAGCCCCGCTCGCGCAGGGGCGCGAGCTGGTCGGGCCGGTCGACGCCGGTCGCCACGACGGCGAGCCCGAGCACCTGCGCGAACGTCACCATCGCCCCCAGCGCGGGCGTCCCGGCGGCGTCCTGCGGCCCGGCACCCGCCCGGACCGCGACGACGTCGAGAGGCAGCGCGCGGGCCCGCCCGAACGCCGCCCCCGCGGCGCCGTCGGCCAGGGCGAGCCGCACGCCCAGGCGCCGGACGGCGTCCAGCTCGGCGGCGAGCAGGTTCCCGCCCGCCGCGAGGTCGGCCTCGCCCACCTGCAGCACCAGCAGGTCGGGCGGCAGCGTGGCCCGGTCCAGCGCCCGGGCGACGTCGGCGGCCGGCCCGGGGACCGCCGCCGTCCGGACCGCCCCGCCGGTCCCGCCGCCCGCCCCGCGCGTCCCGCCGGGGGCGGCACCGCCGGCGGCACCGCGGCGCTCGCCCCGGGGACCGTCGGGGCGGGCCTCGGGCCCGGCGTGCGCGGCCAGCCGCACCCACACCGGGACGCCCCGGCCGCCCCGGAACCACCGCCCGCCCTCGCTGCACGCGTGCGCGAGCAGCCGCCGGTCGAGCTCGTGGGCGAGGCCGAGCGCCCGCACGGCGGGCAGGAAGGCGGGGGCGGTCAGGTCGCCGAAGCGCGGATGGGCCCAGACGTGCAGCGCCTCCACGGCCGTGACGCGCCCGTCCCGCAGGTCGACGAACGGCTGGAAGCGCACCTGCAACTCGCCGCGGCGGGTCGCGCCGGCCAGGTCGTCGGCCAGGTCCGCCGCCCGGTCCGTGCGGCGCGCCAGGCGCCGTTCCGCGGGCGGGGTCGGGACGGCCGGGCCGCCGCCGTCCCGGCCGTCGGTCGCCGGGTGCCTCGGCAGCGGCGTCCGGTCCCGGCCGGCGCGCTTGGTGCGGTACATGGCGGCGTCGGCGCGGCGCAGCAGGTCGGCGGCGCCGGGACCGTCGTCCGGCCACACGGCCACGCCGACGCTCACCGTGACCTGAAGGGTGCGCCCGGCGGCGACGAGGGGTCGGGCGACCGCCTCGAGCGCCCGGGCGGCGACCAGGGCCGCGGCGTCCGGCTGGGTCAGCTCGGGCAGCAGGACGGCGAACTCGTCGCCGCTGAGCCGGGCCACGGTGTCGTCGTGGCGGCGTCCCGCCCCCAGACGCGCGGCGATCGCGGTGAGGACCTCGTCGCCGGCCTGGTGCCCCAGGGTGTCGTTGATCTCCTTGAAACGGTCGACGTCGAACAGCAGGAGCGCGCACCGGCCCTGTGAGCGCTCGGCCCGGGCGATCGCCTCGGCCAGCCGGTCGATGAGCAGGCGCCGGTTCGGCAGGCCGGTCAGCGGATCGTGCTCGGCCAGGCGGCGCAGCTCCCGCTCGGCGCGCTTGCGCCCGGTGATGTCGCGCAGGTGCACCACGCGGCCCGCCGTCGCGCCCCGGCGGGGCGGCACCTCGCTCGTGAGCAGCTCGTACTCCCGCGCGTCCGGCCCCGTGCCGATGGTCAGCTCGGCGCCCGCCGGGGTGACGCCCACGGCGGTGGCGTGCCGCCGCACCAGGTGGTGCACCGGCACGCCGAGCCCCGCGGCCGGTCCGAGCAGGTGGGCGGCGGCCCGGTTGCGGTCGACGATCCGGCCGAGCGGGTCGACGACGAGCACCGGGTCGCCCAACCGGTCGAGGGCCAGGTGCCGGGCCGGTGGCAGCAGGTCGAGGAGCCGGTACCGCAGGACGCCCCAGACGAGCACGAGCGCCCCGGCCGACACCGCGAGCGGCGTCGGGTCGTAGGTGCGGGCGGGCCCGAGCCCGAAGCTGGACGCCGCGTTGGCGGCGAGCGGGACGGCGGCGGCGACGGCCAGGGTCACGGTCTGACGGACGTAGCCCCGCGAGATCCGCACCAGCCGGACGACGAGCAGCGCCGTCGCGCCGACCGACAGCGCCGTCGCCCAGGCGAAGTGGGGCCAGTAGAGCGGCCCGACGACGACGTGGGGGACGGGCGCGAGCGGTCCGGGTGCGAAGCGGCGCACCAGGTCGTGCGTCGCCGGGAGCGCGAGGGCCGCCCCGACGGCGACGGGTTCGACGGCGAGGGCCGCGAGCAGGCGCCGGCCCGTCCACTGGCCGCGCCCGGTGAACTGCAGGACGAACAACAGCCAGCCCGCCGGCACGACCTCGGCTCCGGCGAACTCGGCGCTCCCCCAGAACTCACGGACGCCGCGGCCGTCCGTGCCCAGTTCCAGGGCGTAGGCGAGGCACCACGCGGCGCCCCCGAGCAGCAGGGCGGCGAGCGGGGCTCCTCCGACCGCTCGCCGCCGTCGCCGCAGGAGGTGCGCGGCGCCCAGCACGTCGGCCGTGGCCGCGGCGAGCAGCAGCAGGGCCATCAGCGACCACCGCACCACGACGCCACCCCGTCCCCGACACGACGGTGCCCGGACGGGAGGCGGTCGCCGTCGTCCGCCGTGTCCGGGCCCCTGCGTTGACCTGTTCCCACAATGTTACCCAATGTGGGCACGAACGACCGCAACGTTACCGCGGATCGCGGCTGGTGCAGGCCCGGCCGGGCGGCAGCTCCGGCCGGGCCGGGGATCAGGCCGCGGGTGCCAGCGCCGTCGGGGCGGCGGCCGCCGGCTCCAGGGCCAGCTCCAGCACCTGCCGGACGTCACCGACCAGGTGCACGGTCAGCGCGTCGAGCACCTGCTGCGGGACGTCGTCCAGGTCGGGGCCGTTGCGCTCGGGCAGGATCACCTGGGTGAGCCCGGCCTGGTGCGCGGCGAGCAGCTTCTGCTTCACCCCGCCGATCGGCAGCACCCGCCCGGTGAGGGACACCTCGCCGGTCATTCCGACGTCCGCGCGCACCAGGCGACCGGTGAGCAGCGACGCGAGCGCCGTCGTCATGGTGACGCCCGCCGAGGGGCCGTCCTTGGGGACGGCGCCCGCCGGGAAGTGGACGTGCAGCCGGTGGTCCGCCAGGGGCGCCGTCGCGATCCCGAGCGCCTCGCCGTTCGCCCGCAGGAAGCCGAGCGCGATCTGCGCCGACTCCTTCATGACGTCGCCGAGCTGGCCGGTGAGGGTGAGGCCCGGCTCGCCGTCCATCATCGCGACCTCGACGAACAGCACGTCGCCGCCCGCTCCCGTGACGGCGAGGCCGGTGGCCACGCCGGGGACGGCGGTCCGCTCGGCGGCCTCCGGCTGGAAGCGCGCCCGGCCGAGGTAGTGGCGCAGCCGGTCGGCGTCGACGACGGTCGCCGGGGCGCCGTCGGCGTCACCGGCCGTGATCCGCTCGGTGGCGACCTTGCGCAGGATCCGGGCGAGGGCCCGCTCCAGCTGCCGGACGCCCGCCTCCCGGGAGTACTGCGACGCCAGCGCCCGCAGCGTGGCCTCGGGGAGCTCGACCTCGCCCGCCGCCAGGCCGGTGCGCTCCAGCTGGCGGGGCAGCAGGTGGTCGCGGGCGATGGCGACCTTCTCCTCCTCGGTGTACCCGTCGAGACGGACGACCTCCATCCGGTCGTACAGCGCCTCCGGGATGGCCTCGGCGACGTTCGCCGTGGCCAGGAAGACGACGTCCGACAGGTCGAGGTCCAGGTCGAGGTAGTGGTCGCGGAAGGTGTGGTTCTGCGCCGGGTCGAGCACCTCCAGCAGGGCCGCCGCCGGGTCGCCCCGGTAGTCCGAGCCCACCTTGTCGATCTCGTCGAGGAGGACGACCGGGTTCATCGTGCCGGCCTCCTTCACCGCGCGGACGATCCGCCCCGGCAGGGCGCCGACGTAGGTGCGCCGGTGGCCGCGGATCTCGGCCTCGTCGCGGACGCCGCCGAGCGCGACCCGCACGAACGAGCGGCCGAGCGCGCGGGCCACGGACTCGCCGAGCGACGTCTTGCCGACGCCGGGCGGCCCGACGAGGGCGAGGACGGCGCCCGAGCCCCGGCCGCCGACGACCTGCAGGCCCCGGGAGGCCCGCCGGGCCCGGACGGCGAGGAACTCGGTGATCCGGTCCTTCACGTCGTCCAGGCCGGTGTGGTCGGCGTCGAGGACGGCGCGCGCCGCCGCGACGTCGGTGGCGTCCTGCGTGCGCACGTTCCACGGCAGTTCCAGGACGGTGTCGAGCCAGGTGCGGATCCAGCCGCCCTCGGGGGAGGAGTCGGGCGACCGCTCCAGCCGGTCGGCCTCGCGCAGCGCGGCCTCGCGGACCGCCTCGGGCAGGTCGGCGGCCTCGATCCGGCTGCGGTAGTCGCCGCCCTCCTCGGGCTGGCCCTCGCCGAGCTCCTTGCGGATGGCGGCGAGTTGCTGGCGCAGCACGAACTCCCGCTGCGCCTTGTCCAGGCCGGACCGGACGTCATCGCGGATCTTGGTGCTGACCTCCAGCTCGGCCAGGTAGGCGCGGGCCTTGGGCAGCAGCAGCTCCAGCCGGGCGACCGGGTCGGGCGTCTGCAGCAGCTCCACCTTGACGTCGGTGTCGAGCCACGGCGCGTACCCGGCCGAGTCGGCGATCTCGCCGGGGGCGGAGAGCTTCTGCAGCGCGTCCAGCGCCT
>Ga0302322_100000481_pt1 | contig 30839 bp, 28 predicted proteins | sample Fen_T0_2_FD_203757 | JGI IMG/M metagenome (GOLD analysis project Ga0302322, IMG submission 203757) | Peat permafrost microbial communities from Stordalen Mire near Abisko, Sweden - Fen_T0_2 | ecosystem: Environmental > Terrestrial > Soil > Wetlands > Permafrost | place: Sweden: Abisko...
CGGCGGCACCTCCGAGCTCGTCCGGGCCGGGTTCGAGACCCTCGTCGAGGCGGGCTACGCACCCGAGATCGCCTACTACGAGTGCCTCCACGAGCTCAAGCTGATCGTCGACCTGATGTACGAGAAAGGGCTCGCCGGCATGCGCTACTCGATCTCCGACACGGCCGAGTTCGGCGACTACACCCGCGGCAAGCGCGTCATCGACGCGCACGTGCGCGAGGAGATGAAGGCGATCCTGGCGGACATCCAGTCCGGGGAGTTCGCGCGGGAGTGGGTCGCGGACATGGACGACAACGAGTCCCGACTGAAGGCGATGCGCGCGGAAGCGGCGCAGTCCCAGCTCGAGACCGTCGGCAAGGAGCTGCGTGGCCTGATGCACCGCGCCGGGGAGCGGTAGGGAGCGATGGCGTCCGTCGATGTTCCCGTCGCACTCCTCGGGTACGGCACGGTCGGCGGTGCCGTCCACCGGCTCCTCGAGGAGTCGGCGGACGAGATCGAGCGCGCCACCGGCCATCGCCTGCGTGTCACCCGCGCGCTCGTCCGCGACCCGGGCAAGGAGCGCTCGTTCTCGCCCGAGCCGGGCGTGCTCACGGACGACTTCGGCGCGATCCTCGGCGATCCGTCGATCCAGGTCGTAGCCGAGGTAATGGGCGGGGTCGACCCGGCCGGTGGCCACGTGCTCGAGCTGCTTCGCTCGGGCCGACCGGTCGTGACCGCGAACAAGCAGCTCGTCGCCCGCCGTGGCGCCGAGCTGTTCGAGGCGGCCGCCGCGGGCGGCGTCCAGCTCCGGTTCGAGGCCTCCGTCTGCGCCGCGATCCCGGTGATCAAGGTCCTGCGCGAGTCGCTCATCGTCACGAACGTGCACCGGGTGCTCGGCATCGTGAACGGGACGACGAACTTCATCCTCTCCGCGATGGAGGAGGGCCGCTCGTATGGTGACGCCCTGGCCGAGGCACAACGGCTCGGCTTTGCCGAGGCCGACCCGACGGAGGACGTGGCGGGGCTCGACGCCGCTGCCAAGACGGCGATCCTGGCGACCGTCGCCTTCGGATCGCGGGTGCCGCTCGACTGGGTCGAGGTGGAGGGCATCGAGGGCGTCACCCTCGACCACGTAGCGGCCGCCCGGGCTCTCGACATGCACGTCAAGCTGATCGGCCGCGCGACGCTCGTGGGCGACCGTGTGGACGTCCGCGTCGGCCCGGCATTCGTCGACGGCCACCACCCGCTCGCCGCCGTCGAGGGCGCCTTCAACGCGGTGATGCTCCAGGGCGACGCGATTCGCGAGATCACACTCGAGGGGCCCGGCGCCGGCGGCATCGAGACCGCCTCCGCCGTCGTCGCCGACATGGTCTCGGTCGTCGGCACGACCGGGACCGGCTTCCTGCAGAACGATCCCGTCTGGCGAAACCTGGAGCGGCTACCGCCGGGCGATCTCGCCTCGCCGTTCTATCTCAGGCTCGAGGTCGAGGACCGGGCGGGCGTGCTCGCGCGGATCGCTCACGAGCTCGCGACCGAGGGCGTCTCCGTCGCCCAGCTCGTGCAGCAGCCCGCCGACGGCCACGCCGTTCTCCACGTCGTCACTCACGAGGCGCCTGCGGGCCGCGTCGGCGCTGCCCTCGACGCGATCCGGGCCCTGCCCGAGGCGCGCGGCAAGGCGAGTGCGATGCCCGTCGTCTCCGGACGCGGCGTCGCGGAGCTCGGCTGGGCATGACCGTCGCGCTGATCGAGAGATACCGCGCACGCCTGCCGGTGAGCGAGCGGACACCCGTGATCTCGCTCGGTGAGGGCTCGACGCCCCTCCTGTGCGCACCGCGGCTGTCGGAGCGGCTCGGTGTCGAGCTCTGGCTCAAGTGGGAGGCGTCCAACCCGACGGGCTCGTACAAGGACCGCGGGATGACCGTCGCCGTCTCGAAGGCGGCCGAGGACGGCGCGGGGGCGGTCATCTGCGCCTCGACCGGAAACACCGCCGCCTCGGCGGCGGCGTATGCCGCCCGGGCAGGGATCCCGGCCGTGGTGCTGACACCGGAGGGTGCGGTGGCCGGTGCCAAGGTGGCTCAGACGCGCATGCTCGGCGCGAAGGTGCTCGAGGTGCGTGGCGACTTCGACGAGGCGCTCGCGGCGGCGCAGGAGCTCGCCCGTCGCGGCACGCACGTGCTCGTCAACTCCGTCAACCCGTACCGCAGGGCGGGTCAGAAGACCGCGGTCTTCGAGATCGTGGAGGAGCTCGGTGCCGCGCCCGACGCGTTCGTGATCCCCTACGGCGGTGGCGGCAACACGTCGGCGTATGCCGCCGGGATCGGCGAGCTCGGCCTCACGACGCCGATCTTCTCGGTCGAGGCGGAGCACCGTCCGACGACGCTCGCCTCGGCGATCCGCATCGGCGACCCCGTCCACGCGGAGAGCGTGCGGGCCGCCGGCGCGAACGTGGTGACCGTCTCCGACGAGGAGATCGTCGCCGCGTGGCTCGAGCTCGCGACCGTCGAGGGCCTCTTCTGCGAGCCGTCCTCCGCGGCGGGGCTGGCCGCGATCCGCCGGGGCGCCGTCCCGGGCGAGCGGCTCGCGGTCACGATCACCGGGCACGGCCTGAAGGACACGGAGAGCGCCGACCGCTACGCACCTGCACTCCGGCAGGTCGACGCCGACCCCGACGCAATCGCCTCCGCCGCCCACGAATGACCGTCGTCCGCGCTCCAGCGACCTCGGCGAACATCGGCGCCGGCTTCGACACCGCCGCCGTCGCGTTCGACCTCTGGAACGAGCTCGAGCTGACCGACGGCACCGGCGTCGCGGTCGAGGGCGAAGGGGCCTCCGAGCTCCCGACCGATGCTTCCAATCTGGCCGTGCGTGCCTACGCGCTCCTGGCCGACCCGGCCGGGAAGCACTTCCGCTTCCTCAACAGGATCCCCCTCGAGCGCGGGCTCGGCTCGTCCGCTGCGGCGATCGCGCTCGGGCTGGTCGCGGCCGCGCCCGGGGCGAGTGCGGAGGAACTGCTGGCGGCCGGGATCACGCTCGAGCCCCACGCCGACAACCTGGCGGCGGCTCTCCTCGGTGGGCTCACCCTCTCCTGGGACGGGCGGATCGCGCGGATCGCGGAGCGGCTTCCGCTCGACGCCGTGGCCGTCATCCCCAGGGAGCGAACGTCGACCGTGAGCTCCCGCCGGGCACTGCCGGCGACCGTGCCCCATGCAGAGGCCGCCGCCAGCGCCGGCCGAGCTGCATTGCTCGGCGCCGGAGCCGCGAGCGGTGATGCGGCCCTCTTCGCGGCCGCGCTCGGAGACTGGCTGCACGAGCCATATCGCCCTTCGGACACGCTCGCCGCGATCCGGGCCGACCCACCCGCAGGCTGCGCCGGCGCGACGCTGTCCGGGTCGGGGCCGACGGTGATCGCCTGGGTGGCACGCGACAGCACCTGCTCCGCCGACCTCGAGGCCCGGTTCCCCGACCACGAGATCCTCGAGCTCGAGGTCGCGCCCCGGGGCGCCCTGTGACCGTGATGGTCCTCGACGTCCGCCCGCTAACGGCCTACGAGGCGGGCCACATCCCCGGCGCCGTCCACCTCGACCCGGAGCACGACCTCTCGGCGATCGGCCCCGACCCCACCGTCGGCGGCCGTCATCCCCTGCCCGGCGACGCGCAGCTCGAGCAGGTCTTCGCACATGCCGGTATCGGTCCAGATCATTTTGTGCTCGCCGTCGACGAGGGAACGGGCTGGGCTGCTCGGTGCTGGTGGCTGCTACGCCACGTCGGCCATGACGCTGCAGGGACGCTCGACATGAGCGGCTACCTCGGCCCCCTCTCGACCGGGTCGGTCGCCCCTCCGCGGCGAGCCTTCCGCGCGGCGCCCCGCAAAGGCGACACGATCACGGCGGAGGAGATCCTCTCGCGGCTCGGAGACCGGTCACTCACCCTCCTCGACGCCCGGAGCCGCACCCGCTGGCTCGGGGAGGAAGAGCCTCTCGACCCGGTCGCGGGGCGAATCCCCGGTGCGGTCAACGCGCCTTTCGCCGAGCCGCTGCCCGCCGGAGCGGAGGCCGCGACGGAGGTCGTCTCCTACTGCGGCTCGGGGGTGACCGCCTGCGTGGTCGCGCAGAAGCTCGTGCTCGCCGGCCGCGACGACGTCCGCCTCTATCCCGGCTCGTTCAGTGAGTGGTGCCGCCGTGAGGGCTACCCCATCGAGAAAGGAACCCCGTGACCACGCCCTACGATCAACCTTCCGATCCCGCCAAGCGCCACAGCGCCGCGCTGACCGACGGCCCGGACCGGGCGGGTGCCCGCTCGATGCTGAAGGCGACCGGCTTTACCGACGACGACCTCGCGAAGCCGATCGTCGGCGTCGGCACGACCTGGATCGAGACCATGCCGTGCAACCTGAACCAGCGCGATCTCGCAATCCATGTGAAGCGCGGCGTGCGCGACGCCGGCGGCACGCCGATGGAGTTCAACACGATCGCGGTCTCGGACGGTGTCTCGATGGGGACGTCGGGCATGCGCGCCTCGCTCGTCTCGCGCGAGGTGATCGCCGACTCGATCGAGCTCGTCGCGCGCGGACACCTGTTCGACGGGCTGGTCCAGCTCGTGGCCTGCGACAAGACGAACCCGGGCGGAGCGATGGCGGTGGGACGCCTCGACATCCCTTCCGTCCTCTTCTACTCCGGCTCGATCGCCCCCGGCCTCTACCGGCAGCGCGAGGTGTCGGTCGGAGACGTCTACGAGGGTATCGGCGCGTACGCGGCGGGCAAGATCAGCGCGGCCGACCTGCACGAGCTCGAGTCGGCCGCCTGCCCCGGCGCCGGAGCCTGCGGCGGCCAGTTCACCGCGAACACGATGTCGTCCATCCTCGATTTCCTCGGGCTCTCGCCCTTCGGGGCGAACGGGATCCCCGCCGTCCACCGCGACAAGGAGCAGGCTGCCTACGAGGCCGGTCGCCTGGCCGTGCAGCTCGTGCGCGACAACGTCACCCCACGCTCGATCGTGACACGGGAGTCGTTCGAGAACGCCGTGGCCTCCGTCGCCGCCACCGGCGGTTCGACGAACGGCGTCCTCCATCTCGTCGCGATCGCCCGCGACTTCGGGATCGACTTCACGATCGACGACTTCGAGCGGATCTCCGCCAGGACGCCGATCATCGCGGACATGAAGCCGTGGGGGCGCTGGCACGCAAACGACATGTACCGGGCCGGAGGCGTCGCTCTCGTAGCGCGGGAGCTGAAGAAGGCCGGGCTGCTGCACGAGGACGCGAGAACGATCGACGGGCGCACGATCGGCGAGATCGCGGACGCCGCCGTCGAGACCGAGGGCCAGACCGTCGTCGTCCCGATCGAGACCCCGCTCAAGCCACGCGGCGGCGTCGCCATCCTCTACGGCAACCTCGCGCCCGGGGGCTGCGCCGTGAAGCTCGCCGGGCACGACCGCACCCTGCATCGCGGGCCTGCCCGCGTCTTCGACTCGGAAGAGGAGACGTTCACCGCCGTGAAGGCGGGCAAGGTCGTCGCGGGCGACGTCGTCGTGATCCGCTACGAAGGCCCGCACGGCGGCCCGGGGATGCGCGAGATGCTCCACGTCACCGCGGCCATCGTCGGCGAGGGGCTTTCCGAGACCGTCGCGCTCGTCACCGACGGCCGCTTCTCGGGTGCGACGCATGGCTTCATGGTCGGCCACGTCGCGCCGGAGGCCTCCAAGGGGGGCCCCCTCGCGGCGCTACGCGAGGGCGACACGATCGTGATCGACGTCGAGCGCGGGGAGCTGAATGCCGAGCTCTCGGAGGGGGCAATCGCCGAGCGGCTCGCAGGCTGGGTCGAGCCGGAGCCACGCTACCGGCGCGGAGTGCTCGCGAACTACGCGACGCTCGTCGCGTCGGCATCGAAGGGCGCCGTGACGCTCTCGCGGTACGAGACCGCGTAGGGTTGCCGCGGATCGGCGGTTATTGCTTTACTTCGTGAAGTAATGTGCTTGTGCGCGATCGAGCGGCGTCATACGCTTGGTCACCGACGCGCGCAACTGCACAACCGATGAGGAGGACGAGAATGGCATTGCAGCTCGGAGACACTGCACCCGACTTTCAGGCGGAGACGACGGAGGGGCCGATCAGCTTCCACGACTGGATCGGCGACTCGTGGGTCGTCCTGTTCTCCCACCCGAAGGACTTCACCCCGATCTGCACGACCGAGCTCGGCTACATGGCGAAGATCAAGCCCGACTTCGACAGCCGCGGCGTGAAGATCATCGGTCTTTCGGTCGACCCGCTCGACAAGCACGAAGCCTGGTCGAGCGACATCGAGGAGACGCAGGGGTACGCACCGAACTACCCGATGATCGCCGACGTCGACTTCAACGTGTCGAAGCTCTACGGGATGCTAGGCGCCGACGTCTCGGGCGATCCTGCCGACCGGACGGCGGCCGACAACCAGACGGTACGCAACGTCTTCGTGATCGGCCCTGACAAGAAGGTCAAGCTGATCCTCGTGTACCCGATGACGACCGGCCGCAACTTCGACGAGGTGCTGCGGGTGATCGACTCGCTCCAGCTGACGGCGAAGCACAAGGTCTCGACACCGGTCAACTGGCGCAACGGCGAGGACGTGGTCATCGCGGGCTCGGTGTCGGACGACCAGGCGCGCGAGATCTGGCCCGAAGGCTGGGAGTCGCCGAAGCCGTACATCAGGATCGTGAAGCAGCCGGTCTGAGCCCCTTGCAGGCGCCGAAAGCGGCGCCGACGAGCTCCGAGACGCGTGAGGCTCCTGGCGGAGCCTCACGCGTCTTCCGTCCTCGGCCGCACGGGCGATTCGCAGGAATCCCGATGCCCGTGGTGGACGCAGCAGAGACGCTCTGTATGCTGCGAACGTCAGCGACGGCGGGCCGTGGAGGTCCGCGGCGAGGAGGACATGATGAAGACCATCGTTGTCGGGTATGACGAAACCGAGGCGGCGCAGCGCGCGCTCGCCCGGGCCGCGGATCTCGCAGACGCATTCGGCTCGAAGGTGATCGTCACGAGCGTCGCTCCCGTGCTCGTCGGCTCACGCGAGATGGGCGCGATCGATCCGGCGAACCCGCCCGAGCTGCACCGCGAAGAGCTCACGCACGCGAAGGAGTTCCTCAGCGGTCGCGGCATCGAGGGCCAGTACGAGATGACGGTCGGTGACCCCGCCACCGCGATCGTGACCCTCGCAGACAACGTCGGGGCAGACCTGATCATCGTCGGTACACGCCACCCGAGCCTGATCTCGACCCTGCTCGGCCTCAGTGTCAGCGGCGCCGTGAAGCGCAAGGCGCACTGCGACGTCCTGACCGTCCAGTAGCGGAGCAAGACAGGCGGCCGCAGCCGCCTGCCCGGCAGCAGGAGCCCGGCTCCCCGGCCGGGCCACCGCTTGCGCTGGCGACGGAGCCCTGCCTGCGCTAGGCTTCCCATCGGCGCGGGACTCGTTCCGCTCCGCATCGAGAGAGGCTGAGGGACCGGCCCTGTGACGCCTCGGCAACCTGCCCCACATAACGGGTGACGGTGCCAATCCCGGACGGATGTCGAGCGACGACCAGGAGGTTCTGCCCCATGCCCGCTGTTTCCCTTTGCTGCCGCGTCTGCGCGACCGAGCACCCGCTCGAGGCGACCGGCACCTGCACACGCTGCTTCGGCCCACTCGATCCCTCCTATGACTGGGACGCGCTCCGTGCGGGCGTCAGCCACGCCTCGATCGAGGCAGGCCCGGCTTCGATCTGGCGCTACGCGGACCTGCTGCCGGTCTCGGCGCCTCCGGACGCGCGTCTCGCGCCCGGGATGACGCCGCTCGTGCCGGCCCCCCGCCTGGCGGAGGAGCTCGGCCTCGGCGAGCTCTGGCTCAAGCTCGATACCGCGAACCCGACGCACTCCTTCAAGGATCGCGTCGTCGCGGTGGCGGCCCGCAAGGCGCAGGAGCTCGGGCTCGACACGCTCTCCTGCTCGTCGACCGGCAATCTCGCGGGCGCCGTCGCGGCGCGGGCAGCCGCCGAGGGCCTCGAGGCGGCCGTCTTCGTCCCGAGTGACCTCGAACCGGAGAAGCTCGCCGCAGCGGCCGTCTACGGCCCCCGGATCTACGCGGTCGAGGGAACCTACGACCACTGCTCGCGACTGTCGGTCGAGCTCTCGTTCGAGCTGCCGTGGGGCTTCGTCAACGTCAACCTGCGCTCGTACTACGCCGAGGGCTCGAAGACCCTTGCCTACGAGATCGCCGAGCAGCTCGGCTGGGAGAACCCGGACGCCGTCGCGATCCCGATCGCGTCGGGAGCGCTCTTCCACAAGGTCGGGCAGGGGTTCGCCGAGCTCCAGGCGCTCGGCCTCGTGGCGGGAGGCACGCCGGCGCTCCTTGGTGGCCAGGCGGCAGGGTGCGAGCCGGTGGCGAGGGCCTTCCGCGAAGGTGCCCGCGTCGTTCCGGTGCGACCGGCGAGCCTCGCCCGCTCGCTGGCGATCGGCAACCCCGCGGACGGCGACTTCGCCGTCGCGACGGCGCACTCGACGGCGGGAGCGATCTACACCGTTGCCGAGGACGAAATCGGCCCGAACATGGCGGACCTCGCTGCCTCCACCGGCGTGTTCGGCGAGACCGCGACCGGCGTCACCCTCGGCGCCCTCAAGGCTGCGGTCGCCGCCGGACGGGTCGGACGTGAGTCGCGGGTCGTGCTCCTCGTCACCGGCGACGGGTTGAAGACGCCCGGCCCCGTCGCTCACACCTACGATCCGATCATGATCGAGGCCGACGCAGACGCGTTCGTCGAACAGGTGCTCGTCTCCTGATGCCCGGGCAGAGCCTGTTCGACAAGGTGTGGGAACGGCACATCGTGCGCGACGAGCCCGGCGAGCCGACGCTGCTCTACATCGACCTGCACCTCGTGCACGAGGTCACCTCGCCCCAGGCATTCGAGGGGCTCCGCCTCGCCGGCCGCGGAGTACGGCGGCCCGATCTGACGGTCGCCACGATGGATCACAACGTCCCGACCCTGCCGGGGCCCGTGACCGACCAGATGGCGAAGGCCCAGCTCGACGCGTTGCGTGCCAACTGCGAGGAGTTCGGCGTCGAGCTCCACGCCACCGGCTCGGGAAGCGAGGGCATCGTGCACGTGATCGGCCCCGAGCTCGGCCTGACGCAGCCCGGCAAGACGATCGTCTGCGGTGACAGCCACACGTCGACCCACGGAGCGTTCGGGGCGCTCGCGTTCGGGATCGGCACCTCCGAGGTCGAGCACGTCCTCGCGACACAGACGCTGAACCAGCGCCGCCCGAAGACGATGTTGCTCGAGTTCGTCGGGGCCCTGCCGCCCGGCCTCACCGCCAAGGACATGATCCTCGGTGCGATCGGCCAGGTCGGTGTCGCGGGTGGCGTCGGCTACGTCGTGGAGTACGCGGGTGAGGCGATCCGTGAGCTCTCGATGGAGCAGCGGATGACGATCTGCAACATGACGATCGAGTGGGGGGCGCGCGCCGGGATGATCGCACCGGACGAGACGACGTTCGCCTACCTCGAGGGACGTCCGAACGCACCGAGAGGAGAGGCGTGGGAGCGCGCCGTGGCCGACTGGCGGTCGCTCGGATCGGATCCCGACGCGACCTACGACGCGCACGTGGTCGTCGACGTCGCCGAGCTCGCCCCCCAGGTGACGTGGGGGACGAACCCGGGGATGGTCGTGCCCGTCACCGGCACGGTGCCCGACCCCGGGTCGTTCTCCGATCCCGACGACCGGGTCGCCGGAGCGAGGGCGCTCGAGTACATGGAGCTCCGCCCCGGCCAGGCGATCGAGGAGATCCGCATCGACCGGGTCTTCATCGGCTCCTGCACGAACTCCCGCCTCGAGGACCTGCGCGCTGCGGCGGAGATCGTGCGCGGCCGCACCGTCGACCCTCGCGTGACGGCGCTCGTCGTGCCCGGCTCGGCCCACGTGCGCCGGCAGGCGCAGGCGGAAGGCCTGGACCAGATCTTCCTCGACGCCGGGTTCGAGTGGAGGCTCGCCGGCTGCTCGATGTGCCTCGGCATGAACCCGGACGTGCTCGCGCCCGGCGAGCGGTGCGCGTCGACCTCCAACCGGAACTTCGAGGGGCGCCAGGGCCGAGGCGGCCGGACGCATCTCGTCAGCCCGCAGATGGCGGCAGCTGCAGCACTCCACGGCCACTTCGTCGACGTGCGCTCGCTGGCCGCAGAGGCGGTGCCGGCGTGAAGCCGATCGAGCGCGTCGAAGGCCGCGCGGCGGTGCTGGACCGCCCCGACGTCGACACCGACCAGATCATCCCGAAGCAGTTTTTGAAGCGCATCGAGCGCACGGGGTACGGGCAGTACGCGTTCTTCGACTGGCGCTTCGACGACGACGGCAACGAGCGGCCCGGCTTCGAGCTCAATCAGCCCCAGTTCGCCGACGCGAAGATCCTCCTCGCGGGCCGCAACTTCGGCTGCGGCTCGTCGCGCGAGCACGCCGCCTGGGCGTTGCAGGACTACGGGCTCGACGTCGTCATCGCACCGTCCTTCGGGGATATCTTCCGGTCGAATGCGGCGCAGGTGGGAATGGTGATCGTCGAACTGCCCGAGGAACAGGTGAAGGAGCTGATGGAGTCGGTCGATCTCGATCGCGGCTCCGATCTCGTCGTCGATCTCGAGGCGCTGACGGTGAGCACCCCGTCCGGCAAGGTCTTCCCGTTCGCCTTCGACGAGTCGGCCCGCTACCGGCTCATCAACGGGCTCGACGACATCGGACTGACGCTCCAGCACGAGGACGCCATCACCGCCTACGAAGCAGCGATGCCACCCTCATGAGCGCTCCTCACGACGTCCGCGCGCAATTCCGCGACCGTGCGATCGCTTGTGACGATTCGTCACGAGGTTCACGGCAATCGCGGCCACCGCGCAGCCCGTCGCGCGCCACCGGGCTCGTGACGAATCGTCACGAGCGAAGGCTGCGATGACACACGTCGCCGTGCTTCCCGGCGACGGGATCGGGCCCGAGGTGGCCGCGGAGGCGATTCGCGTGCTCGACGCGCTCGGGATCGCGCACTCGGAGCACCCGTTCGGGGGTAACGCGATCCTCGACCAGGGAACGCCGCTCCCCGATGCGACGCTCGCAGCGTGCCGGGCAGCCGATGCCGTGCTGCTCGCTGCGGTGGGCCTGCCCGAGCTAGAGGGGCAGCCCGTGCGGCCGGAGCAGGGGCTCCTCGGACTGCGCAAGGAGCTCGGCGTGTATGCGAACCTGCGGCCGGCCCGCGGCAGCGGGATCGACATCATGATCGTCCGGGAGCTCGTCGGAGGACTGTACTTCGGCGAGAAGGGCATCCGCGAGGACGGGACGTGGTACGACACCTGCGAGTACTCCCGGCCCGAGGTCGAGCGGATCGCGCGCCGCGGGTTCGAGATCGCGGGTGCCCGCGGCGGCCGGCTGACGTCGGTCGACAAGGTCAACGTCATGCACACCTCGCGGCTGTGGCGCGACGTCGTCACGGCGATGGGGGCGAGCCTCTACCCGGAGATCCGGCTCGACCACGCCCTCGTCGACTCGTTCGCGATGACCATCGTCCAGGCCCCCGAGACGATCGACACGGTAGTGACCGAGAACACGTTCGGAGACATCCTCTCCGACGTCGCGGCCGCGGTGACCGGGGGCCTCGGCCTCGCCGCCTCGGCGTCGCTCGGGGACGACGGGCCCGGCATCTTCGAGCCGGTGCATGGCTCCGCCCCACAGATCGCGGGCCGCGGGATCGCGAATCCTGCGGCCATGATCCGCTCCGTCGCGCTGATGCTGTTCCACGGCCTCGACCGCACGGCGGAGGCGGCCGCCCTGGAGCGTGCCGTCGACATCGCGCTCGCCGAGGCGCCGACGCCCGACCTCGGCGGCAGCAGCACGACGACCGACGTCGGCGATGCGGTCTTGCGCGCCTTCGATGCTACCCGTACCCTGTGACGACGATGCGACGCGCGCCCGCCACCTCCGTTGCCTGCGCGCCGTTCGGCTTCGCCTTTACGGGCTAGCCGGCGCCTTCGACCCTGCCTCGCGCCGTCTAGCTGAATCCCGGCGAACCGACCTCCAGTGAAAGGCGCACCCCCGACATGGCATCCATCGAGCTCACCGTCGCCTACCCCGGCCGCGAGGGCGCCCATTCGGCGGCGGCCTGTGACCGGCTCTTCCCGGCCGCCCGCCTCGTCCCCCTCCCGACCTTCTCCGACGTGGTCGACGCCGTTGCGTCGTGCCGGGTCCCGTACGGCGTCCTCCCGATCGAGAGCTCGCTCGTCGGGCCGGTCGCCGAGACCCACGACCTGCTCTACGAGTCACCGCTCTCGATCGTCGCCGAGGCGATCCTGCCGGTCAACCATTGCCTCGTCGGCCCCGGGGTCGTCGAGCTTGCCGACGTGCGTGAGATCCACTCGCACCCGGTCGCGCTCGACCAGTGCCGGAAGCTGCTCGCCTCGCTTCCGGACGCCCTCGCCGTCGCAGCCCCGACGACGGGGGATGCGGCGTCGATCGTGGCGAAGCTCGCCGACCCGACCGTCGTCGCGATCGCGAGCGACCGCGCGGCACGCCTCAACGGGCTGACCATCATCGACGGCAACGTCGGCGATCATCCCGAGGCATTCACCCGGTTCGTCTCGATCGCCCCCTACACGCGGCTCGACCGGCGCGACGGCAGCTGGCGGACGGCCTTCTCGTTCACGACCGACCACCGCCCCGGCGCGCTCTTCCACGCCCTCGAGCCGCTCTCCCGGCACGCGATCGACCTCAACCTGCTCGTCTCACGGCCGATCCCGTCGCGTCCGTTCAGCTATCGGTTCGACGCCGTTCTCAGCGGGCATCCGCTCGATCCGGAGATCTCTGCCACGCTCCGGGAGATGCGCGAGCAGACGGCCGAGCTGCGCGTGTTCGGCTCGTACCGTGCCGACCACGAAGGAGGCGTCGCCGCCCGCACCGTCTGACCAGGCAACCGCGGGTCAGGCCGCGGCCGGCTCGAACTGCTCGAGCGAGGGCAGATACTGATGCCAGCTGTCGGGCACCCGTTGCGCGGCGAGGCGGATGAAGAGCACCGGTGCCGGTGCTCGCGGGGGACGGGGGAGAGACATCGAGACCTCCTCGAGCAAGCGGTCACCCTTGCGGAGGTTGCACGGCGCGCACGCCGTCACGACATTCTCCCAGACCGAGTCACCGCCCTTCGAGCGGGGGATCACATGGTCGAGCGTCAGCCGCCCACCCGCCGTGCCGCAGTACACGCACTTCCACCCGTCACGGGCGAACAGCGCCCGCCGCGAGATCCGCCGCTTCACGGCACGCGGGACCCGGACGTACTGCAGCAGGCGAATCACGTGCGGTCGGACGAACGATCGCTCGGCCGACCGCAAGGGCTGCGCATGGTGCTCGACGACCTCGGCCTTCCCTTTCCAGACAAGGACGTGCGCGCGCCGATCGGAGCACACGTTGAGCGGCTCGTAGCTTGCGTTCAGGACGAGTACCTGATTCACGTGTCGCGAGCGTACCAGCGGCGATAGACGCGGAGACCGACTCGTTACGCTGCGCTGCGCCGTTCGGTCAGCCGGACACCGGTGCGAAGGTACCGGCGCGATGGACCTGACCTTCGAGCTCGACGCCCAGTACGCCTTCCAGCCACTCGGCCACGCCGATCAGCGCGTCGAGGTCGATGCCGGTCTCGAAGCCCTCTCCGTGCAGCAGGTAGACGATGTCCTCCGTCGCGATGTTGCCGGTCGCGCGCGGCGCGAAAGGACAGCCTCCGATGCCGCCGAGGGACGCATCGAGGAGCACCGCGCCGGCCTGGACCGCGGCGAGCGCGTTCGCGTAGCCGGTGTTGCGGGTGTTGTGGAAGTGTGCACCGACCGGAACGCCGAGCCTTGCCACGGCCGTGACGAGCTCCGTGACCTGCCGCGGGACACCGACGCCGATCGTGTCCGCAACGACGAGCTCGTCGGGCACGCTCTCGGCTACCTCCGCCGCCAGCGCCACGACGCGCGCCGGGTCGACACGGCCCTCGAAGGGACAGCCGAAAGCAGTGCTGATCGTGACGCTCGAGCGCAGCCCGTCTTCTCGGGCCCGGGCGATGATCTGCGCCGCCGCTGCGACCGACTCGGCCACGGTGGCGCCCTGATTGCGCTCGTTGAACGTCTCGCTCGCGGCGAATGCGAAGTGCACCTCGTCGAGCCCGGTGGCGCGTAACCGGTCATAGCCCTTCTCGTTCAGGGCCAGCCCTGCGTAGAGAACGCCCGGCCTTCGCCCGATCGCAGCGACGACCTCCTCGGCGCCCGCCATCTGCGGTACCCGCGTGGGGTTGACGAAGCTGACCGCCTCTATCCGCGCCAGCCCGGCGGCTGCGAGCCGGTTGACGAGATCGGCCCTGAGGGCTGGCTCGAGCATCGTCGGGTGGTTCTGGAGGCCGTCGCGCGGCGCGACGTCGCAGATCGCGACGGCCGTCATCGTGTGCGCTGCACCGGGAGCCCGCTCGCCACGGCTCAGCGGCCCATGGCCCGCTCGACCGCCGTCTGCTCTTCGGGCGAGAGGGCGATCGAGGCGGTGCCGCGCTCGATGTCCTTCACGTAGATCCGCGCGTAGTCGCGCCCCTGGATCGCCGTCACCACGGTGCCCGTTCGCGTCGCATCGAGGAAGGCGAACGACGCCGACTGCTTGCCACCCGTGTCCTCGTAGGCGTCGTAGCGGACGACCGCGGTGTTCGTGATCGCCCCGTCGACGCGCCGGTCGACCCGTGAGAGGCCGGTCGCGACCTCGTCGACGGCGCGGTGGAGATCGTCGATGCGGGCCTGCAGCGAGACGGCGAACTCGACCATGTCGTGAGAGGCGCCTCCGAGGACGGCCTTCTGACCGCTCTGGAGCCGGCCCAACCGCCGCGCGAGGACGAGCGACGTGAGGAGCGCGACGACGGCCACCACGCACGCCGCTATCGCAACGGCAAGCGCTGCGCCCATTACCCGAGCGAGAAGATGACGGGGTACTCGGCGCTGTTGTTCGCCGTGTTTTGCTCGCCCTGCACCGGTTTCACGCTCACCTGAACCGACGTCTTCTCGCCGAACGGCGGGTCGGGGAAGTCCTTGAAGGTGACGGTCTTGGTCTCGCCGATGTCCAGCAGGTCGATGGTCTGCTTCTTCACGATCGGCGTCGTGCCCTTCGGGATCGTCAGCGTCACCTCGATCCTGACCTCCTGGTTCTCGCCGCTGTTCTTCACGGACACGTCGAACGCGAGGTCGGTGGATGCCTTGATCGTCGTCTCCGTGTCGGTCGAGAGCTGGGTGCCCGCAGGCTGAACGACGACCTTCTCCAGCATCGTCCCGTGCACGCCGGAGGGGGTCCCTCCGGTCGATGCGCCGTGGATGCGCAGCCAGATCGCGGTCATCGACCGGGCGGAGTACAGCTCGACGTTCTCGACGAAGACCGAGGCCGGGGCCGTCACGTCACCGACACCCTCTTCCTGCAGCGTCGCCTGGGCCGGGACCCTGAACAGGACCTGCCAGACGATGTCGCTCGCGTCGAGGAGCCGTGCCTGCTCTGCGAGCTTCTCCCCGGCCGTGGTCGCGTTCTTCGAGTCGTCGGCCTTCGTGGCCTTGAACGTGTCGAGGAGGCCCTGCATGCCGGAGACGCGCAGCTGGAGCGCCTCGACGGCGTGATCGGTGGCGGGGCGAAGCGGCCCGGGAACGTCGAGGCCCGTCGCGCTGTCGACGTCCTGCTGCTCGCGTTGAATCAGGCCTCCGAGCGAGGTTTCGAGCTCGGCCTGCTTGAGCCCGGGCGTCGTCAGCAAGTCGGCCAGGCTCGAGCCGATCTTGGCCGAGTTGGCGCCGATCGTGCCGAGCTCGGTCATCGCGTTGGAGTAGTTGTTCCGCTTCTTGTCGCTCGAGCAGCCCTGCCCCCAGAGGACGAGCAGGACGATCACGAGAATCGCAAATGCGACGAACCCGACGAGGCGGAGAATCGGCGTGACGCCGTGCGGCGCCCGCAGCTGGGGTCGGCGCGGCCCGCCGCCTCCGCCACCCGTGGCGCGTGGCGGTGCGTCGGAGCGAGCGGCGCCGTGGGTCTCACGGGTCGCGTCGTCTTCGAAGAAGTCGAAGTCGAGATTGTCGTCGTCGTGGGAGCTCACAGCATCTGCTTCCTCAGGGGACTGGGTGAGTCTACGCCATGCTCCGGTTCGGAAGGAACGGTCCCCTCCCACGGCGAAGAGTCGAAGACCGTGTCGAGCACCGCGTACGCCCTTCCGTCTCCCGACCTCGTCCTCGACCGCTATCGACCTCTCAGGCCGCTCGGCCGCGGCGGGTCGGGGTCGGTCTGGCTGGCGCGAGACGAGCGCACCGGCCTCGAGGTCGCCCTCAAGATCGTTCCCCGAGAGGGCAAGCGCGCCTCGCGGGCAGCACGCGAGATGGAGGCGGCGTCCCGGCTCCGCCACGAGCGCTGCGTCCGCGCGTACGACTTCGGCGGCGACAGCGGCCACGTCTACATCGCGTACGAGTACGTCCAGGGCAGCACGCTGCGCGAGACGTTGCGCTCCGGCAAGCTCGGCGACCGCGATGCGGTCGAGGCCGCGGCGCAGATCCTCGATGCGCTCGCCCATGCCCACCGGCTCGGGATCGTCCACCGCGACGTCAAGCCGTCGAACGTGCTCGTCGAGGTCTCGCAGTCCATCTCGATCAAGCTGCTCGACTTCGGGCTCGCCCAGTTCGACGAGGCCGACACGCTCACCGCCGTGGGCGACGTGCCCGGCACGCTCGCGTACATCGCGCCCGAGCGGCTCCGCGGAGAGGAGGCAACGGCCGCAAGCGACGTCTGGGCAGTCGGCGTGCTGCTCTGGGAGGCGCTCGTCGGCGAGCATCCGTTCTGGGGCGTGCCGCTGCCGCAGGTCGCCGCCGCGATCGAGGCGGGCGCGAAGCCGATCGGCACCGCGCGCGCCGACCTGCCCCCCGCCGTCGCCGACGCAGTCTCGTCGGCACACACGGTCGATGCCGCGCGGCGCCCCGCGGCCGAGCGGCTCGCCGCTGCGCTTCGCACCGCACTCGCCTCGCCGAGACGCGACAGGTCGAAGTCCTCCCGGCCGCGCCGCGCAGCGGCACCCAGGGTCGCTTCGGTCTCGCTCCCGCTCGAGCGCCGGCTCGTTCCCGCAGCGCTTGCAAGCGCCACGGTGGTGGTCGCGGCCACGCTGCTGCCGTTCTGGACGCCCGGGCTCGTGCTCCTGCTCGCCCTCGCGGCCGCGGTGGCGATGCTGCGCACGCCACGGCTCGGCCTCGCGATTGCGCTCTTCGTGCCCGTGTTCCCACTCGGGAACGTGGCCGAGGCGGCGGCCCTGACGTACTCGGCCCTCGCAATCGCGTGGCTCGCGATCTTCTGGCGCGACGCAAGAGCCGGCCTCCTGTTCGTCGCCGGCCCGCTCCTCGCGCTGGTCGGCGCGATCGCGCTCCTTCCTCTCGCCGTCCAGCCGGCCCGGGGCCGGCTGCGCCGCGGGTTTCAGGCGTTCGCGGGCGTGCTCGTCGCCGCCGCGGTCATGGGTCTCCGCGGCCGGCCGCTCCCGCTCACAGGCTCGGTCGTGCCGAACCTCGGGATTGACGGCTCGACGCGTGTCAGCGACGTCGTCCAAGCGCTCGCGGTGGTCGTGAGCGACAACTCCGGGCTCGTCACGGTGGCGCTCGTGCTCGCCCTGGCGGCGGCGCTGCTGCCGGACGCCCGCAGGCGCGGGTTGAAGGGGATCGCCGTGCTCGGGGCGTGCCAGATCGCGCTCGTCGTCGCCTTCGCCCCGGCGCTGCCGACATTGCCGATCGTCCTCGGCACGTGCGCCCTGTGCGGCATTCTCGCGGCGCTCTGGCTGAAGACCGGCCGCTACCCTTAGCCGGGAGGCGGCCTCCCGCACATGAGCGTCCTGCGCACCATCGAGAGCAAGATCGAGGGCCTCTTCGAGGGCCTTTTCGGCCGCGCCTTCAGGACGCACGTACAGCCCGTCGAGCTCGCCCGCAAGCTCGCCAAGGAGATGGACGAGCACCGCTCCGTGTCGGTCTCGCGGGTTTACGTCCCGAACGAGTACACGATCTACCTGTCGAGCGCCGACCGGCAGCAGTTCGCCTCGTACGAGGGCTCGCTCGTCGGCGAGCTGCAGGAGTACCTGACCGAGCACGCGCGTCGCGAGGCCTATGCCCTGTTGACCCCCCCGCGGGTGCGGTTCGCGGTCGACGACGACCTCGCCGTCGGCGAGTTCGGGATCGCGACGCGCGTCGCGCAACCCGAGGACGGCGTGCCGCCGCTTCCCGCCCCGGCCGCGGCACCGGGCCGGAGCGTCTCGATCCCCGCGGTGCCCACGCCCGCGCCCAGCCCCGCCCCTATCGCAGCCTCCGTGCCCATTCCCGAAGCGGCACCCTCCGCAACGATGATCTACCCGGCCCGAGCGAGGGAAGACGCTGCGCCGGAGAGCGTGCAACCCGAGCGCGAGATCGTCACCCTGACGCTCGCCGGCCACGCGCACCCGATCACCTCGAGCAGCTTCGTGATCGGCCGGTCGCGCGAGTGCGACCTCCGCGTCACCGATGGCAACGCCTCGCGCCGTCATGCCGAGATCACCCGGGAAGGAGACACGTTCGTCGTCATCGACCTCGGCTCGACGAACGGAACGGAGCTGAACGGAAGGCGCGTGACGCGCGCCGAGCTCAGCGACGGCGACCGCATCACGATCGGTGCCGCGGACCTCACCTTCGGCCGCTCGCGGCCCTGACGTGCTCGGCGCCCTCGACACCGAGCAGACCCTGCTCGCGCTGAAGATCGGCTTCCTGGTGCTCCTCTACCTGTTCATTTGGTCGGTCGTGCGCTCGGTCACGCGCGATCTCCGCTCCGCGCCTCAGGAGTCGATCGTGCTCAGCGCTCAGGAGGCGAACGAGCTCCGCGCCCGCTACGAGCCTGTCGTGCAGGCTCCCGCCGCGCGGATGCTCGTCCTCGACAGCCCTGCCCTGCAGCCGGGCACCACGGTCGAGCTGAAGGTGCCGACCCGGCTCGGACGGGGCGGCGAGAACGCGATCCGGCTCGACGGCGACGACTTCGTGTCGACCCGTCATGCCCTGCTCGAGCCCCGCCCGGACGGCCTCTGGGTCGAGGACGTTGGGTCGACGAACGGCACCTTCGTGAACGGCGCCCGCGTCACGACGGCCCGGCTCCTCGCGCCCGGCGACATCGTGCGGATCGGGCAGACGGATCTGAGGGTCGAGGCGTGAGAACCGGCCGGGCGAGCGCCCTCACCGACACGGGCCGGCGGCGCCCCCAGAACGAGGACACCTTCGTCTGCGATCCGCCGCTCTTCGCCGTCGCGGACGGCGTCGGCGGCGCACAGGCCGGCGAGATCGCCTCTCGCCTCGCAGCCGCCGCGCTCGAGGAGCGCCCACCCACGGCGCTCGGTGAGAGCACGCTGACCGAGCTGCTCCGCGAGGCGAACGACCGCATCTACCGCCACGCGCTCGAGGACCCGGCCGCCGCAGGCATGGGAACGGTCGTCACGGCCCTGCTCGTGGACGAGAGCGCCGGCGACGTGGCCATCGGGCACGTCGGTGACTCCCGCGCCTACCGGCTGCGTGACGGGGAGCTCGAGCAGCTGACCCCCGACCACTCGCTCGTCGGTGAGCTAGTCCGCGCCGGGAGGCTGTCAACCGAGGAAGCGGAGCATCACCCGCACCGCTCGGTGATCACCCGCGCCGTCGGCACCGAGCCGGACGTCGAGGTCGAGACGCTGACCGTCGCTGTCGCGCCCGGCGACCTCTACCTGATCTGCTCCGACGGGCTCACGGACATCGTGCGGGACGAGCAGATCGCCGAGCTCATCCGGACGGCCGACGGAGACCCGGACGCCGCCGCCGAGGCGCTCGTCGCGGCCGCGAACAGGGCCGGCGGGATCGACAACATCACGGTGGTCCTCTTCGAGATCATCGAGGGAGAGCCGAGCCCGCCGCCCGAGCCTGCGGTCGCACTCGAGCCGGACGAGGACACGATGGAGTCGGCTGTCACGGCAACGATCGCCGATCCACCCGAGCCGGTGCCCGTGCAGCGGCACGGGGCGGGGGCCGGCGGGCGCTGGCTCGCCCTGCTCGCGATCGTGGCGGCGCTCGCCGTCGCGGCCGCTCTCGTGTGGTGGAGCCTCCGCGGGTGAGCGCGCGCAACAAGGAGCTCGTCAACCTCGGATTCGCGGCGATCGTCGCATCGGCCGCCTTCGCCAGCGTCTCGATCGTCAGCACCGGTCTCGTGACGGCCCGGTGGCTCGGCTACATCGGTGTCATCTTCGGCCTCTACCTCGTCGCGCACGTGGTGGCGCGGTTCACGGTTCCGTACGCCGATCCCACGCTGCTCCCGCTCGTGGGGCTGCTGACGGCCATCGGGCTGACGGTGATCTACCGTCTCGGCCCTGCCGACGCCCGCCGCCAGGCCGTCTGGGTGGCGGTCGGCATCGGAGTGCTCGCCGGGACGCTGATCTGGCTGCGCTTCGACTACCGCGTGCTCGAGCGCTACAAGTACCTGTTCGGAATCTCGGCCGTCGCCCTCCTGTTGCTCCCGTCGGTGCCCGGCCTCGGCCACCGGGTCAACGGCGTCAAGCTCTGGATCAAGATCGGGCCGATGCAGTTCCAGCCCGGCGAGCTGGCGAAGATCTTCCTGATCGTCTTCCTGGCCGGCTACCTGCGCGACAAGCGCGAGGCGCTCGCCCAGGGGAGGCTCAAGGACCTCGGGCCGCTCCTCGTGATCTGGGGGGCGGCGATGCTCGTCCTCGTGCAGACGAGCGACCTCGGCTCGGCCCTGCTCAACTTCGGGATCTTCCTGGCGATGGTCTACGTGGCCACCGGGCGCGCGCTGTACGTCGGCATCGGCCTCGCCCTCTTCCTCGCCGGCTCGGCGGCTCTCTACAACTCGCTCGGCCGCGTCCAGCAGCGCGTGACCGTCTGGCTTCATCCCTGGACCGACCACAGGGTGTACTGCTCGATCAGCGGGAAGCTCGACTACCGGCAGAACTGTGACTCGTACCAGCTCGTCAAGAGCCTCTACTCGATCGCGAACGGCGGCTACGGGGGGACCGGACTCGGCAAGGGCACGTTCACCACGGTCGACGGGACCCAGCTAATCCCGTACCTCAACACCGACTTCGTCTACTCGGCGATCGCGCAGGAGCTCGGGCTGATCGGCGCCGCCGGCATGTTGCTCGTCGTCATGGTCATCGTCGCCCGCGGCATGCGGATCGCGCTGATCGCCCAGGACGGTTTCTCGAAGCTGCTCGCCGCCGGGCTGACGTTCGGGCTCGCCCTGCAGACGTTCATCATCGTCGGCGGCGTCCTCCGCGTCGTGCCGCTGACGGGCATCACGCTCCCGTTCGTCTCGTACGGCGGCTCGTCGATCGTGGCCAACTTCGTCATGCTCGGCCTGCTCCTGCTCGTCTCGAACCGCGCTGCCGCGACGGCGGTGCACACGTGAACCGGCAGATCACCCGCGTCGCCGGTCTCGCCCTGGCGCTCCTCGTCGTGCTCATCGTGGCCACGACCTACTGGCAGACATGGGCCCGTCCCGCGCTCGCCGAGCGCCAGGACAACGCGATCCAGCGGGTGGCGCAGTTCGAGATCAAGCGTGGCCTGATCCTGTCGCCGTCGCGCGTCCTCGCCCGGAACAAGGAGCGCCGGGTCGGAGGCCGCACGTTCTACTTCCGCCGGTATCCGCAGGGGCGGCTGGCCGCCCATGTCGTCGGCTACTCGACCGCCGCCCGCTCCCGAACCGGGCTCGAGCGCTCGCTGAACCCGACCCTGACCGGATCGGCGCGCAGCCTGTCGTCGCTCGTCAATCAGTCCCTCGACAAGCTGAACGGGAAGCCCATCATCGGTGACACCGTCGTGACGACGCTCGACGTCAACGGCCAGCGCGTCGCCCTCGATGCGCTCGGGAGCAACTGCGGGGCCGTCGTCGCGCTCGACCCACGCACCGGGCGCGTCCGCGTGATGGTGTCGTCTCCGAGTTACAACCCGAACGACGTCGAGACGAACTTCGGCCGGGTCGAGAAGATCAAGGCCGACTGCAAGCCGGCCTCGCCGTTGCTCAACCGGGCCACCCAGGGGCTCTACCCGCCGGGCTCGACGTTCAAGGTCGTGACCGCCTCGGCGGCGCTCGGCTCCGGGAAGTACACGCCCGACTCCGGCTTCGTCGATCCCGGCTACTGCACCGTCTACGGCAAGCGCGTGAACAACTTCGACACCGAGCGGCCGTTCGGCTCTCTCTCCCTCGCCACGGCGCTCCAGTTCTCGGTCAACTCCGTGTTCTGCAACATCGGTCTCGCGCTCGGGGCCAAGCGGCTCGTCAAGCAGGCAAAGGCCTTCGGCTTCTACGAGCGGCCGCCGCTCGAGACGCCGGACATTGAGCGGCTGCCGAGCGGCCTCTACCGCAACGGCAGGCTGTTCGACCCCAAGCGCGACCGTGATGTCGATGCCGGCCGGATGGCGTTCGGCCAGGAGCGGCTCCTCGTGACACCGGAGCAGATGGCGATGGTGGCCGGCACGATCGGCAACGACGGCATCCTGATGCGCCCGTACGTGGTCGAGAAGATCGTGACCCCGAACGGCAAGACCCGCAGTCGTACGCGGCCCACGAAGATCCGGCGGGCAGTCTCGCCGGCGACCGCGCAGGACGTGGGCGCGATGATGATTCGTGCCGTGCAGGCCGGAACCGGCACGGCGGCGCAGATACCCGGCCTCGAGATCGGCGGCAAGACCGGCACCGCCGAGACCGGAGTGGACGGGAACAACACGACGTGGTTCATCGCGTTCGCCGGCGAGCCCGGGCAGAAGCCGAAGCTCGCGATCGCCGTCGTGCTCCAGAACCAGTCGCTCACCGGGGGCGCGACGGCAGCCCCGATTGCCCGCCAGGTGATGCAGGCACTCCTGACCCCGACGGCGAATCCGTAACGTACGGCATCGATGGCAGGCAACGACCTCACTGGAACGCTCTTCGCAGACCGCTACCGGGTCGAGCGCAAGCTCGGCTCGGGCGGGATGGCCGACGTCTGGCTGGCCGAGGATCAGGAGCTCGGGCGCTACGTGGCGGTGAAGATCCTCCACGAGCGGTACGCGAACGACGAGCAGTTCGTCGAGCGCTTCCGCCGCGAGGCCACGCACGCGGCCGGGCTCTCCCACCCCAACATCGTCTCGATCTACGACCGAGGCGTCGCGGGCGGCTCGTACTACATCGTGATGGAATACATCGAGGGCCGGACCCTGAAGGAGCTGATCGTGACCCGAGGCCCGTGCCCGGTGCCCGTCGCGATCTCGTACACCCGGCAGATTCTCGCCGCGCTCCGCTACGCCCACAAGAACGGGATCATCCACCGGGACATCAAGCCGCACAACGTGCTCGTCGACCGCGAGGGCCGCGTCAAGGTCGCCGACTTCGGGATCGCCCGGGCCGGCGCGAGCGAGATGACCGAGGCCGGCTCCATCGTCGGCACGGCGCAGTACCTCTCGCCCGAGCAGGCGCGCGGCGCCCCGGTCGACGAGAGCTCCGACCTCTACTCGACGGGGATCGTCCTCTACGAGCTGCTGACAGGGACGGTGCCGTTCACGGGCGAGACGCCGGTGGAGATAGCGATGAAGCACCTCTCGCAAACGCCGGAGGCGCCCTCGACGCGCAGGCCCGACATCCCGCACGACCTCGATCTCGTCGTGCTTCGCGCGCTTGCGAAGGAGCCCGCCGAGCGCTACCGGACGGCCGGAGAGCTGGATCGCGACCTGGAGCTCGTCGCGCGCGGCGACCCGGTCGGCGCGGAGACCGCGACCGCCGCCACGATGGTGCTGGCGGGGGCGGGGGCGCTCGACGCGACAGCGGCGACGCGCGTCGCGAGCCCGCTGGCGGGCAGCTCCGGCGGAACCTACGGCGGCGACGAGCGCTACCGCGCCTATGACGGCCCTCCCGTCAGGCGGCGGAGCGTCTGGCCCTGGGTGCTCGCAGCGGCGGCGCTCGTCGCGGTCGCGGTAGGCGGCTGGTTCCTCTATGACAACGTCCAGCGGCAGATCGCTCACAACACCCCCATCGTCGTGCAGCAGTACACCGGGATCATCGAGAGCCGCGCCGTCAACCTGATCCTCAACGACGGATTCGAGCCCAAGGTGCGTCGGGTACCGAACGGCGACCAGCCGGCGGGGATCGTGTTCGACCAATCACCGGTCGAGGGGACAGGGCTCGCGAAGGGCGGGATCGTCACGATCCTCGTCTCAACGGGCAAGAAGACCGTCGACGTGCCGTACGTGGTCGGGAAGCAGCTGACCGATGCCGTCGCAACGCTCACCCGAGCAGGCCTGAACGCGAAGAGCGTCGGCGTCCCCTCGGACAAGCCGTCCGGCACCGTGACGGCCCAGGATCCCGGCTCAGGCACCTCGCTCGTGGAAGGGGCGAGCGTGCGGATCAACTACTCCACCGGGCCGAAGCAGGTCGCGGTGCCACCCGTCGTAGGCCTCGACTACTCGACGGCGCTGCAGCAGCTCCAGGCTGCGGGCTTCGCCGTGGCCCGCATCGACGTCCAGAGCAACCAGCCTGCGGGAGTTGTCGTGAGCCAGGTTCCGAGCGGCTCGTCCACCGCGACCAAGGGCTCCACCGTCAGCCTGTCCGTCTCGAACGGGCCGCAGACGACACCGCTCCCGGACGTCACCGGCCAGACCGAGGCCGACGCCAAGGCGACGCTGAAGGCGGCCGGGTTCAAGGTCTCCGTGACGAGCCAGGACACCGACGTCGAGACGTTCGACGGCGTCGTGATCTCGCAGGATCCGCCGGGGAACTCGCAGCAGGACCCGAACACGATCGTGACGCTCTTCGTGGGAAAGTACGTGGCGCCGGCCACGACCTCGACCGACACGACGACGACGCCGGCTCCAACCACCCCGTGACAGCACGGTTGCGGGTGGCCGTGCTCGCAGGTGGGCGCTCGAGCGAGCACGAGATCTCGCTCGCGTCCGCACGCTCGGTCGTCGAGGCGCTCGATCCCGACCGCTACGAGACCCGCCTGATCGAGATCGGGCGGGACGGCGCCTGGGCGCTACCGCCGGCTGCCGGCCGGCCGGCACTCGCCGGGCTCGGTGAGACGCTGCCGATCCCGACCGCGGCGACCCCTGCCGCGCTCGGCGCGGTCGACGTGGTGCTCCCGATCCTCCACGGGCCGTTCGGCGAGGACGGCACCGTGCAGGGGCTCCTCGAGCTCGCGGGCGTCCCCTACGTCGGCTCCGGCGTGACCGCATCCGCTCTGTGCATGGACAAGGACCTCTTCAAGGCCGTGCTGCGAGATCGCGGGATCCCCGTCGCGCCCAACATCACTCTTCGTCCCGGCGATCCCGTCGAGAACCCGTTCGGGTACCCCGTGTTCGTGAAGCCGGCCCGGCTCGGCTCGTCCGTCGGCATCTCGAAGGTACGAGCAGCCGACGAGCTCGAAGCGGCCGTTGCGCTCGCCCGCCGGCACGACGACAAGGTGCTCGTGGAGGAGTTCCAGCCCGGGGTCGAGGTCGAGGTCGGGGTGCTCGGCAACCGGGAGCCGGTCGCATCCGTCGTGGGCGAGATCGTCTCCAACGCCGACTGGTACGACTTCGATGCCAAGTACGCCGACGGCGGGATGGACCTGATCGTGCCCGCCCGGCTGCCTGCGGAGACGCTCGAACGGGTGCAGCAGCTGGCCATCGACTCGTTCGTGGCGACCGATTGCGAAGGCATGGCCCGCGTCGACTTCTTCGTGCGCCCCGGCGGCACCGTCGTCGTGAACGAGCTGAACACGATTCCGGGGTTCACGGCCACGAGCGTCTACGCAAAGCTGTTCACCGAGAGCGGTATCCCGTATGCCGCGTTGCTCGACCGGCTCGTCGGGCTCGCGCTCGACCGGCACGAGCAGCGCAAGAGCCTGCAGTACTAGCGGGCTCCGCTACGCGCCGAGCACGGCGGCGAGCGCGTCTTCCCAGGCGGCGAGTGCCTCCTCGAGAACCGCGTCCTCGATCGTCAGCGGGCACAGCACCCGGATGCAGTTCCCCGAGAGCCCGGCCTTGAGCAGGATGAGCCCTCGCTCCAACGCCGCGTCGATGATCGCGGCAGTGAGATCGGCAGCCGGTTCCTTCGAGACCGCGTCGTGGACGAGCTCGATCGCAAGCATCGCGCCGAGGCCGCGCACGTCGCCGATCTGCGGCCAGCGCGACTGCCACTGGTGCATGCTCCCCCGGATCGTGTCGCCGATCGCGTTCGCGCGGCCGACAAGATCTTCCTCCGCGAACACGTCCAGGACCGCGAGCGCGGCCGCGAGAGCGATTGGGTTCCCGATATAGGTGCCGCCGATCGCACCGGCGTGCGGCGCGTTCATGATCTCGGCCTTGCCGATCACACCCGAGAGCGGGAGCCCGGCGGCGATCGACTTGGCGACCGTGATCAGATCGGCCTCGACGCCGTGGTGCTCCATCGCGAACATGCGCCCGGTCCGGCCGAAGCCGGTCTGCACCTCGTCCGCGATCATCACGATGCCCTCGCGATCGCAGATCCTGCGGACGCCCTCGACGAAGGCGTGCGGCGCCGGCAGGAAGCCCCCCTCGCCCAGCTGCGGCTCGAACACGATGGCCGCAACCTGGGAGGGTGCCGTGTGGGCCGTGAACATCCACTCGAGCTCGGCGAGCGCCTCACTCGTCGACGGGCCCCGGTAGTCGTTCGGGAACGGCGCCCGGTACACCTCTGGCGCGAACGGGCCCATGCCCGTCTTGTAGGGGTGCACCTTCGACGTCATCGTCATCGCGAGCATCGTGCGACCGTGGAAGCCACCCTCGAATGCGATAACGGCCGGGCGGCCCGTGGCGAGGCGCGCGATCTTGACCGCGTTCTCGACCGCCTCGGCCCCCGAGTTGAAGAAGGCCGCCCGCGTCGGGCCTGCAAAGGGAGCCAGCTCGCCCAACCGCTCGGCGAGCTCGACGTACCCTGCGTAGGGCACGACCGTGAAGTCGGTGTGGATGAAGCGCGCCGCCTGCTCCTGGATCGCCTCGACGACGCGCGGGTGGCAATGACCGACGTTGCACACCCCGACGCCACCGGCGAAGTCGACGAACCTGTTGCCGTCGACGTCCGTGATCGACGCATTCAGCGCTTCGGCAACGAACACCGGCAGGTACACCTGGAGCGGCTCCGCCAGCGAGCTCTCGCCCCGCGCCAGCAGCTCGCGCGAGCGCGGCCCGGGGATCTCCGTGCGGATCTCGATCGATCTGGTCGTTGCCACGACAGGAGCCTACCGGAGCGCGCGGTGGCTACTCTCGGACCTTGGATATCGCCGATCTCGACCCCGATCCCCACCTGCAGTTCGAGCGCTGGTTCGCAGAGGCGAGGGAGGCAGGCGTGCAGACCCCGGAGCAGATGGCGCTCGCCACCTCCGGGCCGGACGCGCGGCCGTCGGTTCGCATGGTGCTGCTCAAGAGCCATGACGCGCGAGGCTTCGTCTTCTACACGAACCGCTCGAGTCGCAAGGCCTCGGAGATCGAGGCGAACCCCTGGGCTGCCGTCACTCTGCACTGGGAGATCCAGCGTCGCCAGGTCCGGGTCGAGGGCGCGGTCGGCCGCGTTGCGGACGACGAGTCCCTCGCGTACTTCCACACGCGTCCCCGCCCCAGCCAGATCAGTGCCTGGGCATCGCCCCAGTCACGGGCCGTGGCCGGCAAGGCGGAGCTCGAGCGGCGGGTCGCCGAGGTCGAGGAGCGCTTCGCCGCCGAGGACGAGCTGCCGTTGCCGCCGTTCTGGGGCGGGTACCGCATCGCCGCGACGGCGATCGAGTTCTGGCAAGGTCGGCCCGACCGGCTCCACGATCGCGTGCGCTACGAGCTCGGCGACGGTGCCTGGAGCCGTCGCCGGCTCGGGCCGTAACCGGAGCCTCTCAGCCCGCGGCGCCCGCCGGCGCGAGGGCCGCTTTCGTATAGATCCCCGACGCGTTCCAGAGCAGGTATCCCTTGGCGCCCTGGAGCCGGGCAGCCGCGACCTGCGCCAGCACCTGGTCCGGCGTGTAGTTCCAGTCCTGCACCCACGGGACGAGCTGGGCGCGCGAGCCCTTCATCTGGCGACGGAAGTCGGTCAGCGTCCGGAACACGGTCTCTCCCGGCTGCGTGCTCGGGCTCGCGAGCCCGAGCTCACCGTCGCCGTAGAGGACGGGGTAGGACATCGGAGAGAGGTTGTCCACGTACTTCGAGATCCAGCGCGGCACCTGTCCGATCCCGAGGTCACGCGACGCCGAGAGCCCGAAGACTGCGGTCGAGACACGTGTCCCTCGCGGCGCGAGCCGTTTCTTCGCATATTCGACGAAGTCTGCGATCACACGGCCCCTGGGGACGCTCGTCTTGCCGGGGTAGACGGCATTCGCCGTGTCGCCGTCGGACGGGAACCGGACGTAGTCGAACATGATCTGGTCGAAGCCGGCCTTGGCCGCCGCATCCGCCACCGACGTGCAGTAATCCCAGACGCGTCGGTCGTACGGGTTGACCCACGCGATGCCGGCACTCGTCGTCCAGACGCTTCCGTCGGAATGCTGGATCGCGAGGTCGGGTCGCCCCTGCGCGAGCTTCGGATCCTGGAAGCAGACGACGCGACCAATCATGTAGATGCCGTTCCGGTGCGCGAGGGCGACCAGCGCCTTCGGGTTGTAGAACGCGCGCGTCGCGCCGACCGTGCGGGCGAGCGGCACGTCGGCCGGCGAGAACCCGATCTCGCCGCTCTCGTCCTTCACGTCGAGCTCGATCGTGTTGAGCCCGTAGCGCTTGAGCCCGATGTACTCGCGGAACTTCCCAGGGAGAGAGGCGAGCGCCCCCGTCACGTGAACGCCGCGGATCTCGACCGGGAGCGGCCTCGGGCTATCTGCCGCGGCCGCGGTCCCACCGGCTGTCCCGCCCGCTGCCTCGTGGGACTTCGAGGTCGCCGGCGTCGACTGGTTCTCGCCCACGAAGCGGGCGCCCATGACGACCGCGATCACTCCGACGAGGAGGAACGCCAGGACCGCAGCCCGACGTCGCCGCTTTGTCCGGCGTGTCTGGTCCCGCCGAGCGCGAAAACGCTCGTTCGGGTCCATTGGTCCGTACAGCATGGACACCGGATCACCGAGCGTACCGCATCGGAGCCCCCGAGACGCCGGAATTGTCCACGGGTAGGATCGCGCCATGGTTCTCTCCGACAGAGCGATCTCCCGGCTGATCGATGAGGGCAGGATCACGATCGACCCGTACGACCCCGCTCTGATGCAGCCCGCGAGCCTCGACGTGCGCGTCGATCGGCTCTTTCGGGTGTTTCGCAACTCCCGCTACCCCTACATCGACGTCAAGCGGGAGCAGGAGGGGCTGACGGAGCTCGTGGAGGTAGACGACGGTGAGCCTTTCATCCTGCACCCCGGCGAGTTCGTCCTCGGATCGACCCTCGAGCGCGTCAAGCTCCCCGACGACCTCGTCGCGAGGTTGGAGGGGAAGAGCTCGCTCGGCCGACTCGGGCTACTCATCCATTCGACTGCCGGGTTCATCGACCCGGGCTGGGACGGCCACGTGACGCTCGAGCTGTCGAACGTGGCGAACCTGCCGATCACGATCTACCCGGAGATGAAGATCGGACAACTCTCGTTCGTGCAGATGGCGGAGCCGACCGATCATCCCTACGGCTCGAGCGGGCTCGGATCGAAGTACCAGGGGCAGCGGGGGCCGACCCCGAGCCGCTACTGGAAGAACTTCGAGGAGCCCCGCTAGACCAAAGGGAAGGGGCGTACCGCTTCGTCGCCGGCGCCCGCGCGCCCGGCAACACCTCCGCTTGCCACCATCACGGCCGAAGCCCGCCATCGCTTGTGCCAAAGTGGCACAAACCTCGTCTCGGATGTCTCGCCGGCCGCTATTCGTGACACTTTGACACAAAGGCCCGTGACGGCGGCCCGGTGAAGATCCCGGGGACCGGTGCGGTAGAGGATTTCCGCTGGCCGAGTACGGGGAGTACGCGCTCGCTCGCCCGACGGCCCGCGCCACCCACTCGGGCGCACGACCCGACGACCACACGAGCACACGACCGACCACACGACCCGACGAGCACACGACCACGAGCACACGACCACGAGCCACGAGCACACGACCACGACCACGACCCACGACCCACGACCCACGATCACCCGGCCACCCGACGGCGTCACCGCGAGGCCATTCGCTCCGCCGCGGTAGCGACCCGACCGGAATCCCGGTGCGCCGTGCGGTCGGCTCGCCGCGGGGTCACGAAAGAGGCACGAAGACGACACTGACCCGGCACCCGGGTGTTGCCACAGTTCATTGGATGGAGTTCTCGCCCGCTATCGATCCTCGTCTGTACGCGAGTGTCGGCCGTGCGGTCGATCTGCGGTCGTCGGCTGCGGTGTGGCGCGGGCTGCGACGGCGCGCGCAGCGACTGCGCACGACGACACCGTGCTACGAGAGCGTCCGGAAGCTCGTCGCCGCCGAACGGGAGCGGCGTGCTCGTCTCGTAGCCACAGCCACGACCCTGCTCGAGATCGGTATGTGGCGTGTCCCCGCTCTGCCGGAGGACGTATCACGCATCTACCGACGCCGCCTGACGCAGAGTCGCCGTTGGCTGCGAGCGCGCACCGGTCGGCCACCGTGAGCGACCACCACGGTTCAGAGAAAAGGCGAGGGCCGCCTTTCGGCGGCCCTCGATCCCGGTAGCCAGCGTTGGATTTGGCAGAGGCGCTTCCTGCCAGGCCTTCCACCTCGATCGTTCGAGGCAAACGGCCGGCGGCGCGGAACGCGCGTCCCCTTCGCTCGGCTATGGCGATTCCCCAGTGGGTCTCGGGGACACGCCTCTACCCGCTGGTACCTCCACTGCCGGTACTGCTGGAATCTGTCACGTCC
>Ga0302322_100000482_pt1 | contig 30782 bp, 25 predicted proteins | sample Fen_T0_2_FD_203757 | JGI IMG/M metagenome (GOLD analysis project Ga0302322, IMG submission 203757) | Peat permafrost microbial communities from Stordalen Mire near Abisko, Sweden - Fen_T0_2 | ecosystem: Environmental > Terrestrial > Soil > Wetlands > Permafrost | place: Sweden: Abisko...
AATCTACCCCATTAACTTAATCAACTAAAAAAAACAAACTATTGCCAATTATATTATTAAACTTGTATTTGCGTTAAAAGAAACTGAATAGTACTGAAATATGAATGCTGCCGGTAACTATGAGCTTTTGATTGAAAAGATAAACCTGTTTATCCGCAAATACTATTTTAACCAGTTTTTGCGGGGACTTATCTTTTTGGGCGCCGGTCTTTTTTCAGCTTACGTGGTAATAACAATAAGCGAATATTTCGGCAATTTTAACAGCCTGTTCCGCACCATCCTGTTTTATTTTTTTATTTTACTGAACGTTGGCTTTGTTTGCTGGCTCATTCTTCCTTCGCTGCTGGCCTGGTTTAAACTGGGCAAGACGTTAACTCACGATCAGGCAGCCGAAATAATCGGCAAGCACTTTGCCGGCGTTAACGACAAGCTGCTCAACACCCTTCAGCTCAAAAAGCTTTCCGATGCTGATCCGCAGCACCGGGCGCTGATAGAAGCAGGCATCGACCAAAAAATAGAAACATTAAAGCCGGTGAGTTTCCCCTCAGCCATTAACATCAGGGAGAATAAAAAATATTTAAAATGGGTAATCTTCCCGGCGGGCATCATCTGCATTATTGCCCTGGCAGCACCTTCGGTGCTTACCGAAAGTACAAAAAGGCTCATCAGGCATAATGAGTATTTTGTGCCGGTTGCCCCGTTTAATTTTATCGTGCAAAATAAAACACTGTCGGTAGTGCAGGGAGATGACCTGAAGCTTGATTTGAAACTCCAGGGCAATAAGCTCCCTGCCGATGTTTACGTGGAGACGGCGAATAATACGTTTAAACTGGATAAAGAAAATATCACGAAGTTTCATTACCTGTTTACTAACCTGCAGCAAAATACTTCTTTTAAGCTGACGGCAAATGGTTTTACATCTGCACCGTACGAAATTAAAGTAAACCTGCGCCCTGCCCTGCTGCATTTTGATGCCGAATTGAACTACCCGGCCTATCTGCATAAAAAAAATGAAACACTGCCGAATGCCGGCGATTTGACCATACCCGCCGGGACGGACGTGAAATGGAATTTCCATACCCAAAATGCTACGGCGCTGCAATTTTTTATGAACGGAACCCCCGGAAAGGTAAACCTTACCGGCCCTGACATTTTTGAACACCGCGAGAAAATCATAAAAAACGGCATATATAAAATAATGCCGCTAAATGCGATGGTTAACCCCTCCGATTCGGCCAGTTACCGCATCAATGTGATTGCTGACGAGATGCCCGCCATTACTGTGCAGGAAAAACAGGACTCTGTAAGCATAAAAGCGCTTTATTTTAACGGAAGTATACAGGACGACCATGGGTTTTCGTCACTTACGTTCAACTACAAAGTGGGTGATCCTGCGGATAAGGCAAACCTTAAATCGTACACCAGGCAGGTAAAAGCCGATTTAGGCCAGACACAAGCCGGATTCTTTTACTACTGGAGTCTAAAGGATGTGGGGATAAAACCCGGAGACCAGGTAACCTATTATTTTGAAGTTGCGGATAATGACGGTATAAACGGACCCAAAAAGGTGCGTTCGCCCGAACATTCCCTCCACATCCCTAATACCACAGAATTGAATAATGAACTGAATGCAGGCACGCAGTTGGTTAAACAAAAAATGGAATCGGCTATCAAGCTTGCGGGACAGGTGGAACGCGAATCGCAAAAGCTTAACCAGCTATTGCTGGATAAAAACAACCTTTCCTTTGATGAGAAAAAACAGATCCAGGACCTGATGCAGAAAAAGAAGGAGCTTGATGATCTGGTGAAAGAAATACAGGGGGAGAATAAAAAGAACCTGTTTAACCGGCAGGAAAACCAGCAGCAGGACAAAAACCTGGCGGAAAAACAGCAGCAGATGGAACAGTTGCTGGAAAAAATACTGGATCCGAAAACGCAGGAAATGCTTCAGAAGCTGCAGCAAATGTTGCAGCAGGAACAAAAGGATGGGGCACGGGATCAGCTGTCGAAAATGCAGATGGATAATAAGGCCTTAAAAAAGGAACTCGACAGGATGCTGGAACTTTATAAAAAACTGGATTTTGAACAAAAACTGAATCAAAATGCCGAGCAGCTAAAGAACTTATCCCAGGAACAGCAGCAACTGGCTGAACAGGCCAAACAGCCCGGCGCCAATGCACAGGACCTGAAAAAGGAGCAGGAAAACCTGAATAAGAATTTCCAGGATATCAAAAAATCACTGGACGAACTGGAAAAAACTAACGAGCAGGCGGAACACAAGCAGGACTTTGATAACCCGAAGCAGGAAGAGCAGAGCATTGATAAGCAAATGGAAAAGAGTTCGGACGAATTGAGCAAGAATGATCCGAAAAAAGCAGCACAATCGCAGCAACAAGCGGCCAACCAAATGAAACAACTTTCTGAAAAAATGAAGCAGAAAGAGCAGGAAGGGGAAGAAAGCCAAAACACCGTTGATGCAGAGCAATTGCGCGACCTGTTGAAGAACCTGATCAATAGTTCATTTGCCCAGGAAAGGGTGATGCAGTCGTTAAAAAACACCGGCACTACCGATCCTAATTATATATCATTGTCGCAAAATCAAAAAAACATTAAGGATAACCTTAAAACTGCCGAAGACAGTCTTTATGCATTGAGCAGGAGGATCCCTCAGATCCAATCGACCGTTAACCAGGAAATAGCCAGCATAAACGACCATATTGACCAGGCGCTGCAGAATTTAAGCGACAGGATTACGCCGGAAGCCTCCCGCAACCAGCAGTACGCCATGACCTCCATGAATAACCTGGCCCTGATGCTGAGCGAGGCGTTGGACCAACTGCAAAATTCCATGAACAAGGGGAAAAGCGGAAAAGGTAAGGGGAAACAGCAATCAGTAGCTGACCTGGCCAGGATGCAGCAGCAGTTAAATCAAAACATGCAAAAGGCCCGGGAACAAATGCAGCAGAGAGGAAATAGCGGAAAAAGCCAAAATGGAAATAATGAAAATATTAGCGAACAATTAGCTAAATTAGCGCGTCAGCAGCAAGCGATCCGGGAGGCATTACAGCAAATAAACAGGGACGAAAACAAGGATGGGAAGGGTAGTTTGGGAAATTTAGATAAAATTTCACAACAAATGGAACAAACTGAACGCGATCTCGTAAACAGGAGAATATCGGAAGAAGCCATTAAACGCCAGCAACAAATTCAGAGCCGGTTATTGGAGGCAGAAAAGGCCGAACAACAGCGGGAACAGGACCAGCAGCGCGAAAGCCATGCGGGTAAAGATGTCCCGCCAGGTTATATAAAAGCATTGCAGGAATACCGGCAATCTAATGAAAAACAAACAGAGCAGGTAAAAACTATACCGCCTGCTTTAAATTTTTATTATAAATCAAAAATAAAATCTTACTTTGATCTACTCAACGCTAAATGACATGGACCAATCAAATGTTCAAACAAGTGAAATGTATACCTTACAGCTGCCTTCTAAACAGGAAAGCATAACACTGCTGGAAAATTTGATAGAAGAAATTGCCGATAAACATAAAATTAGTGAGGATACCTTTGCTAATATGATGACATCTCTAAACGAGGCTGCAATTAACGCTATTGTACACGGTAACAAACTCGATCCGAACAAAAAAGTTATCGTGAACGCCGAAATTGAACGCCGCCGGATTATCTGGACCGTTACCGACGAAGGCGATGGATTTGACTATAATAACCTGGCAGACCCGACCGCGCCGGAAAACATTGAAAATTTAACCGGCAGGGGTGTGTTTATTATGAAACACCTGGCAGACCAGTGCATATTTAATACCAGGGGCAATGAAGTTGAACTTCACTTTAAAATGTAATGCCCGCTATTCATTTTTTTGAAGAAGACATCACCTATAAGTTAAAGCATAAAACCCTCGTAAGGCAATGGATCACCGAAACCATACTTGCCGAGGGTTATCAATTAAAAGAACTCAATTATATTTTTTGTTCAGACAATTATTTATTGCAGATCAACCAGCAATATTTAAATCACGATACCTATACAGATATTGTCACCTTTGACAATTCAGAAACCCCAAAGATCATCGTTGGGGATATTTTTATTTCCATAGAACGCATCCGCGAAAACGCTGTAAAATTTAATATCGCCGAAACCGACGAATTGCACAGGGTAATCATCCATGGAGCATTGCATTTGCTGGGATATAAGGATAAAACCGCCCCATCAAAACAAAAAATGACACAAAAAGAAGATTTCTATTTGAACAAGAGAAGGTTTATTGGCTAATTTTACCATAGTTATGCTCCTTTGGAAACCAATCTCTTAAAAATATGAAACCTCTTTTTTTAATTTTTGCCATGATGCTCATTTCTCCGGCTTCGGTTTATGAGTTCAAACTAAAAAACATCGACGGGAAAGACTTCTCGCTGGCCCAGTACAAAGGTAAAAAAGTGCTGGTTGTTAATACGGCATCGAAATGCGGGTTTACTCCGCAATATGCTGAACTGCAAAAGCTGGCCGATCTGTACAAAGATAAGGTAGTTGTAGTTGGCTTCCCGGCCAACAACTTTGGTCAGCAGGAACCGGGTACCGCAACCGAGATTAAAACTTTTTGCCAGAAAAATTACGGCGTCACCTTCCCGCTTAGCGAAAAAGTAAGTGTTAAAGGGGATGACATTTGTCCCTTGTTTAAATACCTGACAGAGGCACCAAACCCCGACTTCACCGGCGAGATCAAATGGAACTTCGAAAAATTCCTGATCGACGAAAATGGTAAACTGATACATCGGTTCCGGTCGAAAACAACCCCACTTTCTCCGGACCTTACCAAGTATCTGTAAGCCGCAACAAACGATTTATAAAGCCGTCTCAAAGTAATTTTGAGGCGGCTTTTTTGTGTCATAGCTAAAAAATCACATCTGAATGTTTTTATCAAAATATGTTTGTATACTCATTCCCCGCAATGGTATATACATTAAGCCAGTTGGTGTAATTTACAACCATGTTGTATAATTTTAGCTTAGCTTTATACTAAATATTTCAAAATACCCAATTTATAAAATAGCCGATCATCGTTCCTGCTTTGAAAAAGAGGGCATCATTGCCGCTCCTCCCGATTCAAGCCGGATGTTTTAATTCAGATACAGAAAAAAGATAAAATAGCATAAATCCTAATCCTTTTCTCCGATGCAAAACCAGCAATTTACAGTAGCCGATTATTTGTTGAACCGTTTAAAACAATTAAATGTGACCGAGGTATTTCGGCGGCGTTAATGCCATTGGTGCGGTTAATGAGCCGGATGCCGCTACCTAACCGGTAAGCCAATGCTGGTGGTGTAGTGATCCCTGAAAGGGGGTTTGCCGCGGCAAATGTAACGGTTGGGATAGCGGCGATAGAATAGAAATAATGTACATAAAGACCTTCGACATGAAACATAAAACGTATTCCATTTTTGGCGCCGGCGCATCGGGTCTTTATACAGCCTGGCGCCTGCTGAACGGAGAACCGGAGAGTAAAGAGGGCGAAGAAAAGCTGTTATTTGCCGGCGACACGCTCGAATTATATGATTGGGGAAAATATGAGTTCTCGGAAGCGGATCCGGGCACCAGGGCTGCCGGTGCAAGGGTGTGTATATGGCACTATAAAAACGATAAAACACAATCGTACCTGGAGCTTGGCGGTATGCGATACTCCGCATGGGACGGGCATCCCGGCGCTAAAAACCCGGGGCACCGACTGGTAACAACGGTAATTAATCAGCTCGACCTTGATAAATACTCGGTACCGTTTAATGTATCCTCCAACACCTTGTTTTATTTGCGGACCAAAAACATGTATTTGAATGATATTTCATCGAGCAACCCGGCGCCGTATAATGTTGACAATTACGGTGCAACTACCTCGCCGGATAATGGTTTTTCAACCATCGAAAGTTTGGCGGTAAATGCAAACGACCCGCCAAAAACCAGGGCAGAGTGGTGCGAATTTTATCAGAACGGAACGATAGCAGTGGAGCTGCCGGAGTGGTCCGTTTTTCAAAAGGGCAATAAGCTGAAAAATATAGGTTACTGGAACCTGTTGTTTGATCAGTTAGGATCAGAAGGGTTTCAATATACTGCCGACGGGAACGGCTACACCTCCAACATCATTAACTGGAATGCGGCCGTAGCGATCCAGGCCAATGACGAATTTACGCCCGGAAGCCAGTATAAAACGCTTACAAAGGGTTATTCAAGCATGTTTAATGCGCTGTTTGATGCGATTGTAAAGCTTGCAAAAGACAAGGGGGTAAATTTTGAATACCATCCGGATACCAGGCTGCACTCCATCCTGAGTAAAGGTAACCAGGTTCATTACAGTATTGCGCACAGGGAAAGTCCTAATAAAAAGGCGGGGTCAAAAGTCAGCGATGCGGCCTGGCTGGCAATGCCGCCATATGCGCTTGAACGGGTGGCGCAGGCTACGCGTTATGTTGCCGATGACGGATTAGATGTACTTAATCATGAAAAAGTACAAAACTATCTGAGTTCTGCCATTATGCAGCCGTCATACAAAATTGGGATGTTTTTTGATACGCCCTGGTGGATAAATGACCCGAACAATAAAAACAACCCGGTTTACCAGGCGCCGATACTTGCCTGGGAATTAACGACCTGCGTATTGGAAGCGCTGGCAAAAAAAGGGTTCCCCTTAAGGTATATCGAGAAAATTAATAATGACCCAACGATACTTAATACCCCATACCCCTCTTCGGCGGAAATAATTGAAGCGGTTACCCATTGCGTCAATGAGCGTTTGACTATTGAACAGGAGAAAGAGCTGTTTGCCGCCTCCCAAAGAAACACCATAGGCCCGAGCATAACCGATACGCCCATACGACAGGTGGTATATTTCGGCAATAACGCATCCGACCAAAGCGGCACCCCTGTTTATGGTATTTTGGCCAGCTATGACGACGAACAGTTTACCAGCTTTTGGGAGGAGCTGGAATATGGCAACCACGATGCAGAAAAAGTCCCCTTTTCCGAAAACTACCAGCCATTGATTGGGCCGCGTAAAGCAAAAAAAGTAATGATAAAAATGCTGCGCCAACAGCTCGCTGCATTGCATTTTGGGCCGCAGGCAGATTACAGCATTGTACCTGAGCCGTTGGAATGCCGGTACATGGATTGGTCGCTGCCGCCATTCAATGCCGGCTACCACGCCTATGCCGCTCATTATGATGTGTGCGATGTGCAGCAAAAGATCCGTAAGCCATCCCAACTGATCCACGATGCTGATGCCAATATTTTTATTGTTGGCGAAGCCTATTCAAACGACCAGGCATGGGTTGAGGGTGCTTTTTGTACCGCCGAATCGGTATTAAATGATTTTTTTGGCGTAAAACCAATTATTGATAACAAACATTATCCGTTTATCTGCCCCTGTGGCGGGTAAACAGCCGCGTGTGGTTAGCAGCAATTGACCCGGTGGAGCGGTTCTTTATAAGCCTACGTTAACTGACCGGCCGTCTCAGATTTATTTGGGGCGGCTTTTTTGTTGATGATTGGTTGTATGCTAAAGGTATGGGTTTCAAGCCCTGAAAACCGCAATCGTTATGGCGCCAAATATTTCGTCTCTGCAAGTTACCGGCATCCTGATTTGTTGAAATCGAAAAGGATAAATGCTTATATTCGATTATTAAACCGCCATCCAAAATGAAACCTGCTAAATTTATACTGCCCTTAATGCTTTGTGCTTTTACTTTTGGTTTTACAACCATCAGTAAAAAGGATCATTGGAAAACTTTATTTAACGGAAAAGACTTCACAGGCTGGGACACCTATATCGGCCCGGACCTAACCGACAATGGCAAGCCCATTACCGGAACACCGATCGGCCTGAATAACGATCCACGGCATGTATTCAGTATCGTAAACCAGGATGGCGAAAATGTTATCCGGATCTCTGGCGGGAACTGGGGGGCCGTATCCACCAAAAAGGAATATCAAAACTATCATCTGCAACTGCAATTTAAGTGGGGCGCATTAAGCTGGGGACAAAAAAAAGGAAAAAAGAAGGACAGCGGCCTGCTGTACCATTCGGTTGGGCCTTACGGCGCTGATTACGGCGCCTGGATGCGCTCACAGGAATTCCAGATTGAAGAAGGCAATTGCGGCGACTATTGGGGCGTGGCCGGGGGGATGGCTGATATGCCGGTAATTATCAGGATGGATACCGCCTATGTTTACAACCCGAAGGGAACCATGACCACCTTTAAAGAAGGCAGCAAACAGGGCCGGCGCTGTATAAAGAACGGCGATGCCGAAAAGCCATCCGGACGTTGGAATACCGTTGACCTGTATTGCCACGCTGATACCAGTATTCACGTGGTGAATGGTAAAGTAATGATGATTTTATACCATAACCGTCAACTGGAAAAGGGACAGGAGTTGCCGCTTACTAAAGGGAAAATTCAAATCCAATCCGAAGGAGCGGAAGTATTTTATAAAGGGATAAAGATACAGGAAATAGATAAGTTACCGACTGATTTGGTGAATCAATAATTTCAAATTAAAAAATACCGTTTTACATTGGCAATACAATTAATATATTTGTTGCCCGCATCGGTATATTTATAAAAACCCGGCGCCGGAAAAACAGTTCGGGATGTAGCGTAGCCCGGTATCGCGCCAGCATGGGGTGCTGGAGGTCGGAAGTTCGAATCTTCTCATCCCGACAATAACACTCAAAGCCCGTAGATCAATGATTTACGGGCTTTGTTAATTTTGGGTGCGTTTGTAAATTGTTGTTGTCGGCGGTTTGGTTCCAATACTGCCAGGATTTAAATAAACCTTGCAATAGGATTTATAAATGAGCGCATGCTCACAATTGGGCTTTTCAATACATTAATTTGGCCTTTTAGAGAAAACAACGTGAACCTATTTCTGATGATATTTGCTTATCATTTATCAAGAAATAAATCATGGAAAAAACTGTTTTGAAAAATCAAATAAACAATAAGGCGTATATTATAACCGGCCCCACTTCCGGGATAGGCTATGCTACTGCGCTTGAACTGGCGAAGCACGGTACCGTAATCCTCGTTGGAAGAAATCAGGATAAACTAAATCACGTACAAAAAATAATTGAACTTGCAGGGCATAAAGCAGTAGCTGTGGAGTGCGACATTTCGGATATTAAAAGTGTCAGGAATGCTGCTGAGGAAATTATGCAACTTCAACTTCCTGTTGCAGGTTTGCTGAATAACGCAGGTATTATGCCTTCAAAAGCAAGCAAAAATGCACAAGGTTGGGATCTGACCTATGCTACCAATCATCTTGGCGCTTTCGCGCTAACAGAAGCGCTTGCATCCCATCTGCCTGATGGGGCAAACGTGGTGTTTATTGCGTCTGCAATTGAAGATCCTGAACGCAAACCAGCTAAAGTGATGGGTATGAAAGGTGGCCGGTATATTTCTGCGGAAGCCAGTGCCCGTGGCGAATGGGAAGCAGGCGGCACAAAAATGGCAGGAGTGGACGCTTATGCCACATCAAAGCAATGTATCCTTGCGTCTGCTCTGTTCTTTGCCAGGGAAAACCCAAGATTGCATTTTAATGCCGTTGAGCCAGGAATAACGCGTGGAACCGGGCTTGGTAGTGGAAGCGTGCCTCCTGTAGTTCACTTCATCTTTGGGTATTTGATGTCCATTATCCCGCCTTTCTCCAAATTTAGCAGCACACCTGAAAAGTCCGCGAAAGTTATCGCGAATGTATTAACAGATACGTCTGGTAAGACCGGCATTTATTACGACGAAAAGGGTGAGCCAATGACCAGCTCGACGCTGGTCCGCGACCCTGATTTCCAGAATCGCGTTGTCGCTGAAACCCGCGCTTTTTTGTCGAAATTTAAGGGATAAGAAGCGTCGACAGATGGTTAGCTTTGAAAGGTAAAATGAAAACATCAGTTAACAAAACCTGCCTGGTAGGACCGGTAATAAAACCGGAACAATTTATTGCCGAACACCTGTTTTTCTATTTGGTGAATGGTTCAATGAGCGGTTATTACGGCGGCGAAAACTACGCGTTAAAATCAGGCGAATACGGCATTGTTCGTAAAAACCGCCTGGGCAGGGTGGATAGCGCAAAAGAGAACCATCAGGCTGAGAAAATAATTTTCGTTTTCGATGAACCATTTTTAAAAGGCTTTCAGGACAAATACAAAGCCGTTTCAACCAAATTCAAATCCGAAGAACCCTTTTTACGGGTGAGCGATAACGGGTTGATCCCAAACTTTATTAATTCATTAACACCTTATTATAATTTGCAGGGGCAAATAGACCAGGCATTTTTCGACCTAAAGCGAGAAGAACTGCTGCTTATTTTATTAAAACTGCAGCCTGAATTATCAGGTGTGTTTTTTGATTACGGTATCCCCGGAAAAATAGATCTGGAAGAGTTTATGGAACGTAATTATAAATTCAATGTGAGCTTAGCGCGTTTCGCCTACTTAACCGGACGGAGCTTATCCGCTTTTAAAAGGGAGTTTAAAATAATATTTAACGATACACCCAATCATTGGCTGGTACAAAAACGCTTACAGGAGGCACATTTTTTAATAAGAAATCGGCATGAAAAGCCATCTCAAATTTATCAGGATCTTGGATTTCAAGCATTGTCGCATTTTTCATTTGCATTTAAAAAACATTTTGGCGTTACACCAACAGCATTAACTGAACAGGAAAACAAATAAGTCCGTTAATTTCTCAGGCAATAAATTTCGATCGCCTGCTGGCACCGGTGCCTGAACATGTTATAAAATGCTCCTTTAAACTCCGGGCAATTCAAGGTTGAACCGGCCAGCAATCTCGCAACCGATTAACGGAACCCCTTTTTTGGGTTTTTGTTCCCCCCTGAAATAACCTGTCGCGAAGCATACATCTGGATAACTGAAGTTTGGGATAACCGCATCCGGTTTATGGAACGCAGTATCTATTCCGGCTTGTAAGCCAATAATTGGTTTGTCTCATTTGTTAACATTGAAGATGATTATTGTTGCAATTTAAATCAACTAATAATTTATTTCGGGAGAGGGGGGAATAATGAGAAGGTTATTTGATAGCCGCTCAGGCAGGGCTGGCAATGATTAAGCAAAGAATTAATAACTCCGCAAATATTGTGGTTTAATGTGCGGTTTTTATAAGAATTTTTCAAAAAAATGCTGCATTAAATTCTAATCTCTAAACGAACCGTCCTGACCGATGAACAAATAACAAAAATTATTTTTTAAAACATTATATGGGTTCACATTTGTTTATTTGAATAATACTTTGCTTAAATTGAGCCAATAATATTTTTGATGAGAGTTTTTCACCTGAGTGCCGAATGTTATCCTGTTGCCAAGGTTGGCGGCCTTGCCGATGTGGTTGGCGCACTGCCAAAATACCAAAACCTGCTGGGTTTAAATGCAGCCGTTGTGATGCCTTTTTATAACCGAAAGTTTGTACAGGAAAATACTTTTGATACTGTTTTCCAGGCTTCCACCCTGCTGGGTACCCGCAGGCTCTATTTTGAGATACTGAAGGAAAGAACGGATAAATTGGGATTTGAACTTTATCTGGTAAAAATCCCTGGTTTGATTGACCGCGAAGAGGTTTATCAATACCCCGATGAAACCGATCAATTCATTGCTTATCAGTTGGCTTTTCTGGATTGGATCAGCTATTCGCAACAAACACCCGACCTGATCCACTGCCACGACCATCATTCGGGCCTGGTGCCTTTTTTACTACAGCACTCCAGGTTGTATACCCGGCTGGCGAAAGTACCCACCATATTAACCATACATAACGGGCAGTATCATGGCGCCTTTGGTTGGGATAAGCTTTCGTATCTGCCTGAAATTGATCTGACCAAAACAGGCCTGCTGGATTGGGGCGGTTCCATTAACCCGCTTGCCGCTGCAGTAAAATGCTGCTGGAAGTTTACCACCGTTTCGCCCAGTTACCTGCAAGAACTTTCCATCAGCTCGAACGGGCTGGAATATTTGTTTTACCTTGAAAGAGCAAAAGGATCAGGCATTATTAATGGTATAGATACTGACATATGGGACCCCAATAAGGATCCGATGATCCCCAATAAATTTTCTATCAAACAAATAAAAGGCAAACAGGTTGATAAGGAAGCTTTGTGCGAAAGATTCGACTTTATGCCCGATAAACCCTTAATCTCGTTTATCGGCCGGCTGGTATTTGAAAAAGGCGCCGACATTTTGCCGGCAGCATTAGAAAGAAGCTTTAGTGAACATCCCGGCAAGTTCGATATGTTAATTTTAGGAGCGGGCGAAAAAGGGGTTGAAAACGGCTTGCTTCATTTAAAAGCAGCCTACCACCAACAATGCAATGTTTTTATCGGGTATGACGAAGCCCTGGCGCACTTGATCTATGCCGGGTCCGATTTCCTGCTAATGCCTTCGCGGGTGGAACCTTGCGGACTTAACCAACTATATGCCCTGCGCTATGGCACTATGCCGATGGTGAGAAGTACAGGCGGCCTAAAGGATACTGTTATCGACTTTGGAGACGAAGGCGGCTATGGCATCCGCTACAATAATGCCAGTGTTGAGGACATCTGCGGTGCGGTAAGCCGTGCATTAGTCTTGTACGAAAACACCAAGCACCTGCAGCACTTACGGAAATTAATGATGGCCCTCGATTTTTCATGGGATCGGTCGGCAAAAGAATATATAAACCTTTATGAAAGCTTAACTCAAACAGTATGACCTCAAAAGTAATTTGCATTGTGCTTGGCGGTGGCCAGGGAAGCCGGTTGTCGCCGTTAACCGCAACACGTTCAAAACCAGCTGTACCTATTGCCGGTAAATACAGGCTGGTTGATATTCCTATTTCAAACTGCCTCAATTCGGGGATTCACCGGATTTATGTATTAACGCAATTCAATTCAGCATCTTTAAATAAACACATAAAAAACACCTATCACTTCAGCAGTTTTAGCGAGGCTTTTGTTGATATACTTGCCGCCGAGCAAACCCCCTCCAGCGTTGCCTGGTTCCAGGGAACTGCTGATGCTGTAAGGCAAAGCCTGCATCACCTTTCGGTACACGAATTTGACTATGTTTTAATCCTTTCGGGTGACCAGTTATACCAGATGGATTTTGAGGCAATGATTAACGAACATATCGAAAAAGATGCCGAAATATCCATTGCTACCATACCAGTACATGCGAATGATGTTCCGGGCTTTGGCATATTAAAAACCGATGAAAACAGCATGGTATCGGCCTTTGTTGAGAAACCAAAAACCAATTTCGAAAGCTGGGCGTCTGAAGTTAGTCCGCATATGTTAGCCGAAGGCAGGGTTTACCTGGCCTCAATGGGTATTTACCTGTTTAACCGCAAACTTCTATATGACCTTTTGCAGGGCAATGAACGCACGGATTTCGGTAAAGAAATTATCCCCCAATCAATATCAGAACACCGGGTGTTAAGCTACCAGTACGAGGGCTACTGGACGGACATTGGTACTATTCCATCATTTTTCGATGCCAACCTTGGGCTTACTGATGATATCCCGCAATTTAACCTATTCGATAAACACCCGATATATACCAGGGCCCGTATGCTCCCGCCTTCAAAAATGTCGGGCACGCATGTTGATAAAGTAATTATAGCAGATGGCTGTATCATCAATGCCAGCCATATTACGCGTTCGGTTATCGGTGTTCGTACGCGCATCGGTTTTGAAACCACTGTTGAAAACTGTTATGTGATGGGAAGCGATAATTACCAAACCCTTGAACAGATCGAGGAGTCGCATTTGAGCAAAACACCGTTAATGGGCATAGGCGACAGGTGTAACATTAAAAATGCCATTATCGACAAAAATACTTATATCGGCGATGATGTTCAAATAAACTGCGGCGAAAAATTAGAAAATGGCGATTTTGGCGCCTATGTTGTGCAGGACGGTATTGTGATCGTTAAGAAAAGAGCGGTTATTCCAAACGGCACTGTGATATAAGTTTAAAGCGGGTAGTTAGCGGTGGGTAGTTGATTTGCGAACGGCCCACTGCTAAATGCCTATTGCCTTCGCAACTGATCCAGGTTAATCCGGATCAGTTCTATTGATTCCTTTTGCCGCGATATAATTACGTACAGGCAGCCCTTCCAAACCATGGTGTGCGGATAACCATATTGACCACCTTTCCATAAGCCGGCCCGTTTTAATTGATAAGGCTCATCCGCAATGATATATTGTTTGCCAAAATATTTACCGTCATTGCTTAACGCCAAAACCAATGGCGTTCTGTCATAATGATGAAGTGTATCGGGTATGCCCACATAATAATAGCGTTTATCAGGCAACCTCCCGAAATGAAACTTGCTGTCGTTATCGGTAAATGGTGTTTCATCCGGTTTTGACCAGGTTGTTCCGTTATTATGGCTTTCGGTAAGCCAAAGACGGCCTTTCCAGCCATTTCCGGTTACCCGTAACAACATATGGAGCACATTATCATCTGTTTGAAAAAATGAACCTTCGCACAACGGCGGCAGGCCCCACATTTTTGCCGGTGCATAAAAGGATGCGGAATTATCCTGAATATAAAAATCCGGAGGATAAAAGCTGGTCATCTTCCAGCCTGACAGTCCTCCCGGATCGTCGGTATACGGAAAACTAAAGTTGCCGCTGATGATGAGCCTGCCGCTTTTAATTGCTTCGGGGCCATGGTTGGGGATTATGGGAAGTTGCATATCAACAGGTTGGCTCCAATGCTCACCATCGGTGGTGTATTTTGCCCATAAGCTGGTATTTGTACGATCCTGCTCATATTCGCCATAATAAGCAACCAGGGTGTCTTTATAATGGTAAAAGCCAGCAGCAGTAAGCACATTTAAGGTGCCTGATGGCCCTTTTGACGGTTCTGCTAAAACCTGTATAGCCGACCAATGCTTAAAATCTGCAGACACCGAAAAAACCACCCGCTGCCCCGGCGAGTCTTCGCCGATCAGACCGTTTGACCATAGGGCGATGAGTTTACCCTTGAAATTTACTATAGAAGGATGATGGTTATACCACCAGGTTACCTGCGGGGTATAGATCATGGCCCGGTCAATTTTTAAATGCTGCAGGCCAATTTCGTTTTTATAGCTATTACTGATAATAACCTGGCTACCTGCCCTTTGAGAAAATATACTGATCAGCATAAATATACATACCGCAGGCAAACGTATCTTCATATTGATTTAGTAAAAGTTTTTTACAACGCAGCGTTAATTATAACAGCCTGAACAGCAATTTTTTCCTGTCGGCCCCTGTTAAGGAAAGCGCCAATTTAAATATTATCTAAAAATTTATAAAATAAATGCCAAAAGAAACCGTTAATATGTGCAAGTAACAATAATTAATCATTAATTAACAAACTTTAGTGGGCCTATCGGGCTTATTAGTAAATTCTTAAAACTATGAAAAAGCTATTTTGTATGATTGCATTAGCAGCGATCTCATTCGGAAGTGTTTATGCGTATAGCCCCGTAACTACAGGCAGGCATGTAATGCAAAATGACACTACGAAAAAGAAGAAAACAAAGCGGGATTCGACAAAGAAGAAGGATTCGACCTTTGTAAAACAAATTAAACAGAAGTAATTAAAAAAAATGCATCCCGGATTTCCGGGATGCATTTTTTTATCCTTATATAGTTATGCTTCCACCTATCTCCAGCAACGTTAACCTGAGCCCCGCCTTTGAGAATTTTTCTTTTGTTTCTTCCTTGTCAATTTTTATCACCGGGAAAGTATCATAGTGCATCCCGATCACATTTTTGCAATTGATAAAACCACAGGCTTTTATCGCATCATCTGCACCCATGGTATAATTATCGCCAATCGGCAAAATCGCATAGTCAAGCTTTTCGTCTGCCAGTAATTTCATATCTATGGTAAGCGCGGTGTCGCCTGCAAAGTAAAGCGTTTTCCCGCCTGAGTATACCACAAACCCTGCCGGGTTGCCGCCATAAGCGCCATCGGGCATCGAGCTTGAATGCAGGGCATAAACCATTTTTACCCGTCCGAAATCAAAATTAAAACCGCCGCCAAAATTCATTCCATGAACGTTGGTTATGCCTTTGTTATTCAGCCAGCCGGCTATATCGGCAATACAAATCACCTGGGCTCCGCTGTTTTTTTGTATGGTCTCGAGGTCGGCCATATGATCGCCGTGCCCGTGCGAAAGCAGGATATAATCGGGCTTCAGGCTGTTTACATCGATAGCTTTAGCCAGCGGATTGGGTGAGATAAAAGGGTCAAAAAGTAATTTTTTGCCGCCTGTTTCCACTTCGAAAGAGGCATGGCCGTAATAGGTGATTTTCATATAGATGTGCGTTTTGCTGTTTGTAATATCAAATAAATGACTGCTGAACGAATGACTGCCGGAAAAACCCGGCATCGTTCAAAAATCGTTATTCGCCGTTCAATATTCAAAATCTTTGTGTGGTTGTGATGTAAAGATTTTAAAACAATCCGCCAAGGCCGCCAAGCATTTCTTTGGTCATGGCCGCCATTTCAGCCTGGCTCACATTATCCGCCTGTTCCATCGCTTTATTTATGGCGATAACCAATAATTCTTCCAATTGCTCTTTGTCCGCCTCTTTAAAAAGGTCATCGTCAATCAATACGGATTGAACCATTTTATTTCCATTGGCTGTAATGGTTATTTTGCCGCCTTCGGCAACGCCGGTTACTGTTATGGCATCCAGCCTCTTTTTTACTTCGCCGGCCTTTTGCTGGGCTTGCATTAGTTTGTCGAACATTTTGTTGGTTGATTAAGTTGATTAGGTCAGATTAAGTTTAATTCAGTCAAACCTATAATTTACAAATTTATGTTTGTTGATCAGGTAATTTACAGTGGGCAACTAAATCAACTACTCACTAAATCAACTCATTCAACTAACCATTAATCGTCACTCGTATCTCCGTTGCCTTTATAGGCGCTTTTGCGCACGATGGGCATGCCGGCGGCAATAAACAGGTCGTCGAGTTTCAACAAACTGCCGTTTGAAAGGTTTGAAAGCAGTACAATGGTGATGTCATCTTTAATATCGCGCAAGTAAATATGCCTGAAACCGTGCCACCAGCCGGTATGATAAATAACCTGTTTGCCGGGGGCTTCAAAAATACGCCAGCCATAACCATAACTAAAATGGCCGTGCAGCATAGGGTTGCGCGGAACATAAGCCGAATCCATGGTGGCCTGTTTCAGCAAGCGGCCATCACGTAAAGCCCTGTCGAATAGATAAAGATCGCCAACCGTACTGTAAACGCCCTTATCGCCCACAGGGCCGTCCAGAAAATTCTGCGCTACGGAATACCGCCATTGGCCCCTGTCGTGCCCCACTACATCCACAGGGATCTTATCATAAACAGCTTTTGAATATACGGACGTATGCGACATGCCTGCCGGGATGAATACATGCGTCTTCATAAAATCAGCGTATGACTGCCCGGTAACTTTTTCGATAATGGAACCCAGCACCATAAAATTGGAGTTGTTGTACAAAAAGCGTTTGTCGGGCTGGTTGAACGGGCGCGGCTTATATTGTGCTATCAAGGCCATTTCGGCGGCATTGGTAATGCCCTTACGCTGGTCGCGGTGCTCGGCCCGGTAGAGGTTGTCGGTAAAATATACATAATTCATCATGCCCGACCGATGAGTAAGCAGCAACCTGATGGTGATACCATCATAAGGGAAATCCGGAAAAAACTTTTTTACATCGTCATTCAACGAAAGTTTACCCTGTTCCATCAGCATCAGGATAGCGGAGGAGGTCATGGTTTTGGTAACAGACGCAAGCTCAAACTGCGAGTTGATATTTAACTCCTTTCGATGAAGATAATCTGCCCAGCCGATGGCATTTTCGTAGATGATCTTTCCGTGTTTGGCCACCAGCACATTACCATTAAAACCGCGTGTGCGGTGCAATTCCTGCATTACCGCATCAATTCGTTTATCGGCATTTTTAGGATCGTAAGCCAACAGTACCTTCGTATCCAGCGGCGGGACCGGCTTCCCGTGCGACTTATCTTTATCATTACTTGCCTTTGAAGAACAGGCGGTTAGAAAAACCAGGAAGCAGGCAGAAGTTAAAACAGCTTTAAACACCAATCTCATAAATAAAAATCCCACACGTTAAACGGTTGCAAAAATTAAAAATTATACCCGCATGTATGACATAATGTTTTAAAAACTTTCTCTTTTTGTTTTATCTCTGTTTAAATTTAGCCATGAAATCGCGTCGTTTGCTTTTTATATTATTTGCTTTAACGGGTATTTGCAATGGCATTTTTGCCCAAGACGGCGGTGACGCACAGGCGTTTATAAGGGAGGCTGTACAGCTGAATAAAGACAGTAAATACACTGATGCTATTGACAAATATACGGCCGCGTTGAAACTGGAACCGGAGAATCTTTCGGCCAATTACGGCATTGCATTTTCGTTACTGGGGGCCGACCGGGGTAAAGAAGGAATCCCCTATCTCGAAAAGGTGATCAGTTCGAACAGTACTTATACTACCTGGGCCTATGATTTGCTTGGAAGTATTTATGATAAGGCCCGCGAACCGGCAAAGGCCATAGCCGCCTATAGGGCCGGTATAAAGATCGATCCTAAATACCAGACGCTTTATTATAATTTAGGCTTGGTTTATTTTCGCGAAAAGGATTATGCCGAAGCGGAAAAATGCGTTATCGAATCCATGAAGCTGGACCCGAAACATGCAAACAGCCAGCGGGTGTATGCGCTGGTTTGTTTTCATCAGAATAAAAGAGCCAATGCGCTGCTGGGTTTTTGCAGTTTTATTTTACTGGAGCCAAATACCGCCAGGAGCACCGAGGCTTATGGCAATATTGAGCACATTTTGCAGGGCGGTAACCTGAAAGCCGATCCCGGGATGCCGTTGTCTATGGTTGATGCAAATAGTATCGCCCTTAACCTGGCTATCGGTAAGGCGATTTTTGATACCAATAAAAAGAAATACCCGGGTCCGGCAGATCAGCTGACGGCGGAACTTACCACAATTTTTACCGCTATCGGCCAATTGGCTGATAAACAAAATGCCGATCCTGTTTTCAGAAAATATTTTGCGAATTATTTTTTTCAGCTGGCACAGTCGGCAAATATGCCAGCATTTGCAAGGATGATCCACGAGGCGGACCCCGAAAACGCGAAATGGATAAGTGACCATCCCTTGTATATGAATGAATTATATGGGTGGGTGAAGACGGCGGAGAGGGGCTTTTAAAAATTTCAGCCGCCTTTTAAACACGGACACCTTATACAAAAGATCATACCACTCAAATTATTATACCGCAGCATATTCTTCTGCGTTATACTTTCACGGGTTTACTGCTATCGAAGTTTTTTGGTTTGATATCAGCAAAAATAGTATCGTTTCAGATTACTTAAACCACAAACCGGCTGCTAAAATGAAATGTGATTTATCAGCATTGTTCTTTTTGTTAAATTCGGTTTTTAAAATTATTAGATGAAACGAAATGTTGTGGAAAGGTGTTTTAGAGGATTTATTTGACGATTTTTTGCGGTTTTTTTATCCGGATGCCGGCAAAATTTTCAATCTGGATAAAGGCTTTGAATATTTAGATAAGGAATTGGAACAGCTTTTTCCACCCGAGGCCGACGGCTATGCAACGCGCTATGTGGATAAGCTTGTTAAAGTATTTACCCGTACCGGCGTGGAAGAATGGATACTGGTACACGTAGAGGTACAAGGTTACAGCGATCAGGATTTTGCCAAACGCATGTTTCAATACTATTGCCGGATATTTGACCAATACGACAAACCCATAACTGCTTTCGCCATATTTGCCGATACAAATAAAAATTTTCATCCAAAATATTATGAAAAGGAGTTTTTAGGCACCCGGTTACATTATAGCTTCAACACCTATAAAATTATTGATCAGAACGATGATGTGCTTGATGCCTGCAATAACCCCTTTGCTATGGCGGTCCTTTCTGCTAAGTTATCGTTGTCGCGTCCGGGGCTAAAGGACCAGCAACTGTTTGAATTGGCATACGATCTGGCCAAACGATTGATAAGCAAACAATTTTCAAAAGATAAAATAAGAACGGTTATGAATTTTTTACGTTATTATATTCGGTTTGATAAGCCGGAAATGATTAGTAAATTTGTAAAAGAGTTAACGATTTTAACAGAAAGGAGCAATACTATGGGCATTGAGGAATTATTGTTAGACCAGGCCAAAAAAGAAGGCATAGAAAAAGGTATGGAAAAAGGCGTGGAAAAGGGCGTGGAAAAAAACAAAAGAGAAACTGCGCTAAAAATGAGAAACAGTGGTTTAGATATTAAGCTGATTGTTAATATTACAGGTCTGTCTGCTGATGAAATTGAAAAACTGTCGTAAAATTCAAAATTGAGTATAGATTAAAAAAGGAAGCCTTGCAAATGCATTAGCTTCCTTTTTGGTTAAAATAACCTTCCATTTTGGCTGTCGCTGCCGGAACAAAATCCATATAAATCTTTACCGATTCCTTTTAGTTAACGTCAAGTAAAACCCTAACTTTGCCCCTGCAAAAAATACAATTTTTCATGAGTTTCAGAACTGAACACGATACCATGGGCGAGGTACAGGTACCCGCCGATAAATACTGGGGAGCACAAACCGAAAGATCGCGAAATAACTTTAAAATCGGCCCGGAAGCCTCTATGCCGAAGGAAATTATTGCGGCCTTTGCCTACCTTAAAAAAGCCGCCGCGTATACAAATACCGATTGCGGCGTTTTACCCGCCGAAAAGCGCGACCAGATAGCGCAGGTTTGTGATGAGATCCTGACTGGAACCCTTGCGGGTGAATTTCCGCTGGTGATCTGGCAAACAGGTTCGGGCACCCAATCCAACATGAATGTGAATGAGGTGATCGCTAACCGCGCCCACGTATTGGCCGGGAATAAGCTTGGCGAGGGTAAAACGTTCATTCACCCGAATGATGATGTAAATAAATCGCAGTCATCCAACGATACATACCCTACCGCTATGCACATCGCCGCCTATAAAATGGTGATTGATGTAACTATACCCGGTATTGAAAAATTACGCGATACGCTGAAAGCAAAATCCGAAGCATTTAAAGGAGTAGTAAAGATAGGCCGCACCCACCTGATGGATGCCACGCCGCTTACCCTGGGACAGGAGTTTTCGGGTTATGTATCGCAGCTGGATCATGGCTTAAAAGCATTAAGAAACACTCTCGACCACTTATCCGAGCTTGCCCTTGGCGGTACCGCCGTAGGTACAGGCATCAACACCCCAAAGGGCTATGATGTAAAAGTGGCGGAATATATCGCCAAATTTACCAGCCTGCCGTTCCGTACTGCCGATAATAAATTTGAAGCGCTGGCGGCACACGACGCGATTGTAGAGAGCCACGGCGCGTTGAAGCAGATTGCGGTCTCATTGATGAAGATCGCCAATGATATCCGGATGCTGGCATCTGGCCCGCGTTCGGGGATCGGCGAGATCCATATCCCGGATAATGAGCCCGGGTCGTCCATTATGCCGGGCAAGGTAAACCCTACCCAAAACGAAGCGGTTACCATGGTTGCTGCACAGGTTATGGGAAATGATGTAACCATTTCCATAGCGGGCTCAAACGGACATTACGAACTGAATGTATTTAAACCGGTTATGGCGGCCAATTTTTTAGAGTCGGCACGCTTAATAGGAGACGCCTGCACTTCGTTTAACGACCATTGCGCCATTGGCATCGAACCCAATTATGCCGGCATAAAAAAACACCTGGAAAATTCGCTGATGCTGGTAACTGCCTTAAACCCGCATATCGGCTATGAGAATGCCGCAAAAATCGCCAAGAAGGCGCTTAAAGAAAACCTTTCGTTACGCGAGGCCGCCCTGGGCTTAGGCCTGCTCACCAATGAACAGTTTGATGAATGGGTACGCCCCGAAGATATGATAGGCAGCTTAAAATAAGCCTCCCTGATACGCCTCACCCCAAACCCCTCTCCTTTGGAGAGGGGCTTAATAAGACATTCATGCAAAAACCTTTCAGCTTTCGCCTTTCAGCTTTCACCTTCCTAATGGCGCTGTGCGTAAGTTCATGTTGGTTCAATCCCAATATACAAACACCGGGAGCGGACTATTTGCAGGGCGAGTGGCAGCAGGACTCTGTAGCAAATCAAAAGCAATTGATTACTTATTCATTGTATCACCTTAAATTTAGCTGCGATTCTTTTTATATGGCGATACATTCGTTTAGTAAGATAAATACCGGGCAGGATACCTGCATGAATTCAGGCCAATGGACGGAGTATTGTAAGGGTACTTACGTACAAACGAAAGACACCCTGCATTTAACGGGCCAGTTTTGCAATGCCAATTTCACCATTAAAGACGATAAGGGCTGCTTCCGCTCCGGTGATTATGAAGAATTTTTTAAGGTAACTAAACAAACAGATTCCCTGGTAAAGTTTGCAAGCACCACTAATGTAATCCCCATTTACGCGCGCCTGGTAAAAAAAACATCCTGTCACCCCAAACCAATATGATATGAGCACCATAAAACTTTTTAAAAGGCTGCTGTTTGCAATTACGATAGTTTATTTACCGGTACAATCAATGGCCTGGGGCATACAGGGTCATCGCATTTGCGGGCAAATTGCAAATTCCTATCTCACGCCAAAGGCCCGCAAAGCCATTCAAGCTATTTTAGGCAACGAATCAATAGCACTGGCCAGCAACTGGGCCGACTTTATCAAATCGGACCCGGATTACAATTATTTATCGCCCTGGCATTATATTGATTTTGATAAGGTATTAACTTATCCGGAAATGGTCGGTTATTTGAACCAGGATACTAATGTAGATGCTTATACCAAACTTCAGTTCCTGGTTAACGAATTAAAAAAGAATAACTTGAGCCGGGAGAACAAATTGCTTTACCTGAGGGTGCTGATCCATATTGTTGAGGACGTTCACCAGCCGATGCATGCTGCACATGCTGACGATAAAGGCGGGAATGATTTTAAAATAAACTGGTTCAGCACACCAACCAACCTGCACTCCCTTTGGGATTCGCAGCTGATAGATTTTCAGCAATTGAGCTATACAGAATATGCATCGGCAATTAACCATTGCACGCCTTCCGAAAGGGCTGAATGGCAAAAGGCCCCGATCAGTAAATGGATCTTTGAATCGAACCAGATGGCAGAAAAACTGTACACCGAAATAAAACCCGGCGATATGCTTAATTATAAATACAATTTCACACATATAGGCCAGCTCAACCAGCGCCTGCTATTGGCCGGCGTAAGGCTTGCAGGCTTGCTGAATACTATTTTTGGTTGAAGATTTGTTGGAAGGTTGAAACGCTGTAAAGTTGAAATGTTTTGGGTTTTGCAATATTGCAAAGTTGAAACGTGCCCAGCTTTACAGCGTTTCAACCTTCCAGCATTTCAACAAATCTCAACTTTACAACAAATAAAGAAAAATGAAAATTCTCATGGTCTGCCTTGGAAATATCTGCCGGTCGCCGCTGGCACACGGGATTATAGAACAAATGGCAAAAGAACGGGGGCTGGATTGGGAAATCGAATCGGCCGGAACCGGTAACTGGCATGTTGGCGAGCCGCCCGACCGGCGCTCGGTCCGTGTAGCAAAAAATCATGGCATTGATATCAGCAACCAAATTTGCAGGCTATTCAGGGTAAGTGATTTTGATTACTACGACCGTGTTTTTGTTATGGACAAAAGCAACCTCAGTGATATTTTGGCCAAAGCCCGGAATAATGAAGATGAAAAGAAAGTAAGCCTTTTGCTGGGGGATAAAATCGTCCCCGATCCTTATTATGACGACACCCAGTTTGAACCGGTATTTGAAATGATTGAAGAGGGCTGCAGGGAAATTATTAAACAATTGACCCCGATATAAATTTGGATTTTATAAGTATATTTGATTGAGTTGATTTTAATAATTAAGTATGGATAGGGTAGTTTTAGAGGTAGATGACAGTTCAGCTAAAAAATGGCGTTATGCGTCTCAAGAGAAAAAAAGCCAGTTGAATAACACAATAAACCGCACTCTAAAAAAAGCCCTTGATAAGGATGAAGACGATTTTTGGCGATTTTTGGATCGTGTTGGAAAGAAAGCGGAAGAGAATGGCCTCACAGAAGAACGATCGGACAAGTTGCTAAATGAAGATTTTTAGCGTTGCCATACAACCGTCACGCCTGAACGCCTCTTACTAACTTAAAAAAGGCCAGTTCGTCGCCATCCCGTTTAATGTTATTCATACGATCAAGGCCTGCTTTTTGCAGTACTTTTTGCGAAGCGAAATTCTCCAGGGTGGTTACGCCTACTATTTCGTCGGCATGGGAGTGGGTGAGGGCATAGGCCACCATTATTTGCGCCATTTCGCCGGCGATACCTTTGCCCCAGAATTTGTTGCTGAGTACATACCCCAGTTCTATTTTATTTATATCCCCGTCATACGGCCTTAACAGGCAAATTCCTATAAATTCTTCGTTCCCGTTATTAAATATTCCCCAGCGGCCGAGTACTTTTCCGGCAGCATAATCATGCAGGCTGTCCCTGAAGATCCTACGGTTTTCCTCCCTTGTTCTTTTTGGAAGATGCCGGGTTACTTCTTCGTCGTCAAAAAGCGACAGGTAGGCCTTTTCATCTTCGGGACTAAAATTGCGGATGACGAAACGGGGCGTTTGGGCGATAATATGCATAGGTTCAAAGTTATATCTTTTTGTTTGAACCGGGTTGCCGGATTTTTCGGATTATATGCATAACCGCGTAAATCAATAATCGCCGGTACCTCCGCGCATCTAAAAAGATTGCCCGAGTGCGATGTATAAGCCACTGATCCTGGCTTCACCTGCAGGTTTTTCGCCGACGCCATAATCCAGGCGGATGGCCAGCCCTTTTTCAACATCAAAAAAGTAACGTAAACCGCCGCCGTAATTAGGCTTTAGCTGGGGGAAACTGAAACCGGTATGAAAAACCTCGCCCGCGCCAACAAAAGCGGCCAGGCCAAAGCTGTTAGTAATACGGTAACGCAGTTCCGTTTGACCCGCCAGGTAGTTTCTGTCGCGGAAACGGCCTTCGTAATAGCCCCGCATCATTTCATCGCTCCCCATCTGGGGTAATAAATAAAATGGGGAGCGGCCGCCGAGCAGGCTTTGCTCCTGTATATCGGTCCCTAAAACCAGCCGGCTGCTCAAGGGGAAAAATTGTGAGTATTCGATATTAAAAAAGGCGCCTTCATAATTGTTGTTAATAAACGCGCCGCGAATAAAGTTGCAATAAGCATTTACAATGATACCCCGGGTGGTGTAAGTATTGTTATTGCGGGTATCGTAAGTAACCGTTGGGCCGAGGTAAATTGCTGTGCCTCCTCTTTTGTCCTGCACCAGCGGGTCAGCATTTAAAATATCGGTCCTTTTCCCATCAAATTTGTAGTAGTACTTAAAGCCACCGGCGATATAGCCTGCATAAAAGCCGTCGCCCAAATTAAAATCGCTCTCAAAGTTCACCTTGTACCGTTTTTCGTAAACAAGGTCGACGTTTGACAAACGGGTATTATTGCCTATGCCATAAAAGTTAAAAGGGAAATTATAATAGCTGATGGTTCCTAAATAATGAATTTTATTTTGCGGAGTCCAATAGCTGGTATTTAAACTCAGTTTGGTTTGCCCTTTGGTGGTGATGGTGGCATAGCCAAACACGCTGGATACATGAGTAAAGCGGTCGAGCGTATCTGTATAAAATGAAACCAGCGCCGCACCGCCAACCTCGAGGCCGGTTTCGGGCGATGAACTCAGGGCCGGCAGCAAAACAAAACCGGGCCGCTTGGTGCTATCCTTGTTGAAATACATTTTCCGGATAAACTTTGGCAAAAAGTTCAATTGCGCAAAAACAGATTGTGTACCAAAAAGTATTATTGCTAAAATAATAATTCGTTTCATAGAATGCAGATGCGACTAAGATAACACTTTACGCCTTTTATTGCCTTAATAAAATGATAAATGGGCTATATTTCGGCAAAATATATACTTTTGCAGCAAAATTTTTGATCAGATCATGAGTAGCACAAAAGGCCCTGTATCGCAGTTTATTGAACGAAACTACCTGCACTTTAATGCGGCAGCATTAATGGATGCAGCAAAAGGATATGAAACGCACCTGTTGGAAGGCGGTAAAATGATGGTTACGCTCGCAGGCGCAATGAGCACGGCCGAATTGGGGATTTCGCTGGCTGAGATGATCCGCGCGGATAAAATTGCGATTATTTCGTGCACAGGCGCCAACCTGGAAGAGGACATCATGAACCTGGTGGCGCATTCGCACTATAAGCGCGTGCCCAATTACCGCGACCTTAGTCCGCAGGACGAGTGGAATCTGCTTGAAAATCATTATAACCGGGTAACGGATACCTGTATACCCGAAGAAGAAGCCTTCAGGCGCTTGCAAAAACACATCCATAAACTTTGGAAAGATGCCGATACCAGCGGCGAGCGTTATTTTCCGCATGAGTTTATGTACAAGATGCTGTTGAGCGGCGACCTTGAACAGTATTACGAGATCGACCCTAAAAATTCATGGATGCTGGCTGCAGCTGAAAAGAACCTGCCGATTGTTGTACCCGGATGGGAAGACAGCACGATGGGCAATATCTTTGCATCCTACGTGATTAAAGGCGAAATAAAGCCAACCACCATGAAAAGCGGCATCGAATATATGGCCTGGTTGGCCGATTGGTACGTAAAAAATTCATCCGGCAAAGGGATCGGCTTTTTCCAGATCGGCGGCGGCATAGCCGGCGATTTCCCGATATGTGTAGTGCCGATGCTTTACCAGGATATGGAAATGCCCGAAATACCTTTCTGGAGCTATTTTTGCCAAATCTCGGATTCAACCACCTCGTATGGCTCCTACTCCGGCGCGGTGCCCAATGAAAAAATTACCTGGGGAAAACTGGATATCTATACACCAAAATTTATTGTGGAGTCGGATGCCACCATTGTGGCGCCACTGATATTTGCATGGATATTGGGCCAGTAATCTGATTTCACTATTGTTTATTTTCAATATTGTCCGGAAATGCGACGCTTTTTTTTGACATTTATTTAGCTCCTTAATGTTATTTGTACCGAATAACATTAAGGGGCTTTTTGTAAATAACTGAGTCCCAAATCGAAAAATCCCGCTAAAAATCCGTAACTGGTATGCGGCTTATTCTGCCCGATCAATTTAATCAGCAAATCTACCCCAAACCTATCTTTCCACAACGTTAAATCATTGTAAACTAAACATTTTACCAACGGGGTGTAGCAAAGATGGCACTTCCCAACAGGATGTGGAAAACTACAAATTGGAGAGCCGTTTTATGACTGATAGATTTGAGTAAAACCCCTTTTGGTTTTTTTAAATATTTTTCTGATTATTAAAATAGTAAGGATATGGGAGGCGAACTCTATAAAAATTTACATGCTGAGAACACAGGCGGATTAAAAGTTAACAGGCATTTTACAAAGGACGGTATCAAGGTTTTTGACCTGTTTAAATATGAGATGAGGTCGTCGGTTATCCGGAACCCTTCGGGCGATGCTGTATTTGAAATGAATGATGTGGAAGTTCCCACTTCGTGGTCGCAGGTGGCGACAGATATCCTCGCACAAAAATATTTCCGTAAGGCAGGCGTTCCGCAACCCGACGGCACAACCAGCTCCGAAAAAAGCATTAAACAGGTTGCTCACCGTATGGCCCATTGCTGGAAGGACTGGGGTATGCGTTATGGTTATTTCGCTTCGGCAAATGATGCGGATGTTTTTTATGATGAAATTGTTTATACCATTACCGGTCAGTTGGCTGCGCCAAACTCGCCGCAATGGTTCAATACCGGCTTATACACTTCGTATAATATCAGCGGGAAACCGCAGGGGCACTATTTTGTGGACCCCACCACAAAAAAATTAAGCAAATCCACGTCGGCATACGAACGCCCGCAGCCGCATGCCTGTTTTATCCTTTCGGTTGAGGACGACCTGGTGAACGAAGGCGGTGTGATGGACCTTTGGGTACGTGAGGCACGGATTTTTAAATACGGATCGGGCGTGGGCACCAATTTCTCCAAGATCCGCGGCGAAAGCGAAAAATTATCCGGTGGCGGTTACTCGTCGGGCTTAATGTCGTTCCTTAAAATAGGCGACAGGGCGGCAGGCGCCATCAAATCAGGCGGCACAACCCGCAGGGCGGCTAAAATGGTTTGCCTTGATCTGGATCACCCGGAAATTGAAAGCTTTGTGAACTGGAAGGTTGAAGAAGAGAAAAAAGTGGCAGCATTAATTGCGGCTGGCTACTCTTCGGATTACGAAGGCGAGGCATACCGTACCGTATCCGGGCAAAACTCCAATAACTCGGTACGCATTCCCAATAACTTTTTTAAAGCATTAAAAGATGGCGGCAACTGGGACCTGACCAGCCGCATGACGGGCAAGCCCGTTAAATCAGTCCCGGCGCAAAAGCTTTGGGATGATATCGCCTTTGCCGCCTGGGCCTGCGCCGATCCCGGCGTACAGTTTGACAGCACCATTAACGAGTGGCATACCTGCCCCGAAGGTGGCCGTATCAATGCCTCTAACCCATGCTCCGAATACATGTTTTTAGACAATACGGCCTGTAACCTGGCTTCTATCAACCTGGCGCATTTCTTCGATAAGCAAACCCGTGTATTTGATGTAAAAGGCTTTGAACACACCTGTAGGATCTGGACCATCGTTTTAGAGATTTCCGTACTGATGGCGCAGTTTCCTTCGAAAGAAGTGGCGCAGCTATCATACGATTACCGTACACTTGGTTTAGGCTATGCCAACCTGGGTTCGGCCTTAATGGTGAACGGCATCCCTTACGACAGTAAAAAGGCGCGCGCCATCGCATCGGCCATCACCGCTATCATGACCGGTACCGCCTACGCCACCTCGGCCGAAATGGCACGAGAATTAGGCCCATTTGCCCGTTATGATGATAATAAACAGCACATGCTGCGGGTAATGCGCAACCACCGCTACGCGGCTTATAACTCGACAGATAATTTTGACGGGCTGGAAATTCACCCTCCGGGCATCGACCAGATCCAATGCCCTGATTATTTGCTGTCAGCAGCCTGCAACTCCTGGGATAAAGCGGTTGAAATGGGCGAAAAATATGGCTACCGCAACGCACAAACTACCGTTATTGCGCCGACAGGCACCATCGGTTTGGTGATGGATTGCGATACCACCGGTATCGAACCCGATTTTGCGCTGGTTAAATTTAAAAAACTATCAGGCGGAGGGTACTTTAAAATCATTAACCAGGCGGTGCCCGAAGCATTAAGCAACCTGGGTTATGCCGAACATGAAGTGACCACGATCATCAACTATGCTAAGGGTGCTGCCACTTTAAAGGGTGCGCCGCATATCAATTTCGACAGCCTGAAAGCTAAGGGCTTACGGGATGAGGAATTGGAAAAACTGGATAAAGGCATTGTTTCGGCTTTCGAAATCAGTTTTGCATTTAATATCTGGTCGATGGGCGAAGAATGTTTGAAACGCCTTGGCTTTGCTGCCGAACAATACAACGCGCAGGATTTTAATGTACTCCGGTCTTTGGGCTTCAGCTACAAACAGATCGCGGAAGCAAACGAATATATCTGCGGTACCATGACGCTTGAAGGAGCGCCTTACCTGAGAAAAGAACATTACCCCATATTTGATTGTGCCAATAAATGCGGCGCCAAAGGCGAGCGTTATATCCATTCGCATGGCCACATTAAAATGATGGCAGCGGCGCAGCCCTTCCTGTCGGGCGCTATCTCAAAAACCATCAACCTGCCCAATGATGCCAAAGTTGATGAAATTAAAGATTGTTATGAATTATCATGGCGCCTGGGCCTGAAAGCTAATGCGCTTTACCGTGACGGTTGTAAACTTTCACAACCGCTGTCAACCAAGTCGGATGTGAAGGAGGATAAAGAAGTATCGGCTGAAAAACTGGAAACGGTTGAAGAAGTGCTGGGCAAGGCCGCCAATGTAAAACTGAGCGACCTTACCCCCGAGCAGGTACTGGAAGCGGCTATGGCCATTATGGAGAAATCAAAGGACACCAACTTTATGCGCCAGCTGAGCCGCGTAGTGCAAAAGAAGGTATTGCCATTTAAGCGCCGTGGTTATACGCAGAAGGCGATCATCGACGGGCAAACCGTTTATGTACGCACAGGTGAGTATGAGGATGGAACCTTAGGCGAAATATTTGTGGACATGCATAAAGAGGGTGCCACTTTCCGCTCGCTGATGAACTGCTTTGCCATTGCCGTATCGGTTGGGCTGCAGTATGGCGTTCCGCTGGAAGAATATGTAGAGAAATTTACTTTCACCCGTTTTGAGCCCGCCGGTATGGTGGTTGGCCATGCCAATATTAAAAGTGCAACCAGTATTATCGACTATATCTTCAGGATGCTGGGCTATGAATACCAGGACCGCACCGACCTGGTGCATGTAATTACCGAACAAAATGTAATTACAGGCAACCCGCAGATGATTGACAGCGACGTAAACACCGATGAGACGAACGTTTATCATCCGGTGGAAAAAGCACCGCTGGCCGAACAAAAGATCAGCATAAAACAACAATACAGTGTTGATATCACCATGGGCGTGCAAAGCGATGCACCCGCATGCAAT
>Ga0302322_100000483_pt1 | contig 30753 bp, 35 predicted proteins | sample Fen_T0_2_FD_203757 | JGI IMG/M metagenome (GOLD analysis project Ga0302322, IMG submission 203757) | Peat permafrost microbial communities from Stordalen Mire near Abisko, Sweden - Fen_T0_2 | ecosystem: Environmental > Terrestrial > Soil > Wetlands > Permafrost | place: Sweden: Abisko...
ACACTAACTAAAGTCACTCTTGATGGTGACGGACGTGAAAACCCAAATCACGTGGTCCTCAAGACTTACCCCCCGACAAGGAATAATGATTACCACAGGTATATTTGACATTGAGACTAGTGACCTCAGCGCCGATCGAGGTATTATTCTTTGCGCAGTTATTCAAGGAAATACTGGTAAGCCAAGGGTATTTCGTTCGGACTTTCTTAATAAGAACTGGTATAAAGGCCAGCGGGGAGACGATAGTGGAGTTGTTAAAGCACTATATAAAGCACTTAGCGAGTATGATGTTCTTGTTGCTCATAATGGTACTCGCTTTGATATTCCCTTTATTCGTACTCGTGGCGCTCGCTGGGGGTTAGGGGGATTACGTGACACTAAAATCGTTGACCCATTGTCTATTGCATTTCGTAAATTTAGGCTTAATCGCAATAGTCTTGGGAGCATTAGCGATTTTATTGGTAGTAAAGACAGAAAGCACGCTCTTGATTGGAGTACTTGGATGGATGCTATTCTAAATGGTAGTCGTGCTGCTATGGACGAGATTGTAACTCATTGTCTCGCGGATGTAAAAGAGCTAAATGATGTGCTTGATATGGTAAAGCCATATATTAAAGTGCTTGATGACCGAGGTAGTGCTATATGATGACGTTTGATGAATATCAGGTGTGGGCAGGCTCTAGGAGTAAATACGAGGACATTGGATTGCCTTGCGAGGTGTTTACTGCGCTTGGGCTTAATGAAGAGTCAGGCGAAGTTGCAGGTAAGATTAAGAAGTACTATCGAGACCATTTAGACCGTGAGATGGTTAAGAATCATGTGTGCTTAGAACTTGGTGATGTGTTGTGGTATTTGTCTGAGACTGCTCGGCATTGGGGACTTAAGTTATCAGATGTTGTTAATAGTAACTTTGATAAGATCAATAGTCGTCATGCCAGGGGTGTCATTCATGGTAGTGGAGATAATCGGTGAGAATGCAAAGCTCTCAAGCTAATTGTGGTCCTTACGCGCTTCACAATGCACTATGGGCGCTTGGCATTAAACGTTCAGCCGATGAGTGTGAAGTCTTGTGTAAGACTAACGCCACCGATGGAACCTATACCACTGCCTTAATGAAGGCCATTAACACTATACGTGGTACTAAATGCAAAGAGATTACTGGTAAGTCATTACTTGAAGCTATGTACTATTTAACTGAAGCGCTGCGTTCGGGTCGTCCAGTTATTATGTGTGTGGACGATGAGGGGCATTATATTACTGCGATAGGCATGATTGGCGACCGCGTATTGATAGCTGATTCTGCTGACAATGAACTTGTGATTAGTTATAAACTTGCAGGGCTTAAGAAGAGATGGAAGCCTGCTTACTGGGGAGTTATTGTATGACACACTATATTATGTATACTTCTACACCTAATGGGCTTCCCGAGATAAGTCCATTAACCTTTACGGATATGGACGACGCCGTTAGTAGTGCAAAACAACTATTAAATGAACATCCTGCTTATCAGATAAGTATATTACAATCTGCTGCATTTATAAAAATGGATTGTGTTATTAATTATGATAAGGGACGCCACAATATCGATGAGCCTTTTAAACCGTACAGGTAAGAAAGTATACATTGGTGGAATAGGTGCAGCAGTTTAGTTACTGGAAAGGATAGCATTTATGGCTAACAGCAAGATTGACGTGGTTGATGGAACCAGGGATATATATGTCGATGATTCAGATTGGATTCGTAAGGTTCGTTATAGCGTTGATGATAGCACTCTCCAGGTCTCGACCATTAAGGGCTCTACCTATGAGTATGAGAACATCAGTGCTATTACGTTCGCACGTATCATTACCAATAAATCTGTTGGAGCTGCGTTCAACAAAGAGCTACGCTCATTGAAGTATACTGTTGTTACTAACTAACAATAATAGGATTGGCTATGAGCATAACAGGGCTAGGAGCCAAGTACATAGACAATCCAGCGTCATGGCCCAAACTGGCCGAACGATTGAGAGCTGCAGGTGAGTTCGGATTTGACACAGAGACATACGGACAGCCAGACAAGACTAGTCCGCAGCATCGCAGCAAAATACATTGCTGGTCAGTTGGAGTTCTCACCGACAAGGCTAGCCCAAGAGGTTATAGGCGCGCGGTGGGAGTGGTGGTACCTCGTGCTGGGTTGGACCATCCTGATATACGTGCTGTTTTCGCTGATAAATCCATAAAGAAGTGGGCGCACAATGCACCTCATGATTATCACTCAGTGGTAAACGAGGGCATTGAAATTAATAACATTGAGGATAGCCTTCAATGGGCCCGTGTAGTTGTTCCTGGTATTGGAGATTACGGTCTTAAGGGTATGGAAAGGTGGGCTTTAGGATTACCAGAACGACCTGGATTTCTTGATATGATTAAGTATATCGGACCAGTTGTAAGAGTTACTGGTAAGAGTATGAAAGGATGTGTTTGTGGAGCTCAACCATGTAGGCAGCGAAGTAACAAAGAATTTCTATCCGACCTGGGCACGTACCTATACCATACAAGAGTTACGTGGAGAAAGTTTACACCTACTACAAGAATGGTGGAACAGCGCTATGAAATCACTAAATTTAATCCAGGTGTCGAACTAGTACCACTCATATGGCCAATACCAGACCCTGACAAACCAGCCATTGGTTCAATTGAATATCCCAGATGGCAAGAATGGCTTGATTATTCGCTGTCAGATGCAGTGCACGGAATAGAGGTTGTGGACTGGCTGCGTAATTATAAAAGAAGGGAGATAGTATATCCATGGCAGTAAGCGCGTGGCCTAGGTTAATGAGTATATGTCCAGTACACGGCAATGGTAAAATTATTGTGGGCATAGATAGAACACCCGGTAAAGAATTAATTGCATGTGCTCACGCCGGCCCGCAGCTGCGGCAGAACTTCATAGCTGATTGGGCTCATCCATGGATAGATGCAGGTATACCGCACTGGTCAACTGGTATTGATATAGTACACTGGAATCTGTTAAAAGCAGTCAAAGCGAAATTTGATTTAGGTAGTGAACCTACACAGCCTAATATATCATTATCTGATTTAGAAAAATATCCTGGGTTTTGTCCTAAATGTAATAAACGAGCGTATGTGGGATTATTTGAGATAGACCATTTGAGGGGCGGAAGTAAATGCCTCTTGCCTTAGGAATACGTCCGAGGTTACTTACAGCAATTGAATATCAGCAAGAGCTGCTAGGTCCATGCGGAGCTGTTGTTATGCAGATGGAACGCACTGGTGTTTGCGTTTCAATAAAAAGATTGCAAGAGATTGAGCATAACATGGCTGAGCTTGCTGGCGAGCTCCTGGACGACCTTGCCGGCTGGACACCTAGAGAGATTAATTGGGTTTCGTGGAAACAACTAGGTGAATGGTTACATGGTGACCCGACGCTAGGTGATGATCTGAAAGGCCTAGGACTTGAGCCTAGCCCGTACTGCAAAAAAGGCGAAGTACCAGATGATAAGATTGCAACTGATGACAGGGCTTTGGAATGGCTGGCGGGTCATAATCCACAACACCGGGATAGCATCAATAAAATTCGCAAGCTTAGGCAAGTCGAAAGGATGGGGCGATACGCTAGGGACTGGCAAAAAGCGACTATACATCACTCAGATGGTACATCAAGATTACACCCATCATTCGGACTAGCGTCAGACCACGACACTAGGCCTGGGGCAAGGACCGGTAGGTTTGGAGTTAAGAATCCGGCTCTAAATCAAGTACCTAGTAATCCTGACCATGACCCGGCTGGTATGAAGTCAGCATTCATAGCTCCGCCTGGTTACAAAATGCTTGTAAGTGATTATTCTCAATTAGAGGTAGTTATAAATGGTCATATCATTAGTAAAATATTCGGACCAAATGACCCATTGGTTAAGAAATTACTATCGGGGGAAGACATTCATGGGCCTGCCGCACGATTTATCTTCGGAGACCTTGCAGGCAATAAAGAGGTGTCAGCAGCAAGTAACAAAGACTTCAAAGACAAATCAAAGCCAGAGTTAATAACCTTACGAGGATTAGGTAAGATAGGTATCTATGGCAAAAATTACGGTAAAGGTGTCAATGGATTTGCATGGTCCACATTTTTACGTAATGGAGAGCCTCTAGGGATGGAACAAGCTAAGCTCCTATCAGAGGGGCTTGATAAATTCTATCCAGGGGTGCCAAGATATCAAGGGTTTATACGAGACTTTATCACACAATATGGATATATTGTTACTCTGCTCGGGCGATGGTTCCCACTACCAGACGCCAAATCAAAGCAACGAGGCCTAGCTAACAGAGCCTGGCGGCAGGCGCTCAACTATCCTATGCAAGGCGGAGGTCAAGAGATAATGATGCTTGCCCTCATCCTAATAAGCACTGACCAGCTCTTGACAGAGCTAGGGTTGATACTTAGCCTGGTAGTTCACGACGAGATAGTGGCCTACGCTCCCGAGGGCAATGCGGAGCGAGCACTTGATCGTATGAATGAGATTATGATTACCTGTATTGAATTGTTATGTCCTTTACGAGTTGAGGGACACATAGGTGATACATGGAAAGAGGCTAAGGGATGAATATAACTCCAGATAATCTAATTGGATACATATTATTATTAGATGATGGAACCACTTTAGATATAGAGGAATAATATGCAAGAGGCTAAGCTGGCATGAATCATACAGAAGTTAGTGTTGGTAAGGTTGCCATGAACTTATTTGTAGTAGCACCAGAGCGTATGACGCACAAAGAAGACGGAGCGTGTACTCTTGATAATCGAGTGTGCTACGTTGACCAGTACGAGGCAATGAAAGAGGCTCGTGGGTGTGCCGATGCGTCTGGACGTAGCTACTGTGTCTATAAGTTAGTTGACACGTTTACTGCTGAACCCACTATTGATTAAATAGTGAACATCTTTAGAGCTTATATAGAACAAATACGAAAGGCACCATTGGATAAAGACACTAAAGGGCCTGTTAATAATTTAGGGACTAAGAACACAGTTACAGTTAAAGACACTGGTGTGTTCGAAAATGGGCGTTATTTACATGCTAAATGGAAAGCACTTCATCCTGGCCGACTAGGCCCACACATTGACTTATCAACTATTGTGGTGCACACTACTGATACTCCACCCGGCGGATTTAATGCAATAGTTAAATCTTGGACTGAGACCGCAGGATTAGGCAATGCTGCTACGTTCTTGCTAGGACAAACACCAGAAGACGGATTAGTGCAGTTTGCTAGTATTTATAATAATACTAATCATGCAGGAGGAGCTAAGCATGGATGGTGGACTGTTCCAGGTGTTAGAGGTTCTGCTATTCATCCCAATAGCATATCTGTGGGTATTGAGGTGGATAACGCGGGAAAGTTGACTCTAACCAAAGGCGGTTACTTACATAAAGACACTGGTAAGCTATTCCCACGCAGCGAGGTGTATGCACACACTGATGGCTCATTCTGGCACAAGATTACTGATTATCAGCGTGAACAGTTGAAGTTTCTTATTGCTGATTTACGTGCGGTTATAGGCACTAAGGCTCATAATTACACCGTTGTTCCCAATGGAGCTTACAAGGATAATCAAGCAATGTGGGCTGTACCAGTTAATCCTGAATTACTTGGACATGCCAGCTTAGACCCTTACAATAAGACTGACCCAGGTCCCGAGATTATGGAGCTAATAAACAAATGGTGACTTGGACAGGTGGTAAGCTGCTACCATTTACTGTATACCTACACACCGACTATTATCATAGTAGTAAACCATAATTATAGGTGATGCCAGTAATGAACAGCTATTACAGTTAGAGCGCCATTGACTGGACTAGGTCAGAATTGGAGAGACTTAATCCATTTTATACTAAATTAAATTCTATTGTGTTAATGAACAAATTTCAGAGTGTGTTACGTAACAACTAAACAACAAGGAATAATATGAGCAATACCCAAGAATTAGTTACTGCTGTTCTCGTTGACATTGCGACGCTTAAGAGTCAGCTTGCCGCTAAGGAGAAGGAGCTCGCTGGTTATCGCGATGAGCTGCGTAAGCTCTTAGGCTCACTTGATAGTGGCTCAGCCAAGGGTGCTGCGCCTAAGGGCCGTCCACCGGGGCCTCGTCAGCCTGGTGCCATTAATGTTAGCCAGAGCGTGCTTGCATTCATGGCTGTAAATGCCAAGGTCGATGGACCTGGCCTGAGCCGTGCCGATATTTTGAAGCAGTTCCCTGACCGTGACGCAGCAGTTCACGCCGCTTTGCGTGTGCATCAGCAGGCCGGTCGTTTGTTTAACACGACTGACCATCGCTGGTACTATGCAGACCCTCAACCTCAGCCGCTTGTTGTTGAGACTGCGCCGGTCGATGTGGTTGTTCATCCGCAGGACGCTAGTGCTGTGTCTAACGATGAGCTTACCGCAGGCTAATAACTATTAAACGACAAAAGCCCCACAGCTAGGACCAATCAAGGTCTTAACTATGGGGCTATTTTTGTTTATGGCCTACGCCGGTTACTTATTGGACGTGGGAGCAAGCGGAGGAACATGGTCAGTCGACTCAACAGGATTACCAGTATCATCAATCTGACCCAGATACTTCAGGACCTCATCAACCACGGCCTCAACCTTGTCATCAAAGGTATTCTTAGTACGAGGGGCGACGGCATGTAAGACGAGAGACAGACCAGAAGCAAAAGCAGACACAATAACAAGAAAAGTCATCATATTAGTATCCTTTCAGTATCAAATTAATTACTACTTATAACGCTGAGTAGTCCTATAGGGAAGCTCAGCTTCTTCCATCAAACTATCAATAGTACCATAAGGGTCAGTGATCGCCTGATTGTTCGTGCAGCGGATGACTCGCCAATTATACCGCACAAGTTTCTCGGTTCGCTCTTTATCTGCTCTCTTTTTTACAGTCGTGGAGTGGCTACTGTCATCCACTTCAATAATCACACGAGGTACAAGTAAAACGAAATCAGGGAATAAGCTAAGTCCCCACAATGGATGCTGAAATCGATAAGGTGTACCAAGACTCGCTATAGCCGGTTCAAGCGCAGTCTCAGCCTCCGTCGGCTTACTATATAATTTAGCCCATCGCATCAAAAAGAAATCATTGCCAGCCATATTAGCTCCTATTCTCTATTAGCTAGACACAGCTCGGCTTTATCGAGGCGTGCGTTAACCTGGTTAACCCAAATAAATAATGCCCGAGTGCTAGTAGTAGAAATATCAATCCCATCTGCAGTAGGCGTAGGATGTAAGTCTGGAAAAACATCAACAGCGGGAAGATTACATGGCGCGATTGGTGCCCTGGGCTCTTGCACTGCCGGAGGTGTGCAACTCATTAAGCAGATCAACAGCGCTGGTATTAATCGCATGGTCTTTAGCATTAGCATACTCCTTAACTTGTTTATCATCCATTAATTTCTCGCTAGCCTTAACATGTTCTGCTATTGCAGTACCCTGTTGATTAATCATATACCACTTATAGAATCCAGCGACTAACACTAGCAATCCGCCCAGTGAGCTTACTATAATAGTGAGTGTAGACATTAATGTCCTCCTGATTTAGTCTTACGAACTGACTTGCGTTTACGCTTTTTAGGTTTAGACTCTAAGGCATGAATACGAACCTCGTGATTGGTAACAACCTTACGAATTTGAGTGGCCAAGTAAAATGACACCATACCAGCACCACCATTAACTACCTGGCCCCAGTCAATATCAGGTAATGCCATATTAACCCGGAACGGCGTGAGTCGTACCCTCAGCCCTATAGAAAACCCTAATATTGCCTGAAGTGACAGCAATAATTGCCTTCACCATTACAAACTCAACATCGGTGTCTTTAATCAAAAATAACTTACTACCAGTTACAGTAAGATCAATAGACCCCGATGAGCCAACAGTAAGATCTTGAGTCCAATCAGCATCTGATGCCACGCTAGGATTGGGATGATTGGAGTACCATATGCTTGCTACACTAGCTGCACCCGCAGCACTATCAACAAACATTTGAATTGAAAATCTACTATTTATTTTAGGCCCAGCAACACTTCGTCGATAAGTACCAACTACAAGCGTTTCACTAACACCAGCGTTACTAGGGCCAGCACCCTGTTGAACTTGTATATCGCCGCTAGGCATACCACCATATAGACGTATACCGTTTGTATTTATATTACTCATTTATCTCCTTATTAATTACCAGGTGCTTTACCATCATAAGACTGATTAATTGTAGGCCTAGCCTCCGGAACCTTGTTAGCATTAATCTTAAATGCCTGCGGGGCCTGACTTGGCTGACTACCAGGCTTTGACTGATCATTGGCAATAGACCAGCCTATTTGTTGTCTACTAACAAACTTACCATCATTAAGTTTACGTAAACTCAATCCAGTAATATTTTCAATTGCTTCTAATTTAGTAGAGGGAAGGCTTTTAAGTTTAGACGGATCACTCAATAGTTGAACAGTGAGTTTGCCATTAAACTGAGGCCAGCCCTCTCTAAATCCAGCCGCTTGATCCGGCGTTATTGTACCCCCTTGGACGGACAAAAGCGTTCCATTAAGGTCGTTCATTGCATTTTCATATTCAAGGAACTTACGCATAGCACCCACAGGCGGCGGAATAACATCACCCCACTTGTCCCACATAAACTTAGGAGCACGTATAGATAGCGCTTGAATCTTACCAGCTGTAACTTTAACAAGCTGATCATGTATTTCAGGATGAATTAGTGCCAGGTCACCCGCTGATTGATGTACTAAGTTTTCAATCATATTAGGGTGCGAAGCTACATGCTGAATTTCTTGAATACGCTTAATTGGGTCCTGAATAGGTCCCTTATCGCTATACGACCACGGCCTATTGCCGGCAATTGCTCGTGCAGCAATAGTAGGCCTTGATTTAGTAAGTAATTTCTCACCGACCGTCGCCAGACGATTACTTATAGTAGTAATACTTCCTGCAATCTTACCTGTAAAACTACCATAACCTGCAGCGAGTGCTACACCTAGTGCGCTACCAGCGTCACCACCAACATACTCACCAGCTAATGCGCCTCCGGCCATACGACCAATACGACCACCTATTCTATTACTCAATAATGCTACAAGGCTTTTATTATCAGTAGCGGCCCTACTGGCTTTAGATACTAATTCAGCTGTTTTCTTGAGCGCCCATGCCTGTTGGAACCTACTAGCTAATAAACTATCCGTCTGCTTAAATCCAGCTTTTTGTGCAATACCTAAACTACCAGCAGAGTCTAATCTACCACTAGTCTTAGCCATAAGATCGGCCATTGATTGCTGAATAGCAACACTTGCAGTACTACCAGGACTAGACCTAATGGTTTTCTTACTGTCTTCAAACCAAGATGACATAAGCTTTTTAAGCTTTTCATGTTTACTCAGTATAAGATCTTGACCTAACTGTTCTTGGCTAGCACTAAACCCCGAGCGCTCTTCACCACTAATATTTCCTACGCGTGAGCGCTTAGCCCCCTCTATTGGAGCCTCTTCAGTACGGTATGCTGGTTTAGGATGGTCAGGGCCAATGGGCTCATGTTCCATGCTTGCCCGCTCAGCCATATTAATGTTACCCGGTCTAGATACAAATCCCTTGGCTATGTTACGATCAGGAGTAAGTGCCTCAAGTAGATCACTGTAGTCTCCTGGAGTGGGAGATGAGCGTAAGTCGCGATTCATGGCCTCATAGAAATCACGTGCATTTTGACTAGCACCGGATGGTAGTACTGAATCAGCTGCAACTGGTATCTCAGATTGACCACTACGGATTGCTGCCTCATTAACTAGCTGTTGAAACTGAGGATTATCGGTTATTCTACCACTATCCACTTGGTCGCTAAAGCTGGCCTCATATTTATTACGACTAGGCAATTCCTTTTGTAACTTACTAGTCTTAACTTGTTCAGTTAAGGGCTCAGATTCGGGCTCAACAGTACGAATCTTACGACGTACACCGGGATTAGTAACATCAGCACTAGTCTCGGTTTCAACACCACCAAGATTTTGCTCATGTACAGCATTACCGCTTTCAATCGGTGGAATCTCACCGGGAAGGGCCTCAACCGGCTTAATGGCTTCCCAATCTCGACCAAATAATTTCTTATACTGCGCCTTACCCCAAGGCGAGTTATTCATAATATCATTAACTTCAAGAATGCCAGGCGGAGTTGTACCCGTCTCAGCAAGCATATCAGGATTAGTTTCATTAATGGGTCCTTGTAATGGACTACCCAGTTTCTGAGCAGGAGTCTGGTGTATCTCACTAAGCTGAGGCTTCATGAGAGCATCAAGATCATTGACAGACTTCTCATATGCCTCAGCACTATCCACCCACTTACGAGCAGCAGCAGGAGTATCATTTAACGCATCGGCCGCTGTACCAAGACTAGCAAGTTTATCTCGCGCCGTTTGAGCAACTTTAAGGGCCTCCCTTCTAGGACCAATAAAGTCCTTAGGAATAAGTCCTTCCCGACTTGCCTGTTCAAGACCATCAAGAGCACCAAGCCTATTTTCATGAATAGACACAGCATTATCAAGTTCACCAATGGATGAATCAAAATGTGCACTAGCCTGGTTAAGGACGTCTGGTATACCTGCTGCCTGTTCAACTGCGTCCTTACCGGCACCCCTGAGTGCACTAACCAGTCCATCACCAAGTAAACCCACGCCTCCACCTAATAAAAACCCTAGACCAGCTTCATGGACTATAGCCTCAACGGCTAGTGGTTTATTTTCAAATATAGCGTCACTAAGTTGATGACCAGCAGCGCCTGCAGCCATCATAGTAGCATTACCAGCACCAGCTTTAAGAGCAGATGTTGCTGCTTTAGCTACAGCGCCCTCTTGGCCAAATAATCTCTTGGCTAGTAATGCACCAGTTTCTTCCCCACCATGTGTTATAGCTCTAAGCGGATTAGCAATACCACCTTCTAAACCACCAACAGTACCAGCTAATTGACCTAATAATGCACTTCCACTATTCACATCACGACGTATATCTGCCTCATCGCCATGTTCGTGAAACATACCAACTGAAAGGGCATCAACCATACCCTCCACAAACGTTAAAGCCTTATCACCCATAGTATCAAACGCCTCACGGCGAGTATTTAGTGACTGCTGAGCTCCAATAACGCTTGGATCTATATATTGTTCGTTACCTGTAGCTAGCGTTCCTCTGGCTTCCTCAGGTGTTTCAGTAGCCTGTGTACCAAGCCGATTAACATTAATAGTAGATCCGCCATACTCCTCATATTGGCCAGAATCAATAGCCGACTGTAATTCAGACAGTGGAACACTATGCGGCTGTCCTGTAGACTTATCACGTAACTGCACCATTGACGAATTATCAGGCATTATTGATCCTATTTCTGTAGTATAGTACTAGTTTTAGACCTAAATTCATTAATCTGATTAACTATATCTTGTATTTCTTTGTTAGATATTGAGGTTAGTCCTGCTCTGGTAAGTCGACTAATCACCTGATCTTTAGTTACATCGTCTTTAGTCATACCACCTGGTCGTGATAATTCATTTATAATGGTAGGTAACTTATCAGCAATTTCATTAGCTTCATTCTTATATGAGTCTAATAATTTAGATGCATTATTAGCGGATACAGTCCCCGCTGTATGATTAGTTTTCCATGCCTCTATAGCCTTACCAGCTTTTTCACGAATACTAAGAACATTTTCCTTAGTATGGCCCTCTTCAAGGCTAGTTTGTGCATTATCAACAATAGTACGCAAGTCACTAGGTAATGCATCTCTAGCCTCGTCACCAAACAGTTTAACATCTTTAAGTGTATTAAGTATAACCGATGGGGGTGCTTTACCTGTTGCAGCTTCTATTTTTTCATCAGGAGTCTGCTCATGACTACCAGGACCTCTAGTATCTGGGGCTGTAAATACAATTTTAGCGCTGGGATCATCGGCTATATTAATGCCTGGAATGGCGTTAAGTCGTTGACGACTTGCTCCAGTTTGTTCTTGTATTTCTCTGTCTAATAATTTAACAATGTCTTCTCTAGAGCCACCCTTCATACGATTAATGAGAGACGTAGGGTCTTCGCCCATTACATACTCTTGAACTTCATTAACAGTCGGCTTATTAAATGATGCTCGGCCAAGCTGCTTTAACATTGGATCAGCAACAGCCTTTAATGCCTGTACACCACTTACATCATTACTAAACGTACCATATGGTATGCCATTTTTCTTAATTTCATTACGCAAGGTACTAAGAGCTACTATCTTGGCCTGCGCATTTTGAATAATATCTTGTGCATCTTTAGCTCGCTCTTTAGGCACTGATAAATTATATGTAACAGGTTTACCATTTTTATCAACAGACTCAACGTTAACGCCACTTTGACCTGCGGCTCCTGCAAACTCAAAGTTTTCTCCCTTACGCTGTGCTTTAGCCTCAGCAGCAGCGAGTTTGGCACTAGCTGATTCTTCAGCCAAATCCCGCTTAAGCTGACGATCTTTTTCTTCCTCAGCCGTCTTCCAGCCTTGCTCTTGCTTCTGCTTAGCCATACCAAAATTCTCAGTAATAGCTAAGCGACGGTCTGCATGTTGTTCTTCAACTGTCTTAAGGCGCTCTTGAGTAGCTTGATCCGCCCGCTTTGCAGCAAGCTCAACTTTCTTAGTATTAAGCGCATTATCAACACCCGCTAGTTGAGCCTTAAGATCTGCGTCATTAGTAGAATTAGCTTTGACCGTATTAGCAGATAGAAGTGCATTAATACGAGTAATCTGATGGGCATAATCATCGCGCTGATCTTCCAGCGTCTGCTTATGTAATTCAGTTAATACACCACCCTTTTCCTTAATAGCTTCACGTTGGGCTTTAAGTCTATCTTTTTGCATACTAATATCGTCGTTCATAGTCTGTTGCATCATCTCAAGAGCAATATTCTTAACTCCTGGAGCAGATGCAGCCGCTTTAGCACCAAATGCAAGGCCTAATAACCAAAGAGCCTTACCAAAATTACTAGTGTTATGCCACCAGCGATTAGGCTGAGGCTCTTCAGCGGCCTTTTGGTCTAAGTCTTTCATCCATGCAGCTGTTTCAGCAGCAGCACTAGCGTGTGCTAATGCTCGTTCTTTTTGATACTGAACATCAGCCGCATTTAACTGATCAACATATTTAGCCTGAGCAAGTGTAACAGCGTCTTGCCTAGCTTTAGTTGCATTAAACTGATCAATAGCTTGCTGTTTAGCGCTAATACCTTCAGCCTGTAGTGCATTATTCTCAGCATTATTAGCACCACCAACATCGCCAAACTTAAGTGACGTATCAGCAGACGTTGAAGATAGATTATGGGCTAATGGTCCGCCTGCAGTTTTATTAGGATTAGGTACCGAGCCTGTGCGGCCTGACAAGCTACCGCCTGACTGACCTACAGATTGCTCTGGATTCAAAGAATTCGAGGAATTCGAGGAACTTGGGACAGCCAAGGCACCTTCTGGAGTGGTGAGAGGTGTAGGGCCTGGAGATGCAACAGTTGGAGGAATTGCAGTAAGCCCTAAATTAGTACCAGGCGACACTGGTTCAGTTACGGGTATATTAGGCGCTGGTATATCATTTACCTGAGTCTGGTTTAATTGTCCCACATCATTAGCGTCTTCTGGCTGAGGCAGTAACCCCTGCGCCTGTAGCTGTGAGATTAGGTCATCATACGCCATTAGGCTCCCCAATCTTGTCCAGGAGCGGCACCACTATTACCAATATTAGCCCCACCACTACTGCCTTTACTGTAAAGAGATGCACCGGCCGCAGCAAGGCCACCTAGTGCACTATATTGAGCCGCCTGTTTCTGTGCGTTAATCTGTTGTTGCTGTAGTGCGGCCTGTTGATCTGCAGTAAGAGCTCCAAGCTGCGCTGTAGACAATTGAGTCTGATTATTAAGTAATCCTTGATATGCGGTCTGATTAAGCTGGTCCCGAGCCCCCAGTGCGCCAGTAAGCCCTTGCATAGCTGCCTGACGCTCTTGGGTACCAGCTAGAGCTAGGCCCTGTGCCTGACCCTGACCTATACGTGCTTGCTGTATGAGAGCCTGGCGGGCCATTTCAGGATTATTAGTACCATTAGAAAGTGCACTAAGATTGGCCACCGTATTCTGATTAGCTTGATTATACTGTTGCTGAGCAAGCGATAATCCTGATTGAGTACCATTGGCAGCAGACTGTAATCCAGAAATTAATCCATTCCAGTCTTTAGAGGCATATGGGCTTTTATCTTTGAGTTGATTAGCAACATTTTGTCTGTCTTGCTCAAAATATGGTAATTGAACTCCACCATTACCACCATCGCTAGAATCTAAGCTGTTAATGCCATCAGTAGCAAGACCACCAATTGCCTTACCGGCTGAATACCCAGCGACTGCACCAGCCGGACCACCATATACAGCTCCGACTACGCCACCAGCCACACTTAATACCGGACTAATAAAATCTGTCCAACCCATGAAACTCCTTTACATTCTAGTTCGTGCTGGGGCTCGATCATTACCAGCCCAAGACCAGAAATCAATGTTAGCCACTTCAGCCACTGCTTTATCAAATGACATGTCGACTCTGAATCGTCCACACCGTTGAGTAGTGGTTCTAAATTCAGGGGCGACTAGATATGGCCACGTTTGTGATGGTCCTTGTGCTTGTGTAATAGCCAGTGTTTTATTAAGTAACGTTATATTATTAGCTACCTGTGTACCATCAGGATACACCTTTACGGTTAAATTAGCTGAATTGTACATTGTCATTAGGGGCGATATACTACGAAGCCTGCCCCATATAAGTGATGGACTATTATCTTGTGGACCTGCAATAGAGCAACTAGAGGTAACCAACCGCATTGGAAAGGGTACAGTACCTGTTCCATTAATTGTATCAAAATCGGTTCCACTAGTCCAATCACTAAATGACAGTATAGAATAAGCCGCTATCGGCGATACAGTTGTATACATTTGTGTATATAAAGTACCGTACAAAGAGCACAGCATGGCGCCCTCTAGCGTATCTGCACCAGATAATGACCACGTACCCCACAAACCAAGTTCAATATCTAATACTTTCAGTGATGAACCATTAACAACAAGCAATGGTCCGTGTTCAGGCCTACCGAGAGGATCACCACCAGCCGTAGAGGATTTATGTGCCTCACAATATACAATATCGTTTATATTAGTGGGCGTATCTTTGGTGGGTCGTCCAAGACATCTAGAGGTACCACTAGTATCGACCAACCATACCTCACCATCCATACCAAGATATGCCACACCAAGATTTGGCACATTAGTAACACACCGCGGACCGGTTACAGTGGTATATGACGAATTATTACTATTAGGTTTATTAATAAATCTAGTGTTAGGTAATATTTCTACAGTCCAGCCTGGCCCATTACCTGTATCGTCTACACCAGCACCATACACATTAGCCACACCACTAGTGCCCACTACAACTAACTTATCAATAATCGACCCAAGTCCAATTATCTCACCAATACCGGTTATAGGTATAGCAAGGGCACCAGACGTATTCCATGCCACAGATGTAACAGGACTAAATAACTTTGAAGCATAGACTGTTTTGTAATCTGCAGCATATATTCTATTGTTTACTAGAGCCACTCCCCGATCAGCACTAGGTGGAGGGCCGTCATCATATACATTTCCAACAGTATATAATATTTCCTCATTAGCAAACACAGTAACTGCGGGTCCTGTATTTGGAAATAGCGTTATAAAAGTAGGACCATTAACAATAATTCCCTTGGTTGTAGATGTAGATGCTATTGCCACTAAATTAAGTGGAGCATTGGCGCCTGCAGTAGCCTGTGTTGAATATACTTTAATTTTAAGGGATTTACCTGTCGTCAGATTGTGTGAAACAAATAGTGGATTGGTTACTGATATATTAATAACGCTATTGACCGATGTAACAGATACGGTTAGTGGTATAGATGCTTTAGATCTAATCCGTTTACCATTACTAGTCGTTAATTCCCATACCGCCTGTAATGTATATGAACCACTACTAGCCACACCACTACCAGCCACTATACTGTTTAAAAACATACACGGTGCGCCCTCATAGAAGCTGACCGGCAATATATCATTACCATCAAACATCATCGGAGCGCATCCACTTAAATATAGTGTATTATTAAGCTGTGCTGCATTAGATGGACACTCAGTTAAAGTAATAACACAAGATGAACTTAAGTTATTATTAATTCCTGTTCCACCAAAAGCCGATAAAGTAAACAGACTATTAGTATATGATGTTATTTCTTGAATACCAAATTTATATGTACCAGTGCTGCTATTAACGTATGAATTAGTGGCTGGAGAAACAGCATTCAAATCTGATTGACCAGCGGCCATAACTGTAGCAGTTCCACCATTGTTTAATACGGCGTTATTAACCGCAGAATTAATATCTAGTATAAACCACTGTGCAGTTTGAATAGTGGTGGTACTGGTCAAATTTGGTAATGCTCGCAAGTCCTGAACACGCAGTACACCTATAGTAATACTGCCTGAGTAGCTAGTTCCAGCGATAGCACCAAATCTTTTAGCTGGTAAGAATGGATAATATCCCGTTGCCCATCCTATAAAAGTACTACCAGTTCCAGTCAAACTACTACTAGTCACAGATGAACCTACAGGAAGAAAATATATTAGCGATGGTGATGTAGAATTATCTGCATTCATAAATATCATGCAGGCATCTGGCTTAGGTTGAATATTATTTTGAATAAAATTAACAACATAACGACCTAATCCACCAAATGCGGGTGTATCAATATAACCAACAGTATGGTTCATGGCCACTTGCAATGCACTACTACTATTAAAATTAGTATTAATACCTGCGTCAGTCATAGTAGACGTATTAGTTATATTAATAATTTTAGTTTTATAGGTATTAGTTGTAGAATCAACGTAGCCTAAGACTAACTTAGCAGAGTTGCCAATAACAGCCCCATTGTGACTTAAACAAACACCGCTAAGTAAAGTACCAAGACCTGTAAGAGTTAATGTAGCTGTAGAGCCTGCAGCAGTAAGTCGAAGAATACGAACATTACCCGCTGTCGATGATACACTGGCAACGTAAAATTCACCCGCAGATGCACCATTAACAAGCCATGTACGCTGTAAGGAACTAGTTGACACTGACCCAGCGCCAAGTAAATTGACTTCTGTACTAGAGCCAAGAAAGTTAGGAATAACAGAAGAGTCAACTGTATGCATCCATAACGAACCGTCCACTTTTGGATATACAATCATGTCTACTGTACCATTATTAGCAATACTACACATAGATTGACTAACGGAGTCAAAATTAGTTAAAGACGTAGAATCTAGTAGTGTAATAGTTGATCCATCAACTAGTGGAAGACCAGAGGCCTTATTACTAGTTATAGGTATACTAACCAGATTAGCGCCAGTATGGACAGGAGCAACAAAAGCAGGACCAGTAAAACTAGTACCTACTATCGTATTGCTATCAAGGAAGGGTGACACTTCCTTTTTAAACGACCAAAAGGGACCAACACCTCGCCAGTTATTAACTGAATTATTAGCATCAAATGGTTTACTAGATCGAGCATACGCAGTACCTTGATATAGAGCTAATATCTGAGAATCAGTAGTTTCTAGTCCAGCCAGCCCATTAGGCCCATTAGCTACAACTAACTGATGCATATTGGCGTTATCTTGCGCCGGACTACCAAAGGGTTCCGTGGTAGTTTGAGATGGCGTATTTTCAGATACCAAACCAGGCCTACCCCGGATTGAGCCCTTATGCGTAATGATACAATTATTCATTACATCTAACATGCTGGGATTACTGGCAGACGTGGGATCAACGTCCTGTCTAAGACCACCAGTTAATGGAATAGTAAAGGGCTGGAATGACACTATAATCCTCCTGCTTTAAGTCTTAACTCAACATTAGTAAGTCTAATATCAAGTTCAGTTATTTTGTCTTCTATGGCTATAAGCGCCGTTTTAGTGTTAATATCAGTAACTGTACGGCCCAGTTTACGCAATGATTTACTGATACCTGCAGTGGTAGCGGCCACTAGAAGTCACCACCAGGCCCAGCAACAGGATAATCGAATGCATACCTACTACGCGTAGTATTAACATCACGAATCATTGCAGGCTCACGATAATTAATCCAGGCCGCCTGGTCAGTCACTCCCTGTAATAGTTCTTGATAATCTTGCTTAAGATCCATCATATCTTGTCGTCTAGCGGCGCCCTCTTTACGTATACCATTAATAGCTGCTTGAATAGCCACAAGCTCATCCGACCTGTCTGGACCAGGCCATACAGTACCATCAGCTGTAAACCCCCCAAAACTAGGAATATAATCCACGGAATAAGTTCCACCGCTAGACTTTGGTAAAAGCTCAAGAATATATCCTCCAGTGGCATTAATACGAATATCATAAAATTCGGCAAATCCAGTCAAACCCACTGCCGACGTTAATTGGGCACGATAGCCCTCATTAATACGTCTCATCATAAACCGCTCACTGGCAAGTACATAATATACACCATGAATAGCAGCTATGGGAGTAGTGGGCGCTGGACTACCACCAGACAATGGATAGGTTAATGAACCATTGGCCGTAATAGTGGTGGTTGAAAAATCAACGGGCCAGCCCGCTTTCCATAAGTCATACCACACACGCTTGCCAGCTGCATCTACGAGTAAATTATACTGTGCAATAGTGGGAAAGTCGCTAGAATCTTGATCAGCAAATAATTGAGCAAGAGTTCGTATATCAGCGCGCGTGGCCATGAATTATTCCTCTTTATCTTGCGCGAGCACTATTAATGCATCAAGCGCATCATCAATCTCATCATCAGTAGCATCAACTTTTCGAAGTTTGCTACGTATTTCCTTAATCGCCAACTTACGCTTACTGGGGGCTTCCCACGCAGACATAAGACCGGCTGTATCAATAACGTCACTCATTAGATAGCCTGGTCCATACGAGAGTAACAGATAACAATCTGAAACGACACCGTAATCGCAGCAGTAGTATCGGCAGCAGCTCCAGTAGTCTGAGTAGTTTGAATTTTAATAATCAAATCACCTGCAGTATTAGTAAGTACCGAAGCCACTCTGGCATCAAGTGCAGTAGCCACAGTAGTAGCAATAATCTTAGCATCTGCGTCTAAGAGTTCAACAGATTGGAAAACAGCTCCACTAACTGTACTAGTAACCTTAACAGTAACATCATACGTTCCTGTGCCGTTCTTAACTACGCTCATAGCCTTGCCGCGTACAGTTTTAATCTGCCCTGCAGGGTATGAGATATTAAGAACAGCCGCCGAGGAGTTTAAGTCAAAACATCCTTCAATTTCATAACGAGAGTCATTATGAAAAATAGTGTTCATAGTTGCCATTATAGCCTTCTTTCTTAATGGGTTCCTAGGACAAATATTAACTAGGATACTTACATAGTGTACTACAGCCCATTGTTAGTTTATATTACGAAGTTGCGAACACGCCATTTTCAGCAGGGGCATAACACACCGGCTGAGCATAATAACGGCAACGAATCTCAATCTGATCAAGGCCTGGGCGACGAAGGGCACTAAGACCATCCGTAGTCACAATCTCAGGAAGACCCAGATGCTTAATACGCCAACTATCCATAGTAAGAAGATAGCCACGATCCTCAGGACAGTCGCTATCCGCGTACACGGGAATGATACCGCTAGAGATAGCAATACCAAAAGTCATGAATCCATACTTAGCGTCACCACCCGCACCGTCATACTCCACCTTAGCATTAAGTCGCTTACTAATTTTAGTAAACTGACGAGGACTAACAATAGCAATATCAGGAGACGCACCTCGCTCATGCATAACTTCACCAAGTGCCAAAATGCTATCTTCTGCCGGAGAAGTGGGATCATTAAGACGATGGCCAGCAAGGCGAGTCGGGAACACACTCCTATCAACACCCCAAAAGCTATCGCCAGCCGTTGGCTCAATAAGAGGAATCCAGGCAGCTAAGCCACGAACCTTCTGAATAGCGGTAGTAGCAAAAGCACTATTATAATCGCCCACTGGAGCAATAAAGTCAGTATTAGCAAGAGAAGTGTAATACGTAGAAATATTGGAAACAGCCGCACCATTAGAGTCAATAGCACACGTAAGTGTCCCTGAATCTTCACTAATCTTAGTAACCACAACTCGGAAGCTGGCAGCAAGCACACGGGGCGAACCAGTAGGAACGCCACCGGAGTTAGGGATAAAGTCGAGTTGCATGCCTAAGTTAAAGAACTTAGTATCAGCTCGCTGCAGTAACGTAATAACATTACCAGTAATAGTCCATGCGCCGTCACCGCGAGCAGTTGTACCACTGCCGTCACGATACAGTCCGTGAGCCAGTGAATTGCCCAGCTGACGTAACAAACCATCAACCTCGAATTTGCGAGCATTGACAAAACTACCACGGTCATTAGCGGCCTTACGAATCGTAAGTTCATTAATGTACGTAGCAGCATAGTCGGAGCTAAGCGAGACTAAGAACTTTTTAGACTGGGTAGGCGCCACAGGACCATTAGTACCGAGCAGAGCCGCAATATCCGCACTACGACCAGCAGGATTATCATACACGACCGGGATAACCATGTGATCGCCATAAGCATCACCGTCCTTCTGCATCTTGCTTAAAAGGACGTGCTTACGCATCATAATCTGAGCAGGAAGACCGTCAGGATAAAGCTCCTTGAGTAGTGCATTCCACTGAACATCGCCTAAAACAGTCGGCATACATGCCACCTATAATCGCAGCACAAGAGGGAGCTTATTAGGCCCAATTTCTTGCCTGGCCACTTTAGTGTGTGGTCACATAAATCATTAAAACCTAAACTAGCGAAAGGCAACAGCAGCAGCTCGTGCGATACGCTCAGCTTCGGTCATAGCAGGCTTAGTAGGAGCACCTCCAGCATTAAGCCCACGAGTACTTGTAGTATTACCATTACCATCTGCCTTGGTAGTAGGGGCCTCAGTCTTTTTAGTAGCGCCAGCGCGCTTTGCATCTCGAACAGCCATCCTGCGAGCTACCTCTATCTCAAGAGTCCTAGCAATATTAGCAGGAGATAAGTCAGCCGCTTGACCCGTCTTTTGAGCAGCTAAACCAATGTTATTGGCTGTTGCCATAAGACTCTTCATATAGTTGTCATGGTCAACTTTGCCATCTGCAGCAATAAACCAACTCTCACTCTCAGGATATGAACCTTCAGTAAAAGTTCGTGCAGCAGCGCTCAGTGCATTAGCAAAAGCCTCAATGTTGCGCTCAACAGCAGCAACCTGTGCCCTTGCCTCTGCTTCTTTCTGTGCTGCCTCGCGTGTCTCATTATCACGCTGTGTCTTAGCTTCAAATAATTTAAATCTTAAATCAGGTGGTGCCTTTTCAGGTGCCAAATCATACAGCAATGATTGACCTATTAAGATTTGCATCTCAGGAGTAATTTTACGACTCTTAATATAGCCAATAGGATCATCCTCAAATGCCTTGCTACTCTTAATCTTAGTAAGTTCATCTCGAAGTTGTTTAGCCTCAGCAGCTGCGGCTGTATTAGCTTGTGCTTCCTTATTCTTAGTAGCACGGGCCTCTCTATCTTCACGTAGAATATCTGCTAAGTTCCTATTGGCTGTATTTTCTCGTGCTGCCTCTTTATTGTCAACAGGTTTTTCATTTGACGACGGAGACACGGTTGATTCTGATTTAGTTTCGGCCTTAGCCTGACCATTTAACTGTTCACTGTCGTCTCCATTATGACCATTAACATCGGGTGGAGGAGGAGCGAATCCCCAGCCACCAACGCCAAAACCAAGAGACTCAGGAGTAAGTGGAGTATTATCGGGCATGTATTATCCTTGTAGTGGAACACCTGCAGCAGGCCCACTGGCCATACTACTAGGTGGTGGTGTGGGTGGAGGTTGATTGGCAGCAGCTTCAGCAAGTTGAACTTGGTCTAGTGCTTCTAAAAATCGACCCATGTTATCAATAATAGTCTGTGGTGCATCTTGAGTAATGGCTATAGCTCTACCCTGTTTAATAACTCTATTAAGTGCTACAAGATCAACCTTCTCATCGATTGCAAGATGTTCTCCCTTGCGCATCTTCTTAAGAGCCCAACGAGCATACGTCTCACCAGCATTACCAAGGTCATCAGACTCCTTTAAATCAGGGTGAGCCACTAACGCCCTACCTTCTTCAGGTCTAATCCAGCCAGTCTGTGCTAGCTCTAATGCTGACTGAATACGTGCCGCAGGTGACATGGAATCAAGGCTACTAGCATCAGCCTTAATTACATATGCATCCTTCTCGAGATCAGGCCACTTAACCGTGTACATACGTTTGCGATCAGCCCACGATATACTTGGTCTTTCTTTGTGATTTTCAACATAGTGTTTATACATTGCAATGATTTTAGTAGACGCATCAACTGCAATTGAGTGCTCCCATCGCTGACTGACCGGAGCAAACTTCTGAGCTTCCTTATAATTCCATTCACGCTGAGCTGGTGCACTTTCAATACCCGCAGGGAGTGTTGCAGTACCACTAGCAGCGCTCATACCCTCATCTTCATAACAGCCGCGCTCTAAAGCATCAAGCCACTTATATGTATCAGATGGAACAGGATTTTGAACTTGAAATGTTGGTGGCTTACGTGCACTAATAACTGTACCAATCTCGTTAGATAGTTGCATGGTAGGAGGGCCGCCTTGAGGATCAACCCATGCGCGAGGAGTACCATACAGGTCCTGGACTCTTTGAATCCATCGATACATATATGTGATGCGCTGCTGTCTACCATATTGACGATAACAAACACCATCACCATAAAATCCGGTAATAGGTAAGCACCACCATAACCACGAATAAGGCTGAAAATCGTATGGCCATGCACTATCATCAAGCACTACACTACCAGTAGTAAGTACACGTCTAGGTTCGTCAACACCACATGGATCAACATAAATAGCTTCAATAAGAACTATCTTACCTGGTGGTACAGGCCTATTAGTCCAGGTAGTAGAGCCAGACCGTTGCTGTAACCTAGACCTAAGAAGTCTTTCCTTAGCAGAGTTACCACTAGCATACTTTTTAATAACTGCATCCAATCGAACTAACATACGATGATAAGTAGACGCAGGATATAAATGCTCGCGCACCTCATCCTCATCAACTATCAGATCGTCAATAAGTACGCGCTCAGTCTTAATACAAAAACTAGTGCCCGTGCCATATGGCACATATTTCCAGCCTCCAGTACCAAATATGGTGGAATCTAAAAACGAGCGAGGTGCAATCTGATATATACCAGATAACTCATATGCGCCTAGCATGAATGAGTCCATATCCTCTGCCTGAGTCTGAATATCAAAATCAGCGCCAGTAGTAACAAACGTAGCCTTGGGCCTAGACTTCACAATAAGCGAGGTTGCAGTCTCACACACACCTCGTGCCACATTTTTCGTAACCTCAAATGGACTACGTGTATTAATACCCGAAGTACTACCCCAATTAAGGCCGACAGGAGTATAACCACTAAAAATACGAGCATGGCGACGATTACCTTCATATATTGACTGTTGCCGCCTCTCTATATCTTGTACCGTTTGTAATATGCATACTGCTAACCTCTCCTGTGGTGCGTCCTCTTGCTCATAAGTATACCATGGCATGTCGTCAGGACTGATAGCTGGGCCGACATAGTTGGTTGATATAATGTCAGACACTATGCTCCTCATTCTCAAATAACTTATTACTGTCTAAATTAGGGGATTTCCATCCGCCTGCAGTAGGTACTTCTCCCATAGTAGGAGCAACAGTATCTGGTGCCATGACCACAGATAGTTCAAATGCTTCATGACTATCATCAAATCCCTTCATAGCAGCAGACATGCATCCGGCATCACGTATAACTTTAAGGTACTCAGCTAAAGCGGCTGATGTCATGTATATCCTTCCACCACTCTTGGTCTAATCTACTATCATCCTTGGACCTACGGGCCTGTAGTTCTAGTTCAGCTAGTTCCCTAGTTTGCTCTAATCTATACCACTCAATACTACCAACTTTAATTTTGTCTTCTTCTGGTTTAGCTTGTCGATGTCTACACCAACGATAGGCATAAAGACCAGCATCACATAAGTCGTTAGGAGTTTCTGGGTCTTCCTTACGCTTATCAGTACCAATAGTTTTAAGTAACCATCTATTATTAAGAAGCTCATCTGATAGTTCAGAGTTCTTAAGGATGTGAATGACCTCATTATCAAGATCATTGTTAAATAATTCTATATGGTCTACTTTCTCGCGCTTCTCAGCGGGCTCTATGTATATATTATGCTCGACTGCCAGAGTTTCAATTACCATAGTTGCGAGCCCCGCCGGATCGCCAACTAGGCCAGCAAAGGGTCCATATATCGCATCTACCTCTTTAAACCACCTAGCAATAGCTGAGACTGATAATCGTAAGTCATCGGTGGTTTGTCGCTTTTCACTATATATTTCCCATAGCCCCGGAAACGTAGGACTCCAGGCCCATATCACAAAAGCAGTTCCATCTTTGGTACCAAAGTCAAATCCAATGGCAGTATTCCATTTAGTATCTTTAGGGCATGGAATTCCCCAATGCAAATCTACTGGTTGCTTAATATAGTCATGTATATGTGGTTTGTATCTATACACCAGGCGCATATTGGTAGCAACCCAGTGACCAAGATACTCACGACGCCAGGTTGGGTGGTCATCTTTCCAGCCCTTCTCTTTCTTCTTACGTAGGGCCTCTTCCCATAGTGTGAACTTACGACCAGTACGAGGATTAATAAATTCAATATCATTGTCCTCTAATGTCCATAAATGGAAAGACCATATAGCGGTATGTTCATCTGGACCTGTATTAGCTGGCCAGTTAGACCATCGTAATCCGTCACCAAGGTCTATTAATACTGGTGGCTGACACGTTGCTAGATAGAACTCACCTCTAAGCACGTCGCCAGGAGTACCAATTATAATAGTAGGACCTGACTGACCTAACAAAGCCGGTGCAAGAATATCATCAATAAGCGTCTTAAACGTAAGCTCTGGAAAGCTCTTACATTCATCAATAATAGCTCCATGATATCGACCGCCGCGAATCTTCTCAAGCTCATCAAATTTATCAATACCTTGAAAGTATATAATAGACCCATTTGGTAATGTCGCAGTAAGTTCAGTGTGCTGAAACTTTATACCTAAATCAAATGCCTCAGATAGTTTTTGAAGGTCGGCCCAGTAGACTTTCTTAATAGAGATGCGCGTCAATCCGATAATTATCCAAGAACTGTAGGCTCTCTGTAGACAGCGAATTAGGGCGATAACTAGAGCACCCGTAGACTTGCCTGTCTGTCGTGGCGAAATAACTGAAATTAAATTTGAGTCATCTGCCTCAAGTCGCCGCTGGTGAGGCCGCAGGAAGGTACGCAACGCACTAATCACGTCTACATGTGTCTTGGTTTTTTCTCGTTTATCCTGCTCATTCTTAATATTAGCCCATAAGGCATTCATTAAGTCAGTACGCTTTTTCATAATATATACTGGCCTCTAAGACTCATCGATTGTATATTGACACATTTGGTCGATTGAATTAATCTGAGGCTCTGGCCGACGACAAAGGAAGTATAAGATTACTTTCATTAGGCCGGTATCCATGTAAAGACGTACCATGACCTAGGTATAGCCACATGATGTCCAGTGTTAAATACAAGTAATAGTCCATCCTTAGTTAAGTCAGCAGACTCAAGTCGACTATAACCTAACCTATCCGTATTTTCCCTCAATATATATCTACCATTATGATAGTACACACGACTAAACTCATTAGTACTATCAAGTGTAATAAGATAGCCGGGGCCACACGGAGCAGGTTTAATAAGTAAACTAAGCTCCTTTAATGGCTTGCCATCAAGTGTCGGAGCTCGTAACCCCTGTATGGGTTTAGCAATTTCCGGCGTCCCATTGCTGATGTCAGTGCTGCCGGGGTACTTGGTAAGCACTTGAGCTGCGTTAGTAATCGCTTTGATAGTCCCTGGGACCGTAGCTTTCCCTGTCGTATTTGGCACCAAAATAACACTCTTTCCGGTATGCCTACAGCATAACCTATAATTTCATTGGGGTTGTCAGCCGTGGCTAACACTAAAACCTGTACTTCTTTATCACTAAATATACGTTTAATATATTCACGATGTGAGTTATACCATATATCAGATGGAAGCGAGCCTCTATCCTCTTTACGCATATCGCGTAACCAAGTAGACATTATATATGGTTCATCTGATGGAACATAATTACGTATGATAAATGGGTCATCCATTAGCGCACCTTACTCTCTAGGAGCGGCTTACTAGTTTGTGCCTCCCACTCATCCCACTTCAATCTAAGTGATGCACGATAAGCGGGTGTAAGAGACGTCACCCAATCGATAAATAACTCAGCGCGCTCAGCAAATGACATCTGCTCGACTGCCTGAACACCATCAGTCTGAATCTTACGCGCACTTTCAAGCATTTTAGATGCCGCATTAGATATGGCAAGCATACGAGATTCAAGCTGCATCTCCGTCTTAGGATCGTTACTATCCTTAAGTAATTTCTTAATAGTCTTTAAGCGCGCGCGCAGTGCACTTACAATCTCACCACCAGTTGCAGCAAGACTAGGTCTGTCTTCCTCATCTTCACCTACAACCACTAAATGCTTGCGTATTGGATTACAAAGACTACAACCTGTATCGGCTGATATTGGAACTCGGCAAGCTCGGCAAGCCAGCATTAGTAACCACTCTTAACCTTACGTCCTGCCATATCACGACTCTTATGCTTAGAGGCTCGTTGTTCACTATATGCTATAGCCACGGCTTGCTTAAGTGGTTTTCCATTGGAGCGCTCAATAGCAATATTCGCGCTCAATGCTTTCTTACTTTTACCTTGAATTAGTGGCATCTAATATCCCTTTCCAGGTTTGTATTTACGTCCAGCAATGTCTTTCATACCTATTACTGTGTCTTTGGGTTCTACCATCGGCATAGTAGGCGGCTTAGATAGCCTCTTATTAAGAACTTTCTGAGACGGAGTTATCTGAATCTTCTTAATGAAACTCATTTCGTTTCTCTCCACTGATAATGTGTTAGTACATATAAGACTGTGGTGCAAGGCATCGCCTCTGTGTAATGGCTGTATAGAGCTAAATAGAGATGAAAGACCTTGCTTTCGATTCCCAGAGCCAGTGCTACCGCTGTGCAATAAGTGACATTCGATTACCATCTCATGTCATCTAGTAATATAAAGGTGTAATTAGCATGAGACTATGCGTGCTTTGCTCACCTAAGTGTGCTTGCCTGGGGCTTACTGTAGCTACAAGTGCCGCCCGCAGCGTCGCTATAAGGCTCAGAAACTAATTACGAATTGAGTGTAGCAATTAAATAGTCGGCTCGTCAAGTACCAAGGGGGTCGAGAGCTCAATTGACTACGTGATTCTGCAATGGCCTAGAGAATCGCTACTGAATTAAAAAGCCGTTTATATATGTTAACTAGACCAATAATGATATAGTTGATGACACATATCAAAATGTCGAAAAGGTTTTGAATATCGCGCACATAGGCAACACCGCGCCGCTGGGGTCCCCTTTGCATTAGGGGGAAGACAGGGGTGGTTATTATAGGCTTGCACATATAGTAACGGGTGTTACCATGGTGCAGCCCTGAGTGATACGACGACCACTGGGGATGCTTAGTACTGGGTACTCAGGTACTCATGGGTACAGCCGCGCCGCAGTCTCCTTCAGTTCCATCTCTGACATACTTGGGTTCCACACCCACCCCATCGTCACATACCATGCGACGCGGTCTCGGTGGGCAGCGCCTGCGTAGTGGATGAGCTCGAGCCGCCCGGCGCGGCGCATGTCGGCGATGATGGCGTCGAAGTACTCGGTCTGGCTCTTGGTCATCTGGTTCGTCATGCCCTCAACGTAATACGTCCCAGTCAGGATGTCAACTGAAAATGTGACATCGAGTGTGACATCCTACTGCCGACCGTCGATCTCCCGGTTGGACCAGTTCCCCATCAAAAATGCTTGCCATTGCCTGGCTAGCATATCCCGTGCCGTCTCAACTGAGTGGCCGAACTTCAGGACCGCCAACCGCTGATAGGGCTGGTATCCCCCTCCTCCGTACCTCTCCTCCCACGAGCTTGCGGTGATGGGGTTCTCCTCCCCGAGGGCGATGCGCCCTACAATGACTGTGACGTCGTCGCCGTGGCGTCCGGCGTCGTTGATGAGCTGGATAAGCTGCGAGTCTTTAATGGTTGTGTTGGACATGTCATCAATCTAAGGCATCACACCTCGCGTGTCAACTGAAATGTGATGTCACATTGGGTGATAGTGCAGTCCGTGCACGGGTAAGCCATGCGGCGTCTGAGCAGCTGGCTAGATGTCCCGGGCACTATGCGACACTCTGCGACACTAGTACTGAACAGATGTCCATAATACTATCATGCACCTGGATGGTGTGACGTCGCATGCGACAGTTGAGTGGTGTCGCACTTCGATGCTCGCCTATCAGATATCAAGCACTTGTACCATAACTGGCGTGGCATACGCCTCGCATTAGTACTTGTCATGCCTACCATTTAGTAGCCTCGGACGGTTATAATGTGCAGCGTATGTATGCACCAGCCAGGCGCGTTGAACTCCCCATCAAGTTAGCCACTGCTGAGCCGTGCGGCAAGGCACAATCTTTGCCCGCTGGTTCAGGCACTTACATCCACAAAGACCATTGGTCTACCACTCACGATGCTTGACACCTCATCAGTCATACCTTATAGTAACATCATGATGCAAGTCAGCCAGGTTAAGCCGGTGTGGTTCGAAGCCAATCAAAGTCTGCGAGACTTAGCTGTTGCTATCTGCGGTTACAAGAGCGACAGCCTCATCACGTGGCAAGGATTCACCCTTTGGAAAGTCAATTAATACCTTGTGAAGAGTCTCATCCTGTGTTAGGTTGAGATTCTGCGGAGGTATTATGAGAGATCGAATCAGCTATGTTGAACTTGTTAGCTCCCTTGGTAATGAATCTATGGCAGTCGAGGCGCTACATGCATGTCTTGATTTGGGCTTCGGCGACACTCCGTTAGAGCTGTATCGATGGGCCATTGAACGCAGTGTTAGTCTCACACAGCCTCATCGACATAAGCAAGCCGCTCGTATACTGGCAGACCATATAGCTGAGCTAGCACTCACTGGTCATCATTGGGTTAGCTTACCAGGTGATTAACTAGGGTTAGTGCTTAACAATCATACCGTGCTTGTGTCCCTCTTCTGAGTCCGCTTTTGACAAAGCTCAATTTAACGACAGATAAACCTCTGTCAAGGGGCAATCGATTGATATGTCAGCAGAATTCTTGATGCGATGTGCAGCTTCATGCAAATGGAGCATTTTCAATCGTGACGCGGCAATCTGGGTCGCTATCATGAGGGCAAATCAACATTAGGAAGGAGGAGATAAGATGCTCAAGACTAGCAAAAAGAAGTTGACACTGAGGTCGGAAGTTACTAATATGAGTGTGAAGGAACTGAGCGGAGAGTCCTAGTAAGTCCAATTGGCGAAATGGTATACGCGGCAGACTTAAAATCTGCTACCCAAAAGGTTTGAGGGTTCGAGTCCCTCATTGGACACTATAAGATTAATATAGCACTAAACCAATACTACAAAAAGAAAGAGCAAGATTATATGGATGACATTACTTTTCCGACTGACACTGATTCGACCGTCTCTGGCTCCACGCAGCCTCTCATCACTAATGCCGGTGCTAAGGTGGAATTGCTGATTAACCAGCCTATTCCTACCAGCTCGCGCGGGCGTAAGCGCAAGCCTCTGGACGAGACCTATCCATTCACTGACATGGTTGTCGGTGCAAGCTTCGTTGTTAGTGGTAAAAAGGAGGTTCAACAGGCGCGTAATGCTGCCCAGCAATGGGCAAAGGAGCATGAGACATGGAAGTTCATTACTCGTAACCTCTCAGGCCACGCTAACCCGCATGGTGGCGTGTATCCAGCTGATACCATCGGCGTCTGGCGCGTTCCTCCTACGTCTACTGTCGTTCGCGATACCACCACTGACCATTCCTCGTAGATTTATGAAGCACACTCGTAAGAAGTTGAATCTCAAGAACGAAACACTGCGTAATCTTCGTCATGTTGACATTACTAGCGTCAATGGAGGCGCTCCAAAAGAAACCGACGAGGGCGCTAGCTGCGGGACGTGCACAATGACATGTCCAACCAATACCTGTACAACTTATCAGTCATACGAGTGTTAGTGTTAGTGGTCTGAATCCTGCTTCGACCTCTCATTGACTATAATCTACCTGGACTAAAGTCTGTAATATGGGGTGAGAGGCCCTTGGAGGATTTATGGCAAAAGATTATGACGGTTCTGAGCTCACTATTAAGATGATGTTCGAGCGCGCGGTTAGGGGGCTGAAGTCGCAAGACTTCAACCCCTCATTGAAGCAGGGGGCCTGCGTATACAAGTCGGAAGATGGAAAACACTGTTCATGGGGGTGGGTTGACATGTACATCCCCGATTATGCCGAGGGCGGAACGGTGAC
>Ga0302322_100000484_pt1 | contig 30749 bp, 26 predicted proteins | sample Fen_T0_2_FD_203757 | JGI IMG/M metagenome (GOLD analysis project Ga0302322, IMG submission 203757) | Peat permafrost microbial communities from Stordalen Mire near Abisko, Sweden - Fen_T0_2 | ecosystem: Environmental > Terrestrial > Soil > Wetlands > Permafrost | place: Sweden: Abisko...
CCAAATCACGGTTGAGACCGTGGTCCGTCCCTATCGTGGTGAGCGTATCGTGCGGCAGATTGCTCTCCGCATTCCAACCTCGGTTTCAAAAGGCACTTTGCGAATCTTGGTCAGCGACGGCGACACCCTCGACCGTGCGCACCGCGCTAGCCCCATGATGACGCGCGGCCTGGGTCTGGCCCCGACAATTGCCTTGCTGAATAAAGAACACGCAAACGATCGTGTCTACGTTTCTCTGTTCGGTTCCGATCCGGAAGCCATGGTCGCCGACAAAGTCATGCCGACACTTCCTCTTTCCGTGATGAACGTCATGGATAGCATGCGTGGCACTCAGGATATGGTCGTGCTCGGCGAGTCGTCCGTAAGCGAAGCTTCGAGCGACCCGCTGGATTGTGTAGTTTCCGGTGCGCAAATGCTGACGATAACGATCAAGTAGCGCGCAAGATACCGCCACGTGGCCGCTCAAATTTCCAAAGTTTTTGTCTTACCGAGCGAAGCGAGTAATCTCCTTTTTGCGGCGGATGAAAATTCAAGTTCATAAATCGAGGTACGAATTTTGGCTCGAATGATGCCGGCTCGACGTTTAGCAATCATCCTTTCTGTTTTCGCTCTTTGCACCCTCGCCTTAGCTGAAGGCACCCGCACATGGGAACAATCCAAGTTTGACGACCTGATCAAAGGCACAACCAAGGGCATCGCTCTGCGAAGCGAAGGCGGACTCGAACTCGCTCCCGCGTTCAAGCCCCTGGCCACGACGCCTTCGACCTACGTCTGGTCCATCGCTTCCGACTCCGCTGGGAATGTGTTCGTGGCCGCGGGTTCGCCCGCCCGCGTCTATCGCGTTACGCCCGATGGCAAGACCACCGCAATTTTCGAAGCTCAGGAACTACAGGTGCAGTCGCTGGTAGTGGCCAGGAACGGTACTGTCTACGCAGCCACAGCGCCGGACGGTAAAGTCTACAAGCTCGTGCCCGCTAGGAATACAGCGGACAAGAACTCCAAGGGCACCGCCAACGAAACATGGGCGTCCTCCGTTTATTTCGATCCCGGAGCCAAATATATCTGGGACCTGCTACCCAATGACGCGGGCGATCTCTACGTTGCGACCGGCGATCACGGCGAGATTTTCAAAGTCAGCGCCAACGGCCAGCACGATGTCTTCTTCAAGAGCGACGAAGTCCACATCCGCGTGCTTGCGCTCGATCCCAAAGGGAACTTGATCGCCGGGTCCGACGGCAGTGGCTTGGTCTACCGCATCACTCCAAAAGGCGAGGCCTTTGTTCTTTACAGCGCGCCGAAAAAAGAAATCACCGCGCTCGCCATAGATCCGGCTGGAAACATTTACGCCGCTGGCTCCGGAGAGAAGCGCGCGGGCATCTCATCGCAAAGCACGTTGACTCTGACCACGGCCCAGCCCCAAACCGGCGTTGGGATTGCCTCAGCAGGCGGAATTACTGTCGGGTCTGCGCAGAATTCAGCCCCGCCTCCGACTATAACTTTTCCCGCACCCGGTCTCGGCGCTACCGGCGGCTCTGAAATCTATCGCATTGCGCCCGATGGCGCGCCCACCCACTTGTGGACGTCGCGCGAGGATCTCGTCTACGCCCTCGCCTTCGATCAGCGTGGACGCTTGCTTGCCGGCACCGGCAATCGCGGCCACATCTACGCGATCAATGGCGTCGATGACTATACCGACCTCGTGAAAGCCGCCGCGACGCAGATCACTGCTTTTGCGGCAGCCCCCGGCGGAGGTCTTTACGCCTCGACCAGCAACCTGGGAAAGGTTTTCGTGCTCGGTCCCGGCACCGAACCGGAGGGCTCCTTCGAAAGCGATGTCTTCGACGCCCACGGATTTTCCAGTTGGGGCCGCGCTCGAGTGCGTAGCGCAGGAAATGTTGAACTCTACGCCCGCAGTGGCAACGTAGATAATCCTGACCGCAACTGGAGTCCGTGGACGCGGGTCGACCTGGCAGGCAGCGCAGAAACGAAAGTACCTCCTGCGCGTTTCGTGCAATGGAAATCAGTATTGCATGCAGACGGCGCCGGGTCCCGCATCGATAGCGTTCTTCTGAACTACCTGCCCAAGAACGTCGCGCCCGAAGTAGACGAAATCACGATGCAGCCCGGCTATCACTATCAACCAATTGCCCACGTGACCGGTTCCGAACCGCCCGTGCTAGGTCAGCCGCGTTTCGATCCGCCGCCTCCCGCAGTGCGTGACCACGATTCAATCGGAGTCAAGTGGCTTGCCCACGACGACAACGACGACCAACTCACCTACTCCGTGTACTATCGCGGCGACGCCGAATCGCGCTGGCTACTTCTGAAAGACGGACTAACCGACCGCTATTACTCCTTCGACGCCAGCCTGTTGCCCGATGGCGGCTATACGGTCATGGTCGTTGCGTCCGACGCAGCTTCGCATTCTCCAGGAGACGCTCTCTACGCCCAGAAAATCTCATCGCGCTTCGAGGTGGACAGCACCGCGCCTGCGATTGAGAACCTGACCGCTACGCTCGATGGCAAGCAGATTCACGTTCACTTCCGCGCGACTGACTCCTTTTCCACCATCAAACGTGCGGAATATTCCATCGATGGCGGAGACTGGCTGTTCGTAGAGCCAGTGGGTCATTTGTCCGATGCCAAGTCGGAAGACTATGACTTTCGAGCCGCCGTCCCCGCGCCACAGACAGCACCGCCCCCAATGACGGAGCCGGTGGGCGCTGATCATGTCGTGGTGGTAAGAGCCTACGACCGTTTCGATAATCTGGTGACGGCCAAGACGGTAGTGCGGGGGAGGTAAGCTCCAGATCAAAAATAAAGAGGCCAGATTGCAGAGGCTAAACCTGGTGTTGGAAGGTTGAACCTCTGCAATCTGACCTCTAACCTCTGACCTAGTTTATCTAAACGTTCACAACCTCAGGCCGCCGGCTCTGCGCCCTTCTTCTTTTCCGCAGGCAGCCACGACATCATCGCCCGTAACTGTTCGCCGACTTTTTCCACCTGGTGCTGCTGGGCATCTTGGCGGAGTTTCGCAAAGTTCTTGCCGCCCTTCTTGTTTTCCTCGACCCATTCTCGCGCGAAAGATCCATCCTGAATGTTCGCCAGAATTTCTTTCATCGCTTTTCGCGTCGCGTCGCCCACGGATTTTTCGCCACGCGTCAAGTCGCCATACTCAGCCGTATTCGAAATTGAATACCGCATCCGGCTGAACCCGCCCTCATAAATCAGGTCCACGATCAGCTTCATCTCATGCACGCACTCGAAATAAGCGATCTCCGGCGCATATCCCGCTGCGACCAGCGTCTCGAAACCTTTCTGCATCAGCGAAGTCAGGCCTCCACAAAGCACAGCCTGCTCGCCGAACAGATCGCTCTCAGTCTCTTCTTTGAAACTGGTCTGCAAAACGCCCGCCCGGGTCGCTCCGATTCCGTGCGCATAACTCAATGCGTACTCATGAGCCTTTCCGCTGGCGTCCTGATGAATCGCGAGCAGTGCTGGCACGCCACCGCCTTGCGAATACACGCGGCGTACCAGATGCCCGGGCCCCTTGGGCGCGATCATAACCACGTCCACGTCGGCAGGCGGCACAATCGTCTTGAAGTGAATCGAGAACCCGTGCGAGAAGCCCAGCACTTTGCCCTTGGTCAGATGCGGCTTGATCGCCTCCAGGTAGAACTCTGCCATGGTCTCGTCCGGCGTAAGAATCTGAATCCAATCCGCCTTGCTGGCAGCCTCGGCAGGCGGGAGAACGGTCATGCCATCCGCGCGAGCCGTCTTGGCCGAGCCGCGCTCCGGAGCAAGTCCGATGATTACGTTGTACCCGCTGTCACGCAGGTTGAGGGCTTGTGCGTGTCCCTGTGAGCCGTAGCCGAACACGGCGATAGTCTTGCCTTTGAGAGCGGAAGGATTGGCATCTTTCTGATAGAAAACTGTGGCCACGGGGGACACTCCTTAGATTGTGAATCCTCAAATTCTATCGTGGATTACTGAAACCGACCAGTCGGTAGGACGCGCGGCCCTGTCTTAAACGCCATGGGTTACAGAGGTTCCCACCTTCTACTCACCCGTAAATTCTGATGGATGTGATTTCGGTGGAGACCGTTGGCGCGTGGTGATTGGTGTTTCTGTCGTAGCGATCTCGCGTTACCTATTTCTCGGGAAGTTCTTACTACGCTTCGTCTGTTCTCGGTTGGCGATCCGTCCGGCCACCTCCCTCGACTACTCTGACGGCTTCGTTCTGGTCCCAATGCGACTGACAACGGCGGCAAAGCGCTGATCGTGGCGCAGCCCGTCGAATGCTGGATCCACCCGCAACCAATTTGCCTGAATATCTCCTGGAGCCGTATGCTCGACCCAATAAAGGGCTTTCTCGTTGTTGCCCAACGCCGCATAAACGGCGGCAAGTCCAGAACCACTGCCCAACCCCTGAGTCTGCGCAGCTTCCAGTTGTCCTAACAACTTCTGCGCTTCCTGCGAATTTCCCGACAGGGCATAGGCCCGTGCCAAGGCACACCGATAAATCGGAACCCCACCCGACAGTCTTACGGCATTTTGTAGTTCCTTAATCGCGTCCGGAAATTTTCGCTGTTCGGTGTAAGCCCAACCGATCACTGCGTGGCCTGCCATCGAATTCGGACTCAATTTCAGCGCGACGTCCGCGTGTTCAAGAGCTCGTTCGTAGTCGTGCGCAAAGTAGTACATGTAGGCCACGCCCGTGTGCACCGACGGTGAGAGCGGGTCCAGTTTTTGGGCGTACCGCATTTGATTCACAGACTCGTTCGCCTGTCCTATCGCCGCCAGATACAACGCATACCACTGATGAGCCGGGACGTAGTTGTCGTCCAGTTCCAGGGCTCGCCGAAACTCTCTTTCGGCGACGGTCCAGTCTTCTTGCCACATGAACTCGGTGTACGCAAGAGCCGCGTGTGCGGCTCCCAGGGAATCATCCAGTTGTAATGCTTTGCTGCTCGCCACCTTGGCTTGGCTCGCCGCTCCCAGGGTGGGGTCGAAGCCGTAATAGCCAATCAGGTTATAGGCGTCGGCCAGGCCGGCATAGGCTGCGGCATAGTCAGGTTGCCGAGCCAGAGCCTGCTGAAAATATCCGAGGCTCTGTTGCAAGCTTTCGCGCGACCGTTGGTTGAAGGCATAGCGTCCCTTGAGGTACAGCTCATGCGCTTCGGGATCGATCGGTTTGCTTGCCGGACGATGGATCGTGGCGGTGGGCAGCAGCTTCCTCTGAATCTGCTCGGCAATGTCGGCGGTCACTTCAGCTTCGAGTGGTAGAAGGTCGCGCATGTCGCGGTCATAATTCTCAGCCCAGAGATGAGTTTGATCCGCGGTTCTGACCAGCTGGGATGTAATCCGCACACGCCCACTTTCATGGCGAATGCTACTTTCCAGAATGTAGTCGACCCCAAGCTCCTGGCCAATCTCGCGTGCGCTTTTCTTCGTGCCCTCATACTGCATCGCCGACGTTCGGGCGATCACTTTCAGATGTTCAGGGTTGATCTGAGTGACGCGCGACACCATCTCCTCGGTGAGCCCGTCCACGAGAAAGGCCTGACGATCGATACTCATGTCATCAAAAGGAAGAACCGCGATGACAATCGGGTCGTGCCCCGTCTGGCGCACCGCTCGATGCATCGTAAAGAGGCTCGCGGCGCCGAGTAGCAACAGGCCTGCTACTCCAACCACAATCGCGATTCTCACGGACCGGCGCGGCGGGGGACTGGACGCCGGCACTTCGGACGGAGGTTGCTCTAAGAGTGCGATAAATCTGTATCCACGCTTCGGAACCGTCTCCACGTAGCGGGGTTGATCCGCGTCGTCTTCCAGGGTGGCACGAATCTGCCGGACCGCGAAGTTCAGGCCGCGCTCGAAATCAACAAAGGTCTCCGAGCCCCAGACCTTTTCCGCCAGCTCGTTGCGGGTGATCACTTCACCCGGACGGCTGGCTAGCAGGACCAACACTTTTGCAGGCTGGGGCTGGAGCTTCAGTGGGACGCCATCGCGGCGCAGCTCTCCGCTGCTCAGATCCAACTCAAAGCTGCCGAAGCGCGCGAGATTAGACGAAGCAGCTGCCAGATCGGTCCCCCAGCCCACACAAATCGTTGGCCCGATTATAGCTGAGGCTCCTAAAGCCTTGCCGGTAGGGGACTTGGGGCCCACCACACACTTACTCAATTCCCCAGGACAGAGATGGGCCAGATCACCCACCGACCTTGGAAAGCAAAAATGATGCATGCAATGTCGGCCTCCCCGCCCCGTGCAAACTCCTCCTCATATCTTTCTCACATCTTCCTCACCACACCTGGAATGCGGGCGCTGGTAGGATCTGCACAGATTGGCCGACCTGCTCGTCCTAGCTCCAATTCCCCTGCCGAGCCGAGTGGGTGCAAATTGTGCCGGGAGAGCCAAACCAACAAGTCTTGAAGGAGAAAGTAGCCATGCATTCGTTGACCACTAAGAGTTTCAGCGCCTCGGAGCTCGGTAGGAAATCCATTCTGAAAGCAGGGTCCAAATTGGCGGAACTTGGCGCCGTGATTCTGCTCACCGTAACAATGGTGATCGCAGCCCAGCCCGCTCACGCCCAAACGGAAATCGTGCTCCACAGCTTCAACCAGGATGGCACCGACGGTTACAACCCCTACTCCCCTCTGGCGATCGACAAAGACGGCAATCTCTACGGCACAACCTTATACGGCAGCAGCTTCGTTGGCCCCAACGCCGGTACTGTGTTCAAGGTCACGGCGGCTGGGGTTGAAACGGTCCTCTACAATTTCGGCGGAGTGCCGGACGGCTCCGAACCGTACTACTCTGGCGTCGTTCGGGATGCAGCCGGCAATCTCTATGGCACCACCATACGAGGTGGAACGAGCGACCTGGGCATCGTGTACAAGCTTGCTCCGGATGGAACGGAGACGGTGCTCCACAACTTCAGCCCAAGCAATGACGGATACTATCCCTTCGGAGGAGTGGTTCTCGGCAAGAAGGGGACGCTCTATGGAACCACCTACACGGGTGGGACGAGTAGCGTTGGCACCGTGTACAAGATTACCCATTCCCGCAAGGCCGTAACAGAAACCGTAATCTACAACATCGCCGGTCAAGCGGATGGTTGTTATCCCAGTCAGGAAGACTTGGTCATAGCGAAGGACGGCGCTCTCTACGGGACCACCTATTCTTGCGGCCCGTTCGACGGCTACTATGGCACGGTGTTCAAGATCGATCCGGCTGGAAGGGAGACTGTTCTCCACAGCTTCAACTCGGATAGCGTGGACGGAATCAATCCCTTCGGAGGTTTGGTCGTCGATAAGGCGGGCAACCTCTACGGTACGACCTACGGGGGTGGAACGTACGGTTACGGCACCGTGTTTGAGCTTTCTCCCTCCGGAACCGAAACCGTTCTCTACAGCTTCAACGCGGACGGTACGGATGGGATCAATCCCTACGGGGGAGTGGTTCTCGGTAAGAAGGGCGTCATTTACGGCACGACTTACCAGGGCGGGACGAACGGCTACGGCACGGTGTTTAAGCTGACTCCTTCCGGGACGGAAACCGTACTCCACAGTTTCACGAGCACCGACGGGGCTCATCCCTATGCGGGCATGGTCCTCGACAAGCAGGGCGCCCTGTACGGCACAACCGTCGATGGCGGTGATTTTGGCTACGGCACGGTGTTCAAGGTTGTTCCGTAGTTCGGATTACGGACGGGAGGCGCCGCTTCAGGCTGCACCGACGCGCACCTCTCGTCCAAGATTCTCTGCCAGGTTCAACTTCTGAGATCAGAACTCCAGGTAAGATCCCGGTCGCGACCGATGCGCTCCATCGGTTCCAGTCGCAGGCAACATCTCCGGGCCAGTCCCGTGGAGATTCTCCCAAGCCGCCTCGGTCAAGGCAGGGTCTCCGCCAACGATTTCGCGAATCATGTTCCACGCTGCCAGGTTGAGAGCGCCCTCGGGTGCGGGCCCCATCGCGAGAGAAACCGCGCACTGCGGGCAGAAGCAGATGCGTTGCGCTGCGGATTTCTGCCGCGGCCGCACACCGACGGTTTGCGCAAACAGATACACCGCGACCAGTTTGTCTCCCGCTTCGAGTTCTCGGTTACAACGAAGGCAATAGGAAAGTTCCAAGAGTCGCGTCCTTCGATACGGCTTATCTGCCGGCTACGCTGGCGCTCCCACTTTCCACAATGTGCACGTCCCCAAACAAGTATGCAAGAAGGTTCCATCGAGCCGTGATTTCAACAAGCATCGAAAGTGACCAGAACGGGAGCACATAGATAGTGCCAAGCAGGAACCAAGATGTGGTCTAGTCAAACCCGTCTCCAATCCAGCACTCTACTGCCGTGAGGTCGGTAGGGTTGATGCGTAAGCAGGCAAGAAGCAGGGTTTCCTCGCGTTCCCGAAAGCCGCGAGTACGCAAGCAGGTTGCGGCCGTTTGTTACCGCATGCGCAAAGGTGGCGTTGAATTCCTGTTGGTCCAAACCAGTGGCGGCCGCTGGATTTTTCCGAAAGGCGGAGTTGAGCCCGGCATGACCCACGCGCAGTCAGCCGCCCTCGAAGCTTTTGAAGAGGCGGGTGTCCACGGTCGCATGGAAAGAATGCCGTTTGCCCGCTTCAATCGCCGCAAACCTGAAACCTCAGCGCAGAAGCCGACCCGACCAGACGACGCAGTCACAGCTCACTTGTGCGAGGTTGCCCGTTTGGAGACACCGCAGGAATCGAGGCGTAACCCCACTTGGTTTTCAATTGAAAAAGCAAAGCTGAGACTGCGCCAAGAGCGCCACCCTGAACTCGGAGCGGAACTGGCCCGTGTAGTGGATCGCGCCGCTTCCCGCATCGAACGGTTACGGCTAACTTCCAAAGTCGCTCCGGACGCAAAGTCGGAAAGGCGAGAGCTCGCTCAGACTAGAAAAGACGCTCTACAAGAAGTCGCCTTTGAAGCCGCCGACATCGCCAACGCGCGAGGGTTGGCCTGGATGGGCGCGTACGCGCACCACATTCGCCGGCAGCTTGCTGAGTTGCGGTCTTTCCAGGACCAGTACGCGCGATCGACGCGCAGCCTCGGCGAGAACGGCAAAGGCCTGACCCGTCCGATGCGTCGCCTTACCAACGGTGGCGTCTCTCCCGAAATGCTCAAAAACGTGCGTTTCATCGACCAGATCCGCCCGGCCGCCGGCAATAGGATCGTGGCAAAATCCGCGAAGTCTCGCTGAGAGTATGTTGTACGTGCCTCCCTTGAAATCCCCGTAGACGCCCGGTAGATTCCTGAAATGAGTTCCCGGCCCGCTTCCCGCTCCCTACGTGCCGTTTTCGCGATTGGATTTGCATTCGCCACATGCCAGGCGCAGCCCCCAAAGGCCACTGGCGCGGCGTCTCCCCGAAAAGCAGCTGCGCAAATCAGCGGCATCACTCTGGTCGGTTCCCCGGTAATCGTCTTCGATCACCTTCGAGACCAGCAGGAACCAGACAACATTCCCGACGCGCCCGTGACCGCATGGAAGAATGCTGACGGCACGGTTAACATCACGATCCCGAGCGACGAAATGTATCGCATGCAGGGTCCCGACCTCGAACATCTCACCATGGACCCCAACAAGATTTTCAGCTCTGCCACGCAAGGCAACGACATCGTAGAGAAACATTTTAACTACCACCACTGGTTCCTAGCGCCTTACACCTTCGATGGCCAGGCGATCTACGTTCTGACTCACACCGAGTGGTACGCATGTCTCCTCCTGAACGATTGTGGGAACTCGAACTACTTAGTAAATAGTTGGGAGAACAGCAATAATTCGCTTGTGTCAGAAGATGGCGGAGCGTCATGGGCCCTGAACGTCGTCAATGGCAGTCACGTAGTAGCCGCCGCCGGAGACCATTGGACGGGCTCGAGGGAACTAAAGCTGAGGGCCTATCACAAAGCCACAAACCACTCCGGCATCTTCACTCCCAGCCGTCTGATCAAAGAAGGCGACCACTACTATTCGATCGGCTTCGTCATTCATCGCGACTTCAGCAAACTCGATCCCAAAACCGAAGAGGCTCCCATCGACAAGTACGGCTACGTGCTGCTTCGCACGGCAGACGTGACGAACCCCGCTGGCTGGGACGCATGGGTGAGCGGCACCACGTTTGACCTGATCACCCAAAGCGACTACGGCACATTCCTCCCCCAGCAGAATGGCGCCAGTCTCAATAGTTCGCAGCCGCAAATCATCTTTGACACCAACGCGCAAACCTACATTGCGATCTTCACGCAGTGGGGGAAGAACGGCGGCGTGTATTACATGACCTCGAAGAGCCTCGCCGCGCCCGTGTGGTCTGACGCGCAATTGATATCGGGCACGACAAAATTCCGAGCCGACCCCCGCGGCCCGCGGAAAGCATGCAACCGTGGATTCTGGGCTGGAGACTATGTTTCGATCCTAGACACAAATTCTCCCGGCATGAATTTCGAATTCACCAGTGGCACGCCCTGGATGTTTTACGCAGTCGATCCGTCCCGTTGCGGCGGCGACAACCTCGCCCGTGATCTCTACCGCGTGCAGCTTTCCGTCACTTACAAATAGCCCTATTTTCTTCCTGCAAGTTGCTCGCGTCTCCCCGTTCCCATGTTGCGTTCGAACTCCGGGGGCGTCCGCATGGTCCATCTTGCGGCTCGGTACGTTGTGTCGGGAGGACAGAAATGAAAGGTCAGAAGGGATTCACTCTTATTGAGATGCTAATCGTGCTCGCGATCATTATGATCGTCGCCGCCATCGCAATACCCAGCGTCATTACCGCGAAAATTCACGCCAATGAAGCTTCCGCGATAGCCTCGATCAAGGCCATTCAGACAGCCCAAACCTCGTATCAGGCCTCGTATCCGAACGAGGGCTATGCCAGTACTCTCGCCGTCCTCGCAAGTTCGGAATCCTGCACTCCATCTTCCGCGAAGGCGTGTCTGTTGGACGAAGTGCTCGCCACCGGCACGAAAGCGGGGTACGTCTTCACCCTGACCGGCGGCAATTCCACTCGGGGAGCGAATGCCACCTACGTGGCCGCCGCCGCTCCCGAAGCCTACAACCACACGGGTGTTCGCAGGTTCTGCTCAACGGACAAAAACGTCATCCGGTGGGAAGCGAATACCGAGGGCAGCACAACTCCGCCCACCGCCGAAGAGTGCGCCCAATTTCAGGCTCTGCGGTAGTGGAGCGTAACCCTCGATTCGCGATACCATCGTGAGGATGCTACGCGAAGCGACCATCGAACCCCGGCAGGAAATCCTGCGCACGGCTGCCCGTCTCTTTCAGCAGCAAGGCTATGACGCCACTTCCATGAACGATGTGGCCGCAGCTCTCAAGCTCTCCAAGGGTGGGCTCTACCATCACTTTCAGTCGAAAGACGAAATCCTCTTCCACATCATGTCGCACGCTATGGACATCACCGAAGAGCGCGTGATCAACGTGGTGCGCAAAGTGGATGGTGTTGAAGAGCGCCTGCGCCGCCTGATTCGCCTCCACATCGAAGTCGTATTGAGCGAAGAGGACCGCGAGATCACCGTGATGCTGCACGAAAATCATCCCCTCCCGCCCGCGTTGCGCCGGAAGATTAACGGCCGTAAGAAAGACTACGTCCATTTCGTGGAGAACCTGGTAGCCGACGTTCACCGGCAACGAAGCACGCCATCGTCGGTAACGCCACGCGCAGCTGCCTTCGCTCTGCTCGGAATGATTAACTGGATCTATCAGTGGTATCGGCCGGAAGGCGGGCTGAACGGGGAAGCGATTGCGCGGCAGTTCACTGAAATCTTCTTTCGCGGCGCGCTCGCGTAAGACAGTAGCCAGTACTCGATCAACCAGTTCCGACCGGGCGGCAATTTGACCCACTTCTTTCATCTCGACGATCTCGCCCAAGACCTCGTTGCCCGCGGCAAACGCTACTTCGAATTCCTCCGGATACCGGCCATGAGCGCGGGTGTGTATGTTCTCGCTGCCGGTGCCACCGATCCTCAGAAGCCCCACCACGAGGATGAACTGTATTACGTAGTCCGCGGCCGCGCCCGCATGCAGATCGGTTCCGAGCACGCCGCGGTGCGCACGGGTTCTGTCATTTTCGTCGAGGCAGAGCGCGAGCACCGGTTCTATAACATCGAGGAAGAATTGGAAGTGCTGGTTTTCTTTGCTCCCGCCGAGCAGGAACCTGCCAACTCCTGAAGCTTGGACTCCGCAAGAACCCAAGACTCTCCTTGGATTTTTACCTGCCATTGACAACCCCGTCGCGGTACACTGCTACGCTGCCGATTTAGACTGGCAGCGTGACTTCCCGCGACCCTCGCGGGATATGGGGGACTTTGATGCAACAGCAGTTTGGTGTTCTGTTATCCCGAAAGGCTTTTCTTCTACTTCTGATCGGCGTCGTGTCTGGGTCAGCCGCTTTGTCTGCCTATGCTCAATCTGGCGCATGGCTCACGCACTCGCACGACGAGCAGCATTCCGCGCTTTCCACCGTCCAGTCTCAGCCTTTCAATTCCATCCACTGGCACACGCCGGTGGACCTGAATCCTCCGCAGGGCGAGATCTTTATCCACTACGGCTCTCCGCTTGTAACCGCTGCGAACACAGTGATCGTACCGGTCAAAACCGGGACAAACAGTTTTCGTGTCGAGGCGCGGAACGGCACTACCGGAAAGAAGCTCTGGATGCACAAGACCGGCTTCCTGACTCCATCCGCGACCTTTGTTCCTGGCATGGGGCCAACGATTTCCGGCAATCAGCTTTTTGTTCCTGACATCGCCGGGGGCGTGCTCGTTCGTCAGAATCCGGATCAGAAGACCGGCGCGTTCAGCCACCTCTACTTTTACGGTCTGAAGAATTACAAGAAAGCCCCAGCGACCTACCAGCAGAACGTGCAGATTGACACGCCGCTCTCGACCGACCCGAGTGGAAATCTGTTTTTCGGATTTGAGGTTTTGGGGCCGACGCCCATTAACCTCCAAAGCGGGTTGGCACGGATTGCGCCTGATGGCACCGGGACATGGGTCTCCGCCGCCACGTTGAGCGGCGACCCTTCGATCGCCAGAGTGTCCGTAAGCTGCGCTCCCGCACTGTCTGCCGATGGCAGCATTCTGTATGTCGCCGTGGACGACGGCTTCGCTGGCTACCTTCTCGCCGTGAACCCAACCACGCTGACGCTGATCAATCGCGTCCGCCTCACCGACCCTTCTTCCGGACTCGATGCCATCATCTTCGACGCAAGTTCGTCCACGCCGACGGTAGGCCCCGACGGAGATGTTTACTACGGTGTCCTCGAAAATCCGTTCCCGAACCACAACGACCGTGGCTGGATGCTGCATTTCAATAGCGACCTTTCGGTGAAGAAGACCCCAGGCAGCTTCGGCTGGGACAACACGCCCTCGATCGTTCCGGCTTCGATGGTCCCGAGCTACAAAGGCACCTCGAAATATTTGTTGATGACCAAGTACAACAATTACGGCGGCGTCGGCACGGGCGACGGGCAGAACCGGATCGCAATCCTCGATCCGAACGCCACCGAGTCCGACCCGATCATTCCTGGCACACAAGTGATGAAGGAAGTCTTGACGATTCTCGGAGTCACTCCGGACCCGAACTATCCCGGAGGCGTGAGGGAGTGGTGCATTAATGCAGCGGCGATTGACCCGTTCACAAAATCCGTAATGGCCAATAGCGAGGATGGAAAACTCTATCGCTGGGATCTAACAACCAACTCGTTCAGTCAGGTGATCACGCTTTCAACGGGAGTCGGCGAGGCTTACACGCCAACAGTGATTGGCCCCGATGGCACGGTGTATGCCATCAACCAGGCTGTGCTGGATGCAATCGGAACCAAGTAGCGACGACGAACGGATTGAAATGTAGAGACGCGGCTTGCCGCGTCTCTGTCTCGTCCCTAAACCGATGCTCCAGCCTTTGCCGGAATCCAATACACTTCTTCTTTGAAATGTTCTTTCTGAAAGCCGATCCGCTTCAGAATGCCCTTGCCTCGTTCAATCATTTCGGGATGGCCACACATGTATGCGACGCTGTTCGCCGCCGTGCAGCCCCACTGATCGGAGTACTTGCGGATCAGATCATCCACCCGTCCGACTTCGCCTTTCCACGACGCGTCATCCCATGGCCGACTTACCGTCGGCACATACCTGAACCATGGCGCTTGGGCAGCGAACTTCTCTAACTCTTCGCGATATCCGAACTCCCAGGATCGGCTCGCGCCATTCAGCAGGAAAAGATTTTGATCTCCCGAGAATGCCCCCTTCTTCCAGTCGGCAAAAAGAGTGCGCACGTAACTTACAAACGGAGCCACGCCCGTGACCGTCGAAAGCATGAGGTGGTTTTTGCGCGCAGGTTGCGACGTATCAAGCGTGAAGCGTCCCTTGGCCACTTTGCGCAGCAGGACCTCCTCCCCCACTTGCAGGTCGTAAAGCGGTGGAGTCGTCTGGCCATTCGGCACCAGTTCAAAGAAGAATTCCAGTTCCTTTTCGTAAGGAGACGACGCGATCGAGTACGGCCGCTCGACGTGGCGAGTGTCCCTTTCTACGCCCAGTGTGGCGTATTGCCCCGGCGCAAACGTAAATTCTGCCCCAGGATCAATCCGGATCATCCATAGATCAGGCGCAAAATCCGCACGCTGCGTGATTCGCGCCCGATAGTGCCTCTCGTCCAGTCCCATTCAGTATCCCTTTGGCACAGAATGATTCAGAGGCCGGAACTGCGCGCCCAGAGCGCTCAATCCCAGCCTCGAATCCGCCTTCAGTCTTTTGCTTCTACTCGTTTGTACTGCAAGTCAGACACCACACTGCAACAGACCTGAGCGGGCGATTGCCAATTCAATTTGTGAATGGGACGGATCGAAAAAAAGATTCGGCGAAAAGGCGTCCAATTTCGGAGGTTCAGTAGTTCAATTTAACTGAGAACTGAGAACTGAGAACTGAGAACTGAGAACTGAGAACTGAGAACTGAAAAAAGAACAGCCCGCAGACTTTGCAGCCTGCGGGCTGTCCGGTGGACTGGTTGGGATTGACTGAGGTGGTCACTCTCGTGGCCCCCCGCTCACTCCGGTGCCCGTCACAGCGTGTGCCGGGCGGTTTAGCCCATACTCACGGATTGTTTGCGAGAGAATGTCCCTGCTTTCCCCGACCAAAGGGTCTACAGGAACTCCCCTTAGAGCAACCGCCCTAAGTCTCAGCCACCTCACCTGGTCTGGAATTACTACAACTATGACTATCTGAACTTTGCATCCGACCACCTCCTTTCCGGTGTAAGCGCAGAGTAGTACGAAATTGCTTTCAGAGTCAAACTCGATTTCGTCGGCGACAATGCGACAGGAATCGACTCCGGCAACAACTCCATCTTCGAAAGGCTTGACTTCAAAACACCCGTGCCATCAACACCTGGAAAGTTGGGCACCCGACAGTCACTTGCCGATTTGTTTCCAAGTGACTAGAACTGCCTTAGCCAACATTCGATCCCGTTGGCGTAGGAGACCGCGACAAAACATTGCAGACTGGCCCGTCCACCACGCGCACGACACCGTCGCAGCTCTTCGAACGGCTCTTCCTTCCAGAGATCGTCGCTTGCGCCCTCGCCGCGCTCGTCTATGTCGCAACCCTCTCATTCGGATTTGTGTATGACGATGTTCCTCAGATTCTGAAAAATCCGGCGATCCAAAACTGGCAGTACCTGCCGCAGTACTTTACGGCGCACGTCTGGGCTGCAATCTATCCCGGGTCGAGCGGCAACTACTATCGCCCACTTTTTCTCTTGTGGCTGCGGCTGAATTACGCGCTGTTTGGACCCCAGGCCTGGGGTTGGCATTTGACCAGCATCGTCTGTCACGTACTGGCGACCTGGCTGGTGTTTCGCATCTCAGTCAAGCTGGCCAGCGACCGTCTAACCGGGTGCGTGGCCGGTGTGCTCTTCGCGGTGCATCCCGCTCACATCGAAAACGTGGCCTGGATTTCGGGTGTTACCGATCCGCTCATGGCGTGCTTGTCCCTCGGAAGCTTCTCCGCCTATCTCAATTTTCGCGACTCGCGCCGATTCCAGCAGTTGATTCTCTCCCTCGGATTCTTTGCCCTGGCTCTTTTGTCGAAAGAAACCGCAGTTGTCTTGCCGGTACTGATCTTTACGTTTGCGCTGCTCTCCCCGCACGCGCCGGATATGGACGATGCAAAACACCGTGGACTCGGCAGAGCATTTCGCGAGTCGGCTCCGTACCTGCTACTCCTTCTGCTCTACGTACCCGTTCGCTACTACGCCTTACACGGCTGGTCGCATGCCACGATTCATATTGGCTGGACCGAGGTTTTGCTCACATGGCCCTCCGTGTTCTGGTTCTACGCGCGCCATCTGATCCTGCCGCTCCGCATGAGCGAGTTTTATTCACTCGACTATGTCTTACACGCGACCCCTGCCAGCGTTTGGTTGCCGCTCGCTCTCGCCGTCGCGGCCGTCATCGCTCTCTGTTTGTTGGTACGCACCCTATCGCAACGAGCCGAACTCCAAAAAAGCCTCGCGCGCTTTGCCCTTGTTCTGATCGTCGTTCCCCTGCTGCCCGTCCTCGACCTGCGTTCCCTCACGATCGGCGACATCGTGCACGATCGGTATCTCTACTTGCCGACAGTGGGCGTCGTGCTCCTGATCGCGCTGGCAATCCGCGAACTAGGTTACCGCTTGCCTCAGGGTCACCAAACGCTCTTGCCTCAAGCGGCTGCGGTTACGATAGTCGTCGTCTATGCGGCGATTACCATCGTTGAGCAGATGCCATGGTCCAACGACATCGCTCTCTACACTCGCGGCATCGAATCCGCCCCGGCCAATCTGACTGTTCGAGACAATCTGGCTAACGCCTTGCTCGACGCCAACCAACCCGCCCGGGCGATTCCTCTTTATCGAGAAGTTATCAGCCGCAACCCGAACTTTTGGCGCTCCAACTACAACCTGGGATTCGCTTACTACAAGACGGCAAACTTCCCCTCCGCTGAGGACTCCCTGCAGCGTGCTATCCGCATCGATCCTAGCGACTCCGACCAATACATCTATCTGGCGCTTGCCCAATTGCAGATGAAGAAACTGGAGGAAGCCACGGAAAATGCCCGGCACGCGATCAATCACGCCCCGCAGGCTCGTGGGTACCACTTCGTGTTGGCTCTAATCTATGAAGCCGCTGAAGAGCGCTCTCGGGCACTTGCAGAACTCAAACTGGAAATTGCAGACCATCCCGATAACGCGGCCGCCCTGGCCGAACTGCAGAAACTCGAAGGAAATCTGCCCCCCTCTCAGCCCTAACCTAGGCAGAGAACTCGCGGTACATGCACAGCAGATACCTACCTTCGTTACTGCCCTGTCCCTAGACTGAAACAACCCTGCCAGGCAGGTCGGCTTTCCCCCAAGTCACAGATCTTTAAGGCAGTTGTTTGTTAGCAGCCCCAGTTCCCAATGACGCTTCCCCAGCGGAGACTGAGAACTGACAACTGAGGACTGGTTTTCTACCCTTTCCAGCGATACGCCTCCGGCTGTGGCAGTCCAATGTGGCCGAGCACCCGGTTGGCGAATTCCTGGGCCATAGCGTCCAGGCTGGATGGGTGGTTATAGAAAGTGGGGATCAGCGGAAATATCGTCGCTCCTGCATCGGCGGCAAGCGACATGTTGCGGAGATGGACTCTATTGAGCGGAGTTTCTCGAACGCAAAGCACCAGCGGACGGCGCTCCTTAAGAGTCACATCGGCAGCACGCTCGATTAGGTGGGCAGCGATGCCGTTGGCGATGCGCCCTAACGTACCGACGCTACAGGGGATAACCACCATCCCGTCCGCTGGATACGACCCGCTGGCGACGTTGGCCCCGATGTCGGTGTTGGACTGGAGCTGAATTTTTGATGACGCTGAGCCGATGACTTGAGGTACGAGACCCGAGCGGCCCTCGATGCCCAATTCTTCGGCCATGACTCGTAGCCCGCTATCGGAGGCGATGAAATTCACGGTTTTGATGCGGTCGTCGCGCTCAACTGTGAGCAGGAAGTGCTTAAGAAAGAGGGAACCGCTGGCGCCGGTAGTGGCGACGGTAAGGTTTTTTCCCGGCGGTTGTAAGGGCAAGAGTGATCTCCACGAGGCATCGAAGTGCGTTTGCCTCGAAATTTTGAGCATAGGGACGCTCTAAGGCCAAGTCAAGGCGTCAGCTGAAGATCGCCGCCGGTTCATGGACGATTTTTCTGTAGTCTAGGGCAACAAGGGGATACGCAAGGGGATGCCGCAAACCGCCTCCGCGGTGAAGGTTCAAATGGCAACGACCGGCATACTACGATCGCGGCGAAGTGCGGCGCAGCGTCACGCTCTGGCGAGTGTGGAGCGCGAAATCCGTTCCTACGATCCCGCCGGCGCCCGTAAGTACCTCCGCGATTTCTACGATGCCTACCGTTCCTATGAGAGCGTTCTCGAGTCTGCGCAGGTAAGGGACGCCATCGCACAAATCGACATCGCTCTGGTCGCGGATTACCACGCCCTCCCAAGTTCGCAGCGTTATCTTGCTTCTCTGATCCGATCCGCAGAAGTCCACCAGCGCCCGGTGGTGCTGGGCGTCGAAACCATCTTCTCCCGCGACCAGCACATTCTGGACGAGTGGTGGCGTGCTGAAATTGACGAAGCCGAACTTCGCCAGCGCGTCCGCTTTGACCTCGACTGGGGTTACGATTGGGCTCCGTTCTATGATTTGCTATCCGCGGCACGCGAGTGCGGGACCGCTCTCTACGGACTCGACTGCATGCCGCGCGAAGACCTGCGCAAAATCGGTGCCCGCGACCGGCACGCTGCGGGAAAGATCGCCGAGATTCGCCGCCGCCATCCCGAAGCTCTAGTGTTAGTCCTCTTCGGTGAATCGCATCTCGCTCCCCGGCACCTCCCAGCGCAACTTCACTCTCTCTTGCCGGAAGATCGAGTGCTCACTGTCTTGCAGAACGTGGATGCCCTTTACTGGCGCGCCGCTGGCGAAAAAGTGGATCACGTCGAGGCCGTTCGCGTCGCCGATGATGTTCTCTGTGTCTTTAACGCGACGCCCCTGGAAAAATACGAAAATTATCGCCTCTACCTCAACCGCTGGGTCCGCGATCAAAACGGCGCTCCCGACCTCGGGCCGACCGTTTACAACCTGATCGACGGCCTGGTGCGTTTTCTCGAAATCAATCTCTATTCGCCCCACAATACGACCCAGCCACGTTTGCTCGTGGACCTGATGCCGGAAGTCTATTCGCGCAATTCCGACGCACTGCTGCGCCGGTTACTCTCACGCAAGGGATTTTCCGTAGCTCAGCGGCGCGCCATGCTCCGCCGGGTTCGTGAACGCGGCAGCGCCTATCTGGCTCCGTTGAATGCGTTTTACGTCCGGAAATTCAACATGATCTCGGCCACCGAGGATGCCGCCCGCTTTCTCCACCATGCCTGCCGAGCATTGCCCGACCGTATCAATGGCAAGGCTCACGAACCTCGCGCGCCGCAGGATGCTTTCTTTGCCGCCGTGCTGGAACACGCGTTGGCATGCTTTGGATCCCGCATCCTGCATCCCGCCCGTCCCGCTTTCCGCGATGCGGATCTCGAGGAGCTATGCGAACTCACCTGCGAGGATCTCGAACAACAGACCGCGCTCCCGTATCGCGACGTCGTCGAGGCTCTGAATTTTCTCTGGTGGCATCGCCAATCAGGTCGCTCACAACGCTCTCACCCCGCTGGTCCGGATTGGACTCGCGCCCTCGCCTTTACCGGTCGCAAGTGGGAATATGTCACGGAACAGCTGGGTTCGCTCGTAGGCAATGATCTATACGACGCCTACATCGACGGCCGCATTGGTGCCCCCGCTTTGCGCCGCTTATTCCTGGCTCACCTGGAAGAACCAGGCGTAGCCAGTGAAGCCTATGCCAATCTGAACACCCGCCTGAAGTAGGGTTCCCCTATTTCAGCGTTTCAAACTTCCAACGCTTCACCTGCCCCTCCGCCTCTATCCTTTGGGATACTTGTTCCCCGTCTTGATCTGAGCGGAGTCAGGGGGCGGCCGGCGATATACTTTTTACGACCATGAAGCGCCATGCCCTCATCTTCGGTGTCGTCGGCGGCGTTCTCATCGCCGTCCTCCAATACACCGAATACCGCTTCGTCGTCATCGAGCACTCCGTTGAACTCTACAGCGCGCTCGTTGCTGTCCTCTTCGCAACCTTCGGCATCTGGCTCGGCCTCCGCATCACCCGCCGTCGAGAAACCGTCCGCGAAACAGTTGTGGTGAGGGAAGTTATGGTCCCTGCCGAAGTCCCGGCTCTCGAACCCTTCTCTCCCAACATGGCCCAGCAGGAGGCCCTCGGCATCACGGCACGCGAGCTCGAAATCCTTACCCTGATCGCCCGCGGCCTCAGCAATCGCGAGATCGCCTCCCAGCTTTTTGTTTCCGAAAACACCGTCAAGACCCACTGTGCCCGCGCCTTCGACAAACTCGGTGCCGCCCGTCGCACCCAGGCCGTCCAGCGCGGCAAAGAACTAGGCCTCCTGCCGTGACCGGCCTCACCCGAAAGCATGATTTCCGCTCCATTTCTGCAAAATCATCCGAAAGGATGACGACATCCGGCCCCGGTGCACGTTATCGTGACTCCGTTTTCACTACTCACATCAGGAGACTCACATGAAGAAAACAGTCCTCACCTTCGGCCTTATCTCGGGCGCCATGATTTCCGCCCTAATGGGCGGCTCACTTCTCCTTGCCGACAAGATCGGCCCCGGCCACAGCATGGCGATCGGCTACACCATTATGGTGGCGTCGTTCTTGCTCATCTACTTTGGCATCCGCAGCTACCGCGACAACACCCTCGCCGGTCAAATCTCCTTCGGTCGCGCCTTCACCTGCGGCATCTTGATCACCCTCATCACCACCGTCTGTTACGTCGCCATGTGGGAGATTCTCTACTTCAACTTCATGCCCCACTTCATGGACGGCTACTTCGCCGCGCAGATTCACAAGGTACAGTCCTCCGGACTTGACCCCGTCACAACCGCCGCGCAGGTCGCTGCCATACAGCACTCGCAGCAGCTCTACCAGAACCCTTTTGTCAACATGGCCTACACCTTCATGGAGCCCCTGCCCGTCGGCTTGATCATTACTCTCATCTCCGCCGCCGTCCTCCGCCGCAAAGCCCCGATCGAACGAACCGCCGCTCCCGCAGTAATGACCACATAGACCAAAAGTCGGGGCGTAAGCCCCGACCTTGTCTTCTGAACTGTTCAGTTACTTCCCATGCTTCGGAGCCTGGGTTGGACTTTGAAACCCTGAAACCTCGAAACTTTGAAACCTCGGACCTTGGCCTTTCCTCCTCCTTTGAAACCTTGATTCCCCTGCTGTATCCTCACCTTTCCATGCCGGACGACTTTCCACTACAGCAGCAGACGCCGGACTCCCTCATGCTGTTCGGCTTCTGGTACCGCGCTTTGCCCAGCAACCAGCTCAACCGCGGCGAACTCCGGCCAATCATGTTGCTGGAGCAACCACTGGTCGTGGGACGCGATCGCGACGGTAAAGCCTTCGCGATGCGCGATGCCTGTCCCCACCGCGGGATGCCACTCTCTTACGGTCAGTTTGACGGCGCGCAAGTCGAATGTCCCTATCACGGCTGGAAGTTCGATGCCCACTCCGGTCAGTGCACCTCGATTCCATCGCTAGTCGCCGACCAGAAAATTAAAGTAGACCGCGTCTACGCCGGCAGTCATCCCTGTGAAGAACGCGACGATTTCATTTGGGTATTCATTCCCGATCCCGGGCCCGCCGGCGCCGGATTCACCAAGGCTCCTCCCGCGCCCACGCCCGCTCCCGAAATTCAGAAGTTCAGCGAGCACTACAAACTCGCGTACCTGACCGCTGATCTGCCCTGCTCTGTGGACCATGGCATCATCGGTCTCATGGACCCGGCACACGGCCCATTCGTTCACCAGGCGTGGTGGTGGCGTACGCAACACTCGATCCACGAAAAGAAGAAAAACTTCGAGCCGATCCCCCTCGGCTTCCGTATGAGCGCGCATACGCCGAGCTCCAACAGCGCGCCATACAAGGTTCTTCGCTTCTACGCCAAGTCCGACTCCATTACGACGACCATTGACTTCACCCTGCCCAACCTGCGCTCGGAAGTGATTCGCGTTGGCAAGTACTGGTTCTCAAGCCTGACCACAGTCACACCAATAACGCGTGACCGCTGCCGCATTGATGTCGTCGCCGCCTGGAATATTTTTCGTTGGGTCCCGTTCGGCCCGGCCCTCCTGAAATTCGTCTTCTCCAGATTTGTCGAGCAGGACCGCCGCGCGATGGAAATGCAGTCAGAAGGATTGAAGCACAATCCCCATTTGATGCTGATCGACGATGCGGATCGTCCCGCCAAATGGTACTTCGCACTGAAGAGCGCCATGCTCGACCTGAAAAAGAACGGCGGAGAATTCCGCCATCCCATGACCGGGCCAGTCACTCTGCGTTGGCGGAGTTGATTCCTGAATCCCTGAGTAACTCGTAGCTTTCTTCTCATCCTGTTACAGTTTTTTCGTAATCCAGCGAGGCCCTCCATGCGATTTGCTCGAAGCTCTTGTCCGCTCTTATGGATTGTCTGCCTTTTAATAAGTTCTTGTCTTGGGCAAACCGGTCCTTCCGACAAGAAGACCCCGTCGGCTCCATCCACCCCAGTCGTACATACGACCGATGACGTGAACGTCCTGCGTGAGACGCAATTGGCGATTCAGGTCAACGACTACACCGGAGTGGTCTGGTGGATTCCGTTCGAGTTTTGGGTGGATTCAGCGGTCAAGAATGGAGGTTCGCCCGAAAAAACCAGGGAACGCCTGAAGGCCCTGAACGACTACACAATCGTCGGAATCTTCACGGCGAAGGTCAGCTCTCTCGGGAGCTTTGACTACGTCTCACCAGTGGACCTCCAAAAGGAGACGTTCATTCGTGATTCAGAAGGTCAAGAGTATCCCGCCTTCGCCGATCTCACCGGAGACGCAAAGAGCCTAGCGGACGTGATGAAACCAATGCTCTCGAACGCCATGGGGCGCGCCGGAGAAAATTTCGCCATGCTGTTTTTCCCCGCGGTGAAGAAGTCAGGCAAGCGGGTTGCCGACGAGAAATCCAAAGGCAGTTTTTCCGTTGTACTCAAGAACACAATGGGCGAACCGGAAACCGTTTTTCAATGGACAACGCCCCTGACATCCTTCTCCGCGCCGCGCTACTGTCCCGTTGGCAAAGAACGAGTCCGCGCCGACTGGGACTATTGCCCGCGCCACGGAGTCAAACTCGATCCGAATCCGTAAAGGCTCTCTTACCAAATCAGCTTTAACCCTCGATACAACGCGAACTTCTCATCGGGGCTTACTACCGAAACCCGTTCCGAGATGGCTTGCGCGATGATCTGGCGATCAAACGGATCCCCGTGATGCCGTGGCAAGCCAAACAAACTCAGTGCGTGCTCGGCAGTGTAAGGCAAGACGCGAAGGTCAAGATCTTGTATGGCCTGCCGCACGATTGAGTCCGAAATCTCAAGCTTGCCGATCGCCGCCTTGATTGCAATCTCAGCAATCGAGACCGAACTCAGTTCGAGAATATTTCCGGGATTTCGAAGAACTGCAGATGCTCTTTTGCTGAGACGTTCCGGCGACTCCACCGCATAAATCAGAACTGCGGTATCCAGAAGCAGGCGCACGTCAGCCCCGCCCTGTCAGGAAATCTTCAGCCTCTTCCTCCGTCATCGGTTTCCACCAACCCGGATCGAGAATCTGAATCTTGCCTTTCAGCGTACCCATAGTCCGTTCTTTGCGACGAGGCTCCTTGGTGCGCACCAGGTCCACGACGGGCACGCCGCGCCGGCAGATGGTCACCGGTTCACCATCCTCCACAGCCTTGATCAACTCCGGAAGCTTGTTCTTGGCATCCGCCACGCTGACGTTCATGACTCAAAGATAGCTATATTAGATAGCTATGTCAAGAGCGCACGGCGCGAGGAAAAAGAGGAGGGAAGTGGGCGCCGAATTGCTGAGAACTGAGAACTACTCCGCCACCAGCCAGTCCATAGCCTCTTCTCGCGACTTGAACGTAGGCAGATCCCGCTGCGAGAAGTTGTGAAAGTTTTCCAGAAATGCGTGCGGGATATGCTCCGCCCCAATCCACGCCGTCTTTTTCACAAACGGACGGTCGAGCGTGAGCACTTCTTTGATCTTCATGGCCACCGCATGGTCCACTTCCGCTCCGGTGAAATCGGCAAACGTAACCAGCGACTCCCGCGCATGTTTCGCCACCGTGATCCTCACATATTCCAGCAGGAGTTGCATCTGCGCAGCGTTCGCATGAGAAAAATCGAGCAGCAGAATCTTCCTGCCCTTGTGCTCAACGAAATGAATACGGTCGTCCATTTGAAAAGTGGGCTTTGGGCCCTAGCAGTTTGCGGAAAAACTCCGCTTCGCGCCGGTTTGGGAAGGGCACGAGTTCCACTCGTGCCGTAACTGCTGCAAAATCAACAGCGGCTTCCAGCCGCTGGGGGGCTGTTGCGATGGAAAAACACTTTTTCCGCAACCTGCTAGGCATTCGGCTTGGAATCTGGTAGAGCAGTCTACGGCTCTTTGCCCCGAAAGCCCAGAGCCCAGAGCCCAGAGCCTAAAGCCTGAGCCGAAAGCCGTTCACCCCAACAGTGTCTCTACGATGTTGTACACATCGGCCAACGCAGAGTCCAGCGCCGCAGCATTTTTTCCGCCTGCCTCGGCAAGATCCGGACGGCCCCCACCTTTGCCGCCAACCTTCTCCGCTACTTTCCCCACAACTTTCCCAGCCTGAATCAGCCCCGTCAAATCCTTCGTCACACCCGCAATCAGCGAGACGTTGCCATCGGTGGCGGATCCAACGACGACCACTCCCGATCCCAACTTGTCGCGCAGTTGATCCACCAGCGTCCGCATCTGCGCGCGCTCCAGATTGTCGGCACGATGGGCCAGTACTTTGATGCCTTTAACGTCTTTGGTTTTGTCCGCAGCATTCGCCGCACCCGACGACGCCGATTTCATCCGCGCCTGGTCAAGTTCGCGTGTCAGTCGCTTGATCTCAGCGTCTTTCGCCAAAAACTCGTCGCGCAATGCGGCTCGTAACCGCCAACTGCTCTCAGTGGTGAATTGCCTGACGGAACCGTCTAACTCCTCAATCTTCGGCGAAAGTCCCTTTCTTTCCGTGACGATCCATTGCCGCGCCTCTTTTTCTAACAGGTGATCTTCACGGAAGTGGCGGAGCGAGTTTTCGCCCGTCACGGCTTCGATTCTCCGTACTCCCGACGAAACGCTCCCTTCTTTCAGAATCTTGATCAGCCCAATCTCGCCAGTAGCCAGCGTATGTGTCCCGCCGCACAGCTCCGTCGAAAAGCCTCCGATCTTGATCACGCGCACCTTGTCGCCGTACTTCTCGCCGAATAGCGCCATCGCGTGATACTCATTGACGGCGACGTCAATCGGCACATCCTCAATAATCTTCACCTGCTCGTTGCGCAGTACTTCCTTGTTAATGATGTCCTCAATATCCTGCAACTCTTCATCCGCCACGCCCGTGAAGTGTGAAAAATCAAATCGCAAATGATTCGGCGCCACCAGCGACCCCGCCTGCTTCACATGTTTCCCGAGCACTTCCCGCAACCCAGCCTGAAGCAAATGCGTAGCCGTGTGATTGCGCATCGTCGCAGAGCGCGTGTCGGTGTTCACCACCGCATCCACTTTCTGCCCAACGCGAATCGGCTGCTTCGCCACCACCTGATGCGCGCGCACTCCCTGAATCGGGTAATAACATCCGCTCACCTCGGCCACAACCGTATTGTGGTCGTCAGAATAAAGAGAACCGCGATCCCCAACCTGTCCGCCCGACTCCGCATAGAACGGCGTGTGATCAAGAATGATCTCGCCTTCCTCGCCTGGCTTCAGGTCAGTAGCGCCTCGCCCGTTGCGAACGATTGCTAGCACTGCACAATCTTCGGAGCGCGTTCGAGTGTAACCCTCGAAATTCGACTTGATCGGGACGACCATTGGGACACCACCGGGCAAAGGCGGGCCCGGATGTGGTCTCGTCACATATCGATCACGTATTTCCTGGTACACAGGATTTGCAGTGTGCTTGGCTGCACCCTTCCAAGAGGCGCGAGCGCGCTCACGCTGCTCGGTCATGGCCGCGTCGAAGCCTGCTTGATCAAACTCAACTCCTCGGTCCCGCGCCGCATCCTGCATAAAATCGAGCGGTAGACCAAACGTGTCGTAGAGCCTAAAAGCGTCGAGACCTCGATATCTCGCTCTTAAGCCAATTTGTTCGTGCGCCCGAAGCATCGCTTGCCTTGGAATTTGAATGCCGAGATCTTGAATTGCTGCAATGATCGGCTTAGCCGGAAGTTCATAGGCACCAGGGGATTTACTGAGCCGAAGGTCAATTGCACTAGTAGGTTCACCTTTTGCTTGCAGCCACTTCTTTATCTGTAGCAGATCCTGCATGGGCAAAGCGTCGAGTATGTTGATGACCTCTAGATCGTCGGTCAAGCGTCGCAATCCCTCACCGAGGGTGTTTGCGAATCTAGTCTCTTCAATCAGAACAACTTTCATTACGCGTTCGGCAGTTTCCTTAAGTTCCGGAAACGCATCCTGCATCAGATCGCGCACCGCGAACACCATTTCGTGCAGGAATGGTTTCGTCTGGCCAAGCAGTCGTCCGTGCGTAATCGCCCGCCGAATGATTTTGCGCAAAACATACCCGCGCCCTTCGTTCGAAGGAGTCACGCCATCCGAGATCAGAAACGTTGCCGCACGCGCGTGGTCGGCAATGACGCGCAAAGAAGCCGCACCGTGTTGTATCGGTCCTTGATCTAACGTCTTCGTGATACTTTCGACGGCCGTAAGTTCGGTCGCCCGCTTGATCAGCGGCGTAAACAAATCCGTCTCGTAATTCGAAATCACGCCCTGCATCACCGACGCTACGCGCTCCAACCCCATGCCCGTATCAATCGAAGGCTTGGGCAGAGGATTCAGCTTGTATTCTGGATAACGACCCGTTCGCGGATCTGGAATGCCAACACCCACGCGGTCGAACTGCATGAACACCAGATTCCAGATCTCGACATACCGCCCGCAATCGCACCCAAACTCGCAGTCCTTGTGCCCCTGATCCGACGCGATCACTCCCATGTCGTAGTGAATCTCGCTGCACGGGCCGCACGGACCGGTATCGCCCATTTGCCAGAAATTGTCTTTCGAGCCGAACGCGTAAATCCGCTCTTTCGGTACGCCCTGTCCCAGCCACAGGTCGTAAGCTTCGCTGTCGCGGTCGACGCCGTTTTCGCCTTTGAAGATCGTGACGTACAGCTTCCCCTTATCAATCCCGAACCAATCCGGCGAAGTAATCAGTTCCCACGCATAAGCGATGGCGTCTTTCTTGAAGTAATCGCCGAAAGAGAAATTCCCCAGCATCTCGAAAAACGTGTGGTGCCGGTTGGTAAACCCGACGTTCTCCAGATCGTTATGCTTGCCGCCAGCCCGCACGCATTTCTGCGACGTAGTAGCGCGCGAGTAATCGCGCTTCTCCAGCCCAAGAAAAACATCCTTGAACTGGTTCATCCCGGCATTGGTGAACAGCAGGGTAGGGTCGTTCGCCGGAACCAGCGACGACGAATGGACTTCGCGGTGCCCCTTCTCAATAAAGAAGTCCAGAAACTTGCGGCGGATTTGTGAGCCTGTCAGCATGAAACCTAAATTCTAAATGATTACATCAGTTCTCAGTTCTCAGTTCTCAGTTCCCAGTTCTCAGAAAAAGCCCCTCACCTTCATCGCCTGCCAGTTGAAGCGGTTTTACTGAGAACTGAGAACCGAGAACTGAGAACTAAACACGGCTTTTGTGATAAAGATTTCTGGTTGCCTTTTTAGCCCCCGCATTCTTTCCAAGGAGATTGACATGGCTTGCAAACCCGATGTTCTGCGCCAGGTACCACTGTTCGCCCTGCTCGACGACGAAGAGACCGCCGTGCTGGCCAGCCAGGTCGAGGTTAAGACCTTCGCGCCCCGCCAGCGTATTTGGAAGATCGGCGATTCCTCCGGCCAGGCCTACGTCATGATTTCAGGCATCGTTCGCGTTAGCACCGTGGACGAAGATCATCAGGAAATCGTTGTGGATGAACCGGCGACCGGCGAGTTCTTCGGCTTTGCCTCCATGCTCGACGAAACACCGCACCAGACGAGTGCCCTTGCCGTCGAGGAGTCGGTCTGCCTCGAAGTGGACCGTCACGACATTACGGTTCTGTTGGAGCGCAAACCTCATGCCGGTATGGACATGCTGGCCGTCCTGGGCCGTCAGTTCCACGCCTCCCAGCGCCTGGTCCGCCTGCGTGCCTCTCGGAACCCAAACGTGGTGATCGAAGAGAAGGAAACTCTGGGTGAGCGCGTAGCCGACAAGGTGGCCAGCTTCGGTGGCTCCTGGACCTTCATTATTGCGTTCGGGTTATCTTTGACCACCTACGCCCTCATCAGTATCTTTATGGGCCAGCGCTCCTGGGACCCCTATCCCTTCATCTTGCTCAACCTGTTCCTATCCATGCTCGCCTCAATCCAGGCGCCCATCATCATGATGAGCCAGAACCGGCAGGACAAGAAAGACCGCCTGCGCAGCGAATTGGATTTTGATGTGAACCGGAGAGCCGAGTCGGAAATTCAGGGCTTGGCGCACAAGTTGCACCTGCTCGGCGATAAGATCGGCGACGTCGAAGACCTTCTGCGGAAGAAACTGGGAGAAGGTACTTCGACGCCGTCGTAAGTCAGACTAGAGAGCCAGACTACTTCACTGCGTCTTCGGTCTTCTTGGCGCCCTTCTTGATGCCGTGACCGACAGCCTTCGTGCCCTTCTTGACGCCATGGCCGGTCTTCTTGGCCGCGTCCTCAGTGGCGTCGCCGGTCTTCTTCGCGCCTTCTTCGGTGGCATCAGCCGTCTTCTTCGCCGCCTTTTTGGTGGCGTGTCCGGTCTTCTTTGCCGCCTTCTTCGTTGCTTTGCCGGCATCGTCAGCAGTTTTCTTCATGTCGTCGCCGACCTGGCTGTAGCCAAGAGTGGTCAAGGCCAGGAGCAGCGCAGCCATCATCATCGAAAATTTCTTCATGGTTCCTCCAAAATTTACCGGGTGAGTTGAGGTGCAAAGCTCATTGAGCTTATCAGAATGATAGAACACGGCACGCCGGATTTAGTTGCTGCCTTCCGGAGCCTCGCCTTCCAGCGCAGTCAACATCTCGTCGTCCACATTCCACTTCTTCAGAATGGCAAAAATCGTTCTCGATCCGAATCCTGCCCGCGCCAACTGGCGGAAGATGCGCGCCGCGTGTTTCTGATCCGCCGGCTTCTCCAACCGCTTGCGCCGCAGGTAGGCACGTGCCTGGTCTTCCTCTTTCACTTCGTCATAGGCAGTAGAAAGCGCTTTTTCGATGACGTCCCCGTGCACACCCTTCGCCTTCAGATCCGCCATCACCCGCATGCGTCCCAGTTTTTCGTTGTCGCGGCGATAACTGGAATAGGACGCCGCATACCGCGCATCGTTCAGATACCCCTGATCCTTCAACCGAACGATGATCAGCTCAATCAGCGTCTTCCCGAACTCAGTTTCGGCCTCCACACGGTTGCGCAGCAGACGCTTCAGTTCAGCAACCGACCGGCTGCGTCGGCCCAATGCCCCGATCGCATATTCGTAGAGTTCAACTTCCGTGAAGAGTTTTCTGGGACGCGCAAACGCCATACCTACACGATAGCGCCAGTAGAAGAGATTGTCAGGAGGAGATTGTTAGAAGCAAACTCCGCTTGCGGTAGAGGGAAAGAGGGATACTGCGAGGCTTTCGCCCCGTCAATCCGCAGACCTATGGACCGTAGCGCCGGCGCCATCAATCCAAACTCATTTCGCGGGCTGCCCCGGCGCGGGAGGCGCTGGCGTTGAAGGTGCGGACGCTGCAGGCGTGCTCACGGCCGGAGACGGTGCCACCAGCGCCGCCTTCACCGAAGCTGGCAGCTTATCGGCATTCGCCAACAGCACTGACATCTGCCACATCTGCGTTTCATTCAGCGATTTGCTGAAGCCCGGCATGCCCGTCAACCGTAGACCGTTGAAAACTTTCCAGTAGGTTTCGCCCGGCTCGTCATCGGTCACGCCCTTGCCTTCGAACAGTTGCGGTGGATGCGGATACATCCCGGTCGCAATCGCCGTCTTCGGCGTCAACGGAACACCGTGACAAACGGCGCAATGCTGCTTGTAGAGTTCTGCGCCCGCCAGATAATTCACTTCATTTGCCTGGATCGGCACAGTTTTTGGCATGTCCTTATCAATGCGTGCATGCTGCGCCTTGTGAGCCAGCATTGATTCAAACGGCATATCCGAGTCCGTCGTCGCCACCGGAGCGCTGCCGCCGGTGAAATAGAAATAAACCATTACTGGGACCAGAATCATGCCCAATAGCAAGCCAGCAATAAATTTCAAAGTTTGACCCCTTTCACAAATCGCACCACTTTAGCATCGCTGCGAGTTGCGACGCACGAGATTTACAGTGCTTTACATCTCCATGCCCGACCGATGGAAATACCGAGTTCAAAATTGCCCCAGCGGACCGGGTCCATCGTACACGGGCAACGTACACTCTATTCACAGCATCGGACTGTTAAACAGATCTTACCGTCGCGCCCGGTGTGC
>Ga0302322_100000485_pt1 | contig 30747 bp, 22 predicted proteins | sample Fen_T0_2_FD_203757 | JGI IMG/M metagenome (GOLD analysis project Ga0302322, IMG submission 203757) | Peat permafrost microbial communities from Stordalen Mire near Abisko, Sweden - Fen_T0_2 | ecosystem: Environmental > Terrestrial > Soil > Wetlands > Permafrost | place: Sweden: Abisko...
CAACCGGTTCAGAAAATCATATGTTTTCGTGGTCGTCATCCGCTGGACACTGCCATTCGTGAACGCAATCTGCCCCACCAGCGCCGAATTGGCAATATACGAATAACCTACGGAATTGCCATTGCCGTCCTTCACGGATTGCATCCGTGAGGCCTGGTCATAGCCGAAGGCTTGCCGGAGGAGCGGGCTGCCCGCTTGCCGCGCCGTCAGGTTCGTGCGCCGCAGGAACTGGTCGTACCCGTTGGTAATCCCCAGCCCGGCCAGGCTCCCGCCCGCGTAGGCTTCCGCCAACAGTTCCCCCGCCAGATTGTAGGTGGAGTTGAGTTGATACTCCGCCGTGGCCTGTTGCGTGAGCCGGCCCAGCCGGTCGTAACGGTTCGTCACCGACGGCGTGGCATCCGAATACAGCACATTCGTCAGGCTGCCCGTGTTGTCATAATGATAGGTCGTGGTAATGGGATTGTTGTTGTCATCCACCCGTACCCAGGCCCGCGATTGCAGCCGTCCGCCGGGCGTGTAAGTATACACCGGGCCGTGGCCATCATCATAGGCCTTGCTGCTCAGCCAGCCGCGCTGACCGTCGTAATTCCACGTCGTCACCCGCGGCCCCGTGAAACTGCCAAAGCTGCTCCAGTTGGTCATGGACTGCATCCGCCCGGCGTAATCGTATCCATAGCCCACCGGGTAGGTGCGGGAACCGTATTGCAGCCCCAGTTCCCCCGTGAGCAGATAAACACTGTAAACCGTCGTGTTGTCCGGCTGGGTGACGTAGTCAGGCCGCAATCGGTTGTCATAATGGGTGGTCGTGATCTGCGCTGACGCACCGCTGCTCGGCGCCGGCGTCGTCACCGTAGCCACCTGATCGGCGGCATTGTAGCCGTACACGGTCGCGTCATTGCGGGCATCGACCACTTTCCACTGCCGCCCATGGGCGTCGTAGGTGTAGTCAGTCCGGCCCAATGGCGCGTAGCCGGCATCATACCGGGCGCTGGAACTCAACCGGCCGTAAGCATTGGTGCTGATGGTATATGAACCGTCTGGCGCAAAGCTGGTGACCGTGCGCTCACTGCCAGAATAGCTGGTAACCGCGTAATTGGTAACCGGCTTGCCGGCATTGGCCTCACCGTATTTGACCTGCCAGGATTGGAGGCCATCGGCCGCGGTTTCGGCGAGGGAAAGCGCTGTCGCCGTGTTCGCGTTGTTCTGTGCCCAACCATAGGTGCTGGCGCGGCGAACAGTGGTGCCATGGGCACTCACCACCTCATTGGTGCCCCGCGTGATGCGGTCCGTGCCGCCCAGAAGACCGCTCAAACTGCTCACCAGCGTGGAATAATCAGCCATGTTTCGAGTGCCATCATTCACCGCCACGATGGTATAGGCTGGTTCGCCCTTGGCATTGTAGGTGTAAAGCGTCGTGACGCCATCGGGATCAACCTGTTTCCAAAGCTGGCCGGACAAGTTGTAAAACGACCGCCGGCTGGGTGCACTCTGATAATTACCGTTGGAATCGGTGTAACCATTGCCCGCAAAACGGGTTTCGGACATGCGCCCGGCCATGTCGGTGTAGGTCTTCGTCCATTCGGAGGAATCAGTGCCGTCATTGTTCAGCTTGATTTCCAAGGCGTAGGAACAAATGCTGTTGTTTGCATCATAGTCCACGCCATGTTCATAGCGCACCGGATGGACGGCGGTCCCGGTCACGGACTTGAGCGAACCATCCAGAAAATACGCTTCAACCCGCGTACCGCCGTCGGGATAGGTGGTGGTGCGGATCAATCCGCCAGTATTGCCATCAGCGGATTCCACGTAGGCGGTGACGCCATTGAGCGCATTGGTCTGGGTTATCAATTGTCCGGCCAGATCGTAGCCCGACTGATTCAAGACCAGCGTGGAATTGTCCGTGCCCGTGCGCAGTGTTTTCAGGGTGTGGCCCGCCGCGTCCAAGATGTTTTGATGCGTAATCCAGGTGGCCCCGCCATAGTTTTGCTGATAGCCATATTGGCGCTTGTCCAAATCATAGAGGTAAACCGTGTTGACCCCGTCGCGACCAACGGCATTTTGCAGTCCGCAACAGGCATACTGCATGGTCTCAGTCGTATGATCCAGATGGGTGACGAGTTGCGGGCGGCCAAAGCTGTCAAAGTTGCCGTAGGTGTCCTGCGTCAGCAGCAGGCCGCTTCTGACATCCCAGGTGGAACTGGAAACCGTATCGCCCCATTGACTGGTCACCACGCGGTTGCTGGTGCCATCCACAATGTGGGCCAGCTGCGCATCCGGCTGGCCGGTCACCGTGATGGTCGTCTGGTAGCTGCCGTTGTTCGTATAATCGTAAAGGGCCGCCACCCCGTCCGGGCGCACCACGCAGCGCAGCAGGTATTCGTTGGTCCCGCTCGTGTAATAGTAATTGGTGGTGAACAAATTATGGGAATCATCCCAAGGCGCATTCGGGGTGGTGCATTGGATGTCCAACTGCACGCCCGCGGCCGGAAACACCGCATACTTCCGGGAGACTTCGTAGCCCTGCACCGTTTCAGTCGTCAGCCGGGGGGTAAACAGGGAATGGAAACTGCCATCATCACCCGAACCCGACACCCCCGCGGTGAAGGGATTATAGTCATAATGAATTTGCCGGCCGTTCTGATTATCGCCAAATGTATAATAAACATCGGTGGGATTGCCATTGGTGTCATAACCCGCGTAATACTCCCGGGCACCGTCGGGGTGCACAACCGTCTGCTTCAACGCCATCGTCCCCGCGTTGAATTGGGAGGGATCATGGTAAGTGTACGTTGTGGTTTTGGGCGCACTGTCATCCCCCACGTCCTCGCGTATGGGCGCCACCCCCCAGCTGAAAATTTGATAGGTGGTTTTGGCTTGCTGCACCACCGGCGAATTGGCGTATTGCAGCGTGTTGATGACCTGATACGTGCTGGCTTCCAGATTGGTGGTAACCATGTTTTCCTGAATCCCACCCAGCGTTTGCATCGTCCAGACGCCGGTGTTGGTCGCATAGGCATAGTTCCACTGTTTGACCAGGCCATCGGTCAGCGACCGTTCAGAAACGTGCAATTGATTGACGCTGGCCGGAACGGGATTGGTAATCAACCAGGTGGTGAATGGATTGCCGGACAATTGATAGGTGCCGTCCGTATTTTGGCTGCCCATCTGGCTGGGATAATAAAAGTTGATCACATACCCGTTGGTGGTCGGGGCGGGCGGTATGTCGGCCAGGGCTTGCGGGGCTTGGATTTGCCGCAGTACTAGGTTGGTGGCATACTCCGTGGTCAGGTTGGTCACCGTAACGGCCTCCACCGAATACATCCAATTTGTGAGGAAGTAGCAGTTTGTCCCCATGTAATTGGTGGAAATCAAAATGTTGGTACTCTCCAGCAGTTCCTGGCCGACATTAACGACGGTTGTGGCACTAACCATATTGGTGGTAATGACCGTCACGTCCGGCCGGGTGGGCGCGCTATATTTCAAGAACATCGGCGTGAACAGGCTGGCTTGGGGCACGGTGCCGGCAAAGGTGATCGCCCCCACCGGCTGGCCGAATTGCGCCGTTCCCAGGGAAATGCTAAAGGATGGCCCGGTTTCCTGGCCCGACATCTGCGTACCGCTTGTGCCACACGAAGCACAACCCGCCAGCGCCCGGCCTCCGGCCCCCACCATGACAATCATCAACAGCAGCAAGGTCTTCATAAAAAATCTTTCGTTGGAACAAAATTGAAATTTCATATTTTTTTCCCAGGTGTTCCAGTATGGCCGGTTCCGGGTGGTGGTGGTGGTGGTCCGCCTGGCCCGCCACTCGGATAGGTGACGTCCGTGACTACCGGCGCGGTTTCAGAAATCGAAATGCCATCACTTGGCATGTCAATATCATGGGTTATCCCAACGGCGGGATTCAGAGGATCACCATTGCCCTTGACGAATTCCTTCTGGGGTACCGAGGTCGTATTGGTGCCGTTGACAGTCTCTTCCGACCATTCCAGTGTGTAGATGGCATTCTTTATGGAATCCGGCACTATTACCCGATACTGCATCTTACTTCCGCTGGCGCAGATATGCTCACTGTCCAAACTGTAAGCTGCGGTCCCAGATCCGCCCGACCACTTTTCCGGCCACTCCGGCAATCGCGCGATAACTTGCTCCCGTAGCATTTTGTCGCTAAAAAGCTCCGTGAGCAGGACAATATCATGTCTATTTCCACATGAAATATGACTGTTACCATCCCCGCTACTATCTACATAAAATTCAGATTTCCATTCATACCCTTCTGCGCGTAGGGTATATAACGTCTCTACCCACGGCCAATTATAGCTGCCTTCATAACCTCTAAAGAGATCTACTACAATTCCTTCACAATCTGAACCATCTTGAGGGGGTAAACCACTTTGTTCCTGATGCCATGCCCCCTCAGTATTTCCATTATTATTATTATAATGCCAGGTAAAACTGGAGTCGCTGCTTGCGGATGAACCATTAGCCTTGATCGTTGACGTTTGAGTGGAGGGAAGCGTAAAATATCTGCACCCTTCTGGCGGATTTGCCACAATATTCACTGAACTCAGATTAAACCTCACGTCGTTAACATATGAATAGCTCCAGTCAGTCTTCGAAAAATAATTGGCGTCGCTATAAGAATAGTGACACTCCGCATTTTGAATTGTTTTACTGTGCAAGAAAACCTGCACCGGTCCGTTGTGGGGCGTAAACTGGTAGAATCCGGTTTTGTTATAACCGGCTCCAATCGTTTTTGATTCCATCATGCAATAGCAGCCACCAAAGACTGGGCTTGGCCGCCCGCTTTCCAAAACAACGATTAGCGCCAGAATAACTGGCACCTGAATTTTGAGAGTGGTAATCATATTCTTAAATATCAGCATGTGGCGGATGGTCATTTCAACGGCGAATACACTTGCAGAACTTTGGAGGCGGACAAACCATTGAACTGGCTGATGCCCCAGTTGCTCAAATCACCCGCGTCAAAAAGCCCGTTGCCGTTGGCATCCTCCAGATAATCAGGCAGGCCATCACCGTCCGTGTCCACCGGTTTGCCATTGGCATGCGTGGCCACATAATGATAGCCGATGTCCACCGTGGAATTAGCTTCTTTAACCTGGTTCGTTTGCGTCGTGAAGTGATACAACCCAGCCTGATCGGCGGTCGTGCTGCCGGCATTCACAAGCGTGCTGTTGGCGGGCAAATAATAACGCCCAAGCGTTCCCGTCTGATAAACCGGCGAAGCACTGAGAATGACATCACTCGCAAAAGCCGGCAGCCGCGAGCAGTTCGTAACATACGCATTGTGTCCGCCCACATAGGTTAAGCCATCACTCCCCAAGGCGAAGTTAATTGTTGTCTGGTCAAACAAATTGTCTGCGATAAGCGCGTTGTTAACCGCCGATAAGTAATAACCAAATTCCCCTCCATGGATTGAATTATTCCGAAAAACCGGAACATTGGTGTTTTCGGAAACCAAAAGAAACGGCACCCGGTCCAGAAAACAGTTGACAATATTCAAGCTCGAACTCGACGTGGTCCCATAACTTTGCACTGCCCCACCATTAAACTGACAATGCTGCAAATTTAACCCGACGCTATCGCCTGCCTCAATCAGCATAGCGTCATGCGCAAAACACGACCAATCTGTGAAACGGCTGTTGAGCTGACACAACGCCGTGCCATAAAAACGGGCCATCAAACCATAAGATGGCGTAAGCCAGTTCGTTGGCGCTTGTTCTTGCACCAAATTGTAAACCAACATCTGCACCCGCCGGTCAGCTTCCCCCAGGCAATTAAGATTACCACCATCTGACAAGGCGATGCCGTACGTGTAATTGGCCCCACTGCTGTTCGTACCGTAAAATCCCACGGCCGTACCAGGATGAATGGTGATCGTGGCGTTCGTCACGAAAATCGGACTGAAAATATAGTCCAGCGGCGTATAATGATAGCCCAGGTCGGGCACGGCGTTCGTGTCGCGTGGCACCAGCGGGAACAGATTGGTGCTCGTGCCAAAATAAATCCCGGGCGTGTAAACATAAATGGGGGCGCTCGTGGTTTTGGTCGCCAGATTGGCCAGGACCGCCTGACCGACATTGGCGCTGCCAGCCCCCCGGTAGGGGCTGTTGGTCGGCAGATAATAATGACCACCGCCCACGGTTTGAAAAATTTGCGAGGCATCACCGGTGACGCGCGCCGTGTGATTGGTCGTAACCGTTGCCGTTCCGTTTGCCCCGGCATTCACCAGCAGACTGTTTATGAAGGTCACCGTGCTCGACCCGGCACTCTGATATTCCGTCGTCAACGGATTGTTGGTGGCACCAACAATCGTCACCTGATACGCCGTCACCTGGTAACCAGCCCCGTAAAACGTGCTCCCCACGTTCGCCATTAATAGATTCGTCAAGCAAGCAGGTCCAAACTCAATCAAAATGGGATGCAAGCAATTGAAAAATTTACTGTCGCTAACTTGCAGACTATTCATCCCTTGGATCGCATAATTTGCATATTTAACGGTTAAATCGTGCCAAGCCGCGTTGCACCTGTCGCCCGCCAACGCCTCATGATAATTTATGGGTGTTCCCGAACCAATGGGTTCACCCACCGTGTTGTCATCCAGCGCGGTAAAGATGGCAGGCCGATAAGCGGACGTATTGCAAATGACGGTTCCCAAAAGCCGCATGTATATCGAGGCGACTGGACTGTATTTTAGAACGGTGCCGCCTTCAAAGGTAACCACACCCGAGAGGTTAAGGATGGCGGATATTTTGTACGTTGTGTCGCCTTGAAAAGTGTAATCATTTGTAGCTGTATTTAGCTGAATATAATCCAGCACATAACCTTGATTTGCGGGCGTAGTCGCCGCCAGATGGATCGGTTTTTGTTCGGTTGCCGCCAGCGGCGTTGCTGGCAGGGCTAAGGTTTTGGCGGCCAGGGCGGGCAACTTGGTCTTGCGGCTGGATTGGAGCGGCAATTTTTCGAGATTGGCCTGAACATTTTTGACCGGCACGATTTCCAGCAGAATATCCCGGCCGTTCATTTTTTCGTAGCGCCGCTGAACCGATACCGGCTGCTGGGAATCTTGCGCTTCATTCAAATCAAACGCCTTGCCGCGCCCCAACCGCATCGCACCCCAGGATACCTCTTGATCCGCTTGATCCGCCTCCGACCTCACCAGACCCGCTTTCTGGGCTTTACGCTCTTTCACCGTCGCTGCGGGCGCATTGAGAAATTCTGTCATCACAACCAATTCAGTCGTCTCAGAACTCATTCCATACGCCTCCGGAGCCAACGGCTGTTCCTCCAAAATGACATCCTGCTCAAAACTTGATTTTTTATAAGAATATCTAATCGATGCCTTTACCCCTTTGAACGCATCGGGATAAAGCACCTGATTCGCCGAAATCAATTGCCCTTGCGAATCCTGAATCTCCGCAATCAACACACTCTGGCCGGTCGCCTTGTCCATATAGCCAAGACCCAAAACATTGCTGCGCAGCCTTTTCCCATCCGGCGTCTGCAAATCAATCGCCCCGTAGGAATTCAAATTGTTCGCAAAAATCACCTGATGCTGCCCCTGCCGCGCCACCGCCCCGCCCGGAGCCGTCTCAATCTCCTCCTTGGCTTCCACCCATTCGCCCTGGCTGTTTTTATAATGAAGTCCGCTCGCCAGTTCCGTGTATTTGTGAATCCGCGCCACCACCTTGCCATCCGGCCCCTGCTCGTAGGTTTCCCGCTGCCACACCTTATGATTCGCCCCGCGCTCCACCTCCCGGTAGGCCGTCGCCGCCGGCACCGACGCCTGGCTGGCCACGGCTGTGTTGTCCGCCGCCCTGGCAGCCACCGCCGCCATCGTTAAAGCCAGACCTGCCGCCATCAAACGTGAAGTGTTCATAAAAGAAAATATCCGAAAAGGTTTTTGCGCCAAAGAACTCACCACCTGAAAACGATCCACCCCTGCCAGTCTGATAAGTTTATCAGCCGTTTGCCCAAATTGCCCAAATATGTTGTCCAACCTAGCCATAAGTCCTGTCCTGATCCAATTAGCCCACATTAAAACGCCCAATAAACAACAAACTTTAACGATAAGCGACTGCCTATCAGACATTTGAGATCGACACCAAAAAGCATGCCTTATGCCATCAAATCTCAAGCGCACCTTGGCTTAAGCAACTGTAGCAAATGTCGTTTATCCATGGCCTTTATAAGCGGATTAGCGGTTTCCCTCGCTTCATGGTAGTATTGTCTTAACTGTCTACAATTCGCGCCACAGCGTCCCAGCAATAGGCACTTTCGGACAGCAGTTTGTAATCCGCCACCCGCACCCGGCTCAACATCGCGCCTTCGCGCCTTTCTTGTTCAAATCCCGTCGTGCTTCAAAAACGAAACATGTTTCGTTTTTGGAAATCCCCGCCGAATACCCACTTTGCCCAAAAGCGCACCGCCCGTCCCGGCCCCGGACCGCGAGTTGTCTCAACTCGCAGCGCGTGGCCAATCCGCGCACACGGCATAATTCAAACCGCCTGTCCCGCTTGCGGCAAGTCGTCCGCAGTCTCTCGGGCCGGTCTTAACTTCGCGCGTGCTTTCTCCCGCCAGCTTTATTCCTGAATCGCTACGTTACCTCTGATGTAAATCCACCGCCCCCCCGCGCGAACCCCACAAGTTTTTGCCACGCGCGCCACCGCCCATTCGTCATTCTTTCGTCATTAGGCATTTGTCATTCGTCATTCCCCTCCCATCCGTGTCATCCGCGTAATCCGTGGTTAACTCCGGCTTTGCTGATTGTTCAAATCCCGTGTCCGTCCGTGTCCGGCATTCCCGCCTGCCGATCGACCGAGCGCCCCCAGAGCGCACCCCGCGCCCACTCTTCGCCTCCCTCGCCTCCCTCAAAGGAGGAGAGGGCCGGGGAGAGGAGTACAATTGTTTGTCCCTAAACGAGTTAACAGTTTTTACACCACCCGCGTCACCACCTATTCGTCATTCGTGCTTTGTCATTCTTTCGTCATTAGGCATTTGTCATTCGTCATTCATCCTTACCCCCGTCCCTTCCTTTTTTAATTTAAAATTTTACATTTTTAATTGATCGGCCATTCCTCATTTGGTCTCCAAACTCAGGCGGATCGTTTTCAGCAGTTGCTCCGGCGTGAACGGCTTTTGGATGAAGTTTTCCCCGCTGCGCAACTCCAGTTCCCGGCCGGCAATCTCCGCGCTATACCCGCTCGTATAAATGACCTTGAGTTGCGGCCGGTCCGCCTGCAATTGCCGCGCCAGCTCCCGTCCGCTCAAGCCGCCCGGCATGACCAGATCCGTCAGCAACAGCGTCACCGCCGCGCGCTGCTCCGGCCACAGCTTGAGCGCGGCGGCGCCACAGTCCGCTTCCAGCACCGTGTAGCCGTAACGCTCCAAAATCCGCCGCGTAACCAGGCGCACCGTCGCCTCATCCTCCACCCACAGGATCGTTTCCCTGCCCCCCGTCGGCTTGGTCGACGCCGCCGGCGCGCCCGCCGCCGTCAGCACCGCCCTGGCGGGGAGAAAAATCTTGAACGTCGCCCCCTGCCCCAGTTGATTGACCAGTTTGATCCAGCCCCCGTGCTGCTTCACAATGCCAAAAACCGTGGCCAGCCCCAAACCCGTGCCCTTGCCCACTTCTTTGGTTGTAAAAAACGGTTCAAAAATGCGCGGCAGGATTTCCGGCGGAATGCCCCCGCCCGTATCGCTCACGCTCAGACAGGCGAACCGTCCCGGCGTCGCATCCGGATTCAAGCGCGCCACCTCCTCGTCAATGATCACTTCCGTTGTTTCCACCACCACCCGGCCGCCTTCGGGCATCGCGTCGCGCGCATTCACCGCCAGGTTCAACAACACCTGGTCCAGCATGCCCGCGTCGGCCTGAATCAGGAGCGGCGCGCAATGGAGATGCAGGTGCAATTGCACATCCTCGCCAATGATCCGCTGCAGCATCTTCGCCAGATGCGTCACCACGTCGTTCAAATCAAACTGGCGCGACTGCATCACCTGCCGGCGGCTGAACAACAACAACTGCCGCGTCAGGTCCGCCGCCCGGCGGGCATCCGCACTGATTTGCTCCAACCCCTCCCGCGCCTCCTCCGGCAGCCCCTCGACCATGCCCACCAGCTCCGTCTGCATGAGCACGGAGGAAAGAATGTTGTTAAAATCGTGCGCCACCCCCCCGGCCAGCTGGCCGATGGCTTCCATCTTTTGCGACTGGCGCAACTGCGCCTGCAATTGCACCTCATGCGTCACGTCGCGCTTCACCGCCACATAGTTGACCAGCTTGCCGGCCGCATTCCGCACCGGCGAAATCGTGGCTTCTTCCTCGAACAACGTCCCATCCTTGCGCCGGTTGATGAAATGCCCGGTCCACACCCTGCCCCGCGTCAGGACCCCCCACATCTCGCGGTAAAATGCCACATCCTGCCGGCCGCTCTTCAGCACGTTGGAGTTCCGCCCCAGCGCTTCGGCCCGGGAATAGCCGCTCGTTTTTTCAAACGCCGGATTGACATAGAGAATGATGGCGCGGGTGTCCGTGATCACGATTGCCTCGGCCGCCTGCTCCACCGCCGTCGCCAGTTGGGTGCGAACCACTTCCGCCCGCTTCCGCTCCGTGATATCCTGCACCGCCCCATAGAGCAGGAAATGCCCCGGGACGCCGGGATCCGCTTCGCACTCCAAGTGATTGATGATGAAAAGCATCCGGCCATCTTTGGCCACAATGCGAAACTCCCGGGTGTCGCTTTCCCCGGGGCGCAAGCGGTGCACCGGCTCCATGGCCAGGGCCCGGTCCTCAGTGTGGGCCAAAGCCAGCCAGCACCCCAGTTCCCTGAGCTCGGCTTCGACCAGCCCCGTCAGGGCGTAAAACGTGTCCGTGATCCAGTCCACCACATAATCTCCGGCCGCCGTCTGGCTGCACGAGTAGGCAAAGCTGGAACTGAGTCGGGCGACGATGCGAAACCGCTGTTCCGACCGTTTCAGCGCCGCCTCCGTGCGCTGCAGTTCGGCAATAATCCGGCGCTGCTGGACATTCTGGAAAGCGCTCGTGGAAAGCTGGTTGGCCAGGGTGAACAGCGCCTGGGCGATCTGCTGAAACCGTGCCGCCGACATCGCCGGCACCTCCCGAAAAGCACGTACAACCTCATCTTCATCCGCTCCAATGGCTTGAGCATACTCCCTCATCTTTGCCTCACTCTGCTGCTCATCGCGCACCTGCCCAATCAGCCAATTCCCCACATGCTCCCCCCCAACGGTGATACTGGCTCCGGCGTCCCATAATCCGCCACTCAGGCATGGTTGAATGATCGGGCCATCGGCGTGATGCCGCCCAATGAGCGCGTCGGAATGATAACAGTTGCAGCGACCGAGTTCGGTACCCCGGATGAGATCGCGGCACAGCCGACAGAAGTTACTGGGCTGGGTGATGGGGGTGCCATCCGGCCGGGTGATGAGCGAGGCCACCCCCGTGGCGGCAGCAAACTCATCCTGAATCCTTTGCAGGTCTGCCAAATTAAACAGCGCTTCAAATTCGACCCTTTCTGGCTGCCCCGGCGCCTGGGCGATCGCGAATGGTGGCTGTTTGATTATGGGCGCAGCCTCTTTGCACCCGGTGCCATTGCATCCCTTTTCCCGCAATTCCTCCAGCGTCGGCTGGTGCCGGGCGGACGGTTTGGTCTCGTCCGAATTGGGCTGCTCGGCAATATTCATCTCGACGTTCAATGGTTAGGGACAAACTACCGTTAAAGAGTGGCGAAAACCAGCGAATGCCGGTAAAAATGTAATCACCCCGACGCATCTCGTCAGCTAATTCTTCAAGAATCATTTATCTGCCAGGCATATTCAGCCGATGGGGTTAATAAGAGCCACCATATGAAACCAAGTCGTCGCCCCCAACATCGGCTGGCCAGTGCCGGTCAAATCATCCAGCAATTCGGCCAGGCCAAGCTGATCCGGCTCCCCAATGGCCGACATCAACTGGTTGATGGCAGCGCCGAAGACTGGGCCAATTGTCGGGATTTCATCTGCTTTTTTCAGCCCGAAGTCTCAGTGACCATTCCGCATTGAGTTTTCCACCGCAGTCGCGCAGCGACCCCGGTTTGGTTCGCGCCCAGGTTAACGGGGTGGAGCAACTTAATCACGGGACGAAAGTGCCTTCCAAGCGATACTGCAACAGGCGACGACCTGCGCCAACAGACCGGCCTAGCCGGGTTAAAATCTGTGGCTTATTGGGTTTGTTTTCAAATTTTGCGTTTTTCACAAAATCACTGCATATTATTTAAATATAGCAACTTGCATAAAAAATAATTTGGGTTTGTTTCGCCGTTTTTAATCTTTTGGCGGAGATTTCCCAGATTGAAGGAACGGGGCGGTCTTCCTCCGGTTGGCGGCATCACGGTCGGCGGAAGAAGTTGTAGCTAGGATCGTACTGATAAAGGGAGGACTATACCATACGACCCGTCAGTGATGGTAGACCGGCAAATACCACGGTATTTAAAGGGTACCTGAGAAACGCCGTGGTATTTGCCGGGTAGCAGCCAAGTCAGAGAAATTTCGGCTTGGGGCAGGAACGGGAATGGTTTGGATGTTCCACACTTCACGCAGGGAGTCCGGCCGGGTTGGCCGCAGCGACTCACTCGTGGTCGGCCGCCGTAGCCGGGGACCATGGCCGTGGCAGTTGTGTCGGGTTAACGGCTTTTCTAATGCGGCGACTTGACCGCAAACGATTTGTCGAGCAAGCTGCCGCGCACTTTTATTCATATGAAAATCCATCTCTTCTCCGCCCTCGCGGCCGCCCTCTGTCTGGTTGGTTGCGGCAAAGAAACCCCCGTCGCCATGACGCCCTCCGCCGCCCCGACAGCCACGGAAGCGACGGCGGCAACCAATCCCAGTTCTGACTGGACCACGACCGGCAGCGGCTTGAAGTATCAAATAATGAAACACGGCACCGGCACCGTTTTTCCCAAGGCCACCGACACCGTCAAGGTGCATTACCACGGCACCTTGCTCAACGGCACCGTATTTGACAGCTCAGTTCAACGCGGCGAGCCGATCAGTTTCCCGCTTAACCGGGTCATCCCCGGCTGGACTGAAGGGGTTCAGCTCATGAAGGTCGGCGACAAGTTCAAATTCGAGATCCCAGCGAACCTGGCTTACGGACCGGCCAGCCCCAGTCCGGCGATTCCGCCGAACAGCACGCTGGTTTTTGAAGTCGAACTCCTCGGCATCGAATAAGGGCCGTCACCGTCATTTTTCAACTGAGACCGGATCCGCTGCGAGGCGGCTCCGGTCTTTTTTTGTAAAAAATTTCGACTGGGACCGCCAGTGTCCCACATCGTCTGTCAGCATCAGGCCATGAAATTGATGCAACGACTCCAAAACCGGCTGAACCACGGCGGCAAAATCATCCAGCAATTCGGCCAGGCAAAACTGATCCGCCAGCCCGCCGGCCAGCATGAACTCATTGGCGGCACGCCTGAGGACCGCGCCAACGCCCGCGATTACATCGCCTTCTTCCAGCACGAACTGGTGGTCACTAATTTGCGTTAGGAGCGTTTCCAGAAATTGTATGGCGATACGCGGTGCGGGCGTTGAAAGGATCGGGCGGGCCGATGCCGGGCGCACAGCGCGAAACCAACGGATGGTGAAGCGGCATCAATGCAGCGCACCGTCTCATTTCTGTCAATGTTCCAACGTTTGATTGACTGAGAAGGCCGCAACTTGGATTACAAACGGGGAAAGGAAATGGCCGCAAAAACGCTCAAAAGGCTCAAAACATAAATCCAGCTATTCCGCCAGTTTGGCGGGTCCTCCTGCTTTATAATCCATGCCAACGCCTTATCAGTGACCGCCAAAAAATCGTTCGCGGTGAAATCGCCTTAAACCACCGCTTCTTTTTCCTCGACCGCTTCCTGCTTGAGTTCGTCGAGCGCGCGGAAACGGCTGGCGGCAAAGCCAGCTTCCACCCCCAGATTGTTGGTGGGGTTATAGATGCTGACGAGCAGCAGCGAGGACTCCAACACGCGGCGCATGTCCATGATGAGCTCGTCCGCCCGCACGCCGACGCGCACGGCCCGGACGACATAGATGGTCTCCAGCACGGGCAGTTGCAGGTATAGCTGCTTGACCGTCTCGGGCCACTTATCATCCACCAACACAACTTTTTGTCCGACGCTGAACATGGTTCAATATGGCAGCGGAAACCTAGCGGTCAAGGCCCGGACCCGTTCGCGAACCTTGTGTGCCGCTTCCACATTTTTGACGTCCATGAGCACTTCGGAAATCATGTCGGCGATGGCGGCCATTTCGGCTTCCTTCATGCCACGCGTGGTGCAGGCGGGCGTGCCGAGGCGGATGCCGCTGGCTTGGAACGGCGAGCGGGTTTCGTTCGGGATGGTGTTTTTGTTCACCGTGATGCCGGCCTCGTCGAGCGCGATCTGGGCATCCTTGCCGGTGACGTCCTTGGCGCCCACGTCCACGAGCATGAGATGATTGTCGGTGCCGCCGCTGATGAGGCGGTAGCCGTTGCGCTTCATGCCGTCGGCGAGCGCGACGGCGTTGGTGACGATCTGCTGCTGGTACGCTTTGAAGGTCGGTTGCAACGCTTCGTGGAAGCAAACCGCCTTGCCAGCGATGACGTGTTCCAGCGGGCCGCCCTGGATGCCGGGAAATACCTGAGAATCAATGGCCTTGGCGTATTTTTCCGGGCAGAGGATCAAGCCGCCACGCGGTCCGCGCAGGGTTTTGTGCGTGGTGGTGGTGACGAAATCGGCATGGCCCACGGGGCTGGGGTGAATCCCGGCGGCGACGAGGCCGGCGATGTGGGCGATGTCAGCGAGCAACAGGGAGCCGACTTCGCGGGCGATCTCGCCCATGCGTTTGAAATCGATGACGCGCGGATAGGCGCTGGCGCCGATGGTGATCATCTTCGGCTTGTGTTCGCGCGCCATGGCGGCGATCTGATCGTAATCAATCAGCTCGGTCTGGAGGTTCACGCCGTAGTGGACGATCTCGAAGAACTTGCCGGAGAAATTGGCCTTGTTGCCGTGGGTCAGATGGCCGCCATGGCTCAGATCCATGGTGAGCATCTTGTCGCCGGGCTTGAGCATGGCGAAATAGACGGCCATGTTGGCGCCGGAACCGGAGTGGGGCTGGACGTTGGCATGTTCCGCACCAAACAACTGTTTGGCGCGGTCAATGGCGAGCTGCTCCACGACGTCGATATATTCGCAGCCGCCATACCAGCGTTTCTTGGGATAGCCCTCGGCGTATTTGTTGGTCAGGACGGAGCCCTGCGCCTCCATGATGGCCGGGCTGGTGAAGTTTTCCGAGGCAATCAGCTCGATGTTTTCCTGCTGGCGACGGCGTTCGTGCGCGATGGAATCGGCGACGGCGGAATCCACATTGACGAGCCGGAGACCGGCCGGGGCGAAGCGGGCATCCAGCTTGAGCACACGGCGCTCGTGGCGGCCGCCTTCGAATTTTGCGCCGATGAAGGCGTCGAGGATTTTCTGACCGAGCTCGGGGGTGGTGGTTTTGCCGGCGAGGCAAAGGACGTTCGCATCGTTGTGCTGACGGGCCATGGCGGCCGTGGCAACATCGCTGACGAGCGCGGCGCGAATGCCGCCGACCTTGTTGGCGGTCATGCTCACGCCAATGCCGGTGGTGCAGATCAGCAAACCGAGTTCCGCGTGACCGGCGGCCACGGCGCGGGCGACGGGCAGCGCGATATCCGGATAATCGCAAGCTTCCTTGGAATCCGTGCCAAAATCGGTGACGGAGAGGCCAAGGCCGCGCAGATGCGCCTTGAGGACTTCCTTGAGTTCAAATCCGCCATGATCCGCGCCCAAGGCGAAGTTAACCAGGCTGCCGGTGGTGGTGGTGGCGGTGGCTTTCAAAACATGTTGCTGTTCCATAAATTTTAAAATCGTGGCGACGCCTTGCTCAATCTGGTCCCGGCATTCCACATAAACGTGATACGAGCCGCCGATGGGATCGCTGATATCCTTTTCGTAGACCTCCAGCGTCTCGTCAAATTCACGCACCAAAAAAGTTTTTTCCGCCGCCTGGGGATACAGCAGTTGCACGGTGTCCACGTGGCTGTGGGTCATGCCAAAAATGTAATCGGCATCGCGAACCAGTTCGGAGGTGAGCATCTGGCTGCGCTGGCCGGAGATATCAATGCCGATGTCTTTCATGGCCTGCACGGAATGATGCGTGGGTGCCTGGCCATCCAGCGCACCCAAGCCGGCGGAGATAACCCGGAACTCGCCCCGCCCCTTGACGGCATGGCGGAACAGCCCCTCAGCCATGGGGCTGCGACAAACATTACCGGTACAGAGAAAAAGGATCGTCTTCATTCAGAAACGCGGACAGAAAAGGTGGGTTGCCGGAGGCAAATCGTCAATCCGAAACCACCGGATTTACCGACTGGGGGCGCACCTTGGCACCGTATTCATTTTGAGCCCAACTAGTGTCGCCATTGAAACTGGGGCGGGCGACCACCAATGCAAACGAATGAGCTCGAAGTTGGTCAAAAATGACCATCCCGCTGGAAATGGTCGGCCCCATGGCAAGCAAAACAAGGCCTGAAACCACCGCCATTGGGACAAATTCAAGCCAACAAGTATCCATAAAATGGGTTCGTTTTGGGTTTGTTTGGGTTCGTTTTGGGTTCGTTTTGACAGGTTAAAAAAAGCTGAATTTGTCACAAAATACGTATTTGTAAGTTGTTAGACATAATTCAATTTGGGTTCGTTTCGCCAAATTTACATTTTTTCGGAGCGCACCAAGGTTCTGGGCTCTGCGCTGGGCGATATTCCCCGGTCTGCGGGTGAATCGGCTTCAGCACGACAGACGGCTGAGTGCGAGCCGGGGCTGCGGCCTGAGTTGGATCGGATCGTCCTCATAAACGGCGGATTATAACATCGGCTCCAGCGTGGAGGGAAGACCGGCAAATACCACGGCATTTGGCGGCTAGCCGGGAAATACCGCGGTATTTGCCGGGTAGCAGGGAATCCAGTGGCAGCTATGCTTGGGAAATGGCTGATAGATTACAGACTGCGCGGCGGGAGGTCGGCCAGTTGGCCACCTGCGCTTGTGGTCGGCAATTCGGATTCAGCTTCCTTCTGATTATGCCCAAGCTATCGGCCTTGGGTTTTCACGGTATGAAAATGAGTCCATTTTTTGAGCGGCCCGGCACCCAGAGGAAAACCAAAAAAGGTGGTCGCATGGCCGGTGACAATCACGATGTCCAGTTGCGCCCACCGACTGGGGGCGTAACTGGGCATCGCAATCCAGTATGCGACGGACGTGCGTTCTGCGGGGGTGTGCGGCGGAGCGCGGCCAGCACCGGAGGGCCAGCCCGACGGGGTAAAAACGGGGCTTATTGGGTTCGTTTTCACATTTTCAAAAACGCTAAAACACTCATATCTCACGCATCTGTATGTTTTTATATCAATTTTAATTTGGGTTCGTTTCGTAATTTTTAATCTTTCGACGGCGACCTCCAAGGGGCTGCGCTGGGGGTGATTCTCCCCGACTGGCGGGCAAATCGGCCCCAGCGCGGAAAGTCGACGGGTTGCGACTGCGGTCGCAGCGCCCATGGTCGGGGGCCTGAACTGGGGATAGGATCGTCTGCATCAAGGGCGGATATTACCAGAAGACCCGCCGTTGGTGGAAGACCGGCAAATACCACGGTATTTGCCGGGTAGTGGTCAAAGTCGGTGCAGGCTATTATCGGGGAATGGTTTAGCTATTCGATACTGCCCGCGAAGAGTCCGGCTGGTTGACCGCTGCCCCCCCCACTGGCGGTGGGCGGTCAGCTCGAGGATACCCAAAAAAGAATGAACACCATGACTCGTGACCATCACTGGGTTCAGTTGCGACCACCGACTGGGACAACACACGACGAGACACCGTGATCGTCTATGCTTCCTGCCAAGAACCGCTTTGTGTGGCTTGATTACAAGGGGGAGTGAAGCGGGCGGCTTGGACCAAACCATTGGAAAAATCATAAACTACAGCGGGCTAGTGGTTTGCGCTTATGATCGTCACACAAGCGTACAGTCAAGCCAACCGCGTACCTCGGTTGGCCAAACTAAATCGCCCAGCATCAGGATCCGCGCTGGTTGACGGGGAATCAATACACACACGGGATTTAACCACGCTCGAGAGGCGGCGGACGAGGCAGCGCAAGCAGGTCAGTGGTGCTTGGTTTATGCACTTGCGCCCGGATTGGCCATGCGCTGCGAGTTGAGACAACTCGCGCTCCGGAAACGGTGGAAGGATTCGCGCGGTCGGCGTGGCCACATTTTCCGTCGTATTTTCAGGAAGGCACCTTTGTGGTGGTTAAACCAAACAAATGGCCACCAACGAGGCCAAACACATGGAGTACAGCAAGTTCTTAGCCCTGAGACGGCCGCAATGCGGCGAGCGCCTTGAGCAAATCCACCGCCCGTGCCAACGCCGGATCGCGGATGACGGGCTTCGCCATAGGGGCGCGCGGTGTCGGTGTAAATACTTCATCATCATCACCATCCTTCACACGCTTGCGAACGAGCTCGGCTTCGCTGGTGTGATCCACCAAGGCCAACAGATTATTCGTACTGGAGACGGCGGCGGCATTGGTGGCCGTTTGGGCAAAGGGGTTTTCCCAAAACAGCTTTTCCTCATCAGCCGGTACGGAGACCATGAGATCCGGCGAGAGTGTTCCAGCCTCATTGGGGGCACCAATAACGATACCGTCACCCGCCTGGCGCAACTGCCCAGCCAATGCAAGAGCGGCTCCGCGTGTCTGGCGGCCCACCAAAATCACCAGTGCCGGTTTGCGATTAGTAAAATAATCGCCGGCCACTACATTGGTGCCATCGGCGAAGCGCAGATCCAGCACGAGGCCGGAAAGTTTGTTGGTGGGCTGACCTGAGCGGAGCTGTTCGGTGAAGTTTCCCGTCACGGAACTGGCACGGACCCAAAGAATGTCATTCTCCAACAGGGAAAGCTTCAGCGGCAGTTCGGCAGCGCCGGCGGCGAACGCCAGGGCGAGAAACAAAATCACGCATTTTTTCATCGGAAGAAAAAATGCGCGAGTGGGTGAGGAAAGTAAAGCGTCAGCAAGAGGAACAAGTCAGGGCTGAAACAAGGACATGGCGTATCTTGCACTCGCCCCATCGCCGTTCTTAATGGCAGTCCAAACCGTGGTATTGAAAGCGTCCGGCTGCTTCTTCACACCCTGCCAGTTAACGTGGCTGTCGCCAAACACCGCATTGAGACCGCCCGCCGTACCGCCGCCCCGGTGAGACAGGGAATCAACCCCTTTATACATGACATCCACTACCATGCTTCGCTTTTGGTCAATGGCCGATTGTTTGAAAGGAGGAACGCAAACCCAAGTCTTGTAGGGAGTGGGAGCGGTGCTATAAGCCGGCCAAAACGGTACATCGCGCAAGCCCGAATTGATGGCGATTTGCTCGGTCTTTAAAGATTGCGGGTAATACATATACCCCGAACGCACATAGCCGGGATTGAGCGCATTAGCCGGGGCGCTGGCATCCGCGCCAAAGGGCCAAACGTTCAGAGCTGTGTAATTTTCGTAGGTCAAATTGTCACCTTTGGCGTTGCTCGGGCAATAGAGGATGCGACCGTCGGCAATGACTTTTGTTTCCCAAAGCACGCCGAGATTGTACGGGCCCCCATCGGCGTCATAGGCAGGCGTTGATGAGTTGCCGGACGAAAGGCGCATCAGCTCATAGGGATATTGGGGATTGCCATCACGCCATTTCAATGGCGGCATGATGTCATTATTGTCACCGCAGAAAACATTGATGCTCACCGCGAGCTGGCGGAGATCGTTAACACAACTGATACGCTTGGCCCGCTCTTTGGCGCTGGCGAGCGCGGGGAGCAACATGGCCGCCAGAATGGCGATGATGGCGATGACCACAAGGAGCTCAATCAGCGTGAAGCCCGCGATAAGTCCACGACGGGACGGTTGGGTAAATTTCATGAGTTTCATGGGACAACCCTACCTTAACACCTCCTTTGTATTTGTCATTGCCACCATCTGCAAATAAGTTTGAAAAAAACGCACTTAGTGCGCCAGTTGAGCAAAGCCTTATCCGCCAATGGGAATACGAATATTGGCGCAAGACTTTTACCAGTAATCGCCTCCGTCAGGGTGCAACCAAGCAACAAGATATATTGGCCGCCCGCGCTGCCGCAGCGACGGTGACGCCGGCATGGGCGCACTAATACTTGCAAGTGCGCGCCGCCATCTGTTCATTGAAGCGACCTAAAGGTGGCGCTCCCAAGACTTTCGCCCCACACCCCACCCGGCGTAGACGAGGGCGCCCACAGCGGACGGGAACAATAATGGTGTATTGGGCCGTCATAAGTTCACCATGAAATGTTTACCAACCAGTCATGGCCTTTGAATACCGCCCGCCAGATCATTTGACCGGCGGGGCGGGCTGCCTGGCCGCCGGCAACGGTTTTTCCCGGGTGTGTTCGCTGTAGCTGATAAAACCGGCCCCGACTACAATCAGCATCACGCCCACCCAGCGTGAGGGCGAAATGTGTTCCTGCAGAAATATTTTGGCGGAAATGGTGGCGAACACAAAGCTCAGGCCGGTCAACGGCCAGAGGAAGCTGATGTCGCTCTCGGCCATCAGCACGAGCAGGCCGGCGAAGAAAATTGCCTCAAACAGGATGCCGAGCCAGAGCTGCGGACTGGTGCAGCCGGCCTTGACCACCCGGAAAACTTCGGCGGCCGTGTAGGCGTTCACCTCGCCAATCTGCATGATGCCTTTTTTCAACAACACGACACCGGCAGCTTCGCACAACAGGCCGACAAACAGAATCAAGAGCAATTTGACCATATTACAAATCTTGGTGCCGAATGAGCCGGATGCCAAGCTTGGAAACCAGTGCCCGCACGCGGGGGCTGACCAGGGCGGCGAGTTCGGGCGGGAACTGGCCGGGATGGGCATAAAACTCGGAGTCGCCGGCCGGCAGGACCGGGAGCAGGTTCAGCAGGTATTCCTCATCCACAAGTGAATCCTGAAGCAAGCCAAAGGTGTTGGCGGTGTGCTTGATGCCAAACTGCCGGAGCGGTGCCCGGGCGCGGCGGGAGAGCCAGTGGAAGATGGCGGCATGGGTGGCGCGATAGAACCAGCGACCGCGCGCCAGGCGGCGGCTGAGGGCGAAACTATCGTGAAGGAGGCGAACATTTCGGAACCCAAAATCCCGGCCGCCCTGGGTCAGGAGACGGAACACCGAGGGATGCAAGTGGATGTGCAGATGGCCGTTCAGATGGTCGAGCTTGAGTCCGGTGCTCCTAAATTTGTCGAATTGGGCAGCGATTTCGAGGGCAAGCTGCGGGGCCAGCGAGCGCCGGAAAAAATACTTCAGTCCGGCGCCCACCGGCTGGTTGGAAAAGTTGCCGCGGGCATCCACCAAACCGGGGATTTCACGGGGGGAACAGGCAGCCCGGCCACGCAAGAGGGTCAGATGCAGGCCGACGCCAAGCCGGGGATTGGCCCGGGCGAGCTGCACAGCGTCGGCAAAGCCGGGTTCGTTCACCATGAGGCTGGCGGTCGTCAGGACGCCCTCGCGGTGGGCGCGAATGATGGCGGCATTGACGGCGGGGGAAAGACCGAAATCGTCGGCATTGACAATCAGCCGACGCTGGTCAATCGCGGGCATAATCGGACACGGTGGAGCCGGCGGCCTGCCGCACCCAGGAACGGAAAATTAGCGCCACCTTGTGCCACTTGCTCAGCCGAACCGGCTGCGGGCCGAAGACGTTAAAGCGACAGGCCTCCAGTTTTTCGAAGAGCCGCCAGTAGACGGAGCCCATGAGTTCGGCGGCAGCCATGTTTTTGCGGTCCCCGGCGGGCAGGGTCTGGTGCGCCCGCCGGTAATGTTCCCGGGCGCGGGCGGCGACGCTGGTGGCGAGCGCAAAATAATTCTCCGAATATTGGGAATGCAGGATCTCGGCCTCGCTGACGTTAAATTTCCGGAGTTCGCTCAGGGGCAGATAAATCCGGCCGCGGGCGGCGTCGGTTTTGACATCGCGCAGGATGTTGGTGAGCTGGAGGGCCTGGCCCAGGTGCCGGGCATAGTCGCGGCAGGCGTGGTTTTGATAGCCGAAAATCTCAATGCTCAAGAGCCCGACCACGGAGGCGACGCGGTAGCAATAGAGTTCAAGCTGCTCGTAATTGTCGTAACGGAGGGTGTCCAAGTCCATCTCGCAGCCCTTGATGAGTTCGTCGAGCAAGGCAAAAGGGAGCTGGTATTTTTGGATGATCGGCTGGAATTCCTGGTTCAGGACGAACCTGGGTTCGCCGTTTTCGCAGGCGCGACGGAGATCGGTGCGCCAGGCGGCCAAGTCGGCCCGCCGCTGCGCGGTGGGGACGGCATCCTCATCCGCCACATCGTCCACGGCGCGGCAAAAGGCGTAGAGGGCGGACATGGCATCGCGGCGCTCCCGAGGCAGGAGCACAAAGGCCAGCGCCAGGTTGGAGGCGCTTTTTTTGGTGAGCGCGCGGCTGTGCTGCATAGTCATGGTCACGGGCCGAGTGGCGGCAGGCCATCGGGGCGTTTGGGCGGCAGACCGTCGCGCTCCGCGAGAGTGGGGTTGTGCTGCTGGTTGTGGCGGCGGCGATGTTTGCGATGCTTCTTGTGGTGCGGTTCCCGCATGCCGCGCAGTCCCTTGGACCACAAAACAAAAATACCAAAGCCCAGGCCGATCACCAGCAGGACGCCCAGAAAGATCAGCCAGTTCGTCAGCGAATTGGTAGAGGTAAAATCGAGTGAGTTCATCAATCGGTATCGCCGCTGTCGGCGGCCATTTTCATGTTTAACCGCTGCATCCGGTAACGCAACGAATGCCGGGTCAGTTTAAGCCTTTCCGCCGCCCGTGTCAGGCTGAAATTATGCTGGTCCAGGGCGCTCTGGATCAGTTCGCGCTCGAGCCGCTCCAGCGCGGCTTCGATGGATTCATCGGGGGCCAGCAGCGGGGCGGGCGCCTTTTGGAGGCGCGATTCCACGGCAAACCCCGGCAGGCTGGCGGGCTGGACTTCGTGGCCGGTTTCCAGGATGAGGGCCCGCTCGACCACGTTGCGCAGTTCGCGCACGTTGCCGGGCCAGCGATGCGCCAGGAGCTTCTGCCGCGACACCGGCGCAAAACCGGAAACGTTCCGGTTGAGCGTGGCGCGGAAATGCTTCAGAAAATGTTCAGCCAGCAGCAGGATGTCGTCGCCCCGCTCGCGGAGCGGCGGCAGGTTGAACTGCACGACGTTCAGGCGGTGAAACAAGTCTTCGCGAAATTCGCCGGCCGCGATGGCGTCCACGATGTCGCGATTGGTCGCCGCGACGAGGCGGACGTTGACGCGCAATTCCTCGGTGCCGCCCACGCGGGTGAACGAGCCGTCCTCGAGAAACCGGAGGAGTTTGGCCTGGAGCGGCTTGCCCATATCGGCGATTTCATCGAGGAAAATGGTGCCGCCGTCCGCCTCTTCCACGCGGCCCAGCTTCTGTTTCAATGCGCCGGTGAAGGCGCCCCGTTCGTGACCGAACAATTCACTTTCCAGGAGGGTTTCAGGGATCGCCGCGCAGTTGATGCGGACATAGTGCTCGGCCTGGCGCGGGCTGAGCGCATGGAGTGCGCCGGCGACCAACTCCTTGCCGGTGCCGCTTTCGCCGAGAACCAGCACCCGGGCGTCGGTGGCGGCCACGGTGCGGATGAGCTGGCGCAACTCGTACATCTTCGGGGATTCGCCGACGATTTGCTCCAGGCCAAAGTTTTCGCGCGCATGCGAGCGCAAGGCCCGGTTCTCACACAGGAGCCGGTGTCGTTCCGCGCACCGGGCCACGGCGTGAAACAGCTCCTCCGGCGCAAACGGCTTGGACAAGTAGTCGGCGGCCCCCGCCTGGATGGCTTCCACGGCCAGCTTGGGGGTGGCGTAGGCGGTGAGCATCAGTGAAGACAGATCAGGCCACCGACTGTGGACCCGGCGCAGCAGCTCGTAGCCGCTCAGGCCACCCAGCCGGGCATCGGTGACCACCATGAAAAAGTTTTTTTGACCGAGCAATTCCAGCGCGGTCTCGGCGGATTCCGCAGTGTGCACCACATAGCCCTCGCCTTCCAGCATGGTCTGGAGGGAACGCCGCATGTTTTTCTCGTCATCCACGACGAGGAGGGGAGGCAGGGGAAAGCTCATTTGGCAAATGGTTTGGGGGTTGTCTTCGCGGGAAAGGTTAGCGTGAATTTGGCGCCCTTTCCAAGCACCGAATCCACCCGGATGGTGCCGCCGTACAGCTCGACGTTATGTTTGACGATGGCCAAACCCAGGCCGGTGCCCTTTTCCTTGGTGGTGAAATAGGCTTCAAAAATCCGGCCCAGCTTGTCGGGCGGAATGCCCGGCCCATCGTCGGCAATGGTGAGTTGGATGGTGTGATCGCGCAGGCATTCTGCGGTGACCACCAAGCTGCCCCGCCCGGCCAGCGCCTCCCGGCCGTTTTTCAGCAGGTTGACGAGAATTTCGGACAGGTGGCCGCGCTGCATCAACAACGGCGGAAACTGGGCGGCGAAGAGACGTTCCACGCGAATCTCCGTCGGCATGGCGGGCGGAAAAACCTGCTCCAGGGCGCGGTTGAGCTCGGGCACGACCTCGAGCTTTTCCACGCGCCCCTCGCTCAATTGCGCATAGCCCATGATCTGGGTGATAACCCGGTCGGCGCGGGCCACCTCTTCCTGGATGATTTCAATCTGCTGCGCGGCAAAGCCCGGGCCGGCGCCCAGGGAACGCCGCAGGGAATAGGCGGCGTTGTTGATGATGGCCAGCGGATTTTTGATCTGGTGCGCAAACTCCGCAGCCAGCCGCCCTGCCGCGCGGAGCTGGTTCTCCCGGGCGGCAAATTCCCCCGCCTCGTCATCCGCCAGCCGCTGCCGCTCCAGAAATGCCTGGGCCCCGTAGCAACTGATCGTTGTCAGACCCAGCACCAGCATTCGCAACATGAACGGCTCGCCCAGTTCCTCGTGCGGCATCAAATCCAGCACCCGTTGCGTCGCGTCGTCCAGATTGGCGGCGATTGACAGATCCACCACCGCCACCAGCGCATAGCACAAGCTGATCGCCACATTCAAAAAAATCTGGGAAAAACCCGGCGGCACGCTCACGGCGCTGCGGACGATCAAGCCCACAAAGAGCCAGTACAAAACGCTGTCAATCCCACCGGTGATGAGGGTCATGCTCGCAATCAACAGCGCGTCCACCAGGCTGCTCGTCACCACGGTCCATTGCAGCAGGGCCAGCGGCAGGCGCCGGACCGCCAGCAGGGGGAGCGCCAGGAATATGCTGATCAAAATGTAAACCCCGAAGATCAACTGCACCGTTTCCACCGTCACGTCCAGGGCGCTGGAGATCTGGCCGATCCACAGCCCGGAATAGCTGAAGGATTGCAGGATGATGCCGATGAAAAAAACCTTCACCGGCAGCATCACGTTGCGCTCCATCACCTCGATGCGAAAGCGCGCGCGGTCAGGGTCCGGGTCGGGAATTTCAAACAGGGCGGGCAGGCGCCGGAACCACGACTCGTGCAGGATATTCATGCGGCTCAGCGCAGCAGTTCCGCCACGTGCTCCGCGATTTTTTCCACCGGCCAGAGCCGGCCAATACCCTCGTAGCCGCAGGCGAGCAGGCCCTCGTCGGGCCCGATGAAGGCCACGCCGCGGCTTTTCAAAACCGCCACGTTGGCCTGGGTGGCCGGGTGCCGCCACATCTTCCCGTTCATCGCCGGAGCGATCAAAATTTTGGCCGTCGGATTCAACGCCAGCGCCACGCAGGTCAGGGCGTCATCCGCCAGCCCGTGCGCCAGTTTGGCGATCACGTTGGCCGTGGCCGGGGCGATAAGCAGCAGCTCCGCCTCATCGGCCAGCGGAATGTGGGTTGGCTGCCAGTTCTCCACCTCGTCATACAGCCCGGTCACGACGGGATGCCGCGTGAGGGTCTTGAACGGCAGCGGCGTGATGAAACGCTGCGCGTCCGCCGTCATCACCACCCGCACGTCGTGCGCCTGCTTGGTAAGCAGACTGGCGAGATCCGCCGCCTTGTGCGCGGCGATCGAGCCGGTCACACCGAGAACAATTTTTTTTCCGTGGCTCATGGGGTTCCTTTAAAATTCCGGGGCCGCCGAGCGGGCCCCGCGCATCTTTTCGGCCTCTAAAATCACCTGGGCACGGCGCAGATCCTCCGCCACCGTGGTGCTGACGAGAAAATAGTCAAAGTGCCGCCACTCGGCCACTTCGCGCCGCGCCACGCCCAGCCGCTTTTGAATTTCGGCCTCGGAATCCGAGTTGCGCTTGCGCAGCCGGGCCTCCAGCGCGGCGAAGGTCGCCGGGGTGAGGAAAATTGACACGAGCGCCCGCTTCAGCTCCGGCTCGGCCTGGGCCTGGGCACGGATGGTCGCGGCCCCCTGCACATCAATGTTCAGCAGCACGTCGCGCCCGGAACGCAGCTTGGTCAGGAGCTCGGATTTCAATACGCCGTAGCTGCGGCCAAAGACCGTGGCGGATTCCAGAAATTCGCCCGCCGCCGCGCGCCGTTGGAATTCTTCCTGGGTGAAAAAATAGTAATCCTTTTCGTGCTGTTCGCCCGCCCGCGGCAGCCGTGTCGTGGAGGTGACCGCCCGCGTGAGGTTGGGCCGCGCCGCCAGGAGTTGATCGCACAAGGTTGTCTTGCCGCCGCCCGAGGGCGCGGAAATCACAATCAGCAATGAATTTGCGGCACTCATTCGACATTCTGGGCCTGTTCACGGAATTTTTCCAACTCCGCCTTGAGGGTCACCACCTCGCGCGAAATCACCGCATCATTGGCCTTCGACCCGATGGTGTTGATTTCTCGGTTCATCTCCTGCGCCAGAAAATCCAGGGTGCGGCCGACCGGCTCCTTCGCCTTCCGGCAATCCTCAAACTGTTGAAAATGGCTCTGCAAGCGCGTCAGCTCCTCGGAAATATCCGAGCGGTCAGCGAACAGGATGATTTCCTTCAGGAGCCGCTCGTCGTCCGGGGCGATATTTTCGATGCCCGCGCTTTTGATCCGTTCCAGCAGTTGCTGACGGTAGTTTTCCGTCGTGGTGGGGGCCTGTTTTTGGACCTTGCCCACGGCCAGCCGCATGCCGCCGACGCGGGTGGTCAGGTCTTTCGCCAAGTTTGCACCCTCACGCTCGCGCATTTTCACCAAGGCGGCCAGCGCCTGGTTCAAGGCTTTTTCCACAGCCGGCCAGAGATCTTCGGTTTCGGCCAGTTGCTCATCGGTCTGAAACACGCCCGGGGCGCGCAACACCTGGTCGAGCGTCACGACCTCGGCAATCTTCAATTGCCTGGCCAGCCGCGCAAATTCGGCGGCGTAAGCCTTGGCCAGGGGCTCGTTGATGTGTTTGCGGGCGGAAAGCTTGCCTTCGGCGGCATGCAGGGAGATGCGGGCATTCACGCGGCCGCGCGCCACGCAGCGGTTGATAGCGTCACGCACCTGCGCTTCGAGCATCTCAACCTCACGCGGCAGGGTGACCGAGACCTCGGCTTGTTTGCGATTTACGGAACTCAGCTCAACTGTGACCTTGAAGCCGTCTTGTGCGCATTCACCGCGCCCGTAACCCGTCATGGATTTCATGGTGCCATGATGCAAAAACCGGCGGCAGGGGGCGAATATATTTTAAAGCGGCTTCTGCTGGCAGAGCCCTCTTTTTTGCTGGCACTGACCGCTGCGGGCGGTTTTTCAACCACGGTTTGAGGCGGATTGACGCAAACAGGGGGGACGTGTCCCACGCCGCCCCCACGGTTCCGGCGGGGGCTAAAACTTAACGCAAAGCCGAAAAGACACTCCCAAATCAACCAGCACTCCAACTTGGATAAAAGCGTCAAAAGTTAGAAACGCCCCAACCCAGGTCAAATCGGTTTTTCCGCCCACCGCCCGGCAAAAAAATCGTATAAATTTAATTAACAACCACTTATGAAAAAACACCCCACCGTGAGCAGTGGGGTGTTGGGACTGAATAAAATTACTTGGTGGCAGGCATTGCCGGGGTGGCGGGAACCTCAGCCTTGGCTTCACCGGCCTTTTTCTTGGCATGGGTCAGACCAATACCCGCCTTTTCCAGCTTGTCTTTGTCTTCCTGGGAGATGACGGCCCGTTCAGTCTTGTCCAGCTTGCCGTCTTTGTTGGTGTCGTATTTGGTTACGATTTCCTTCCAAAGCGCTTTCTGCTCAGCGGTTAGCACCTTCTTTTCCTTTTTGGGAGCGGTGTCCTGAGCTTGAACCAAAATGGTGGAGGCGCACAGAAGCGCAACGGCGGCGATTAATAATTTCTTCATATTCTACAGTTTTGAATGTTAGTTGATGTGAACTACAAAAATGGAGACGCTACTCCCTGCCCAGCCGGTTACAGCATTTTGGCAGTAAAATGGCCCCTGCCGTCTAAGGCAAACCATGATTCGGCAAAACAACCTGCATCTTTGGTGTTCACAAAACGGGTATTCACAGATAGAGTCTGCGCACAAAACATGTCAGACCCGATTCCTTATCTCGACCTGCGCGCCCAACTTAAGCCGTTGCGCGCGGAAATTGACGCGGCCATCGCCCGGACCATCGACAACTGCTCGTTCTGTCTCGGACCGGACACGGCACAGTTTGAAAATGATTTTGCCAAATACTGTGGCGCTGAACACGCCATCGGGTTCAACAGCGGCACTTCGGCGTTGCATGTGGCAATGTTGCTCCTGGGGGTCGGCCCCGGCGACGAAGTCATCACCACGCCGTTCACGTTTGTGGCCACGAGTTGGGCCATTTCCTATGTCGGGGCCAAGCCGGTATATGTGGATATCGATGACGCCACGTTCAATTTGGACCCCAAGCTGATCGAAAAGGCGATCACGCCGCGCACCAAAGCCATCATGCCGGTGCATCTTTACGGCCAGCCCTTTGACGTGGATGCGATCCTGGAAATCTGCCGCCGGCACAAGCTGCCGCTGGTTGAAGACGCCTGCCAGTCGCATGGTGCCAAATACAAGGGCAAAACCGTCGGCACTTTTGGCGAGTTGTCCGGTTTTAGTTTTTATCCCGGCAAGAACCTCGGTGCATGCGGCGAAGGCGGTGCGCTGGTGACCAACAACCCGGAATACGCCAAGCGCGCCAAATCCTTGCGCGAACACGGTTCGAGCGTGCGGTATTACCACGACGAAGTCGGCTTCAACTACCGCATGGAAGGCATCCAAGGCGCGGTGCTGGGCATCAAATTGAAGCACCTGGCACATTGGACCCGGGAACGGCAGCGCGTGGCGAAGCGTTACGCGGAACTGCTCGCCGGCACGCCGTTGCAACTGCCCGTGCAGCCCGGCTACGCGGAAAATGTCTGGCACCTTTACGTGGTGCGCCACCCGCGCCGCGATGAGCTAAAGGCCTTTCTGGACGCCAAAGGCGTCGGCTGCGCGCTGCACTACCCGCTGCCGCTGCATTTGCAAAAATGCTACGCCGGTCTGGGTTACAAGAACGGCGATTTTCCGGTGGCTGAGAAGGCTGGTCGCGAATGCCTCAGTCTGCCGATCTACGCCGAGTTGACCGACGCACAAATCCAACGTGTCGCCGCTGTCATCCGGGAGTTTTTCGGCCAATAACCGGCGGCCGTCCCAGACAATTTTCTACAGACACTCGCGCGCGGCGCTGCATGGATTTTGGACAGGCCGCGCGCGTTTTTATTTACTGGATCACTTTCAGTAAACGGCTGTTTACATTTGCTTAATACATCCCGCAAAAACGGCAAAACTAGAATGACATGTCATTTAGCGCTTTACAGCAGCACAAATGGCACGCGGCGGTTTTGGGGAAAACTTAAGCGATTTATTCGTAATAAATAACCCATCGAAGTGAGAGTTGGCAGTGCCAGTGCGTTAAGGCTGGCATGTTCGTTACAGTCAATCAAAACAACATCCGGTCTGGCAATTTTGCCAGCAGAATATTTTGGCGCGGCGTGGCATTCATGTTCCTGCCCCTCTCGCTGATGGCCGCCACCACCGACGTGACCCTTTACTGGGACGCTTCCACCAACCCAATCGTCGCGGGTTATAAAATTTATTATGGCACGGCGTGCCGGGAATATACGAACGTCGTGGTCGCGGGCAATATTGCCAGCGCCACGGTCACGAACCTCCAGTCGGGCACCACCTACTATTTTGCCGCGACCACATATGATGCCGCCGGCAATGAAAGCAGCTTTTCCGAAGAAGTCTCCTACACGGTGCCGAACACCACGCCGGAAGCGGGAACGCTGACCGCCGTGGGACAGAGCAGCGGCCGATTTAGCTTCACAGTCGCCGGCACCCCCGGAGCGGATTACGTGGTGCAAGCCTCCACCAATCTGGTGGACTGGGAGTCCGTGCAGACCAATACGGCCCCGTTTGATTTTGTGGATGCCGAAGCCGGCAGTTACAGCCAGCGTTACTATCGCACGGCCACGCTCCGGTAATTGGCCCCGTGCCGGACCAAAAGCCTTGCGCAACCGCACCGGGTTGCATCGGGATGCCGGGGCAAACCGGAAAAATGTAAGGCCGGGGAACACGCACCAGCGGGTAAATGCTTCAAAAAGGGGAGAATGGTCGGAGCGACAGGATTCGAACCTGCGACGTCTTGCTCCCAAAGCAAGTGCTCTACCAGGCTGAGCTACGCTCCGAACCAACAAAATC
>Ga0302322_100000487_pt1 | contig 30713 bp, 21 predicted proteins | sample Fen_T0_2_FD_203757 | JGI IMG/M metagenome (GOLD analysis project Ga0302322, IMG submission 203757) | Peat permafrost microbial communities from Stordalen Mire near Abisko, Sweden - Fen_T0_2 | ecosystem: Environmental > Terrestrial > Soil > Wetlands > Permafrost | place: Sweden: Abisko...
CCGTGCTGGATCATGAAGACTTCCGAGAAGGGCTGGCTGGCGAATTCCTGTTTCCAGTAGGTGGTGACATAGACAAACCGCGCGCCGACGATGCTGCCGAGCATCAGCCAGAGCACCACATCGGAAATGACTTCGCCGGAGACATTTACGAGGCGGCCACGGCGGGTGGCGGTCCACAAGCCGGCGAGAAAGGCGGCGGCCATCATCACGCCATACCAGCGGACGGGCAGCGAACCGAGATAGAAAGCAATCGGATGCACGGCAGGAATCTAGCGGGAAAGGGCGGGCGGTGGAATCATGAATCTCGCGGGGGCGGGGAAATTCAGTTCCAAACTCAATTTTGGTCGGTGGCGACGCTGGGGCGGCGGCTTTTGGCCGGGTCGGGGGGCATGAGGCTGTGCGGCACGGTGGCCATGGGCAGCGGCGGCCACTGTGGGATGTGGGTAACGAGGTCGCGCCAAGTCTGGCGTTCCGACGGCGACATTTTGGACCAGCTTTCGGCGTTCTTTAAAAATTCTGCCCGTTCCGCCGGGGGCATGCCGGCAAATTTGGCGTAGTTTCGGATGCACTGGGAGCGCTGCTGGACCGGCAGTTTCTCGAAGGCGCCCAGGGTTTTTTCCATCTGGGCCCGCTCGGCCTCGGAGAGGGTGTTGAGGGTCTGCTGTTTCTCGGCGGGGGTCAGTTCAAAGAACTGGTTGACCTGGGCGGTGAGACCGGGGTCGGCGGCGGGATTGGGGGGCAAATTGGTGGTTTCCACACGGGCGAAGTAGTGGAGGGTGCGGTCGTTGGCGAGAAATTCCTGTTGCAGGGGCGGCGGGAGGATATCCCATTGTTGCAGGCGCGAGGTCACGAGTTCCCGCAGATCCTCCGGCACGGCGGCCAGCCGGGGTGCGCGCTCCGCCGGGGCCATACGAAGCAGCGGGGTCAGCCACCAGCGCAATTCGGTGGCTTTCAAGCGCAATTCACGTTCATTGGGCCCGAGCAGCTGATATTCGCGCACTTTGGCGAGGATGCGGGCGCGGGCTTCCGGGGTGCGGTTGGTGAGGGAATTCAGGGCGGCGTTGCGTTCGGCGGGCGACAGCAGGAGGAGTTGCCGGAAATAATTGACGGGGGACTGGCTTTGCGGCAGCGGCGGCGGAAGCAGCAGGGCCAGATTGGTGACGGTCGAGGAAAGATTTCTTGATGCTGACGGGTTTTGGGCCTGGGCGGTGAAGGCGAGGGCCGCCGCGAACGCGCAGACGAATGGACGCAACCCGGTCATTGCAAAGCGGCGAGCAAATCGGTGTCCGCATGGGCCGGATGGCTCATGGCCTGGATGACGTCGAGGTTTTCCAAGGCTTCCATGCTGGGCTGCTGGGGGGTGCCGGCGATTTGGGCGACGTTTTTGGCCAGCAGCGTCTGGTGGGAGACGGTGGTGTAATGATGGAGGCTCACGCTGGCGAAGACGAGGACGGCGGCGACGGCGGCGACGCGTGGCAACAGCAGGCGCCAGTTCCAGGTCCAGCCGCGCGAACGGGTGGCCTGAGCCTCTTCCAATTCGATGGCGACCATGACGCGGGCGGTGAAATTCGAGGGAACGGGAGCGGCGGGGACTTGATCCAAGGCGCGGGTCAGGCTGGCCTCGAGCGCCAGTTCGGGCCGGGCGCTCAAGCCGGCGCGTTCGGAGGCGGAAAGTTTCCGTCGCCAGAGCGATTCGCGCAGATCTGAAGGTTGGTTTTCCATCGCTTTTAATGAAAAACCGGGCCCGGGGCAAAGTTGCGGAAAATTTTAGGAAATGCGGGAGGGGGCAGGCGAGGCGTGGCCGCGCTGGCGGATGGGGGAAAGACTTTTACGCGAATTAACGCGAATGGACGCGAATTATTTTGGGGAGGACGCGCGGCGTTGAACGGTTGGAGTTCAACGCAATTTTCACCTCGGACGAACGCGGATGAAGACAAGGTTGGATTTGGCTAAATCACCCGGTCAATTACGGATGGACACGGATAGGACTTGCAGCCCACCCGAGGATCATCCGCAGGGTGAAAGGATCACCAGGCTGGAGCAATTCCAGCAAAGCTGTAGCGCCGGGTTGAGAGCGGCAAAACTGCTTCGTTCCGGCCAGCACGTGAGGGTGTCCGCTCTACCAATTTCCAATCCGATGCTGACGGGACAAAATCCAGACCTTTAGCCCCCTCAATGACTTATGACGAAAATCAGCAGCCAAACTCCCATTTTGGTGAGTTTTCAACATATTGCCCGAAGCCGCAACATCAGAAACGCTCTCGGTGAACTGCCGGTAAACTGCCGGGCAGCGTTGGGAATCCCTGATTTTGTTCAGTTGAATTCATTTTATTGGTTAAACGCAGAATTCAGGCCAGCTCAAAATCCAGCGAGTACAATTTTGCCGATGGTTTTGCCGCTTTCGACCAACGCGTGGGCCTCCCGCAAGTTTGTGGCGTTGATGGCGCCGAGATTTGTCTGCATCGTACTGACGATCCGACCTGCGTCCACCAAGGTGGCGACTTCGTTCAACAAACGGCCCTGCCCGGCCATGTCGGCCGTTTCATATCGCGACCGCGTGAACATGAATTCCCAGTGAAGAGAGATGCTCTTGGGTTTGAGTTTGACGATATCCAGCGGACGCGCGGGATTTTCAATCAAGACCATCGCGCTTTGGGGCGTCATGGCCTCAATGATCTCGTCAAAGTGGTCTTCGATCTTGGTCAGGGCGAGGACGCAATGGACTCCGGCAGGTACGATGGCTTTCACCTGACTGGCCAGCGGTTGACGATGGTCGATGACGTGATGCGCACCCATTCGCTGGCACCAATGGACTGTTTCCGGCCGCGACGCGGTGGCAATGATTTTAAGGCGGGTAAGCTGCCTGGCGAGTTGCGTGGCGATGGAGCCCACGCCGCCCGCCCCACCAACAATCAGCAAAGAGCCTTCCGCCGATTTATTGAGGCGCAGGCGGTCAAACAGCATTTCCCAAGCGGTGATGGTGGTCAATGGCAGGGCGGCGGCTTCGGCAAAACCGAGGGTGCGGGGTTTGTGCCCGACGATTCTTTCGTCAACACATTGCAGCTCGGCATAAGACCCGGCGCGATCCAACGATCCGGCGTAAAAAACCTCATCGCCCGGCCGAAAGAGCGTTACTTCGTTTCCGACTTCCTTAACGATGCCGGCGGCATCCCAGCCGAGGATTTGCAGCTGGCCTTCCGGCCGGCCGGGACCGCCGCCCGCGCGAATCTTGGTGTCGACGGGATTGACCGAAATCGCACGGACTTCCACGAGCAGGTCGCGCGGGCGCAGCTTGGGCGCAGCCACCGAAACATCCACAAAACTTTGCGGGTCTGCAATTGGCAGCGATTGGTAAAAACTCACGGCTTTCATTTCAAATCTCCTGGTTGGATAAATCGAAAAAATGATTTCATATTCCTTACATACCTTTCTGAATTAGCGACGGAGCGTCGCTGTCCACATGAGCCAGCATCAGAAACCGTTGCTGAACCGGAGTGTCGCCCGCCGAGGTGAGAACTTTGCGCAACGGACCTATTGCTTGGGCGGTTTGAGCCCCGGACAGGTTCGCTTGAAAAGTGACGAGTGCTTCTTTCTGTCGGAAGGGGGCGGTTCGGGATGCCACCAACCAGAGGGTATACTTTTGTCCCGGCTTGAGGCCGGAGAATGCGGCCTGTAACAAATCCAGCGAACCCAGATTATTTACGGACACGGTTGCGCGGGCAGAACTCCCGCTGCCTTCCGGTGCAATCAAGGCAAGGTGCGCCGCCTTGCCGGCGTCGCCGAGCGGCAAAAGATTGGCCTTGCCGTCCCCCTGCGGCACAGCTTGCGGAACATAGACCAATGCTTGAGGCTGTTGACCGACTGGAATGGTGGCAATGACTGCGTTCTTGAGGGTGTCGATGGCGATGACGGCGTCTTGATTTTCCAAGCCGACATAGACTCGTGTCCCGTCCCCCGAAGCCCAAATACCATGCGGAAGATCACCGGTTGGAATAGTTGCAAACAAGACTGGTTTTTCGCCCCGACGAAAAACTTTCACGAGGTTCTCGCCGCCGACGGTTACATAGGCGAACTTGCCGTTGGCATTGTCCACCAGGGTGACATGGTTGCAGAGCGGGCCGCAATCAATCGTGGCAAGTGTGTTAAATGGTGCGTTCGCGTTCATCACTTGCGTTTTGCCGGAGTCCTTCAGGGTGAACCAAACTTCGGTTCCGTCGCGACTCACCGCCAGATTTGGCGAGAACGGACTTGCCTGCGGGACGCGGGCGACCACTTCGTAACTGCGCGTATCCACCACGTCCAGTTCCGGCGTGAAACTGGACGGCACGAAAGCATAGCGGCCATCCGGGCGAAACAGAACCATGCCCGGCCCGTTGGCGGTTGGCACGCGACGGATTTCCTTCATCCCGACCGGATCAATCACGGAAATATAATTTTCACCGCGTACGGTCACCCAAAGTTCCCTGCCATCGGGCGTGAAGAAAGCCTCGTGCGGCGCCCGTCCGATATAAATGACTCCGAGAATGGTATTGCTTGCCGTGTCAATCAGGGTGATCGAGTTGGAGCCAATTGAAACGACCGCCAGCGTCCGGTGATCCGGTGAAAATCCCAGGCCATGGACGAGCAACTGGCCTCGGTAGAGCGGGCTAATCGCGCCCGGCACGGGATCGCCAAGTCGTATGATGCCAAGAAGTTGCTCGGTAGAAGGGTCAATCACGGAAACGGTGTCCGAAGTTTGGTCAGCGGTGTAGACCCGGTCCTGACTGGAAATCGGAATCGAGGACATTGATGCGGACTGCCGATTTTGCAGCGCGTCCGGCGCATTCGATTGCATGGCGGCCAGGCGAAGGCGCATCACTTCAATTTCCTGTTCCTGGGTGACAATGATTTCTTGCGCCAGCCTTTGCACAACGGGATCCTGGCCGCGCAGGAGAATGGCTTTCGCCATGTCAATCGCTCCTTGATGATGTGGAATCATCATCGTGCAAAAGTCGTGGTCAGGGTTGCCGGTCGTTGGTGCGGCCATCATGTCCTTGTCCATGATGTCCATGCTCTGCATCAGTTCATGGGCGAACGCCGGATTCGCATTTGTCTCGGCCATGTGCTCATGCGTAAAAGCGGCATAAGGGCGGAATAGCGTTACGAGCACCAGTGAAATAGCAAAAGAGCATCGTGTCGTCTTCATAGTTGGAAGCATCAACCAAGCTTTGGCATGTTTGATTGGCAGGAAATTGGAAAAATTGATGGCTTTCATGATTTAAATTCTTTCTTTGCACAATGGATTTGTGGCTTTGGTTGCCCGGGTTGCAATATCGCCAAGAGCCAGATTCATCGCGGCTAATGTGCGCTCTGCGCCACTCACTTCATGACGTTTGGCCAACCAGTCCGGTTCGTTATAGGACAACCAGGTCTTGCCAGCGGCATCCTGCCAGACGAGCGCCTTCAAGGGCAAATCGATGCCGATCGTTTGATTCGCCTGCATCAACGGAGTGCCGCCACGGGGATTACCAAAGACGATGACTTCGGTCGGTCGCAATGCGAGTCCCGCCTCCGCCGCCAAGACGGCGTGGTTGATGCGGGCAAAGACGGTCATTCCATGAGCTTTCATTTCGGTTTCGAGCCGGTCCATGGTTTCGTTCGGCGCAAAATTGCTTGGTGTGGTTGTTAGTCCTTGCATGATGAATGCGTTTAATTTTTTATCTTCTGTGTGGATGGGCTGGCAGTCGGAGGCACGGCCGAAAAGAGCGGGATGAGTCCCTCCTGCAAGGTTGGGTGCGTGAAGATGACATCACGCAAGGCCGTATAGGGCAACCCGGCAATCATTGCCACCTGGACGGTGCTCATGATCTCTCCGCCGCCTACCCCGAACACGGTGAACCCGAGAATGCGGTCACTCTGGGTATCAATCAAAGCCTTCATGAAGCCGCGCGTTTCGGAAAGCGTCCGGGTCCGCAAATTCGCCAGCATGGGAATTTTCGCAAGCCGATAGGCGATGCCGCGTGTGTTCGCTTCATTTTCGCTTAAACCGATGCGCGCGAGTTCAGGGTCAGTGAACAGGCAGAATGGAACTTGTCTGCCGGTGGTGACCCGTTGGCGGCCGGCCAAGTTATTCCGGACAATTCGGAAATCATCGAAAGCGAGGTGGGTAAATTGAGGACTGCCCGCACATTCGCCCACGGCCCAAACTCCGGCGGCGGTGGTCTCCAATCGCTCATTCACTTTGATGTAACCGCGATCCGTGGTTGCCACTCCCGCCAGTTCCAAGCCAATGCCATCGGTATTGGGTGTCCGCCCGGTTGCAACCAGGATATGCGTGCCGGCCAGCACGATTTCCGAGCCGGCTTGAACCGCGTAAATTTTCACCGCCTTACCGGACTGTCCCTCGACGCGTAAGACTCTGGCACTGGTGACGATTTCAATCCCTTCATCACGGCAAAGCGTGTGGAGGGCTTCGGAAACATCCTCATCCTCCTGGTGCAGCAAGCGTGCGTTCCGGTCGATGATGGTCACCCGGCTGCCAAATCGCCGCATTGCCTGGGCAAGTTCGAGTCCGATGTAGCCACCGCCAATAATCAGCAGATGTTCCGGAATATGGTCCAATTCCAGCAACTCAACATGGGTGAGCGGTTTGGCTTCCGGCAACCCGGGAACAGGATCAATTGTTGCCCGGGAGCCGGTGCTGATGATGATTTTTGCACCATGAACGTGGCGCTTGCCACCATCCGGCAGGGTGAGTTCGATGGTTTTGGGCGCGATGAAACGACCCGCGCCCATAAGCAATTCCGCCCCGGTTGCCTGATAGTTGGCCAGGTGCATGTCCACAAGACCCTGCACCATCTTGCGTTTACGTTCGCGCACGGCGGCCATGTCAATTTTACAGTTATCTTTGGTGATGCCGAATTCCTGACTACGGAAAAAGTACGAAGCCACCTTCGCGCTATGAATGATGTTCTTGCTCGGAAGACAGGCGATGTTGGGACAAGAGCCGCCCACGTATTTTCGTTCAATGACGGCCACGAGTTGGCCTTGCTTGGCCAGGGACCAAGCCAGATATTTTCCCGCCTCACCGCTGCCCAACACGAGAAAATCGTATTCGTCGTGATTTGCAGTTTTATTGTTCATAATTGATAAACTTGAATTCATTTCTGTCGAACCGGCGAGATGACAGCCAATTCTGGATGCGTTTGCGGATTGTCGTCGCCAAGCGCCTCGAACGCCTGCTTGCATCGTCCGAGAGCCCATTTCAGTGCGCTTGGGCCGGCAAAGGGTTCGCCGCCGATGTGCCAGCCGTCCCGGTGAAGTTCGTCAATCAAGCCCCAGACGACTTCACGAAATGCTTCCGATCCTTCGAATTTGACCATCACGTCGCTGATCACTGCGGCCAGCCGAGGCTTTTCTTCGGTGCTAAAAACTCCTTCCTCGAGTTTGATGTTTACGAATGGCTTATATTTCCTTTTAGTATTTGGCATGAAGTGGTTGCGGTTGGTTTCAGGATTGGATCAGACTGAATGTTCATGATGATTTGTGTCTGCGCTGAATATACTGTTAAGAAACGTCCGAATCTCCGCGCCGATTTCTGCCGCATGTGTTTCCAGGGCAAAATGTCCCGTGTCAAAGAAAACCACCTTCGCGTCTGGATTGTCGCGCCGAAAGGCTTCGGCACCAGCGGGCAAAAAGAAGGGATCGTTTTTCCCCCATACCGCGAGCGTGGGCGGCTGATGCTGGCGAAAATATTCCTGAAATTTCGGGTAGAGGGCGATGTTGGTGTCATAGTTGCAGATAAGATCTAGCTGAATCTCCGCGCTCTGCGGGCGATCCAGGAGGGCTTGATCAAGTGCGATCGCTTCCGGCGCAATCCGTTCGTCGGCGTCTTTGACGCCGGTCGTGTATTGCCAGCGTGTCGTCTCCGGGGCAGACAAAAACTTCAGGGCGTTACGATTTTCCGGTGTGGGATTCGCCCAGTACTCGCGCACCGGAGCCCAGCCGTCGCTCAGTCCCGCTTCGTAAGCGTTTCCATTCTGAGAAATGATTGCGGCGATTCGTTCGGGATGTTTGAGCGCGAGACGGAAACCGGTGGGTGCGCCGTAGTCGAAAACATACACGGCGAATTTTTTTAGTCCGACCAGCTCGGTGAATTGCCCAATGATTTCAGCAAATTTATCAAACGTGTAGGTAAAATTCTTATTGTCCGGGGCGTCGGAAAAACCGAATCCCGGCAGGTCAGGGGCAACCACTCTAAATTGGGTGGCGAGTTCCGGAATCAAATTGCGGAACATATGGCTGGATGCGGGGAACCCGTGCAATAGCAGGACGGCGGGTGCCTGCGGGTCGCCAGCTTCACGATAGAAGATTTTTATATTCTCGACGTGGATCGTGTGGAATGACACGGGCGTAGTTTTAGTTTTCATAACGACTCAGGCTTGGACGGCGATGAAAAGATCATCCGGGAGCCGGGTCGTTTCGGCGCCGGCCCGCCCTCCATTTTTCGTGAAATTGTTCATGCATCCTTTGTTTGTTGCGGTGAGCAGGAGTCCGGTATCGGAGCTGCCACCAAAAAAGCACCGCCTTCACAATTACAGAAACGAAATTTCAGGAAGAAAAGGCCAAATAAGTATGAAAAACAATTGCCGCTCTTATTTGCCTTCAATTTCCTTAAAAAGCCAAGCACGGGAGAAGTTCCAATAGTTCTTCACTGTGGAAAGCGACATTTCCAGCAACTGGGATACCTCCTCGTTGGTCATGCCTGCGAAATATCTCAATTTTACAACTTCAGCCTGCGTGGGGTATTTTAGCGCGAATTTGTCCAGCGCCTCATTTACGGCCAAAAGCTGTTCATCCGGACCGGGGGCAGCCAACTCGAAGTCACAATCGCCTACGTGTTCAAAGCCGCCGCCGTGTCGCTGGGTCTTTTTTCTCCGAGCCCGATCTATCAATATATGTCGCATTGCCTCAGCGGCGGCCGAAAAGAAATGAGTCCGATCCTTGAAGGATGGATGCTGGGTTCCCACCAGCTTGAGCCATGCCTCGTGAACCAACGCGGTGGGCTGGAGCGTGTGGCCCGGGGCCTGTTGGGACATCTTGAAAGCGGCGAGCCGTCGGAGTTCACCATATACGGTGGCCAGCAACTGCTCGGCGCTTTTGGAGTCACCGTTTTCAACTGCTTTCAAGATCGTGATGGTGTCGTTCATTCCATTTGCGGCACATGCCTCGTCGGGCAGAACTTCCACCTTTGATGCGTGAAAATCAACTGGTATGTCTGGCCGCGCAGCCGGTATGGCGACACCCGGGAAGTTAACCGGTTCGGTAGGATTCACTGAGCTGGTGGCTGGCATCATCATTTTTGGGGCGAACTTTCACCAGGTTTGTCGAACGCATTTATGAGCCTGCCTGCCTCATCGCGCAGGGCGTTGGCAATGATCCAATCACGCCAATTTTCCCCCAGATTCCCGCTGCTCAACTGGGGTAATTTCTCCTCGATGATTTGATCGCAGTTGCCCAAGGCAATCTGTGATTCGTTTGTTTGGCCTGACTTGAACAGCGCCATGGCAAGAATCGCATATCCTTCGGCTCTGGAATAAGGGAATGGGTCTTTTACGGCAGATCCTGCCCACTTTATAGCTTCCGCATGATGTCCCTGTCGAAATTCCGCCAAAGCTTTGCAACATTCAAAAAATGGATAGCTCGGATTACCTTTACCCCGAGTGACAGCGATGTCGGCCAGGGCGGCCACCACATTCAGATCCGCTCCCGAAGACGGCAGTATGAGACAGTCCTTGGCCATAGAATCTGCGACATAGACATCCTGGGTAGCTTTAAACCTGGAAATAATCTCCTGACAAAGCTGGCGGTATCCCGCCACATCCTGGTTGGCTACGAGCAGAGGGGCGAGCACGTGATACATGCCGGAGTTGTCCGGTTGACTTTTGAGCAGAGCAGTCGCGCCAGCAACTGCCTCTTGCCACCGACCTTGCACCACCAAATCGCCCACATAAAGGCCCGTTAACGCCAGGAATTCAGGCTTGGCCAGACGACTCGAATCCAGAAACCCTGCCAGAAAGGAGTCCGCCTGGGCTGTCTTATTCTCCTTCCTCAAAAGTTTGACGTAGGCATCCACCACCAAGGCGTTCGGTGGTTCACCGTCCAGAAACTGGCGCCGGATTTCGAGCGCCTTTCCAAAGTCGGCCTCCGCTTCGGAGAATTTACTTTGCGCTACCAGCGTTACTGCCAGGCATTCTAACCGCAAGACTTCTGCTTGTTGCTGAGTCCTGTGCCGGACATTTTGTTCAACCACCAGCAACCGGGTCGTGACCGCCAAACTGGCGGCCAACAGAATGAAAATGACGGCAACGCCGGAGTATAACAATTTGTTTCTGGCGAGTGATTTCCGGGCCTGGTAGAGCGCACTCGGCGGGCGCGCCAGAACGGCTTCGCCGCTTAAATAGCGCTCAACGTCCGTCGCCAGGCCATTCGCGGTCGGATACCTGCGCGTGCGGTCTTTTTCCATGGCTTTCATGACGATCCAATCCAGGTCGCCGCGCACATCGCGAACGAGCTTTGGCGGTTCCGCGCCACGATGCCGCGAAACAGTCGTCAAGTCTGCCGCAACCATGGTGCTCAGCCGGGTCGAAGGGCGGACGGGCTCTTTTTCGCGAATGACACGGCGGACTTCATCGAGTCCGGCTTTAAGCAATTCGGTGGTGTCGAAGGGAGTCGTGCTGGTCAACAATTCGTAAAGCAGGACTCCCAGGCTATAAATATCACTGCGCGTATCCACATCCACGCTCGTCAACGTGGCCTGCTCGGGACTCATGTAAGCCGGAGTGCCAATCAGCATTTCGAATGCCGTGAACAGGGTCTTGTCCGTCAGTCGCAATCCGGTCGCAGCCTTGGCAATACCGAAATCAATGACTTTCGGCAACGGCCTGCCGTCGGCGGCGGTGGTCACGAGAATATTGGACGGCTTAATGTCTCGATGGATGATTCCTTTTTGATGCGCATGCTGAATTGCACCGCACACTTGAATAAACAGATCCAAACGGGCTTTCGTAGTGAGTGAATTCTGATCACAATATTCCGTGATTTTCGCCCCCCGCACCAATTCCATGACAAAATAGGGGCGCCCACCATCCGTCGCACCCGCATCAAATACTTGAGCAATATTGGGATGTTCCATCAGTGCGAGGGCCTGCCGTTCTGCTTCAAAGCGGGCGATCACATTTTTCGTATCCAAGCCTGGTTTCACTATTTTCAAGGCGACCCGCCGGTGAACCGGTGCCACCTGTTCAGCCATGAAAACAACCCCGCAGCCACCCTCGCCAATTTGTTGTAGTAACTTATACCGGCCGATATGGTCACCCGCCTTTTCACCCACGCCAGCCGGAATGTCCGTGGCCGGAATTCCCGAGGGAGGTGCTGCAAGGAAATCACCCGCGCGTTCATAGGCGTCAAGCAACTCGTCGACACGGCGGCGCAAGCCGGCGTCTCCGGCACACGCGCGGTTTAAATAGGCGGAGCGCTCGGTCGCTCGCAAGCGTGATGCCTCGGTGAACAGGGTTATGTCTGCATCTGGATTTTCGTTCATGCGATTGCGACCACATTCCATTCTTTTCTCGTTAGAAAAGTGACATCTTTAGTGAGACAGCGGCGCGGGTGGGTTTACGTTACGTTCCTTTGGCTCCCCGGCCACCCACTCTCCAATAGATAACGGAATTTTGCCAAAAAGAAGCCAAAAAATCTTCAACAACAGGATGATTCACGCACTGCGCGTTGGAGATTTAACCATATGATTTTATTTTAAGGAGAGGTCGCATATTTCGCCGCAGGACAAATGTGGGCAGCGTCAGCGGCAGTGTCAGAAAAAGGCCGTGGAAATTGTGGCAGCGCTTCCTTGGCTAGTTTGACGAAGCTCGTAAGTTGATTGCCAAAAACCAAGGTTTGTTAAGCGATTATTGCCTTATCCTAAAATGATTTAAGTGATTTTTTGCACTGTAACGCGGTGGTTAAAAACTGCCACTCTTCCTCAGGCTAATTTCCGTAAATTACCCGCAAATATTGATAAAGCCGAAAATCCGTCCTGCTGTTTATATGAAGCGAGCCGAAACGATTCAGTTCAAACCTCTTATTTGAAATGTTTTCTGATTTCAGGCCGGAAGGGAGCCAACTGCATTGAAATTGGGTAGAGCGGTCAGTTTGGGCAGAATTTCGTGCCACATGGTTACATTAATTCTGCAAACGCCACAGACCCGACCAGCGAAGGGAAGCACGTGGTCAGGGGGGCCAAGTCGGGGCCAGGTCAGGGACTGGTGATTCTAAAAAAACGCATTTGATAATTGGTCGCGGTGACATCGGCGAAATCCACGGGATCGAAACCGAACGTGCCGCCGCCGACACTGGCCCAACTTTGAAGGGGCAGCGCCAGATTGGTGGTCGCCAGGATGGTGTAAGGCTGGGCAACAGGCCCGCCGAAGGTGAGATCAAACTTGCGATTGGAAAGCATGGCGGCTCCCAGCACGGAGAGTTTGCCGGGATCGGGAGCGGCAACGGCAGGCAGAACGGAACGCCAGCCGGTCCCCAGCCGGAGGCGACTGTACTCGAATTGCTTGTTGTTGTTGCCGCCACGTAAAAAGAACCGGTCGAAGCTCAAATCTCCGGACACGGTGCCAAGAAAAGTGGTGGCGCCATATTGGTTGCCCTCGTCCTGCCCAGGGTCAGGGTCAAGCCAGGCTTTCAGGGTATCACCGCCCGGTGTGAAAGTGATCCGGGCCACGACGAGGTGGGTGTTGGTATCCACTGACAGAAAGGCGCCGCCGCCATTTTGGCTGCGCAAATCGACCGAAGAATCGGTGGGGGCGTAATAAATACTGAAGGCGGCCGCGCTCCAACTGTTGCCGAGCAAAACGCCGGTGGTGTCATTCCCGCGGCTCAAATGCAAACCACCGTAGGCCTGGTTGCCGTCCTGGAAATTGGCGCGAATCAAAAAGCTCAGATAGATCGAGCCGCTGACACTGCCGCCGCCAATGGTGCCGCTGGCGGCATCCAGCAAGCCGGCTGCGGCAAACATGCTGTTGGTGGAGAGGTCGGGAACGCCTTGAACATTGGAACCATCTCCCAGCACAACCACTTTGCCGTCAGCAGGAGCCGTGGGATTTGCGCTTAATCCGGGAGAAGCAACCGCTCCGGCATTGATCACGCCGGAGGCAAAGGTGGAATTCCAGCCAGCCCAACTGCCATTGCGCGCAAAGCCCGTCCCCAGATAGCTCTGGCCAGGGAGGTTGCCGACGGGGTAGCCGGAAAAATCTTCACTGAGCAGAACGCCCTGCCACGGGCGAACGGTCAGGGCAAATTGCGTGCTGGCGCTGCCGAGGCCGTCGCTCACGGTCAAGGTCACCAGGCACGTGCCGCTGACGCCGGGCGCGGGAGCGAGGGTGGCGAGGCGGTTTGCGTCAGTTCCGGTGAAGGAGATATTTTGATCCGCCAGCAGATTGGCAGCGCTGGAACTCGCGGTGACGACGAGCGAATTGCCACTGGTCGTGGTCACCGTGAACGGTACGACCACGCTTGGGGTGAAGCAGGCGATGGTCTGATCGGGCACGGTGGAGAGGCTGAGGGAACTGCCCAAGGTCAGGTTGCTAAAGGTGACGGTGTTGCAATTGGTGTCGTCGACGCTGTAGGAATTGGTGATACCCGCCGTGACAGCCAAACCCAGGTAGGCTTGCGGGCCAAACCCGGGAATCGCGGTCGAACCGAACAAGACCCAATTCGTGGAATTGGTGGAGAAGTAGCTGTTGAACGTATTTCCATTCCGCGCCAGGCGCAACCAGCCGGAAGAGAGGCTGGTGGTGGCGGTGATTTGGCCGGTGGTGCCGCCGATGTAACGATTTTGAAAGGCCAACTGCTGACCGGGCGTGAGGGTGAGAGCGGACATGCGCGCGGAAGGACTCAGGGTTTCACAGATCATCAGGCCGGCTTTCGCGAGCGAATTAACGGCGGATTGGCCCTGCAACTTGACGGTGATCTGGGCATTACCGACGCACGGCTGATAGAGGAAATGAAAGCTGTCATTGGTGCCGCCGAGGCCGGCACCACCGCCGCGAACCAGAGCGACCGAATTTGAGAAGGCGGAGGAGCCCTCGACGGCGTTGCCGCTGGCGCCCACGGCGCCAAGGTCGCGGCAAAGCCAGGGGTTGGCGGCAGCAGCAAAGCTGGCGACGACCAGGTTGCTGGTGAGCACGGAACCGGCCGGCACGGTGATTTCAAAAAGATCGGCATCCGGGGCGCCATTGTCCGCGCCCAGGGGCATGGCGGAAGCATTTTTTATCCGGCGCACGGCCGGTCCGATAACGTTGCCGTTCAACGTCACCGTCGCCACGGCCAAATCGGACGACCAATCGGGCGGGCGATGAAGCCGAAGGACCCACGAACGCTGCATGGCAGCGCCGGGATAACTGCCGACGGCGGAACCGATGGAAACAGACACGGTTTTGTTCGCGTCATCAGCCCAGGTTTTGATGGTGGTATTGCGAAACTGGCCCTGCTGGTAGGCGGTGGTCAGCGTGTCGTCTTCATAGATGGTGGTCTGATCGGTTTCGGTGGTGCTGGGATACGCGTCCAAAGTTACCGGACTCCAAGGGGATTGTCCGGTGTATGCCATTTGGGGCGCGAGCGCAAAAATGGAGCCGGAGCGGATATAGAGGGGAATGCGATCCAAGGGCGCATTTTCGGTGATCGTGGCCGGGCCTTTGAGCAGGGCGCCGGTCCAGGCGTTGATCCAGTTTCCTGGCGGAATCCAAACGGAGACGGCCTGCGAGACATTAGCGGTGCGCCATTTGAGACCGACGATGGCATTGCCGCCCAATTCGAGATACTCGACGCGCAACTGATGCGGTTGGCCGGCCGTAATTGGCAGGGAGGATTGCTTGGTGGCTGAGTCGTTGGGGCGCCAATTATCTATGCAGAGCTGATTGTCCAGCCAGACACGCACGCCGTCGTCGGAGGTGGCGGCCAAAATGACGTCACCAATGGCCGCGGGAACGGTGATGTTTCCGACCCAGCGGGTGCTGAAGTTGTCGCTGCCCACGGAGCCCCCGGGACTGCCGGTGCCCCAGTTAAAATCAATGTTGGCATCGACGCGCGTCAGCGCGGGGACGTCAGCCAGATTGGTGTTGGAAAAATAGGTGGCGTTCAAGCCAGCCTGGCCGTTGGTGGTGGTCAACCAAGCCGACGGCACGACGGCGACTGACCCTTGGGTCACGGGTGCGACCAACAGGGAGTGGCCCAGCAAGTACTGGGTCTCCCGTCTGGCTTCAGGGTATTGCGGATAATCCAAGTCCAGCCGGCGGAGGATCGGTTCGCCGGTATCATAATTATTTTTCGCCGCCGCGTAAAATTCCGGCAAGAGCCGGTAGCGCAGATTGATATAGCGCCGGGCCAGCCATTCGGCTTCCGGCCCAAAGGTCCAAGGCATGCGGGCCAGATTGTAGGTGCAATGCGGACGATAGATGGGGGATAAAACGCCGTATTCGATCCAGCGAATGTAATCTTCGGGGCCGGGGTCGGAGGTGTGGCCGCCCAGATCGTCGCTCTCATAAGGAAAAAGGGATTGCACCCCCGAATGCACGGCGTTCTGCACGGCATAACCCAGGTAGGTCATGGACGGGCCGATGTCGCCGGTCCATTGAATGGAATAACGATGAGCGGCGACATTCATGGCATTGTTGCGGATGCCGTTATCAATGCCATCAACATTCACCATGATCATGGGCCGAAGCGGAGCGGTGGTGGCCTTGGTCGCATCCTGATACACGGCCATAGCCCAAACCTCATGCCGCAAATTCGGCAATGGAGAATTCAAGCTGATGTTCCAGTTGCGATCATACCACCAGACATCCAGGCCATTGCGTAACAGTTGCGTCAGATTGGTGAAGCGATAGCTGATTTCAGCAGCATCAAGCGCCGTGGGGGCGACCGGCTCAGGATGATCGTTGAACATGACCCGCACATTTTTCGCATGCGCTTCGGAAAAAAAGCGTGGCAAGTCGGGAAAAAGATCGGTGTTAACCTGGTAACCAGTGGAAGCACCGCGTCGCCAGCCCGTGTCACAGACCAATACATCGATGGGGAGGTGACGTGCGCGATAGTCCTCAATCTGAGCCAGCGCGGTGGTTTCGCCATAATCAAACCAGCGGCTGTCCCATAAACCAAACGCGTAGAGCGGCACCATTTCGGTCGGACCGGTTAATTTGAGGAAATCGCTGCGCAACCGGCTGTAACTGCCGTTGGGGATGAAAACGTAAACATCGGCCGCGTCATTGTTGGTGTCCCAACCGCTGGTGGCAGCCAAGGGCGAATTTGCCGCCGCCGGCACGACGCCGCCGGCTGGTGGAATCAATCTCGGAGTATCGGCAAAAGACAACACCTGCGGATCATCTGATGGGGCCGGCAACCAGGCCCGGTTGGAAAGGGTGCCATTAAACTGGTAAAGCACCTTCCCATTAGGAGCGGTCACATAGGTTCCGGTCAACGAGGTGGCGTTTTGAGGAACATGAACGACATACTGGGGCGTGCTGATGACGACTTCACCAGAAACCAAGTTGCTGGAATAAGTCACGCCCGGCCAGTTTCGATTGACCACATGAAAGGTGTTCCGATCTTCAAAGCCAGCGGCACCCTTCAATTCCAAACGAACCAGAGAACCGGACAGCAATTGTGCGCGGACCGATCCGGTTACCACCGAATCCGCCGCGAACAATTTGAGACTTGAAATGAAAAGACAGCAAAAAACAACCCGGCGCCAAGCCGGGATAATTTGTTTGTGGCTATTGAGATAAAAGCGGGCGATGTATTTGAACAATAAGGGAAGGCGGATGATGCGTCTCATGAAAATTAAGTGGTCAACAAACGATCTGAACAGGCTGATGACATGGGTCAAGGATTCAAAACCGTGGGGAAATGCGTGGCAACATAATACAAGTCCAGTTTGCCGTTGGCCTGCGCTGCGTTGCCTTCGGCACCGCCGGTGATAATAAATTTTTTATCATTCATGCTGTTGGCAAACGCCACCACGGAACCACTCAACCACTTGCGCGCTTCCGCATGGCCGTCGGCAAAGTTGAAGGTGCTGCTCGTGCCATGAAATGCGGCCGGCGAGTCACCCCATTGAGCGTCGCTGAAATTCAATGACGGAGTGCCGCCATTCATGTCCCAGGTGCGGACATTTTCGCCGGTCGTGATCCCCTTGACACTGACGGTTTGCGAGTCGCACTCTTCCACGAAGATAAATCGTTCGCTGGCATGCATCAGTTGGGTCCGCCGGGAGATGAAACCAGGCAGGGCCTGATACGCGGTGTCACCACCGCTGAATCCGTTTACGCCGGCATAACTGCTCCAAGAAAAATGGCCGCTGACGGAAACCCGGAAATCACCCGGACAATGGATGATATCCTGGTTGGGGCAGTAGGCGAACAGCGGTGACTTGCGATAACCTTGTTGGAACAGCCACTTCACGGCATCGAGGCCGGTAAGGCCGGCGGGAATTGGATCGGTGACTTGATCCGCCTGGATGCGCCAATTGGGAGGATTGGCCGGGGTGGTGGTGCTGAAGCCAATCACCTTGTCGTTATTGTCATCCGCATACATGGTCCAGGCGAGCCCCAATTGTTTCTGGAGGCTCAAACAATTTGCCTGATAAGCACGCTTTTTTGCCGAAGCCAATGCGGGCAAAAGCATCGCCGCCAAGATGGCAATAATGGCAATAACCACCAGCAGTTCAATCAGGGTGAAGCCTGAAAATTTACCGCCCCTGCCCGTCCGGCGTTCCGCCGGGCGGCTTGAAGGATTCATTAAACCTGGATATTTCATTTTAAAAAAGTTTCAAAATTTGGGTGGCGAGGCACGATGACCCCGCCACCCATAATCACCAGTCAGCGATCCCTTGGGACAACTGACGATTTTATTTAATTACTGCCGCAACCGGTAGAATTGGGTTGCGTTGGTCATCACCAAGGTCTGCGGATTTAACTGATTCCCGGCATCCGTCCACGGCCCGGTAACCACCGGGGCCTGTTGCAGCACACCGGAGCTGGTCCAGGACAACTGGTTACCTTGAATGCTCAGCACGGATGGCACGGCTGAGATGGCGAAGGGCGAGGTGGTGCTGAGAACAATGTTGGAATAAGTGGCCTGCGCACTGTCGTTGCCCGCACGGAGATGGATGTTGTCAAAGGAAACGTCAGCCAAAATTCCTGAGGGAGCATTTGTCTGTCCGGATTCCGTCTGCGTCAGGTCGGGATCCAGCCAGACGGAAACATTGTCCGGGCCCCCGGCAACATAGGTTGTTTTAATCACAAACGTATGCCATTCGCCCAGAATGATGTTGCCGCCGAGGTCACCAATGCCCCAATTCGCAGCATCGTAGCTCCAGTTTGCGGAACCCCAGTTATTGCCGATGAGCAGCCGCTCAGTATTGCCGTTATAGAAATGCAGGCCGCCGAAAGCGCCGCCTCCGCCGGTTTCTCCATTCACGTTGTCAAACTCCATGCTGAACCTGGTATAGAGCGTGCCGCTGAAGTTGGTATTGGCGTAGGTGCCGCCAAGCCAGCCGTTCTGGGCGGACCAGATGGTGGTGCCGACGCCGCCACCACTCACGATGACCGGCCCGGCCAGACTCACCGGCAACGCAGGATAGGCATCGACCGTGAACGTCCAGGTGGTGGTGGCGGGCGCCCCATTGGAATCGGTAAGACTCACGACCACCGTGTGCGTAGAGCCTGCGGCCAGCCCGGCCGGCGGTTGGTAATTCACCGTCAAGGATGAAGCCGTTGCCACAAAGGAGGGCGTCACCGGGCTGCCATCCAAAGTCATTGAAACCGCACTGCTGCTGATGCCGTAGGAACCAAACAGCACGGTCACACTGATCGCGGTGCCCACCGGCGCGCCAGCGGCGCCCGAACCGGGCACATAACTTTGGAACGTGGGTGTGGCGGGCGCCTGGAAACCGACGCCGGCCGAGGTGGCGGCGACGATAATATTCGTCCAACTCGCGCTGGCGGTGCCGTTTCCGCAGCGCAGGCGGACATTGTCAAACGACATGTCACCGGCCACATGCGTTATGTTCTGTGGATCCTGAGCCGCTTCGGTGAGCGCAAAATCCGGGTCGAAGTAGATCGTCACACTGTCGCTACCGTTCGGTTCATAGTCGGTGCGAACCACAATTGTATGCCACTCGCCCAAAGTGACTGGATAAGTCGAATTCGTCACATTGAGATCAAACTGGTTACCATCGGCATCGCCGCTCCAATTCAAGGAGATCCACCCGTTGCCAACAATAAGCTTCTGGGCGTTGCCAAGCATGAAGTGCAGGCCGCCGTAACCGCCGCCCCCGCCAATCTCACTGTTCAGGTCATTAAAGACCATGCTATAGCGGGCATAGAGCGACCGCGCGGAAGTGCTGCCATAGTTGGTGCCAACCCAGCCATCACCCGTGGTGGAGAAAATCGTCAGGTCATTGCCACCGCCGGTCGTGATCGGTCCCGCCAAGGTCACCGGCAGGGAAATAAAGCCGGTCGTAAAACTCCAGTCATTCGTGAATTTGGCCCCGAGGCTGTCCGACACCACCAACTCGGCATGGTGCAGGGTGCCTGCGCTCAAGGCGGACGATGGCTGGCCGTTGACGGTGATCAATCCCGCCGTAGTGTTGGTGGTGATTGCCACCGGATTGCCATCCACCGTCAGGGATGCGGCAGCAACCGGATTACCGCCGATGACCACCTGGGCACTGAGGGCGGTGTTGGTCAGCACGCTGAAAGCACCATTAACTGGTGACAAATTTTGGAACGTGGGCGGACCGGCCACGGCGAAGCCCACGGCGGCCGCCGTCGGGGCCAGCACGATGTTGGTCCACGTGGCGCTGGCCGTGCCGTTGCCACAACGGAGGCGGACGTTATCAAAGCTGGCATCCGCGCTCAAGGTGTAGATCAGGCCCGCCTGATTACCTTCCGTCTGGCTGAAATCGGGATCAAAATACACTTTGATGTTGTCATTGCCGCCCGGCACGTATTCCGAGCGCACCACAATCGTATGCCACTCTTCCAAAACAACCGGAATGGGGCCGGGAAAATCTTGTTGCGAACCCGCGGCATCCAGGCCCCAGTTCACGGACATCCAGCCGTTGCCAACGATCAGCTTTTCGGTGTTGCCGAGAAAAAATTGGAGCCCGCCGTAACCGCCGCCGCCGCCGATCTCGCCGTTCAGATCATGAAAAACCATGCTGTAGCGGGTATAAAGAATCCGGCTGGAGGAGTCGCCGTAATTGGTCCCCAGCCAGGGGTTCCCCGCCGCGGTGAAGATGGTTTTATCGATTCCGCCACCGGTGGTGAGCGGGCCGGCCAGCGTCACCGGCAAGGCTCCGTAACCGGTGCTAAACGTCCAGGTGTTGGTGTAAGCAACCGTGTTGTTGTCCTGCACGCTGACTTGAACGGTGTGCTGCGAATTGAAGTTGAATGGCGCGGCAGGTGTAAAGCTGACCCCCAGGAGACTAGAGTTGCCAGTGATGGTTGGCGAGACCGCATTGCCATCCAAATTGAGGTGGACCGAGCCGGGGTTCAGCAGCACGCCGCCCGACGCTATGGTGACGCTAAGCGTGGCGTTTGAGGCCACACTGAGCGCACCCGCCGCAGGTGTTGGGTTGAAGCTCGGTGGCGCCGCAGAGGTCAAAATAAACTCATCAAATTGAAAGTCCTCACCACCACCCGGCGCGCTGGCACCATTGCGCCGGATCAGTGCGAACTGGGCAATCGGCGTATTGGCGATCGTCCCGGTGAAGCTCGCTCCGGTGGTTAAATCGGCAAACGTATAGGTGGTGGAACTCGTCAAGGTAAATTTGAAAGTTTGGAACGATTGATAGGCGTAGGGAAAATTCGTCGCCACCCCCCCCGTATTATTCGCATCGCTGAACCAGCCATCGTTGTTGTCCCCGCCATGATGCCAATAACTGAACAAAATATTGCCACCGGCGTCTTGCAGGGCAAAACGGTTGGTGTCACTGCCATTCAACCCATTAAAACGCAGGGAGATGGTAAATGACTGCCCGGGCGACAAGCCACCGCTAAAAGTCCGGGTGGCAGTCGTCTGGCCGCTGCCGCCGGTATTCCACAGGTCAAAGGAGTTGCCGCTGGGACCATTGCCTTGAATAAAGGAGCCCCCGCTTCCACCGTTCGGCGTGGCCACCGAAAATGTCCAGGCGCCGAAGCCATAACCGCCATTCTGGCCCCCCGTATTCAGCCCGTTCGGGCCTCCCAGCCCCGCGTAAACCGCATCGGCCGCAGTATCAAAAGCGTTGGTGGTTTGCGCCGTGGCGTCAAGGCTGGTGAACACGAGGCCAAGCAGCGCGGGGATGGCCAGGGCAACTGGTCGCCAACCTTGGGGGACTCTTAATTTTGTTTTGACTGAGTAGTTCATGTTGGGATTCAGGGTGAATTATTAGCTTTGATTTTCGCTCTCAAAAAAAACGACACCAACCGTGGGTGCAGGTCGTATTCTTGGAAAGTTTGATGAGAAGTTACCCTTGCCCGGCCAAATGACCATACCCATAAACATGGGTATGTCGTAAACATTCCAAGCTGGCGATAGTGGTCGAACTCAATATAGTCAAGGCATGAGCCACCATTCTTCCACCGCCCGCCGCGCCAGAAATGGCGGCTGGCGACGTGCGCTCGCCACGCCTTGGGCGTTTTTTGCCGCGACTTTCCCCCCTGCTCATCCGGAATCTCCGCAGGCCATCCGCACCGTGCGGACCCTGCTCGCGGCGGGCGTGCTAATTTTTTCCCTTTCCGCCAGGGCCACCATTCTTTGGAGCCAGCCCGAGGCCGTACTGGTACATGATACCAATGACGGTAAAGACATATTACATGGCGCCATTGTGCCGCAGGATGCCAATTCCAGCCGCACGCTCTATTTAAAATTTCGCGTTGATGCGCTTTCGGACGCGGCCACGGAAGGCATTGCGTTTTATTCTTGCGGCGTCTTTTTTTTTGAAAAAGGCGTGGAGCATCTCGGCCTGGGCAATGGTTGGGAGGCTTTGGCATACAGCGCCATCAACATGAGCGGTGGTAAAAAGGGGTTGCAAGATTTTTGCTCCGCCAACCCGGAGTTGGGCAAAGAATGGGAATACACCCGCCGGGGAATTCCCAAAATCATTGTTGCCAAAATTGAACTCCGGCCCGGCCGCGACGCGCACATCACGGTTTGGTTGGCGCCCCACCTGGATGCTGGCGCCACGGAAAACAACCAGCCCACCAATCTCATCACCCAATTCGAGGCGAACGCCACGTTCGATGAAATCCGGCTCATCCATCGCGGTGCGGGTGATGGCTGGAATATCAGCGAACTGGCCATTGCCACGGCCTTTGAAGATTTCATCAAACCACGTTTTTGGCAAAACAAATGGGTGGTCGGGTTGACCATGGGCGGATTGCTGCTCGCGGTCGGGACCATTTCCCGCCTGCTCGAGCGCCGCCGCTCCCAGCGCCAAATCCGCCGGCTCGAACAGGAAAGCGCCGTCGCGACGGAACGGGCGCGGATCGCACGAGACATCCATGATGAACTGGGGGCCAGTCTGACCAAAATTCACAAGCTGGCGGGGATGCTGGACCGGGCCCGGGAAACCCGCACCGATTCAAATCAAGTTTCAAAAGCAATTTTGCATACGGCGCGGGACACGATTCAGACGCTGGATGAAATTGTCTGGGCGGTGAATCCCAAGAACGACACGCTCAAGGAAATGGCCGATTATTTTGTTTTTTTCGCGGAAGACTTTCTGCGGCCTTCCGGCCTCGCCTGCAATCTTAATGTCCCGTTGAATCTGCCGGACATCCCGGTCACCGCCGAGGTGCGTCACAACCTGTTCATGATCACAAAAGAATCTCTGAACAATGCCGTGAAACATGCGGGGGCCAGCGAGGTGAGGTTTAGCTTGAATTACGCCGCCGACAAGCTGGACCTGGAAATTGCCGATACTGGAAAAGGGTTTGGGTGCAAAGCAAGCCCGAAGGCCGGCGATGGCCTTGAAAACATCAGGCGGCGGGTGAAGGCGATGGGCGGGGAACTGGAAATCAAATCTGGTGCGGGCCAGGGCACGAGCGTGCGAATCCACATCTCACTTCCGGCGGCCGGAACGGATTGCCAATGAATTCAACCCGCAATAAGAACAGCACCTCCGCGGCGACGATCAAAGTGGTGATCGTAGAGGATGCCTCGTGGGTAAGAGAAAATTTGGTCCGGGAAATCAACCAGTCCCCCGGATTTCGTTGCGTCAATGATTACCGCACGGCGGAAGACGCGCTCGAGGGAATTCCCGTGGACCGCCCTGATGTGGTGTTGATGGACATCAATCTTCCGGGCATGAACGGCGTGGAGTGCCTCCGGCAATTGCGCATCAGCTCCCCTGAAGTGAAATGCCTGATGCTGACGGTTTATGAGGAAAGCGAAAAAATCTTCAATTCGCTTCTGGCCGGAGCCAGCGGGTACCTGCTGAAACGCACCAGCACGGCCGAGTTGCTGGAGGCGATTCAGCAGGCGAAAGACGGTGGCTCGCCCATGTCCAGCAGCATCGCCCGCAAAGTGGTCGCCTACTTCAATGAAATGGGGGCAGCCAAACAAACCACCGCCATGCTGACCCCGCGCGAACTGCAAGTGTTGGAATTGCTGGCCAAGGGGATGGCCTATAAAAACATCGCGGATGACCTCGCTTTGAGCATTGAGACCATCCGCATGAATGTTAAGCATATTTACACCAAACTTCACGTTCATTCACGCGGTGAAGCCGCCGCTAAATATTTGCAGCAATCCCAATTTCGTCGCTCCGAGCAGGATTAAAAGCAGAGCATCGCAAGGAGGGTTCGCCCCACCCAAAATCCGCCTAAACCGACAGGGCCCGGAGGACTCCGGCACGATTTGGTTGAAATCACTTCACCCCGCCCATCTCCCGCTAATTCCCCAGCTTAGTGACGCCGCCGCTAAAACTGGAAAAGCCGCTGTCCATTTACCTTGGGTTATGTTATGCATTAAGCCAATCCGATGAACGTGACTGCTGAAAAAATTGGAACCGCCCGCGAACGCTTTGTCCGGGCCGCCCGCTGCCAGCCGGTGGACCGGCCCCCGGTCTGGCTGATGCGCCAGGCGGGCCGCGCCCTGCCGGAATACCGCAAGCTCAAGGAAACGTACACGTTCGTGCAACTGGTGCAGAATCCGGAGCTGGCGGCGGAAGTCACGCTGCAGCCGGTGCGCCGGTTCGGTTTTGACGCGGCGATCCTGTTCAGCGACATCCTGGTGATTCCCGAGGCGCTGGGGCAGACGTATCATTTCAAGGAAACGGGCGGGGTGCAGATGGATTTCGCGGTGACGAGCAAGGCGGACATCGACAAGCTTTCCGTGGAGCGCGTGGTCGAACGGCTGAGCTACGTGGACAAGGCGCTGCGCCTGGTCCGCCAGGAACTCGGCGCTGAGACGGCGCTGCTGGGCTTCACGGGTTCGCCGTGGACTTTGGCGACGTTTATGATGGAAGGCGCCAGCGTGCCGAAATACAGCCGCGCACTGGCCTTGTTCCGCGAAGCGCCCAAGACCTACTACGCGCTGGCCGAGAAACTCACGGCGGCGGTCACGGCGTATCTGAAAATGCAGATTGCCACGGGGATTGACGCCTTGCAGATTTTTGACAGCCACGGCGGGCACCTGGCGGCGACGGAGTTTCAGGACGCCAGCGGCCGCTGGATGCGCGACATCATTGCGCAGCTTGGCGGGCGGGTGCCGGTGATCCAGTTTTCGCTGGGCACGCACGGCAACTGGCCGGAGCTGATCGCCTCGGGGGCGAATGTCATGGGCATTGACTGGCAAACTTCGATGGCGGAAGCGCGGAAAATCATCCCGGCGCACCTGGCCATGCAGGGCAATCTCTCGCCGGTGCTCATCGCCGAGGCCACGCCGGAGGTGGTGGCGCGCGAAACCCGCGCGGTGCTCGAAGCGATGCGGGGCCGGCCCGGGCACATCTTCAACCTGGGGCACGGTTTGACGCCGGCGGCCAAGTTGGAAAACATTTCGGCGCTGGTTGAAACTGTTAAAAATTTCCAATGAACACGCTGCAAGTCGATCTCGAGCTGGTGAAAAAGTACAACGTCTCGGGGCCGCGTTATACGAGCTACCCGCCGGCGACGAAATTCACGGAGGCGGTGACGTGGGACGAGCTTTCCCCGAAAATCACCGACAACAACCGCACGGAGCGCGATCTCTCGGTCTATTTTCACATTCCGTTTTGCGAGACGTTGTGCTGGTTCTGCGGCTGCACGACGGTCATCACGCTCAACCACGACAAGGGCCGGGATTACATTGATTATCTGGGCCGCGAAGTGGCCCGGCTGGCGCCGATGATGAATCCGAAACGCCAGGCAGTGCAGCTCCATTTCGGCGGCGGCTCGCCGACGTTTCTGCGGCCGGACGAAATCCGCCGGCTGGGGGAAATCATCCATAAGCACTTCACGTTTTCGCCGGACATCGAGGCGAGCGTGGAGGTGGATCCGCGCCGGCTCACGCGGGAGCATCTGGTGGCGCTGCGCGAGATCGGCTTCAACCGCGCCTCGATGGGGGTGCAGGATTTCAACCCGCAGGTGCAGGAGGCCATCCACCGCATCCAGCCGCGCGAAATGACGCAGCAGGCGATGGACTGGATGCGGGAGCTGGGCTACGGCTCGATCAACCTGGATTTGATCTACGGCCTGCCGCACCAGACGCCGGCGACCTTTAACGAAACGCTGGACACGGTGCTGACGATGAAGCCCGACCGGCTGGCGGTGTTCAGCTACGCGCACGTGCCGTGGATCAAGCCGGCCCAGAAAATTCTGGAGGATAAAATCCTGCCCACGCCGGAAAGCAAGCTGGAGGTGCTCAAGCTGGTCATCGAGCGGCTGACGACGGACAACCAGTACGTGTACATCGGCATGGATCATTTTGCGAAGCCGAACGACGAGCTGGCGGTGGCGCAGCGCAACAAGCAGTTGCAGCGGAATTTCCAGGGCTACAGCACGCGCGCGGGCTCGGATATTTATGCGTTCGGCATGTCGGCGGTATCGCAAACCCCGGAGGTTTACTGGCAAAACGAAAAGGAACTGCCGAGGTACCAGGCCGCGGTGGACGCGGGCAACGTGCCGCTGCACAAGGCGTATATCGTCAGCGAGGAGGATAAAATCCGCCGGGAAACGATCATGCGGACGATGTGCGATCTCGCGCTGGATTTCGCGGCCATGAGCGCGAAACTCGGGCTTGATTTTGAAGCGCATTTTGCCAGTGAACTCGCGTCGCTCGCGCCCTTTGAAGCCGACGGGCTGGTGAAACGCCGGCCCGGCGGCCTGGAGGTGACGGATGCGGGCCGACTGTTTATCCGCAACATCGCGATGTGTTTTGACAATACGCTCGGAGCGGCGAATGAGCGGCGACATTCCAAGACGATTTAACCGCCCGGCAACTTTGCTGAACCTCCCGGGCATGAACCTAGCGACTTATGAGCGCAGCTTGTATGGCCTGGACACGCACCACACAGAATAAACGGGCCATGTTTGCCGATCCTCTCATCTTCCGGGCCACCAACGCCCTGCTGTACGCCCAAAACCGCCGGTTCCTCCGGCGCTACCGGCGGCAGTTTGGGGGGCGGCCCAACATCGCCAACCCGCAACGCTATTCTGAGCGGATGCTCTGGCGCAAACTGGTGGATCGCAACCCTCAGTTTGTGGTTTTCTGCGACAAACTGGCCACCAAGGATTTTATCCAGCGCCACTGTCCCAGTCTGCCCGTTCCGCGCACGCTCTGGGCGGGCCGTTCGGCGGATGAAATTCCCGGCGATTTGTTGCGCCAGGATGTTTTGGTGAAAGCCAATCATGGCAGCAGCTTTAATTATCGCGTCCGGGCCGGCCAATGTGACCGGGCCGGGTTGCGCCAGGAAACCGAGCAATGGCTGCAACGGGTGTACGGCACTGAATATGGCGAGTGGGCCTATTCCCAAGTGGAGCCGAAACTGTTTGTCGAAGAGGCCGTGGGTGACGCGGAACAGGATTTGATTGAATTTCAAGTGCGCGCCAGCAATGGGAATCCCTTGCTGGGCTCCGTCATTGGCAAGAGCAAAACCCCCGCCCAGTGGTGGGTTTATCTGGATCCGGACGGCGTCCCGACCCGGGGCATGGAGGATCCGGCGGGCAGCGCGGTCAAACCCCTGCCGCCCGGCCTGGACATTATCGAACCGTATCGCCGGGCCGTGGCGTTTGCCCGGCAGCTCAGTGTGGGGGTGGACTACGCCCGGTTTGATTTCATGTGGAACGGCCGGGAATTATACGGAAGCGAGATCACGGTGTATCCGGCGGGAGGCATTTTTGATCCGGCGGATGCAACCGTGCATGCGCACTTGCTGGCGGGCTGGGATTTGCGGCAGGCGCACTTTTTGCGAACGCCGCCAGGAGGCTGGTGGCGGCTTTACGCCGGAGCATTGAACCGGCAGTGGCGCATAACAACATCATGAAACCTATCGCGATCATCGGGGCTGGCATCACCGGTTTGACCACGGCATTCTACTTGCAACGCCAGGGCCGTGCCGTCGTCCTGTATGAAGCCAGTCCGCGGGCTGGCGGAGTGATTCAATCACTGCGCCGCGATGGTTTTCTGGCCGAGTTCGGGCCGAACACAATTCTGGAAACCTCACCAAAAATCGCGCAGCTCGTGCGCGACGCGGGGTTGGAGGCGCGCAAGCTGGCCACGGCCCCGGCAGCCGAGGCGCGCTTTGTAGTGCGCTACGGCCGGCCGATTGAAATGCCGGGCAAGCCGCTGGGTTTCTTCACGACACCGCTGTTTACCATGGGGGCGAAGCTGGCGGTGCTGCGCGAGCCGTTCATCAAGCCGCGCCGCGATGGCGTGGAGGAAAGCATCGCGCAGTTCGTGGTGCGGCGGTTCAACCAGGAATTTCTGGATCAAGCGATTGATGCGCTGGTGGCCGGGATTTACGCAGGCGACCCGCACAAACTCTCGCTGCCGCATGCGTTTCCCAAGCTGAAGGCGCTGGAAGATAATTACGGTTCAATGATCAAGGGCCAGATTTTCGGCGCGCGCGACCGGAAGAAATCCGGCGAGGTGGCCAAGGACCGGGCGCCCAAGTTCTCCTTCGACGAAGGTTTGCAGGTTTTGCCCGACAGTCTCGCGGCCCACCTGGGCGGGTCACTGAAACTCAATACGCCGGTCACGAAGCTCACGCAGACGGGCACCGGCTGGCGCGTAACGACGGCGACCGGCGAGACGGAACATGGCGCGGTCATTTACTGCGGCACGGCGCACGGGCTGGCGAAGCTGGAAATCGTGGCCGGAGCGGGGCCGCAACGACTCCCGACCAGCGAGTTCGCCGAAATCCACTATCCGCCGGTGGCGAGCGTGGTGCTGGGCTTCCGCCGCGAAGACGTGATGCATCCGAGCTGCGGTTTTGGTATGTTGATTCCCAAAATCGAGGGGTTCAAAATTCTCGGCACGATTTTTTCCTCGGCGCTTTTTCCCAACCGGGCCCCGGCCGGACAGTTGAATTTGACGAGCTACATCGGCGGGGCGCGTTATCCCGAACTGGCCCTGCTGCCGCCCGAAAAGCTGGTGGAAGTGGTGCTGGCGGATTTGCGCGTGCTGCTGGGAGTGAAGGGCAAGCCGGTGTTTGTCCACACGGCGTTCTGGCCGAAGGCAATTCCGCAATACAACGTCGGGTACGGCCGGTACCGCGCGCGGCTGAACGACCTGGAGGCGGCGAACCCCAATTTGTTTTTTGCCGGGCATTATCGTGACGGGGTTTCCCTGGGCGACTCGATTGTTTCCGGCGTGAACATTGCCGAGCGCGTCAGGAAAGCAGTGGCCATCACAGCCGGGCGCGAATGAAGGCGGCAGGCGGAGCCGTTGGCGGCGCTTGAACCGTTGGAAAACCGCCGGGCAACCGGCGACCGGGCGCGCCCCCAGCAGCCCCGCTGCCGGTGCCGGTTTTATCCGCGTGCATCCGGGGGCGCCTACGGTTAACTTTATTAAAGCATGAGCAAAGCCATTCTACTTGTAAACCTGGGCTCGCCGGACTCGCCGTCGGTGCCGGATGTGCGGCGTTATCTGAATGAATTTCTGATGGATGGCCGCGTGATTGATGTGCCGTGGCTGCTGCGGCGGCTGATTGTGGGGACCATCCTGATCAACCGGCCCAAAGAGTCCGCCCACGCGTACGAAAAGGTCTGGACCAAGGAGGGTTCGCCGCTGGTTGTCACCAGCCAGCATGTGCAAGCATTGCTGCAAAAGCGGCTCAGCGTGCCGGTGGAACTGGCGATGCGTTACCAGAATCCCTCGATTGAATCCGCGGTGAAGAGTCTGGCGGCCAGGGGAACCACGGAAGTTTTGCTGATCCCGCTGTTTCCTCATTACGCGATGTCGAGCTACGAGACGGCCGTGCTGCGGGTGCAGGAAGTCAGCGCCAAACTGGCGCCCCGGATGAAGATCGTGGTGCAGCCGCCGTATTATGATGCGCCGGATTACATCGCGGCGCTGGCGGCGAGCGCGGCGGATTATCTGAAACCGGATTACGACCATCTGCTGTTCAGCTTCCACGGCATCCCGGAACGGCACGTCAAAAAGTCGGACCCGACGGGGTGCCATTGTCTGGCCACGCCGAATTGCTGCGAGACGCCGAGTCCGGCGCATGCGCGATGCTACCGGGCGCAGTGTTACCGGACGGCGGCGCTGTTCGTGGCCCAGGCGGGGGTGCCGGCCGGCAAATGGTCGGTGTCCTTTCAATCGCGGCTGGGCAAGGAGCCATGGCTGAAACCGTACACGGACTACGAATTGCCGCGCCTGGCGACGGAGGGCAGGAAGCGGATGCTGGTGATTTGTCCCGCGTTCGTCTCGGACTGCCTGGAAACGATCGAAGAAATCGGCATTCGCGGCTGTGAGCAGTTCATGGCCGGCAACGGCCAGTCATTCACGCGAATCCCGTGCATGAACGAGCATCCCGCGTGGATTGAGGCGTTGGAAAAAATGGCCGGCCGTTTTCTGGCCGGCACCTGACAAAGGCAGCCAGAATTATTTTCTGGGAGTCGTCGGCCGTTCGAAGGCGTGTTTGAACTTGAGCACGACGGTGTCTTGCAGCGCCCCAAAAAAGCCTTTTTTCTTTTCCTCCTTGAGCAGTTCAATGCGCTCGCATTTGTGGCTGCAAACGCGGCACAAATAGAGCGGCACGCCGCCATGCCGTTTCATGACATGAACGCAGGCATTGCACATGACCTCCGCGCAATTGGTGCATTTGAAAGTGACTTTCCGCTCCGGATGCTGTGAGCAAAACAGCTCGCCATTTTGTTCGAGGACCTTGGGCGCGGCGACTTCGGGCTTGATCTCGGGAATGAAAATGGTGGCATCCGTATTTTCGACAAACAGCTCCACATCGCCCAGTTTCAGTTCCTGGCCGGGCATGAGCCACGCTTCCTGGATCGGATCACCATTGAGAAAAGTGCCATTGGTGGACTGGCAATCGCTGACATACACCCCATCGCTGGAGAGGGCGATTTCACAGTGCAGCGACGAAATAGTGGAGTGCTCAATTTGGAACTCACATTCCGGGTCACGCCCAATCCGGTTGACGCCCATGCGCAATTCAAGCGCTTGCAGCCCAAGACCTTCAGTTT
>Ga0302322_100000488_pt1 | contig 30668 bp, 30 predicted proteins | sample Fen_T0_2_FD_203757 | JGI IMG/M metagenome (GOLD analysis project Ga0302322, IMG submission 203757) | Peat permafrost microbial communities from Stordalen Mire near Abisko, Sweden - Fen_T0_2 | ecosystem: Environmental > Terrestrial > Soil > Wetlands > Permafrost | place: Sweden: Abisko...
CGCGCTGGGGCGGCTGCGCAGCTACTTCGGCGACGACATCCTGGTGCCACAGGGCAAGCGCATGTACGCCACGGCCTTTGCCGAAAGCCTGTTGCCGCAGGTGCGGGAATGCCTGCAGGGGCTGGAGTCCCTGGTGGCCACGTCGCCCGGGTTCAATCCGGCCGAGTCGCAGCGGACCTTCCGCATCGTGGGGTCGGACTACGTCACCGCCGCCGTGCTCGTGCCGCTGGTGACGCGGCTGGCGGACATCGCACCGGAGGTGCGGCTGGATTTCCTGCTGACCACGGACGAGTCCGCGCAGCAGCTCGACGAGGGCAAGATCGACCTGCTGATCACCCCGGATATCTACTGCGCGCCGGGACATCCGACCGAGCTGCTGTTCGAGGAACACCACGTCGTCGTCGGCTGGAAGAAGAACCCGCTGTTCCGCCGCCGGCTGACGGAAGCGGATTTCCTGTCGGCGGGCCACGTGGCGGTGCGCATGGGCAATGCCGGCAATCCTGCCTATGCGGACAAGCAGCTGGAGCTGATGGGCCGGCGGCGACGCGTGGAGGTCACCGTCGGCTCCTTCACCCTCGTGCCCTGGCTGCTGCGGGGCACGAACCGCGTGGCGACGATGCACGAAAGGCTCGTTCGGATCATGGCCAAGGAATACCAGCTGGCCTTCGTGCCGGTGCCGTTCCGGTTTCCCGTGATGCGCGAAATGATCCAGCACCACCGTGCCCGCACGCCGGACGAGGGCCTGGCGTGGTTGCGCACGCAAATTGCGTCGGCCGCTACGCTATAGGCGCACTGGATAGAACAGAATCCAAACAATAAGGTTTACAAATTCCATTCAGCCACTAAGTTAGGCTTCCCCGAAAGTCCGCCGCCGGCGGCAGGAAACGCGATGAATTCAGCATCAGTGCTCGTGGTTGGCGGTGGCATAGGCGGCCTGACGGCGGCCATTGCCCTGCGGCAGAAGGGTTTTGCCGTCGACGTCATCGAGAAGGATCCCGACTGGGCCGTGTACGGCGTGGGCATCCTGCAGCAGGCGAACGTCGTGCGGGCCATGGCGCAGCTCGGGCTGTTCGAGGACTACGTGGGTGCCGGCTTCGGCTTCGATGCGGTGGAGATCTTTGCGCCGACCGGCCAGCACATGGCGACGATCAAGTCCCCCCGCGTCATCGAGAATTACCCGCCCAATATCGGCATCAGCCGGCGGGCCCTGCACAAGGTGCTGGGCGACCGCACCATCGCGGCCGGCGCGAAGGTGCGCCTGGGCATCACGGCCGAGCGGCTCGACGACGACGGCGCCGGCGTGACCGTGTCCTTCTCGGACGGCACGACCGGTCGCTACGACCTGGTGGTTGGCGCGGACGGCCTGTATTCCAGGACGCGAACGCAGATCTTCCCGGACGCGCCGAAGCCGGAGTTCACCGGACAGTCCGTCTGGCGCTACAACTTCGTACGGCCGCCGGAGATCGTGAACCTGCACAACTACGTCGGGCAGCGGGGCATCGGCCTTGCGCCCCTGTCGCAGACCCTGATGTACATGTTCCTGACGACTCCGGAGCCGGGCAATCCCCGGCTGGAGCGCGAGGGCCTCGCCGTCGCGATGCAGGCGCGGCTGGCCGATCCGCCGCCCGCCCTGGCGCCGCTGGTCGCGCAGATCACGGAGGACGCGGAGGTCGTCTACAAGCCGCTGGAATGGCTGTTCCTCGAAGGCGCCTGGCACAAGGGCCGCGTCGTGCTGCTGGGCGACGCCGTCCATGCGACGACGCCGCACCTCGGGCAGGGCGCCGGCATGGCCATCGAGGATTCGGTCGTGCTCGCCGATGAACTGGCCAGGGCGGCGTCCCCGGAGCAGGCCTTCCTCGCCTTCCGTGAGCGGCGCTTTGCACGATGCAAGTTCCTGGTCGAGGCCTCGCGGTCCATCTGCTACAGCCAGCTCGGCAAGGGTCCGCATGTCGATCACGCGCAGGTGACGCGCGAAATGCTCGCGCTCACCGCACAACCCATCTGACCGCCGCGTGCGGTATCCCAAACCGACTCTTTCCAGGAAGACCGAATCATGAGCACAGTCACTGAAATCCGCTACGTGGGTTATGGCGTTCCCGACCTCGACGCCGAGCGTCGCTTCTATGGCGAGATCTGGGGCCTGCGCCACGTCGCCGAACAGGGCGGCATGCATTATTTCGCGACGGAAGGCTCGCCCGAGCACCACGTCGTCCGGCTGCGCAAGACCGCGGACCGGCGCGTGGACGTCATCGGCCTTGCCGCGGATACGCGCGCGGATGTCGACACGCTGTTCACGAAAGTGACGGCGGCCGGGTGCCGCATCATCTTCGCGCCCATGGCGCTGACCGCGCCCGGTGGCGGCTACGGGTTCCGCTTCTTTTCGCCGGACGGATTGCCGTTCGAGATTTCCGCCGACGTCGCGCGTGGCCCGTCGCGCGAGCTCAAGCGCTGGGAAGGCATCCCGCAGAAGATCAGCCATATCGTCCTGCATTCGCCCAATCACAAGGCGGCCGTGGAATTCTTCGTCGACGTGCTGGGCTTTCGCCTGAGCGACTGGCTCGGCGACTTCATGGCCTTCCTGCGCTGCAATTCCTGGCACCACCGCATTGCGGTCCTGCCCGGTCCGCCGTGCCTGAACCATGTGGCCTACGACATGCTGGGCGTCGACGACATGATGCGCGGCATCCTGCGGCTGAAGCAGCTGGACGTCAGCATCGCCTGGGGCCCCGGCCGGCACACGGCGGGCAACAACACGTTCAGCTATTTCGTCACGCCCAATGGCAATGCCGTGGAATACACGGCGGAGCTGGAGCAGGTCGACGAAGCGACCTGGCAGGCAACCGTTCACACCCCCGCGCCGCGCGTGATGGACCAGTGGGGCATCGGCGTCGGCGGGCCGCAGACCATGCCGCATCCCGCCCCGGATGCGGGCCTGTTCCAGCCCGCGGAGGCCTGAGGCCATGGCGCTGTTCGAATACTTCCCGAACTACATCTGGAACCTGTCGCTGGCCATCGCCCTCGAGAGCGGTGCGCCGATCGGCGAGATCCTGGATATTGCCGGTCCGGTGAAGAACGCCGCCAACGGCGGCGCCGATGCCGGCACGCAGGAATTCCTGCGCCAGTGGGTCATGAAGGCGAACACCCTGATCGAGCTTGCCGCCGAGGATGAGGCGCGCGGTCGCCGCTATTCGGCGGGCACGAAGCTGCAGCGCGCCGCGATGTACCTGTTCAACGGCGAACGGATGCAGGGCCACGGCGCGCCGGGCCGCGAAGCGGCCTATGCGAAGGCGCAGTCCACGTTCCGCCGTGCGCTGGAACTCGGTGGTGACAACTGCGAGCGTGTCGAAGTGCCACTGGAAAAGGGAATCATGCCCGCCCTGTTCACGCGGGCGCCCGGTCCGGGTCCGAAGCCGACCGTCGTCTACTGCAATGGCCTCGACAGCTGCAAGGAGATGCTCTACTGGAGTCGCCTGCCCGAGGCGCTGGCCCGCCGCGGCATCTCCACGCTGTGCGTCGACCAGCCCGGCACTGGCGAGACGCTGCGCCTGCAGGGCCTGCCTGCCACGCATGAGAGCGAACGCTGGGCCTCGAAAGCCGTCGACTGGCTGGAGAAGCGCCCCGAGGTGGACGCGAAGCGCCTCGGCATGACGGGCATCTCGCTGGGTGGCTATTTCGCGCCGCGTGCGGTGGCCTTCGAGCCGCGTTTCGCCAGCGGTGCCGTCTGGGGCGCCAACCACAACTGGGCCGAGGTGCAGCAGAAGCGCCTGAATCGCGAGGGCGAGAACCCCGTGCCCCACTACTGGGCGCATGTCATGTGGGTGTTCGGCGCGAAGGACATGCCGGAGTTCCTCGCGAAGGCCGCAGGCATGCACCTCAATGGCGTCATGGAGCGGATCCGCGTGCCCTTCCTCGTGACGCACGGCGAGAAGGACCGGCAGATCGGCCTCGCCTATGCGCACCAGAGCTACGAGCAGCTGGTCAACTCGCCGAAGCGGGAACTGAAGATCTTCACCGACCGCGAGGGCGGCGTGGAGCACGTCGGCGCCGACAACATGAGCTATGGCCGCGACTGCATCGCCGACTGGTTTGCCGAGACGCTCGGGGGGCACACTTCGTGACGCGTCGTTTCGTGGACCTTTCGATCTACCTGGACAACGACGTCGTCACCGATCCGCCGTTCCTGCGGCCGAAGATCACCTACCAGACGCACCGCGAGACGGTGACCGAGGCCGGCTTCTTTTTCCCGGGCCTCAAGGCCGAGGACATGCCGGGCGGCGAAGGATTTGCGGCCGCGGAGTGGGTGACGCTGACGACGCACAACGGCACTCACCTGGATGCGCCCTGGCACTTTCACCCGACGATGGACGGCGGCAAGCCTGCGATGACCATCGATGAGGTGCCCCTGGACTGGTGTTTCCGGCCCGGCGTGAAGCTCGACTTTCGCCACCTACCCGATGGCTATGTCGCAACGGCGGCGGATGTCGAAGCCGAGCTCGCACGCATCGGGCACGTGTTGCAGCCGTTCGACATCGTGCTTGTCAACACCGCGGCCGGCAAGGCCGTCGGCAATCCCGACTACGTGAACATCGGTTGCGGCATGGGCTATGCTGCAACGATGTACCTGCTTGAGCGCGGCGTGCGGGTGACCGGCACCGATGCCTGGTCCTGGGATGCGCCGTTCAGTTACACGGCCAAGCGCGTCGCGGAGACCGGCGACAACTCGCTGATCTGGGAAGGCCACAAGGCAGGTCGCGACATCGGCTACTGCCACCTGGAGAAGCTGCACAACCTCGAAGTGCTGCCCGCGACGGGTTACACCGTGGCGTGCTTTCCGCACAAGGTGAAGGCGGCGTCGGCGGGCTGGACGCGCGCGGTGGCGATCTTCGACGAGTAGAAGGCCGACCGCCCCGGCGTCAGCGCCAGAACCAGCCGCTGCGACCTGCGTCGTGGCGGCGGCGTCGCAAATCGAAGTACATGACGAGACCCGATACCAGCAGGTAGCCGAGCGCGAGGCCGACTGCCAGCGCGAGGTACCGCCCCGTGAAGTGACCGACGATGTCTCCGCGATGCAGGCGTTTGAATACCTGATGCCAGTCGGCGAAATAGCCCTGGCCCTTCTGCACGCCGCGCGTGGCCCAGTCTTCGACGCGCGTGTCGGTGCCGGCCCGGAAGACGAGCGTCCGCGGGTTTGCGCCACCGAGTGTCACCAGGGCCTTGGGCATCCCGCCGCGGTGGACCAGTTGAATGCTCGTGACGGGCGAGGAGGGTTCCGCGGCGAGCGCAGCCTTGTAGGCCCCGTCCAGCATCGCGGGGATGCCCGTAGTCAGCGCGGCCTCTGATACGGGCGGCAACGGGCTCGGGCGGGGATAGGGCGGCGGCACGACATGCAGCGTCAGGAAGGCCCACAGCTGGATCTCGCCTGCGGCAAGCACGGCGCCCGTGATCGACAGGTTCAACAGGAAGGTCGCGGCGCCCAGCGCGATCCAGCGATGCAGCCTACGCCACAGGGGTTCGCGTGCGCGCCAGAAGAGGCTGCGTTTGCCGGTTCTGCGCCTCGCCTTACAGAGCCCGGTATACAGCCGAAGGCCGGTGCCGATGAGCGCCACGAGGCCCAGGGCTGCACACAACCCCAGGACCTGGCCGGCGATGCCGGCTACGTTGCCCCGGTGCCAGGCCTTCAGCGCATTGCGACGGGTGACGTTGGCCGGCTGCGGTGCGTCCGGGTCGCCATCCGCCTGCAGTGCGGTCATGGGCTCGCCCGTCGCTGCGAAGAACCGCGCAAGGTGTTCGCGGTCGCCCTCGGCCGTGGCCAGTTCGAGCCGTGCGGCGGTCGGTGTCCTGCGCAGGTCGACACTCGCGATGGGCAGCACCCCGGCGCGGGACAGCGCCGCCTCGATGCCCGTGCGCAGCGTCGAAGGCGGTGGCAGGGGCAACGCGCGTGCGGCGCCGTCCTCCAGGCGGGCACCGGGGCCGCCGCCCTCGATAGCCCAGACCTGCGTGGCATCGGTCGCATCGTAAAAAGCCATGAGCAGGCCGGAGCCGACCCAGTAGGTCAGCACCAGCGCGAAGACGGTCATGAGCCAGCGGTGGAGGTTTCGTGCTTGCATCCGCCGGGCATGGCACTACAGCCGCCCCGATCTGTACAGGGCGGACCCATGCAATGAATGGGACGCTCGCATCCATGGCACAGGATTCAATGCCTGATCGACACGGGTCCCGGACATCCGGTGCGGGCACCTGTCGTGCTCCCCGACTTCCCGCGCCAGGCGCGGTGGCCTCACGCCTTCACACGGCGCCGCCGCTGGCTGACAGGTTGCGCGCCTTGCAGCGGCCGGGCGAGCGCGCGTGCTAGCGTGCCGTTCTACACCATTGGTACAAAACACGACGAACGCATCGGGGGTCCTATGAGTTTCCTGCGCAATACCTGGTATGTGGCGGCCTGGGACGAAGAACTGGCGCCGGGCAAGATGTTGCATCGCAAGCTCCTGGGCGAGTCTGTCGTCCTGTGGCGCGATTCGCAGGGCCGGGTGAGCGCGCTGCAGGACCGTTGTCCGCACCGCTTCGCCCCGCTGCACCTGGGCAGCGTGGAAGGCGACGCCGTGCAGTGCCGTTACCACGGCTTGCGCTTCAACGGCCAGGGCGAGTGCGTGCACAACCCGCATGGCGCCATCCCGAAGGCGGCCCGCGTCGTTACCTGGCCGCTCGTCGAGCGCCACAGCATGCTGTGGATCTGGATGGGCGACGCCGCGAAGGCCGATGCGGTGCTGATCCCGGACTTCGGGTTCCAGGATCCGGACAAGAGCCATGTCGGCAAGGGCTACCTCGCCGTCAAGTCGGGCTACCTGCTCGAAGTCGACAACATCATGGACCTGAGCCACACGGAGTTCCTGCATGCCTCGACGCTGGGCAGCAGCGGCATCTCCGGGGCCCGGTTCGTCGCCGAACGCGAGGGCGAGTCCATCTGGTCGAAGCGCCTGACGGACGGCGAGATCATGAACGACGAGCTCTGCGACGCGATGGGCGTGCCGCGCGGCGCACCGGTGGATCGCTGGATCAACGTCCGCTGGAATGCGCCGGCCAACATGGCGCTGTTCGCCGGTGCGGTCCCCACGGGGCGACCGCATTCGGAAGGGCGCGAGACGCCCACGTCGCACTGTTTCACGCCGGAGACCGGGACCACGACGCATTACTGGTACAGCATCGTGTTCCCGCGGGCGATGGGGGAATTGGGCGCGCGCCTGGCGCAGGAGCAGATCGGCTACCTGCGCTTGCCCTTCGAGACCGAGGACCTGCCGATGCTCGAAGGCCAGCAGGCGAACATGGGTGACGCCGAGTTCTGGTCGCTCAAGCCCATCCTGCTGGCCGGGGATGCTGGAGGCGTACTAGCACGCCGCCACCTGGCGAAGCTGATGGCCGCCGAGGCTGGCGCGGCGCCGACCCCGCCACCGTGATCTAGAGCGGTTCGCCGTACAGCTTCTGCATCCGGGCCGCCAGCGCGCCCGGATCGGCACCTGGCACCGGGCGCTGTTCCCATTCACCCGTGAGCACGGATGCCTCCCAGATCTGGCGGCAGCGCTCGTAGCGTCGCGCCATGAAGCGCGGCAGCAGGTCCGCCGCGGGCAGGTCCTGGCTCGCCAGGTCTCCCAGGACGGCCGCATCCTCGATGGCCATGCCCGCGCCCTGCGCCAGGTGCGGCGACGGCGTGTGCACGGCGTCGCCCAGCAGCAGCACGCGCCCGCGATACCAGGGTTCCTTGACGAACACGCCTTCCAGCGGCCGGTAGACCACGAGCTTCGTATCCAGGACCTGGGCAGCGGCCGCAGCGATCTCGGGGCAGTAGCCTTCGAGGCGTTCGCGCATCAGCACATCGAGCTTCCCGGGCGGCAGGCGCGGGTTGCCGGGCTCGCAGCTGACCAGCAGCAGGTACATCTGCGTGGCATTGAGCGGGATCAGCCCGGCGCGCTGGTGCCGGATGCCGTCGAAGATGTGGGAGACGTCCAGGTCCTTTGGCCGCGGCAGGTTGTAACGCCACACGGACTGACCCGTGTAGGTGTTGGGATAGGTGTCGCCGAACAGTCGCTGCCGCATCTTCGAGTAGGCGCCGTCGGCGCCGACCACCAGGTCGACGTCGAGGACCCGGCCATCGGTCAGCGTGACGCGGGCACCCTCATCGCGGTTGTCCAGCGCGCTGACCGTCGTGCCGAAGGTGACCTTCACGCCGTTGCGCGCCGCGCCGTCGATCAGCACCTGGTGCAGCGCGGGGCGGGTGATGCCGATGTCGGGCAGGTGTTCGCGCCCCGGCATATGCGTCGGCGGGAGCTTGCGCGTCACGGCGCCGGTCACGGCATCGTGGAAGTGCAGGGCCTTGAGCACGAATCCGGAGTCGATGGCCGCCCGCGAAAGCCCCAGCTGTTCCAGGGCGCCGATTGCATTGGCCTGCAGGATGATGCCTACGTGATAGACCGTCCAGGTCTTCTTGTCCTCGACGACCTCGACTTCAAGGCCCGCGCGCCGCAGGCCGATGGCCGCCGTCAGGCCGCCGATGCCGGCGCCAACGACCAGTACCTTGCGGATGCGGTTCATGAACGGTCTCCCGTCAGCGACGCGTCATCGAGGAACTTCACGTCCCACGCCGGTTCCTCGAACATGAAGTCGACCAGCTGCTGCATCCAGATGGCCGTGCCGAAGCGGAACTCCCACTGCCGCGGCTGCCAGCCGTCGTCCACGTAGTCGGTGTCGGCGCCGAATTCCCCTTCGCCGCCGCCCGGGATCTTCCAGTACGAGAACAGGGCGGACGAGATCCGGTGGCGGCCATTGCCGAGGAAGCCCGGCTGCCAGCCACGTCGTGTCATGTAGTTGGCCCCGACCATCACTTCGTCAATGTCCTCGAGCCCGAAGTTGATGTGATGGAACCCGGGCTTGCCCGGCATGCCGGGCAGCGTGCAGTCGGCGAGGAACATGTTGTGGTGTTCGAAGGCGCCGTCGAACCGGGAGTAGATGCCGATGTCCGTCTGGTAGTCCGTGAGCCGGAAGCCGAGCCGGTCGCGGAAGAAGGCGAAGGATTTGCGGAAATCCTTTACTGCGAACACGAAGTGGTTGATCGTCTTGGGCTGCGCGCGCCGGCGCCATTTGCGCAACTGGTTGAAGCGCTGGATGTTGCCGGCTGCATTGACCGGGTCGGGTGCGAACTGCACCTTGCGGCGGTTGAACACGCGCAGGCCGAGCGGGATGCCGCAGTCGCTGAGGAAGCGGTGGGCGCCGTCCGCGCCCGGCTTCACGTCGCGGTCACGGCCCAGGTCCGCCACCAGCGCGTCGAGGCTCTGCTGCGTGTCGACGCCGAGGATGATTTCCTGCATGCCGCCGGGGCAGAGCACGGAACGCGGCACCGACGGGTGGTCGGCGTGCCGCACGATGAGGTTCGAGCCTTCCTCGAGCCGGAAGTGCACTTCGTCCGCGCTGCGCCGGAACACGGGCAGTCCCATGTCCTCGAAGAATCGCGCCGTCTGCGCCATGTCCGGTACGCCGAACAGCGCGGTATCTATGCCGACGATCGCCATGAAATCCCCCTGCCGTGGATTACGCCATTGCGGCCCTGCGGGCCTGTAGCCGCAGATCCTAGGAAGCGAAGGGGTCGGGTACGAGCCGGCGTTTCAGATAGCTCGCATCGGAAATATCACGCCGTCGTGCGTTTCGGTTTTAACGGATGTGGCGGTAACGCGCTTCGCGGCCGCGACCGTCGACGCCGAGATCCGCAAACGGATTGCGTTTCGTATCGGTAACGACGCGGTAAAGCCGGTACAGCTGCGGCAGGAAGACGCCCCAGTTGGCGATCTCCTGGGCCGCGTGTGCAGCCCAGACCTTGCCGTCGGCCTCGGTTTCCTTTCGGCGAGTACCTATTGCGGAGCTGCGGCCGATCACGCCCGCGTCACTGCCCTGCCATTGGTGCACGCGATAGCCCAGCGGTTCGCCGCGTCGCATGGCCTCTTCGTCGAGCCCGAGCCCCGCGACGATGATCACGTGTTCGTGGACGATGACGTCGCGGATCTCCGGGGCCACGTCTTCGAGGCGTTCGAAGCGGATGTAGAGGTTCTGGCGGCGGCCGTCGTTCCAGGTCTGCGGCGCGTTGTGGATGGCGCCGAGGGGATTGCCGTGTACCGGCGGTACCGGCCACTTCAGGGGTTCGTGCTGCTCCGGGTGCCACAGAATGAATCCCTTCTCCATGTTCGACCAGAACCAGTCGATCATGCGGGCCGTGACGCCGTCGTGCGTCCAGTTGAAGTGCGTTCCCAGCGCGTCATGTTCGATGTCAATGTCCATCGCGGGTTCGCCCGTTGCAGGTCAGAAGGGCTGCGCCAGCCGGTGAAGCGCGCCGCCGATCATCTGGCCCACTTTCTCCGCGGAGCCACCCGCCAGCTGCAGCGTGCCGACGGCAATGCTGGTTTCCACGACGTGGCGGCAGCGCTCAAAGCGACGTTCCTCGTAGGCGCGCAGTGCCTCGGTTACGCTGCGCCCCACGACGGCCAGTTCATCGGCCAGCACGACCGCGCTCTCGACTGCCATGCCGGCGCCGGACGCCAGGTGCGGCGTCGTGGCGTGGCAGGCATCGCCCAGCAACACGATGCGGTCCGTGTGCCAGGGGCGCGGCTGCAGGGCGGCTTCCAGCGGCCGATAGTTGATCCAGGTCTGATCGGTCATCTGGTCGCGCATCCAGCCGACGTTGCCGCCGAAATCCGCCAGATGGGCGCGCAGCTGGTCGCGCTGCTCGCTCTCCGGGAAGTAGGCGTGATCCGGGTCCGGGGTCAGCGTCCACAGGTAGACGCTGTCGGGACCGCAGGCGGTGATGCCGGCAGGGTTGCGGTGACCGAGGTAGAACTCGCCCCGGTCGAACCCCGGCGGGCGGGGTGACGTGATCCGCCAGCAGCCCTGTCCGGTGAAGGCGGGGGACTGCATGTGCGGGAAGGCGAGCTTTCGCACGCGCGAGAAGATGCCGTCCGATCCGACGACGAGGTCGTAGCGCCCGGTACTGCCATCGCTGAACGTCACATCCACGCCGCTGCTGGTGTCCGCCAGGGCATCGACCGTGAGTCCGAGCCGGGCGGTCGCGCCGAGCTCGTTGACGCGCCGCTGCATGATCCGGTGCAGGACCGGCCGCATGATGCCGCCGGTGGCCGGCAGGCCTTCTTCGAGCGCGGGTTCATCGAGGTCATGCAGCAGCACGCCGTCGTAACGATAGACGCGCGAGCCGTTGGTGATGGCGCCCTCGGCCTTGATGGCGTCGAGCAAGCCCAGGCGCCGGTAGGCGCGCAGCGTGGGACCCGTGATGGTGATGCCCGCACCGTAGACCCGCCACTGGGGGTCTATGTCGACCAGATCCACGGCAACGCCCGCCTGGCGAAGCCGAATTGTTGCGGCCATGCCACCGATGCCACCGCCTACGACCAGAATCTTGTCCACGTAAGTCCTTCCCCTCCGGGTCGCAGGCCCGGTTCAGAACCGCAGTATCCGCAACGCGCCGGTGGCGCGTCTATCGGCATGTCGATAGGAACTATTGACGAAACGAGAGTGACTTGGGACAAGGGAGGCCCCTAAATGCCGGCCCAATCGGGTCCAAGAACCTTTGGGGGAATGATTGATGAACAGCCTCTACCGGCGCCTTTGCCTCGGCGCAGTTGCCGCCATTTCCGCCAACGGCGCGAATGCGCAAGTTGCCGACAGTCGTCTCGAGGAAGTCGTGATCACCACGCAAAAGCGTTCGGAGCGCCTCGCGGACGTTGCCGTTTCGGCATCTGTCGTTGGAAGCGATGCGATCGCCCGCAACAACATCAGTGACATCGCCGACCTCAACAAGCTGGTTCCCTCGGTGAACCTCAATGGCACATTCAACGGACGCGTGCCGATGGGCATCCGCGGCGTTTCCACGGTTTCCAACGAGTTTACGGTTGGCCTGACGTCGGGCGTGGCAATGATGCTCGACGGCGTGCCAATACCTTCCGATTCGGTTGCGGCGAATGCCCTCGAGGATATCGCGAGCATCGAGGTGCTGAAGGGGCCCCAGTCGACACTCGGCGGGCGCACGGCTGCTTCCGGTGTCATCAACGTGATTACGAGAAAGCCGAGCCGGACGCTGACGGGAAATGTCAGCGCAACCCTCACGGACGACAGCGAGTATCGCCTCAGCGGCTTCCTGTCAGGCCCGATCTCCGATGCCGTCGCCTACAGCCTCTCTGCCTACGGAAGCAAGCGCGAATGGCCAGTGAAGAACCTGACGCGCGACAGGAACAGCAACCTCGAGGTCTACGGCCTGAGAGGCAAGCTACTCTTCTCGCCCACGGACAATCTCGATATCACACTGGCCGCGCGCGTTGGCCGGAACGATTCCGACGGGTTCAATTTCGTTTACACGTACCTGACGCCCGGCTATCACCTGCTGACCGGGGCCGGCGGTCCGCCGTTCCTGGCGCAAAACGTGCTGCTGCCGGGCGTGACTGTCAACAAGCAGAACCTCAGTTATACGAGTCCAGTCGATTCATACGCCAAGATCAAGGATACGGATGCTTCGGTTTCCATTGACTATCGCATCGGTGATCTGACTCTCGGTTCGGTAACCGCTTACCAGCGGGAGAACCAGGAAAACGTCCAGGACCTCTTCGCCGTCAACAACTACTTCTTCAATCTTCTGACAGGCGCTGGCAGCGGCGCGCCGAACACCCCGCCGCCCTTCTTCAACCAGCAGTTCCAGAAGAACCACATCACGCAATGGAGCGAGGAGATCAAGCTCGCGTCGCCGACAGACCGGGACTTCAGTTACCTACTGGGCTTCTTCTATTCGGACAGCAAGGTCGTCGAAAATGCGAGTCGCGGCCTGCTGCCGGCGCTCTACAACGTCGATGTGACTCCGGACAGCAAGACCTACGATTTGTACGGGCGTTCGACCTGGAAGTTCGCAACGGATTACTCGCTGATCACGGGCCTGCGCTTCAATTCCGACAAAGTTGCGTACTCCCTGAACGAGAAAGGCTACGCTGCGTTCTTCCCTGGCCCGGGAGACCCGCGTCCGCCGGTTCTGGTGGGCCTCAATTACCCTGCGATGAGCGCGTCGGGAAGTCATACTTCTTCTACGCTCGTCGGGGACGTAAGCCTGCAGAAACAGTTGCAGAAGAATTCGATGGCCTACCTGACGTATGCCCGCGGCTATTCGCCCGAGGCCTACAACACGACGGAAACGCTCACGCCGCTGACGGCGGTGACGCCCGCCAAGCTGGCGCTGGCGCCTGTCAAGAAGGAATCCATTGACCACTTCGAGCTGGGTACCAAGGGAGACTACGCCAATGGCACCGTCCGGCTGAACGCGTCGCTGTTCTACACGAAGTACAAGGACTTCCAGGTGCAGGTCTTCGATCGCAATTCCGCGACGATCAACCCGCCCCTGATCCTTCAGTCTGCAGGTGCCGAGACGAAGGGCATCGAGCTCGATACGCAGTGGGCGGCCACCGATACGCTGCGGCTGGGCTTCAATGCCGCGTACGTGGATGCGACGTTTACGTCCTATCCGGGAGCGCCGTGCTATTTCGGCCAGCCTTCGCCGTCCTGCGTCTACGGCAATATCGACCCGATCTCGGGTTCTTCCACGGGCACGCAGGAGCTTTCCGGCAAGACGATGCCGAACGCGCCGAAGTTCAAGTTCAACCTGTCTTTCGACCAGAAGGTGCCGCTTAGCAGCATTCCGTACGACCTGTCGTTCGGAGGTTCCTATTCCCACCGGAGCTCGGCGCAGATGCTGGTTGACCAGAACCCGCAGGCCGTCCAGTCGGCCTTCGGGATCCTGAACCTCGACGTCGCCCTGAAGTCCCGCAACAGCCCGCTGACGGTTTCGCTCTTCGTCAACAACGTGTTCGACAAGGTCTACTATGTCGACATGGAAGACTTCTGGAGCGGTCCGTGGGCGTCCAATGCCGTGGTCAGCCAGCCTGCGCGTGACGCGAGGCGCTACTTCGGTTTGCGTATCAGCACCGGATTCGGAAGCGCGCGCTGATCGCTCAGCCGGGGCAAAAATACGTCCCGACGACCTGGCTGTGCTCGACCACCGGCGGGGCCGTGAAGAACGGCCCCGCCAGTCCGCGCCAGGTCTGGAACGCAGGGGAATTGCGGAACATCACGATGTGATGCTCGACGCTGTCCCACTGGACGACGAGCCGGTAGCGTGACGGATCCTCGATGACGTGCTCCAGCGCCAGGCCGTGGCAACCGGCCGCGCTGCGGAAGGCCGGTGCGGCCTGGGCGACGGCGGCCTCGAAGGCGTCGGCCTTCGCCGGGTCGATCGTCAGTACGGCAATTTCGGTGATCATCGCTAGACTCCGTCATCAGGTGAAGCTGCGAACATCCCGCACTTGCGCTTGCCAGGCAATCCATTCGCTGCAGGGGATCCAACCGACATGAAGATACTCGTCACCGGTGCCGGCGGCTTCATTGGTCGCGAGGTGCTGCGCCGGCTGGCAGCAGAGCAGGGCACCGAGGTTGTTGCCTTCGACGCGAACCTCGCGGGCCTGGTCGCGACGCCCACGCTTACACTGAAGACCGGTGATCTGGCCGATGCCACGGCGCGCGACGCGGCGATCGACGCCGGCGTGGACGCGGTGATCCACCTGGCCGCGGTGCCTGGCGGGGCTGCCGAGGCGGATCCGGCGCTGTCCCAGCGCGTGAACATCGACGCCACGCTGGATCTGTTCACCGCGGTCGCGCGGGGCGGCAACCGTCCGCGCGTGGTGTTCTCCAGCACGATCGCCGTCTACGGGGATCCACTGCCGCCGGGCGGCGTGGACGATGCCACGCCGCTTGCGCCCCGGATGATCTACGGCGCCCACAAGGCGATGGCCGAGGTCATGGTGGCGACGCTGTCGCGCAGGGGCGCGATCGACGGCCTGTCGCTGCGCCTGCCCGGCATCCTGGCGCGGCCCAGGGGGTCGTCGGGCATGAAGTCCGCATTCATGAGCAACCTGTTCCATGCCCTGCGCGAAGGGCAGCCCTTCGTCTCGCCCGTTTCGCCGCTGGGCACCATGTGGCTCATGTCGGTGACGCAGTGCGCCGGGAACCTGGTACGTGCGGTCCTGTCCGCGGACACGGCGCGACTGCCGGCGGGCCGGGCGGTCGCGCTGCCGGCGCAGCGCGTCACGATGCGGGACCTGGCCGCCGCGGTGGCGCGCGCGACAGGCGCAGCGTCAGGCGGCGTGACATATGCCCCGGATGCCGCGCTGGAGGCCGGATTTGCGGCCCATACGCCCCTGGCCACGCCTGCCGCCGAAGCCGCCGGCTTCGCCCACGATGGCGATGTGGATACACTCGTGGCACGGGCCCTCGAGGTCATTGCCCGGGGATAGGGGGGAGCCATGCGTTTCCAGAGACTGGACCTGAACCTGCTCGTCGCGCTGGACGCGCTGCTCGCAGAGCGCAGCGTCTCGCTCGCGGCCGAACGCATCTGCCTGTCGCAGTCGGCCACGAGCAGTGCGCTCGGCAGGCTGCGCGAATACTTCGGTGACGAACTGCTGGTGGTCCGCGGTCGCAACATGGTGCTCACCGCGCGCGCCGAATCGCTGGTGGAGCCGGTACGGGCCGTGCTGGAGCAGATCCGCGCGACCATCTCGGTAAATCCGCCCTTCGACCCGGCGACCTCCGACCGCACGATCACGCTGATGGCCTCGGATTACCTGACCGAGGTGCTGCTCTCGACGGCGCTGCGTGACATGTCCGAGGTCGCGCCGGGCATGCGCTTCGAGATCACGCCACTGAACGACACGTTGATCGAGACGCTCGAGCGTGGGGGGCTCGATCTGTTGTTGACGATCGACTACGCAATCTCGGCTGATCACCCCAGCCAGATCCTGTTCGAGGACGATTACGTCGCCGTGGGCTGGGCGGGCAACCCGGCCCTGGCCGGAGAGATGACGAAGGAGCTCTATTTCGAACTGGGCCACGTGACGGCGCGTTTCGGCCGTGCCCGGGTACCGGCCTTCGAGGACTGGTTCATGCGCCGCCAGACGCAGCAGCGGCGCGTCGAGGTCGTGGCGCCGTCATTCCTGGCGGTGTCCGCCTTCGTCGTAGGCTCGAACCGCATCGCCACTATGCACCGGCGGCTGGCATTGCGCGTTGCCGAGCAGTTGCCACTCGTCATCAAGCCGCTGCCCTTCGCGATCCCGCCCATCCGCGAAGCCGTGCAGTGGCACATCTCGAACAACAACGATCCGGCCATCCGGTGGGTGGTAGAGCGCCTGGTGGCCGTCGCGGCCGACAAGCCCGTGGCCCGGCTGGACGACAATGTCGTGCCGATCGACATCGGTCGCACCAAGGTCCTGACGCGCTCGGAAATCGCCGAGCAGTTCAAGGTGGCCAGCGTGGCGCGCGGGCCGTCAGGACAAGGCTGACGGCGTCCGCTGCCGGTCGAAGGCCTCCCGGGCGGCGGCGATCCGTGCGGCGTTGCCCTGGACCCAGTCGATGAGGCGACGGGATTCCCCGACGAGGCTGCGCCCGAGGTCGTTCAGTTCGTAGCTGACCTTGGGCGGCACGTCGGCCGTGCTCAGGCGACGGACCAGCCCGTCCCGCTCCAGCGTCCGCAGCTTCAGCGTCAGCACGCGCTGCGAGATGCGCCCCTCCGCCCCCAGACGCCCCAGCACGCGCCGCAGTTCCGCATGACGCCAGCAGCCGATGTCGAGCACCAGCAGGATGAGGGTGGTCCAGCGGTCGCCCAACAGGGCGGGGATCTCGCGCACAGGGTCCGAGCGCTGGTAGCCCTGCGCGCGCATCTCGGCGGCGAGCGCCGTCACGCCCGCCTGCAGTCCAGGGTCGATGCCGTCGAGATCGATCATGCCGGGCGCCTCCCCACGGCACAAAAAAGTGCCGTCTTCCCTTGGCCGCTGCCGTGGTTAAGGTAGGAGTCTACAAGCGGACGGGGGACAAGGCATGAGCGACAGGATCCGGCTCGACGGGCGCGTGGCGCTGATCACCGGCGGGGCGGGCGGCATCGGCTCGGCCACGGCTCGGCTGATGGCTTCGCGCGGCGCGCGGCTGGTCATCGCCGACATCGCGACAGAGGGCGCGCAGCGCGTGGCGGCCTCGCTGCCCGATGCGATACCCTGCGTGGTGAACCTGGCCGACGAGGCGTCGGTGCGTGCGATGATCGCGACAGCCGTCGCACATTACGGTCGCCTGGACATCCTGCACAACAATGCCGCGCTGCTGGACCCAGAGCTCGCGCCGCTGGACGGCGATATCGGGCAGATGCGGACTGACGTCTGGGACCGGATCTTCGCGGTCAACCTGCGCGGCGCGATGATCGCCTGCCGCGAGGCGCTGCCGCACCTGCACGCGCACGGCAACGGCGCCATCATCAACACGGTGTCGAACCTTGCGCTGCAGGGTCACCTGGTCCAGGCGGCGTACAGCGCCTCCAAGGCGGCGCTGATCCAGATGACCCGCTCGATCGCGGCGAGCCACGGGAGGCGGGGCCTGCGCTGCAATGCCGTGGCGCCGGGCATGACGCTGACGCCGGCGCTGATCGCGGCCTTCCCGCCGCCGCTGCGGCAGGTCGTGGAAGACGAGACGCTGCGCGACCGCCTGGGCTCACCCGAGGACATCGCCGAGGCCGTCGCCTTCCTGGCGTCGGATGCGGCGCTCAACATCACCGGCGAGGTGCTGGTGTCGGACGGCGGGCTTTCAAATCACGTGCCGGGTCTGTCTGGCTTCCGCGCCTTCATGGGAGTCTGAACATGGGTAACAAATACGACGTGGTCGCCATCGGCGCCGGGCACAACGGACTCACGGCCGCGGCCTACCTGGCCAAGGCCGGCAAAAAAGTGCTGGTGCTCGAGCGCAAGCCGCATTTCGGCGGCGGCGTGTCGACGCGCGAGCTCACGGTGCCGGGCTACCGGCACGACGAGCACTCCAACGTGCACATCATGATCCAGGGCAACCCGATGCTGCGGCAGGACGAGCTCGGGCTGCTGTCGAAGTTCGGGCTCGTGTACCACTACTCGGCGCTGCCGCACGCGAGCGTGTTCGAGGACGGCCGCGTGATCCTGTCGTACAAGGACCTGGACCGCACCTGCCAGGGCATCGCGGCTTTCAGCCCGCGCGATGCCGAGGCCTACCGGCGCTTCGTGCACAAGAGCCAGGAAGTGCTGCCGATGTTCATGGCGGGCCTGTACGCGCCGCCGTTCCCGATGGGTCCCTTCGTGGCCATGATGGACCAGAGCGACGAGGGACGTTTCCTGCTCGACATCATGTCGCGCAGCGCGCTCGACGTGGTGAACCGCTACTTCGAGAGCGACCTGCTCAAGATCCACATCACCCGGCTCGTCACGGAGAACCTGCAGATGCCGGATGAACTGGGCACCGGCATGGGCGCCTTCCTGTTGCCGGGCATCATCCATACCTATGGCGTGTCGGCGCCGGTCGGTGGTTCCGGCCGCCTGTCGGAGGCGTTGGTCCGCTGCATCGAGCATTACGGCGGCGAGGTCCGCTGCAATGCCGAGGTGCGCAAGGTCCTCACCAGCAGCGGCCGCGCGACGGGCGTGGAGCTGGTGGACGGCGAGCGCTTCGACGCGAAGGACGCCGTGATCGGCGCGCTGCACCCGCACGTCATCGGCAAGTTCGTCGACGGCATCCCGGCGCCGGTGCTCGAACGCGCGCGCAACGTGACGCCCTCGACTTTCTCGATCCTGCTGACGCACATGGCGCTGCGGGAGCGGGCGAAGTTCCGGGCGGGCAGCCACTTCGACGACGCGGTGATGGTGGAGCTGCTTTCGTCGCCGCGCCTGGCCGACATGCTGGAAGACTACGACCACCTGCGCCGCGGCCGCGTGCCACCACGCCGGCTCTGCGCCGGGGGCGACAACGCCGCCAACGACCCGACGCGCGCGCCGCCGGGCGCCGGCGTCTTCTACGGCGTGACCTTCGCGCCCTACGCGCTGGCCGACGGTGGCGCTGCCCGCTGGGACGAGGTCAAGGAAGAGGTGGCGAACGTCAGCCTCGAGTACTACCGGCGCTTCTACTCGAACCTGGGGGACGACAACATCCTCAAGCGTGTCGTGCGCTCGCCGCTCGACCACGAGCGCGACTCTCCGACAAGCTTCCTCAAGGGAGACATCCATGGCTGTGCGCCGTTCATGTACCAGTCGGTCGGTCACCGGCCGACGCCGGACTTCGGCAATTACACGGTGCCCGGTGTCGAGGCACTGTACCTCGTGGGACCGTTCATGCACCCGGGCGGCGGTGTCTTCGGGGCCGGCCGCGGCACGGCGATCCGCATGATGGACGACATGGGCATCGACTACGACAAGGTCATGGGAGCTCCGGTCCGATGAGCTTGGACTTCTCCCTGGCGGGCCAGGCGGCCCTGGTCACCGGATCGACGCGGGGCATTGGCCTTGGCATCGCGCGCGCGATGGCAGCGGCGGGCGCGAGCGTCGTCGTGTCCAGTGAGTCCGCCGTGGATACCGAGGCCGCCGCCGAGCTGCTGCGCGGCAAAGGCCTCGATGTACGGGGCATTGCCTGCGACGTGACGGACCCGCGTGCACAGGCGACGCTGGTCGAGCGCACGGTGGCAAGCTGCGGCGGGTTGTCGGTCCTGGTCTGCAACGCCGGCATCACCGGCGCCCCGGGACCGCTGGCCACGATGGAGATGGCGAACTTCGATCGCGTGATGGTGCTCAACCTGCGCTCGATGGTCGAACTCACGGCGCTGGCGCTGCCGCACGTGGCCAGGCGCGGCGGCGGTTCGGCGATACTGCTGTCCAGCATCTCCGGCCTGCGCGGCAACGGGGCGATCAATGCCTATGCGCTGGCCAAGGCGGGCGTTGCGCAGCTGGCGCGTAACCTTGCGGTGGAGTGGGGCCCGCGCAACGTGCGGGTGAACGCAATCTCGCCGGGGCTGATCCGCACGGCACTGTCGCAGCCGCTGCTCGACAACGCCGCCTTCATGGCGAGGCGCATGCAGATGACGCCGTTGCGCCGACCCGGCGAGGTCGACGAGGTGGCTGGCGCAGCCGTTTTCCTGGCTTCCGCCGCCGGAGGCTTCATCACCGGCCACAACCTCGTCGTCGACGGGGGCACGGTCATCACGGATGGGAGTTGACGCCAGGCCATGATCATCTTCGATGGACAGAACAAGGAACTGATGACGGTGCGCAAGGTCGAGCGCGAGGGCAACGACATCGTCGTTTCCGGGAAGATCTTCGGGGCGATGCCGGTCAAGGCCCGCCTCAGGCCGGAGCAGGCCCGGGCGGCGCTGAAGCTGCTGACGCCGGGCCTGGTCTGGTTTCTGCTGACGATGCCGTTCCGGCGCGCGCGGGTGCCCTGATACGCCGGGGCGCCTCGGACGGAGCTTTCCGTTTGCTGGATAGCTGTCCCCCACAGAATCTGCTTTCCCAAGGGTCGGTGGACCCTGCATAAGGTGCGCTCGGCATTCACCGTGGGGCAGGCATGAGCATTCTTGGCGTCGAGAGCGTGGTCTTCGGCGTGGACGACCTCGAGGAGAACACCCGCTTCTGGCTGGATTTCGGGCTGCCGCTGAAGTCCCGATCGGCGGATGCCAGCGTATTCGAGGTCGCCTCGGGCTCACGAGTCATCCTCTATCGGCATGGCGATGCCCGCCTGCCGAAGGACCCGTATCCGGGCAACGGCATCAAGGAGACCGTCTGGGGCGTCGATACCGCAGAAAGCCTGGAGCGCCTGGTCGCCGGGCTCGCCGCGGACCGGACGGTCCGTCGGGATGCCGACGGCACGGCCCACTGCGTCACCGATGACGGCCAGCCGATCGCGCTGCGCGTCTGGGCCAAGAGGGCCGTGGTCAGCAACACCAGCGCGGTGAACAGCCCGGGCAATATCCGGCGCATCAACCAGCATCGCATCTGGCGCCGGCGTGCCATCCCGAAGACGATCAACCACGTCGTGTTCTTCTCGACCGACTACGTGGGGGCCTATGAGTTCTACCGCGACCGCCTGGGTTTCCGCTGCACGGATCATTCGAAGGGCGTGGGCATCTTCGCGCGGGCCGACGGCACGAACGAGCACCACAGCATCTTCTGGGTCAACTGCGACCTGCCGATCGCGCCGAAACACTTCCGCTTCATGCACGTCGCCTTTGGCGTCGATGACATCGACGAGCTGATGCTGGGCGCGAACATCATGGAGCATCGCGGCTGGAAGAACACGTCGATGAACTCCAGCGGTGGCGTGTCGCGGCACCGGATCTCGTCGGCGATCTATTACTACTGCGACATCCCGGGCAAGGCCGGCGAGGCGGAGTACCACGCGGACACGGACTACGTCGACGACAACTGGGTGCCGCGCGCCTGGGACTTCAAGTTCGGCTCGCTGCTGTGGGCGCACAACGCGCCATCGATCTTCCGCGGCGACAACATTCCCTGGGACATGAGCTTCGACCGCGACGGCGCGTCATTCGAACCTTTCCGGAAAATGGCAAAGGCGACAGGGCCGGTTTCCGCCGAGCTGTCGAAGCTCACGAAGGAAGACGAGCACGCGCTATAGCGGCGGCTAGAGCTTTGCGTGCCCCGCAGGCCAGCGAACGCTGAGCTCGATGCCGCTGCCGATCGGCAGCAGCGCGGTCTGCAGGTCCGGCTTCGCCCGTACCGCGGCCCGGTAGGCGCGCACGTCCGCACGTGCCATCGCCGGCTCGATCATGTTGTCGGCGGCAATGATGCCCTCGGGGGGTAGCTTCGGATACAGCGCCTCGAAGCAGGGCACGTAGAGTTCCTTCCAGATGTCGAGCAGCACCAGGTCGAAGGGCCCCGGGTCGGCCTGGATCGCGGCAAGGGCGTCGCCCAGCCGGAAGTCCACGGACGCCGCGAGGCCCGCGCGCGTGATCTGCTCCGTCGCGTAGGCCTGCTTGGCCTCGGCCAGTTCCAGCGTAATGACGGTGGCGCCCACGGTACGGGCGGCGTCGGCGAGGTACAGCGTGGAGTAGCCATAGCTCGTACCGACCTCCAGGATGCGGCGCGGGCGCTTCGCGATCACCAGGGCGTGCAGGAAGGCGCCGACCTCCGGTCCCACCGGCAGCAGGAACTCGTCGCGCCGCGCGAAGCCGGCAGGCCCGAGCTCCGCCATCATGCGGTTGTCACGGACGAGGCGGGCCTCGTAGTCGGCCTGGACGGCAGTGGCGGCAGCAGAGGCAAAATGCACGGCAGACTCCTTACGCTTCGGGTTCCTCGACGAACTCGATCAGATTGCCCGCACAGTCGCGGATAAAGCAACCCGTACCGAAGGCCTCGCGCACTACGAAAGCGATGTCGGCGCCCCTGGACTGCATGTCGGCCAGGAAGGCATCGAGGCTCGCGACGCGGAACGCCAGGTGCTTGGTGCCATGCGTGCGCAGGTCGCTGGGTGGGTGACGCCGCTCGTCGGGCAGCGGCTTTGCACCATCGACTTCGAACAGCTCGAAGCGCAGGGGACCCTTGCGGATCATGGCGGCCTTCGCGCGGGCGGCCGCGATGGCGAAGCGCTTCTCGACCTCGAAGCCCAGCACGTCGCCATACCAGGCGATGGCGGCCTCCAGGTCCGGCACGCTGACGCCCCCGTGGTGGAAGCTGAACTGCGGGCCGGCCACGGCTAGCGCAGTTCCGCGAAGGTTTCGGCGCACCAGTCGGCGATGTAGTCGCGCATGCCGGTGCCATTGTCTGCGCCGCAGTGCTCGATCTCGAAGTCGGCCTTGGTGAAAAGGCGCAGCTCGCGCTTGCGGCTGTTCACGGCCTGCTCGTAGGAGCGGTGGGCGTCGCTGACCGGGATCTGCCGGTCGCCCTCGCCGTGCGTGATCAGGAACGGCATCCGGAGCTTTTCGATCTGGCCGTCGAGCGTGATCTGCGGCACGTAGGCCATGAAGTCCTCGAGCGACTTCTGGCCCCAGACCCACATGACGTGGTCCCAGTAGTGCGGCACGGGGTTTTCGCCCTCGCGCTGCAGGCGTCGCTTCTGCAGGTCGCCCCAGAGGTGGTTCGCGCCCATCACCGCACACAGCGCAAAGCGCGGCTCGTTTGCCGCGGCGCGTGGCGAGTAATAGCCGCCCAGCGACAGCCCGAACATGCCGATCTTGTTCGGGAGCACGTCGGCTCGCGTCTGCAGGTATTCCAGGGCCGGCGTCGCCCAGCGCTCGCTGTCGAAGACGGCCGTGAGGCCACGCTTGCGCAGCGCCTCGCCCGTGCCGGGCTGGTCGACGAACAGCGTGTTGATGCCGCGCTCCAGGTTGGCGGCGCCGTGGCCGCCCATGTTGACCTGCTCCTTCATGCTGTCGAGTCCGTTGCAGGACACCAGTGCCGGTCGGGGCCGGCCGCTGCCGTCGTGCACGAAGATCGCCGGGAAGCTGGAGCCCCCGTAAGGGATCTCGACGAAGTCGACGTGCAGTCCGCGCAGCTGCACGTGCCTGCGGTAGAGCGCCAGGCCGCGGTCGTAGGCGGCCCAGCGCGGTGCGTAGTCGCGCGACTGCATCCGCTCGGCCGACAGGTAGTAGCCCGAGGCCCGGCCGTACTTGGTGCCGGCACTGAGCGCGTGACCTGCCTTGTCGTCGGCCTCGGCGTTGCGCGCCACCTGGTCCGCCACGGCGATCCAGCTGTCGAACAGCAGTGCCGTGCCCGCGTCGGCGCCGCGCGCAGCGGCCTCGCGAAGCGGCCGGCAGGCCTCGTCGATCTCGCCGTGGTTGCCGCCGCAGACCAGCGCGAGGTTGGTCTGCAGGTTCCAGATGTAGTTCTTCGGAAACGGCTCGAACATGGCGGGGTTCCTATTCGGCGGTCCAGCCACCGTCGATCACCAGGCTCGTGCCGGTGACGAGCGAGGCGGCGTCGCTGGCCAGGTAGACGATCGCGCCCATCAGGTCTTCGACCTGGCCGATGCGGCCGAGCTTGATCCTGGCGACCACGCTGGCCATGAACGCCGTATCCGCCAGCATGGGCTGCGTGAGCGGCGTTTCGATGAAGGTCGGGGCGATCGTGTTGGAGCGGATGCCCTGCGGGGCAAGATCCAGCGCGAGTGCCTTGTTGAGCCCTTCGAGGCCCCACTTGGACGCGCAGTACAGGGTGCGGTTCGGGCCGCCCACGTGGCCCATCTGCGACCCGATGTGGATCAGCGAGCCCTTGACGTGATGCGCGACCATGCGCCGGGCGCAGGCCTGGGCCACGAAGAACGCACTCTTGAGATTGAGGTCGAGCACGGCGTCGTAGTCCGCTTCGCTGACGTCGAGCACCGGCTTCGGGCGGTTGGTACCGGCGTTGTTGACCAGGACGTGGAAGGCGGGGCGTTCGGCGAAAAAGGCATCGACGCGCAACACGTGGCTGACATCGAGTACCGCGGCGTCCGCCTTGCCCCCGCGTGCGCGGATCGCCTCTGCGGCGGCCTGGATCTCGGTGGCGGATCGCGCCACCAGCGTCACCTCCGCACCCGCGTCCGCCAGTGCCGCGGCCGCCGCGAGGCCGATGCCGCGGCCCGCGCCGGTCACCACCGCACGGCGGCCGTCCAGGCGCATCGAAGGCGTGACGGGAAGCTGCATCAGCGCGCCTCGGCCTTGCCCGCGTAGGGCACGTCGCGCTTGCCGTAGCGGCGAACGCGGACGTTGGCCTGTTCGCCATGGCCGGAGAAGCCTTCCAGCGCACAGAGCCGGCTGCAGTACTCGCCGATCATCGCGCTGGCCGCATCGGTCGTGACGCGCTGGTAGGTGCAGGTCTTCAGGAACTTGCCGACCCACAGTCCACCGGTGTAACGCGCGGCCTTTTTCGTCGGCAGCGTGTGGTTGGTGCCGATGACCTTGTCGCCATAGGACACGTTCGTGCGCGCGCCGAGGAACAGCGCGCCATAGTTGCGCAGGTGCTTCAGGAAGTAGTCCGGGTCGAGCGTCATCACCTGCACGTGCTCGGAGGCGATGTCGTCGGCGATGGCGAGCATCTCGTCGTCGCTGCCGGCGACGATGACCTCGCCGAAGCTGTCCCAGGCCCGCCGTGCGATGTCCGCGGTCGGCAGGATCGTCAGCAACCGGGCGACCTCTTTCATTGTCGCCTCGGCCAGCGTGCGCGACGTGGTCAGCAGGATCGCAGGGCTGTCCGGGCCGTGCTCGGCCTGGCCCAGCAGGTCGGTCGCGCAGAGTTCGGCATCGGCGCCGGCGTCATCGGCGATCACCAGCGTCTCGGTGGGGCCCGCGAAGAGGTCGATGCCGACGCGGCCAAAGAGCTGGCGCTTGGCCTCGGCAACGTAGGCGTTGCCCGGGCCGATGAGCATGTCGACCGGCTTGATGCTGGCGGTGCCGAGCGCCATGGCGCCAACGGCCTGGATGCCGCCCAGGCACCAGATCTCGTCGGCGCCCGCCATGGCCTGTGCGGCGACGATCGCCGGCGCCGGCTTGCCCTGGAAGGGCGGTGCGCAGGTAACAATGCGGGGTACGCCGGCGACCTTCGCCGTGATGACCGACATGTGGGCCGAGGCGAGCAGGGGGTACTTGCCGCCCGGCACGTAGCAGCCGGCCGCGCCCAGCGGCAGGTGCTTGTGGCCCAGCACCACGCCCGGGAGGGTCTCGACCTCGACGTCCTGCATCGAACGGCGCTGGATCTGGGCGAAATTGCGGACCTGGGCCTGCGCGAACTCGATGTCCTTCAGGTCCTGGCCGCTGAGCTGGTCGATGCAGGCCTGGATCTCGGCGGCGCTCAGGCGGTAGGACGCACGGTCCAGCCCGTCAAACCGCAGCGCCAGGTCCCGGACGGCGGCGTCGCCCCGGGCCTGGATGTCGGCCAGGATCGTTTCGACGGTTTCGCGGACTTTGCGGTCGGCGTCCGCCTTCGTCTCGGCGGTCGCGCCGCGCTTGAGCCATTCGGCCATCAGTGCAGTCTCCCGGAATGAGTGGATTTCGAGGCCCGATAGTGTCGTCCCTGGCCCGCGCCGTCGCCACCGGCAAGGTCGATACGTCCTATCCGGCGATTGGATACCATGGGCGGCGGGGACCGGATTGAATGTCGGACGAGAATAGCAGGGGGTTTCAATGGGCGGGACCATCGAGGGGCGCAAGCCGGGGTTTGCCACGGGCCTGGCGCTGCTGGTGCCTATCACGCTGTCGGTCATGGCGATCGTGCTGCTGGCACCGATCCTGCCGCAGCTGCAGGCCGAGTATGCCCACGTTCCCGGCGGCGACTACCTCGCGCCGATGGTGCTGACGATGCCGGCGCTTTTCGTCGCGCTGCTGTCACCGGTTGCCGGCATCCTCGGCGACTATTTCGGCCGCCGTCGCCTGCTGATCGTGTCGCTCGTCGTCTATGGCGTCGTCGGCGTCGCGCCGCTGATGCTGACGAACCTGTACGCCCTGATCGCGTCGCGCATCGCGGTCGGCGCCGCCGAGGCGCTGATCATGGTGCTCACCACCACGCTGATCGGCGATTTCTTCACCGGCGCGACGCGCGACCGCTGGCTGGCTGCCCAGACCACCATTGCTTCGGTGTCGGCATTGCTGTTCTTCAATATCGGCGGTTACCTGGGGCGCTTCGGCTGGCGCACGCCGTTCTGGGTCTACGCGTCGGCGCTGTTGATGCTGGTGATGGTGCTGCGCCACACCTGGGAGCCCGAGAGTCCCGCGAAACAGCCGTCGTTGAGCTGGACCGGCTTTCCGATCGGTCGCTTCGTCGGCATCCTGCTGGTCACGGTGTTCGCGTCGACGCTGTTCTACACCGTGCAGATCCATGCGTCGGTCGGGCTCGACGTGCTGGGCCTCAAGGACCCCGGACAGATCGGTTTCCTGACGTCGATCGCGAGCCTGGGCGTACCGATTGGCACCTTCGTGTACGCGCGCCTGGCCGGCACACCGGTCGCGCGCCTGCTGCTGGCGGAATTCCTGATATTGGGCGTGGGCTTCCTGCTGATGTCGCACGCTACCACGACGACGTCCTTCCTGGTGGGCTGTGGCATCAACCAGCTCGGTGCCGGCATGGTGCTGCCGACACTGCTCGTCTGGGCGATGAACCAGTTGCATTTCGAAAACCGTGGCCGCGGTGCGGGCCTCTGGACCGGTGCTTTCACGTTGGGGCAATGGCTCAGCCCCCTGATCGTCACGTTCTTCTCGCTGCGGATGGGCGGCTTCCTGGCCTCGCTGTCAGTGATGTCGTATGCGGCGTTCGCGGCAATGGCCTTCGCGCTGTTCGCGAATTTCACGCGGGCGCGACCTGCGGCGTCCCATGGCTGAAGCCGGGCGACTTGCGGGCCGCATCGCGGTCGTCACCGGTGCGGGGCAGGGCATTGGCCGTGGCTGTGCGCTGCGGTTTGCGCGCGAGGGCGCCCGCGTCGTCGCGCTGGACGTGGATGCCGCCGCGCTCGCATCGCTGGCCGGCGAGGCCGCGACACTCGGCGTGCACGTCGACGCTACCGCGTCCGTCGACCTGACTGACGCCGCTGCCGCGTCGGCGTGCATTGGCAGCATCGGTCGCCAGCATGGCCGCATCGACGTGCTGCTGAACGCCGCCGCATTCGCAAACTTCGCCTGGATCGAGGACCTGACGCCCGAAGACTGGCAGCGGACGCTGCGTGGTGAGCTGGACATCGTCTTCCTGCCGACACGGGCGGCCTGGCCCCAGCTGAAGGCGAGCGGGCGGGCCTCGGTCATCAACTTCGCGTCCGCCAATGCCTACCACGCGCTCGAGGGCTCGCCTGCGCTCGCGCACTGTGCCGGCAAGGGTGGCGTGCTGGCGATGACGCGCCAGCTGGCAATGGAAGGCGCGCCGCACGGGATCCGCGCCAATACGATTTCCCCCGGGTTCATCGTGACCGCCGCCACGACGCGGCACATGGACTCGGACCCGGGCTTCCGGGAAAAGGTGCTGGCCAGGAACATGGTGAAGCGCCTCGGCACGCCGGACGACATCGCCTGGTGCGCGACCTGGCTCGCCTCTGACGAGGCGGGCTACGTCACCGGAACAGATATCTCAATAGATGGCGGCGCGACCGCCTGGTAGGGGACAACGCATGAGACTCGCAACGATCAAGGGCAGCGGCCGCGACGGCCGCCTGGTGAAGGTGTCCCGCGACGGACGGCAGTGTGCAGACGTTTCGGCGATCGCGCCGACACTGCAGGACGCGCTGGAACGCTGGGACGAGGTGGCCCCGAGGCTCGACGCGCTCGCCGAGGGCACGGTGCCGCTCGACCCGACGTCGCTGCTGGCGCCGCTGCCGCGTGCCTGGCAGTGGCTCGATGGCTCGGCCTACCGCAGCCACGGGGAGCTCATGGACAAATTGCTGGGCAACAAGGTCGAGCGGACGGGCGTACCGCTGATGTACCAGGGCCTGTCGGATACATTCCTCGCACCCACTGAAGATGCGCCCTTCCCCAGCGAAGACCTCAACATCGATTTTGAAGGCGAGTTCGGCGTCATCGTCGATGCCGTGCCGATGGGGACGACTGCCGAAGACTCGCTGAAGCACATCAGGCTGCTGGTGCAGATCAACGACTGGTCGCTGCGCAAGCTTGCCTTCCCGGAAATGAAGACCGGCTTCGGCTGGATCGGCGCGAAGCCGCCCTGCAGCGTCGCGCCGTTCGCCGTGACGCCGGACGAACTCGGTGCGCAGTGGCGCAACGGGCGCGTCTGCGCGGACCTCGAGGTGCAGTGGAACGGCAAGCGCTTTGGCAATGCCAATGGCGAGGCGATGGAGTTCGGCTTCCATGAACTCGTGGCCCATGCTGCGCGGACCCGCCGCCTCGTGGCGGGAACGATCATCGGGTCCGGCACGGTCTCGAACGAGAACTTCCGCGAGATCGGCAGCTCCTGCATCGCGGAGCGACGCGGTATCGAGGTCGTGGACCTTGGCGAGGCGAAGACCTCCTTCATGAAGTTCGGCGACCGCGTCCGCATGGAAGCGCACCTGGCCGATGGCAGTGCGCCCTTCGGCGCGATCGACCAGCGCGTGGTGGCGCCATGAGCGAGAAGGGCAAGTCCACCGTCCGGCGCGTCGTCACGGGCCACGATGCGAATGCGCGCGCGGTCTTTCGTTCGGACGAGCAGTTCCAGCCGCAGCCGATTCCCAGCGGCGATGCTGACTTCGCGCTCGTCTGGACCACCGCCACCGTGCCGGCCGACAATAATGACGAGACCGACGGGCGCAAGCGCGATGCGGGACTGACGCTGAACCAGGGTTCGGTGATCCGTGTGGTCGACATGCTGCCGGGTGGTGCGTCGCCCATGCACCGGACCAACAGCGTCGACTACGGCATCGTGCTGTCCGGGAATCTGGAGCTGGAACTCGAGGATGGCGTGAAGACCCTGCTCGGACCGGGGGACATCGTCGTGCAGCGGGGCACGAACCACCTGTGGCGCAACCCCAGCGCCACCGAGGTCTGCCGGATCGTGTTCATCCTCGTCCAGGCGTCGCCCTACCTGCACAACGGTGTGCCGCTGGCGGAGCACAAGCCCTGACGGGACAGCCCCGGTCTCGTTGAAAAATCCAGAACTTGTACCGGTCGCGGCGCGCTGCGTAGAATGGGCGCCGCAGCAGGCGGCCTGTAGCCTGCCAGGTTGATGGAATAACGTGGCATGCCGCCCACAGAGCGCGATCGACGCGCCGGGCGGCGAACACCGGGGGTCAGTATGAAGTCCAGGAATCCGGGGCGCGTCCTTGGCGCCGCTATTGGCCTTTGCGCCATCCTGTTGCAGGCCGCGACGCCGGCCTGGGCCCAGCGACCGCCGCCGCCGGACCGGCCCATCCCGCCGGAGCAGAAGGTCGGCAAATCGCCGGACCCGCACAACCTGGAAGGCGTCTGGTACACGCGCGGCTACGACCGCACATACCGCCAGCTCGACCGCTCCGAGCCCCCGTTCAACCCGGCCGGCCGCGCCGAATGGCTGCGCCATATCCAGGCGGAGAAGGACGGCAGCCCGATCGGCGATGCGCCGACCCGTTGCTACCCGCACGGCGTGCCGCGCCTCGTCGCCTCGCCCTATCCGATCCAGATCGTGCAGACCCCGGGGATGCTGACCATCCTGCATGAGGTCGGTCACAACATCCGCTACGTGTACATGGACCAGGATCACCCGAAGAACCCGAAGCTCAGCTTCCTCGGGCATTCCGTCGGCCACTGGGACGGTGACACGCTCGTGGTCGACACCGTCGGCTTCAACGACCGCACGCGCATTGACGAGGAGGGCATCACGCACTCCCTGAAGCTGCACATGGTCGAGCGCTACCGCAAGATCAACGACGGCCAGGTCCTCGAGAACATCATGACCATCGAGGATCCGGAGATCTTCACGAAGACCTGGCAGGCGCGACGCAATTTCGACTGGCGGCCGGACCTGCGTCTCTCCGAGTACATCTGCGAGGAGAACAACCGCAACGTGCCCAATGAACAGGGCTTCACGACCGCGAAGTAAGGATCACCGGATGTCCACGTCACACCGCTCTGCACTGGCGCTGTTCGCAGCCCTCGTGACCCTTCCCGCCTTCACGGCCGAAGTCCCTGCCGAACAGCAGGGTCGACCTGACGGCGCCCCGGACCTGGCCCAGGTCTGGAAACTGCCCGCCGGCGTCTGGACGCTGAAGACCACCGACGGCAAGGCGCCGCCGCTCAACGCCAAGGGCAAGGCCCTCTACGACAAGCGCGTGGCCGCGCGTGCCACCGGTAAGCCCATCGACGATGGCACCCGGATCTGCCTGCC
>Ga0302322_100000491_pt1 | contig 30520 bp, 24 predicted proteins | sample Fen_T0_2_FD_203757 | JGI IMG/M metagenome (GOLD analysis project Ga0302322, IMG submission 203757) | Peat permafrost microbial communities from Stordalen Mire near Abisko, Sweden - Fen_T0_2 | ecosystem: Environmental > Terrestrial > Soil > Wetlands > Permafrost | place: Sweden: Abisko...
CGACCGTTGATATAAACCGGTGTTGATGCGTCGGGACGTCAACCGCCATCGCAGGTCCAACCGCGACATGTCCCCCTCCCCCGCGCGGATCCGGAGCACCATCGCAGCGGCCGTCGACCAGCCAGACGACCTCCGCGAGCTGCGCCGCTTCCACAAGGTGCTGGCGGACGTGAACCGGCTGCGGATCTGCCGCGTGCTCGCGGAGGGCCCTGCCTCGGTCACCGAGCTCATCGACCGCGTCGGGCTCTCCCAGCCTCTCGTCTCCTGGCACCTGTCCAAGCTGCGCGAGGTCGGGCTGGTCTCGGCGCGGAAGAACGGCCGGGAGACCGTCCACACCATCGAGCCGGAGGCATTCGCGATGTTCGCCACCCGCCAGGCCAGGGCACTCGGGCTGGGGGCCCAGACCGGGCCGGGGGCGCACCCGTGAGCGGCTCCTTCGTCTCCCCGGAGCTGCGGGCCAAGGTCCGCGGGCTGGCCGAGCCCATCGGGCTCGCATTCGCCCGCGTGGGCCTCTCGCCCAACGCGCTCACCGTGATCGGCTTCCTCATCGCCTGCGTCGCGGCCGTCGCCGCCGGCGCACAGCTGTGGCTCCTCGCCGGGATCCTCGTGATCGTCGGCGGCATCTTCGACATGTTCGACGGCATGGTCGCCCGCGCGACCGGCAAGGTCAGCAAGGCCGGCGCCTTCCTCGACTCCACGTTCGACCGGTGGGGCGAAGGCGTCGTCTACATCGGCATCGTCGCCGGTTGCCTGTTCGCCGGCTTCGACCTCGGGGCGATCCTCGCCGCCGCGGCGATGTCCAGCGCGTTCATGGTCAGCTACACCCGCGCCCGTTCCGAGAGCCTGGGGTTCGCCCCGGGCAAGGGGATGGCCAACGTGGGCCTCGCCCCGCGCGAGGTCCGGCTGGTGATCCTCACCCTCGGGGTGGTGCTCGCCGGCGTCTCGCTGACCATCCTGGCGGTCTCCCTCGCGGTGATCGTCGTCCTCGCCAGCATCACCACCGTCCAGCGCATCGTCGTCACCCTGCGGCAGGCGTCCTCCCAGGGCTAGACGGCGTCACTTGGAGAACCCATGACCCAGAACGAATCGGCGGCGCCCCAGGGCGACCGCAAGATCCGCGTCGCCATCGTCGGCGTCGGCAACTGCGCCAGCAGCCTGATCCAGGGCCGCTACTACTACGAGAACGCGCAGCCCACGGACACGATCCCGGGCCTGATGCACGTCAAGCTCGGCGACTACCACATCAATGACGTGGAGTTCGTGGCGGCCTTCGACGTCGACCGCGAGAAGGTCGGCAAGGACCTCTCCGAGGCGATCTTCTCGGGCCAGAACAACACGATCAAGTTCATGGACGTGCCCCACATGGGCGTGACCGTGGACCGCGGCATGACCCACGACGGCCTGGGCAAGTACCTGTCCCAGGTCATCGAGAAGGCCCCCGGCCCCACGGCGGACGTCGTCGGGATCCTGAAGGACCGAAAGGTGGACCTCGTCGTCTCCTACCTGCCCGTGGGCAGCGAGGAGGCGACCAAGTGGTACGTCGAGCAGGCGCTGCAGGCCGGCGTGGGCTTCGTCAACGCCATCCCGGTGTTCATCGGGCGTGAGCCCTACTGGCAGCGCCGCTTCGCCGAGAAGGGCCTGCCGGTCATCGGGGACGACATCAAGAGCCAGGTTGGCGCGACGATCAGCCACCGGGTGCTGACGCGCCTGTTCATGGACCGCGGCGTCCGCCTGGACCGCACGTACCAGCTGAACTTCGGCGGCAACACGGACTTCATGAACATGCTCGAGCGCGAGCGCCTGGAGTCCAAGAAGATCTCCAAGACCAACGCGGTCACGTCCATGCTCGACTACGAGATGGAGCCGGGCAACGTCCACGTCGGCCCCAGCGACTACGTGCCGTGGCTGAAGGACCGCAAGTACTGCTACATCGTCATGGAGGGCACGACCTTCGGCGACGTGCCGCTCAAGGCCGAGCTCAAGCTCGAGGTCTGGGACAGCCCCAACAGCGCGGGCGTGATCATCGACGCCATCCGGTGCCTGAAGATCGGCCTCGATCGCGGTCTCTCGGGTACCCTTGTCGCACCCTCGTCCTACTTCATGAAGAGCCCGCCGATGCAGCTCCACGACGACGTGGCGCGCGAGCGGGTCGAGGCCTTCATCCGGGGCGAGGACAATGAGACGCTCACGGGGAACGAGGAGTCCCGCAAGGACGCCAAGGCCCTCGCGACGGCAGCACGCACGAAGGCAACCGCCACCAAGTGACATCGCGCAAAGGGCTCGAGGCGCCGCACAGGCGCCTCGAGACCACGCCACCCCGCTTCGTCGAGAAGGCGGCGGTCATCGGCTATCGGTCGATGTCCGCCGTCCTCGCGTACACGCCACCCGCCATCTCCCGGGCCGTCATCGGCGGGGGCAACCAGCTCGCCTATCTCGCCTGGCCGGCCAAGCGCCGGTTCTCCAACGTGAACTTCGGGCACGTCCTGGGCCTGCCGCCGGACGACCCGCGTGTCGCGCGGGTGGCGCTGCGCGCCTACCGGGAGTACGCCCGGTACATGGTGGAGCTCATGCGACTGCCGTCGGGGCCGATGGACGCGCTGGCGGCCAGCATCGAGGGCGACGGGATCGAGGCCATCATCGCGACCTGGCGGGACGGCGGGCGGCCGATGATCGTGTGCGCCGGCCACGTCGGCAACAACGAGGCCGTCGCCGCCGCGATCGCGAGCCGCGGCCTCCCCGCCAACGTCGTGGCCGACGACTCATCCTTCCCGGAGATCTTCGAGATCCTGCGTGCGCAGCGCGAGTCCTGGGGCGTCCACGTCATCCCGTGGCGCAACCTGCGCGAGCTGTTCACGATCCTGCGGCGAAAGGAGATCCTCGCCCTGCTGGTGGACTGGGGCTACCGCGCCGACGGGATCCCGGTGAAGCTGTTCGGGGCATGGACGACGCTTCCCGCGGGGCCTGCCACGCTGGCCGCCAAGACGAACGCGATCATCGCGCCGCTGGCGATCCGGCGGACGAGGCAGGGCAAGTTCCTGGTGGAGACGTTCGGCTTCTGGGACGTCCCGTCGTCCAACCCGGCCGACCTCCAGCGGGCCACGCAACGCATCGCGGACGCCCTCGAGGCCACGGTCCGCGCCGCCCCGACGCAGTGGTACAGCTTCAAGCCGCAATGGCCCACCGACCCCGACGAGGCCGCGGAGCTCGAGGCCCGCGCGGCGATCATGCTCGGCGGCCGCCCCGACCCCGGACCGTCCCGCGTCTCCGCCCCGGAGTCGGCCGAGGCCGCCACCCGGTGAGCGTGGCCGCGGGTCCCGCCACCGGCGCGACGGGCTCGCGGACCCTCCGCGGCAGGGTCCTCCTGGCGACCGCCCGCCTGCTCGGCGTGCTCCCCGAGGCGCCGCTGGTCGCCGCCGCCGAGAGCATCGGCGAGCTCTGGTACCGCCTGGCGCCGACCAGGGCCGCCCAGGCCCGCGCCAACCTGCGCCGCGTGTGCGAGGGCCTCGACGCGCAGGACCGCGGCACGAGGCTCGCCCGTCGGGCGGCCACGGATCCCGCGGCGCTCGAGGTGCTGGTCCGGCGGTGCTTCCGCCACGCGGTCCGCTACTACCTGGAGGTGGCGCGGACCGGCAGCATGGACCCGGCGACGAGCCTGTCCCGCATCGATGTCGAGACGCCGGGCGCGGTTCACGACGCCCTGCAGTCCGGGGACCACGTGGTCCTGGTGGGAATGCACTTCGGCGCCCTCGAGATGCCCGTCTCCGTGGTCGCGGGGATGGTCGGCCACAACATCACGTCGCCGATGGAGAGCGTGGACGATCCCGCCCTCCGGCGCTGGTTCGAGACCTCTCGCGGCCGGCTGGGCGTGACGGTCGTGCCGCTCAAGGACGCCCGGCGGCCGATGATCGCGGCCCTGCGTCGCGGCGAGTCGGTGGGCGTGGTGGCCGACCGCGACGTCACCGGGACGGGCATGCCGACGCCGTTCTTCGGCGCCCTCGCGCCCATCTCGCCGGCGCCGGCGCTGCTCGCCATCGAGACGGACACGCCCGTCTACGTCGCCGCGTCACGGCGCCTCAAGGGTGGACGCTACGCCGGCACGCTGATCCCCGTGCCGCTGCCCACCGACGGCACCCGGCGGGAGCGGATCGTCGCCCTGACCGCCGCGATCGCTGCGGCGTTCGAGACCATCCTCGCGGATGCCCCCGAGCAATGGTGGGGCGCCTTCCACCCGATCTGGCCGGACCTCGTCGTGGGGGAGGCCGACGCGTGACCCACGAGCCCCTGGTGCGCCTCGGGCGCGCCGACCTCCACATCCACACCCTCGCGTCCGACGGCACCTCGTCCGTGCCCGAGATCCTGGACTTCGTGGCCGGCCGGGGGTTCCTGGACGTCATCGCCATCGCGGACCACGAGCGGATCGACGCCGCCGTGGCGGCGAAGCACATGGCGGAGGACCGCGGCCTGCCATTCGGCGTGATCGTCGGCTCCGAGATCACGACCCGCGGCGGCCATCTCCTGGCGCTCTTCCTCGAGCAGCCCGTCCCGGCGCTCAAGAGCCTCGCCTGGAGCATCGAGGCGGTCCACGACCAGGGTGGCCTGGCGATCCCGGCGCACCCGCTCGTGCCGTACCCCCTGTGCGCACAGGGGTCCGCGCTCCGCCGCCTGCTCGCGAGCGACAACCCGGCCGTCCGCCCGGACACCATCGAGACGTTCAACCCCACGGCCCTGGGCAAGTACCGCCACGACGCGGTCGTCCGGTTCGCCGAGGAGCACGGCCTCGCCCAGGTGGGCAACAGCGACGCGCACGCGACCGAGGCCATCGGGACGTGCTGGACGACGTTCCCGGGTCGAACGCCGGAGGATGTCCGCCGCGCGATCGGCTCGCGGCTGACGGGCCACCACGGCGGGTTCCACGGCTCGTTCTCGCAGCTGGGCGTCTACGGCCGGCAGCTGGCGAAGTACGGCCGGGGATGGAAGGCGACGGCTGGCGGGCGGATTCGCGGCGACGGCACCGGGCGGGACCTGGGCTACCCGGGCGGCACGCTGCGCCCGCCTCGCTACGATCCAGCCATGGGTGAGGACCGCGACGCGTGAAGATCGGGCTGGTCTCGCCCTACGTCTACCCGCTCCCGGGCGGGGTGACCCAGCACGTCCGGTTCCTGTACGAGAACCTGCGGCTGCGCGGCCACGAGGTCCGGATCCTGACCTCGTCCCACGGCCTGCAGCGCAGCTCCGAGGGCGACGTCATCCGCCTCGGCAAGGGCTTCTCCATGCCGGCCAACGGCTCCATGGGGACGATCACGCTCTCGCCGCGCTACGTCTCCCAGGCGCACGACCTGCTGGAGCGCGAGCGGTTCGACGTCCTGCACTTCCACGAGCCGTTCGTGCCGTTCCTCTCGCTCGTGCTCCTCAACCAGAGCCGGAGCGTGAACATCGGCACGTTCCACGCGTACGGCGGCTGGTCGCCCGCCTACGAGTTCGGGCGCCGCGTGATGGGGTCCTACGCGGAGCGGCTGCACGGGCGCATCGCGGTGTCGGCGGCGGCGCGCCACTTCATCGACCGCTACTTCCCCGGCGACTACAAGGTGATCCCCAACGGCGTGGACATCGACCGCTTCCGGAAGGCAGTGCCGCTGACGCGCTGGCAGGACGGCACGAAGAACATCCTGTTCGTGGGGCGCTTCGAGCCGCGCAAGGGCGTGCTGGACCTGCTCAAGGCGTACCGGCTCCTGCGCCGGACCGGGGTGGACTGCCGGCTGCTGCTCGTGGGCGGCGGGCCGCAGGAGCGCGAGGCGCGCCGCTACGTCGCCACCCGCCGCCTGCAGGGCGTCCACTTCCTGGGCCGCGTGACGGACGACGAGCGCAACCAGCTCTTCCGCACCGCCGACGTCTACTGCACGCCGGCGACCGGGCGCGAGTCGTTCGGGATCGTGCTCCTGGAGGCGATGGCCGCTGGCGCCCCGATCGTCGCCTCGGACATCCACGGCTACAAGGGCGTGGTGCGGCGCGGGCAGGAGGCGCTCCTGGTGCCGCCGAAGGACCACAAGGAGCTGGCGCTCGCCCTCGGGCGCATCCTGCGGGACCACGAGCTGGCGGCGGCCATGTCCGCGGCCGGACCCATCCGCGCCGAGGAGTTCAGCTGGCCGCGGGTGACGGCCAAGGTGGACGACTACTACGGCTTCGTGATCCGCCGTCTCGCGGCCACCGGGAACCTGCCACCGCACTTCACCGCGGAGGTGCCGCCGTCGCCGCGGCTCCTCAACGCCGCGGGCCAGGAGATCCCCTCGCCCTGAGCGCCCGGGGCCGGGCCTGGCGGGGCCCGCGCCGCTAGGCCGCGCCCGGCTCCCCCGCCGTCCCGGCGGGACCCGCGGCCTCGTCGCCCGGCTCCGGGACCGGCGCCAGCGCCTGCCGCCAGGCCCACGCGGAGTACCCGACGATCACGCAGGCGATCACCAGGACCAGCACGTAGGCCACGAACCGCCAGTCGCCGAACACCGTGTTGGGTCGCGGGACCTTGGTCACGCTGAACTGGAATGCGTACAGGTAGGTGGGCAGCAGGCCCTGGTACGCGTTGACCACCGCGGACGGCATGGCCAGGGCGGAGATGTTCGGGTAGAGGATCACGAACCAGGCCGCGGCGGCCGCGATGAGGCCGCCCACGAACCGGCGGGCGTCGCGCGCTGTGAGCACCTGGATGGCGATCAAGCCCAGTGGCACCGCCACGACCAGCGCGATGATCTCGGGCACGAGCCCGTTGATGGTGACCAGCGGGTTCGTGTCCGGCAGCAGTCGCGAGAGCGCGAGCGCCGCGCCGCCCACGACGGCGGTGAGAACGATCGGCAGGAGGTCCCGTGACGACGTCGGGCGGCCGTCCGAGCGGCCGCGGCCCAGGCCCACGAGGAGCCACACGAGCACGATGACCGTGACGATCGCGACACCGACCATCGCGGCCGTCGCCGGCGTCACGACCAGGTTGCCGGGGTTCCCGTTGCAGGCCTGGGAGCCCTTGTTGACCGACTCGACGTCCGCGATGGCGCACAGCGGATAGCGCAGGAGCCACAGGAGCACGGGGCCCATCAGCGCCACGGCCGCGGAGGCGCGGGCGAGCAGCCAGATCCGCCTGGACGTCCCGTGCCAGACCTCGGCCATGAAGTACCCGAGCGCGAGCACCACGAACGGCAGGCTCGTGTAGTAGTGGTACTGGAACGCCGGCCGGTCGATGCGGGCCCAGGAGACCCACTGGGCCAGGAACGCGATCAGGATCATGGCGAGCGGCAGGCTCCGTCGCTTGAACGCCTGGTATGCGACGAAGCACATCGCCGGGATCCCCATCCACCAGATGACCAGGTTGCCGGCGTCGTAGATGGCGGCGGCGGTGCCCTCGGCGTAGGAGCCCTGGTAGAACCAGACCGGCTTGAGGTTGAGCGGCCAGGCCCACCAGGGCGAGCTGGCGGCGTGGGCCTGGGTCAGGCCGTTGTGGTAGTCGTACATGCGCTTCGTGAGCTCGATGAGGGTGTCCCCGGTGTGGCCCGGCGGCCAGCCCGCCACGATCTGGTTGTTCTCCATGAACGCCCACGGGATGTAGAGCGCCACGTAGACCACCAGCGGGATGACGAGCAGCGAGATGCCCAGCCAGGCGACAGGGATCCCCAGCCCCCAGCCCAGGCGGACCCAGCCCTCGGGGGCGGGCGCGGCGGGCGGCGGGCCGGCGCGGGGCTCGTCGGGGTCGGGGGGTGGCGCCATCGGGCCGACACCGAGGCGACCACCGATGGTGAACGCCGCGTATGCGACGACGCCCACCGCGACGAGCGCGAAGCCCAGGTGGAGCGGGGTGAACGAGACGGGTCCCAGGACCACGGCGTGCTCGGCCCTGCCCAGCGCGATGCTGGTCAGCGCGATCACGAAGCCCAGCGCGGCCGGCCCGCCGACGGCGAAGCGCATCTCGTCGGCCGACCACTCGACCGGGTGGTACACGGTGATGACGACCGCGGCGACCGTGACCGCGATCATGATCAGGACGAAGGGCAGGTTGCCGGCGCCCGTGTTGTCGGCCGGGACGGCGAGCGCCATCCAGCCCAGCACGCTGGTGATGCCGATCAGGCCGAGGATGAGAAGGACCCGCCCGAGGGCGGACCGGATCAGCACGAGGATCCCCAGCGCGCCGATGGCGTAGGCGGCGACCCACTTGGACGCGAGGGCGAGGCCAAGGAGCACGCCCATCGCCGGCATCACGAACCAGAAGGCGCGCTTGACCTTCTCCGGCTCCAGCCACATCCAGGCGAACAGCAGGTAGGCAGCGAGGATGAAGAAGCCGGTGTAGACGTCGTTCATCGCGATGCGGCTCTGGACGAAGAACATGCCGTCGAGCAGCACGAACAGGCCCACGAGCAGGCCCACGGCCCGGCGCGAGAACAGGAGCCGGCCCAGCAGGAACAGCACGCCGGCCGTCAGCGCGCCCAGGATCACGCCCGGCAGGCGCCACGCGAGCTGGTAGGAGCCCACGTCCATGGAGGCCGCCTCGCCACCGTCCGAGAACGCGAGCAGGGCGCCGTGGCTGGTCTCCGGGTAGTTCGCGTTGTGGTCGAGGGCGAGCGCCACGGGCGCGAACGGGAGCTTGTGGTCGGCGAAGACGCTCCGGCCGTGCGGCTCGACGACGTAGACGGTGGACCCGGTCCCGTCGGGCGTCGCCCCGAGGACATCCACCAGCTCCGACGCGTCGTCGTAGACGACCTCGGTGCCCGCGGCGGGCAGCTGGAAGCTCTCCCACAGCGCGGGGCCGTTGTCCGCGCGGTCCCCGGTGATGGCGATGATCGAGACCTCGGGCTTCCCGGTCGTCGCGTCGCGGGTCGTGACGTACAGCTGCTTGCCGTCGTCCACGCCGCTGACCATGGCGAGGCCGGAGGCGCCGTGCAGCTCCACGGTCGCGAACGTCCGCGCCGACGCGTCGAGGAACGTGACGCCGCCGGCGCCCGCGACGGCCACCGTCGAGACGGGCTGGAACTCCACGCCGGCGAGCTCGCCGGCGTCCATCGCCGTCTTGAGCGTCGTGCGCTGGTCCCCCGTGGGCACGACGTCGAGCGGGAAGGTCTCCGCGTCGGTCCTCGTCAGGGCCGCGAGATACGACGCCTTGTCCCCGCCGAGCAGCTCCACCAGCCTGGCGGCGGCGGCACTGGCGTCGGTGACGCTCGCGGGCACGACAGTCAGCGCGGTCGTATCGTCCACGCCCGTGATCGCGGTGGCCCCGTCCACCGTGGCCGTGCCGGTCGTCTCGCCCGTGTCGAGGTCCACGACGGCGACGGTGTTCGAGGCCAGCAGGACGGCGGCGTGCGAGCCGTCGCGGTACCCGGTGATCGCCTTCACGGGGCCGTCAAGGGTCGCGACCGTCTGCGGGTCGACCCCCGGGTCCGCCGGGTCGCCGCCGCGGGTCGCGTCCAGCACCGTGGTGTCGATGGCCAGGAGCTCGCCCGCGTCCGTACCCACCAGGAGCTGGTTCGAGACATCGTCGAAGGCCACGGCCCCGGCCCCGGGCAGGGCCCAGCGCGCCTCCACCTTGCGCGTCGTCAGGTCGTAGGCGATGAGCTCGCTCCCGGTGGCGACCCAGGTGCGGTCGCCGGCCCGGTCGCCGTTGCCCGAGACATCCTCGCGGCGCGGCTCCACGGCAGCGTCGCGGGCCGGCACGCCGAGGTTGCTCGTCGTGTCCACGTCGTGGCCCGCGAAGGTCGCGATACCCCCCGCCATCGCGTACTTGGCGAGGTGTGGGTGGGTCCACTCGTAGATGCCGTGGGAGATCCCGTAGCGCCAGTACTGGAGGAACTCCGCGGCGGTGCGGGCGTGGTAGACCTCGTCGAAGTGCATCCGCGCCGGGTCGGCCAGGCGGTACGTCCGCAGGCACATCGCCCCGACCACCAGCACGACCAGGACGAACAGGTCCAGGCGGTCCAGGCGGCCGCCCCTCTCACGGTGGAGGGCCGCGGACCGGTCGGGGCGGATCGGTGTCTCGGCGACGCGCGCGCGCAGCCAGGCGATGGGCCCCATCTCGGTCCAGGTGGGGCGGTCGTACCAGGCGGGGAGGAGCCGCGGCCTGGCCGTGGCGGTCGTGGCGGCCGCGGTCGAAGCGGCCGAGGCCGTGGCGCCTGTCGCGCCGGAGGGCGCCGTGTCGAGGTCGGCACCCGCGTACCGCGGCGGGACCTGGGCCCCGGCACCGACGGCCGTGGCGTCGGTCTCCTCGATCCGCGCTCGGTCCAGGTCCGCGGCCAGCGCCTCGTGCGCCCTCGGACGCAGCTGGAGCAGGCCCCAGATGAACACGGCCGAGTGCATGAGCGACACGACCGTGACGCCGAAGGTGGACCGGACCAGGTCGCCGATCCCCAGCCAGTCGGACACCTGTGGGTTGTCCGGGTAGAGCGCCACCAGGACGACGTACATGTTGAGGAAGGTCGCGATCCCGGCCACGACGTACGCGACCTTCCAGCGCGTCGAGACGGCGAACAGGATCCCGGCGAGGCCGAAGAACGGGAACAGGTACCGCTCGTGGACCCGGGTCGGGGCAGCGAAGAACGCGAGCGCGAGCACGCTGACGCCGACCAGGATCGTGAGCCGGTCGGGGCGGCGTGCCACGACCCAGGCGACGACCGCGGCGATGCCCAGGAGGATTGCCGCACCCACCAGCCCGGCGGGGATCGGCCCGATCGCCCCGAAGGCCTCGCCGGCCTTGATCGGCGAGTCCGGCATCCAGAGCGCGCCCCCGGCAGTGGCCACGCTCTGTCCGTTCACGGGGAACAGCGCCCACCAGTTGTAGGCGTTGACGGTGAGGTACGGGTAGGTGGCCGCGGTGCTGAAGACGAGGCGCAGCAGCGACGACTCGAGGAACGGCGCCGTGGTGGAGACGCCGATCACCGTGAGCCCGAACGGCGCCGAGAGCAGCACGGCCGTGAGGAAGCCCACGACGCCTGTCGTCAGGATCCGCTTCCACCCGATGTCGCGGAACTCCCAGGCGAAGCCGCGCTTGCGGGGGGCGTCCTCGTCGCCATAGCCGCCCGCCGGCCACAGGGCCCGCCGGATCGCGACCACGGCCACGATGGGCACGAGGATCGCGAGCTGTGGCTTGATCAGCGCGGCGATGACGGCGATCACGGCGGACCGCTCCATGCGGCCCCGCCACAGCTCCCGGACGCCCAGGAGCAGGAACACCGTCCCGAAGCTGTCCACCTGGCCCCAGATCACCGAGTCGAACCAGGTGACGGGGTTGAAGATGACGACGGCCGCGGCGATGAGCGCCCTCCGCCGGGAGACGCCAAGCTCGAGGGCCATGGACGCGACGAGGTAGCCCAGCAGGATGTCGGTGACGATCGCCGGCAGCTTGATCAGGCCGTCGACGATGCCCGGCCCGACCCCGATGGTGCCCGCGATCTCGCGCAGGTAGCCGATGGGCCACAGCGCGTAGAGATAGCCGGGGGTGTAGTCGGCGTAGGACGCGTTCGAGTAGAAGCCCCACGGTCCGAACTGGCGGAGGGTGTCGGCCCAGTAGTTGAACAGGCCGAGATCGGCCCCGAAGCCCGAGCCGCGGAGCCCTTCGATGCCGTATGCCAGAATCAGCCGGAAGACCAGGCCGATCGCCATGAGGATCGCGATCTGGCGGCCGATGCCTCGCCGGGGGGCGTCGTCCGATGTCGACTCCCGGTCGGGCGCACCCGAACCCAGAGCGGTCACGGGGAGCCTCCTACGCAGCGTGAAGGTGCCGCCGAGTATAGCCGAGGGGCCCGATGGGACCCCCGTGACCACCATTGCCGTCCGCAACCCTGTGAGCTGGCTCGTCGGGCTGGGTCTCGTGCTGCTCGCCGGCGCCCTGTACTGGGTCTCGAACCCCGTCCACTACAACACCTACAACCACTTCGTCTGGCAGGCGGACGCCTTCCTCCACGGCCGGGCCTGGTTCCCGTACCCGGTCCCGGAGGGAGGGGGCGTCCGGGCGAACTGGTGGTTCCAGGACGTCTACCCGCTGACGCTCCCGAACGGCATCCCGGATGGCCGGGTCCTCGTGCCCTTCCCGCCGCTGCCCGCCCTGGTGCTCCTCCCGTTCGTCGCGATCTGGGGCCTGGGCACGGACCAGGAGGCCGTCGCGATCGGCCTCGGCGGCCTCGGCGTGGGGCTCGCGTGGTGGATGCTCGGCGGGCTCCGGCTGCGGACCACCGTCCGCGCGCTGGCCACCACGGTGTTCGCGACCGGCACCGTCTGGTGGTGGGCGGCGGCGGTCGGCAGCACCTGGTATCTCGCCCACCTGGTGGCGGCGGACGTCGCGCTGGTCGCCGTGGGCGTCGCCCTCCGCCACGACCCCGACGCCGCCACGCAGGGGCCCCGTGAGGAGCGGCGCAGCCGCGCCAGGGGCCTCCGCGCCGCCGCGTGGCCCCTGGACCGCTCCCAGCTCCTCGTGGGCTTCCTGTTGGGACTGGCGGTCACGGCGCGCCTGCCGCTGATCTTCGCGGCGCCCTTCTTCGTGCTCGTCGGCGGGGGCGGCTCGATGCTGCGGCGCCTGCTCTCGGCGGCCGCCGGCGGGGCGCTGCCGGTGACGGCGCTGCTGGCCTACACGTTCCTGACCACGGGCTCCTTCATGCACCCGGGCTACGACTACCAGTACCGGCTTGAGGCGGCGGGCTACCCCACCCTCGGCTACCGCGCCGACTGGTCCGTGGAGGACATCCGCTACATCCCCCAGAACCTGCGGATCATGCTCGGCGAGCTGCCGGTGCTCGCCCCGGACGCCCTCCCCAACACCCTGGGCATCGACCCGTCCGTACCGGTGTGCAGGGCGCCCGGGGCCCAGCGCTCCCTGTTCGATGCCGGCTGCCCGCTCGCCGTCCCCGTCGACATCGGGACGAGCATCCTGCTCTCCGCGCCGGGGCTGCTGCTCGCCCTGCTCGCCGCCCGCCGGCACGGGCTGGCACGCCTGGGCTTGGCGTCGGGCGCCGCCGTCGTCCTGATCGCGACCTTCAACCTCGCCCACTTCTCGCAGGGCTGGGTCCAGTGGGGCTACCGGTTCTCGCTGGACTTCCTGCCGTTCCTGCTGCCGATGGTGGCGCTCGGCGCCGCCCGTCCGTCTGACGGGCGGCCCCGGATGGTCGCGGTCGTGCTGGTGGTGGCGGGCGGGCTCATCAACCTGTGGGGCGTGACCTGGGGGCAGATCCTTGCGTGGTAGCCGGCTCGCCGGGCTCGCTGTGGGGCTGGTCGCGCTGCTCGTCTTCCGGACCACCCTGCTCCCGGGCGTCTACGCCTGGGACACTGCTGAGGCGCAGGCGGTGCTGCCCCTGATGGGCACGATGCACCCGACGGGCTTCCCGGCCTACGTGGTGCTGGGCTGGCTGGGAACCGTGCTGCTGCAGCCGTTCGGGGAGCCGGCGTTCCGCGCCAACCTGCTCTCGGCGATCCTGGTCGCCACGGCCGCGGGCGTCCTGGTGCCGCTCCTTCGACGACTGGACGTGCCGCTCCCGGTGGCGGCCGCCGCGGCCCTGGGGTTCGCGCTCACCCCCATCGTCTGGGACATCTCGGCGGCCGCGGACGCCCACGCGCTGCACGTCGCGCTCGTCGCGCTCGTCGTGATGGCGCTCGTCCGCTGGGCGCGGCTCGTCGAGCTGAGCATCGCGGACCCGGACGACGCGGCGGCGGCCCGGCGGGCGGATCGGGGGATCGTGCTGGCCGCCGCGCTGTTCGGCGTGGCGCTGGCGAATCACGGCCTGACGGTCCTGCTCATCCCCGCCGTGGGCCTCTACGTCCTCGCGGTCGAGCGCGGGGTCCTGCGGCGCCCGAGGCTCATCCTCGCCGCGCTCGGCACCTGCTTCGGCGTCACCGCGCTGCTGTACCTGGAGCTGCCGCTCCGCGCCGGCCCGTTCCCCGCTCCGCTCGTCTACGGCCACCCGGACACGTGGTCCGGCTTCTGGACCGTCGTCCTGGGGCTCCAGTTCTCGGGGGACGTCCACGGCCTGTTCTCGGACCTCGGGTCGAAAGCCGTCGACCTCGCGCGGCTCGCCGGCTCGCAGCTGGGCGTCCTGGCGTTCCTGGTCCCGCCCGCGTTCCTCGTGACGGCGATCCGCCGGCCGCGGTATGCGCTGCTCTCGGGCACCGCGACCGCGGTGACCTGCCTGTTCGCCGCGTCGTACACCAACGCGAGCATCGGCCGCTACTACCTGGGCCCGGCGCTGTTCGCCTGGACCTGGCTGGCCATCGCCGCCGCCGCCGTCATCCGGCTCGTCTTCGACCGTGCCCGGCGCGATCCCGAGGACGACGTCGCCTTCGACACCCCGCCCGGCCCCCGGCGGCTCAGCATGCGCACGAGCGTCGCGGTCGTGGTCGCGGTCGCGCTCCTCGTTCCCACCGGGTTCGCGCTGTCGCCCCGCTGGCGGGCCGCGAACCGCTCCGAGGACACGACGATGGCGGAGTGGCTGGACACCGTGATGACCACCCTCGAGCCGGACGCCGTCGTCGTCTCGTGGTGGTCCTTCTCCACGCCGATCTGGTACGGCCAGCTGGTGGAGGGCCGGCGGCCGGACGTCCTCCTCCTGGACGACTCGAATCTCGTCGACGACAGCCTGGGCACGGCCGAGGCCGTCATCGACGCGTACCTGGGCAGGCGTCCGGTCTACGTCATCCGATCGACACCATCGGACATCGAGGCTCTGGCCGTACGCTATGTCATCGAGCCCGTCGCTCATCCCGCCGGCGTCTACCGCGTCACGGGGCACCAGGAGACCCAGCCATGACCGCACCCGCAGCAGACCCCGGCGCCGCCGTCGCGCCCGCTCGGGTCGCCCGCCTCTCGTACTTCTTCCCGGCCCACAACGAGGAGGCCAACATCGAGGGCCTGGTGGCCGAGGCCCTCGAGACGCTCCCGTCCATCGCCGAGTCGTTCGAGATCATCGCCGTCGACGACGGGTCGAAGGACCGGACGGGCGAGATCGCGGACCGCCTCGCGGCCGAGCACCCGGAGGTCGTGCGCGTCGTGCACCACATGCCCAACCGCGGGTACGGCGGCGCGCTCAGGTCGGGCTTCGAGGCGTCGCGCTACGAGCTGCTCGCCTTCACCGACGGGGACCGCCAGTTCCGGATCGCCGACATCGCGCGCCTCACGGCACGCCTCGCCGAGGCCGACGAGCCGGACGTCGTCGTGGGCTACCGGATCAAGCGCGCGGACCCGGTCCTCCGGATCGTCTATGCCCGCACCTACAAGCTGGCGAACCGGATCTTCTTCGGCCTGCGGGTGCGCGACGTGGACTGTGCCGCCAAGCTGTTCCGGCGCGCGGCGCTCGACGGCGTGCGCGTGGAGTCCGGCGGCGCATTCTTCTCGGCTGAGCTGATGATCAAGGTCAAGGAGCAGGGCCGCTCCATCGCCGAGGTCGGCATCCCGCACTACCCGCGGACCGCCGGCTCGCCCACGGGCGCGAGGGTCGCCGTGATCTGGCGGGCGGTGAAGGACTTCTGGATGCTGCGCCTGCGGCTCTGGGCGAACGGCGATCGCGCGCGCCGCCGCGGCCGCCCCATCCTCGGCGCGTAGGGTCCCCCGGGGCCAGCGAACTCGTCCCGGCGCCCTGGCCCGGCCTAGCCTGAGGACCCGCCGCCGGACCGCGGGTCGCCGCCCTCGATGTCCAGGCTGTTCACGAACTCGCGGAAGATGTCGAGCTTGGTGGGGTCCAGGCTCTCGCCCGTCGCCTCCAGCGAGCCGGCCGCCAGGCGGGTCCGGCGCGCGTCCCTCGCCTCCTCGCGGGCCGCCGCACCCTCCTCGTCCCCCTCCCCCTCGTCGTCCTCGTCGTCCTCGCCGTCGGGCAGGGCCGCCGCCTGGTCGAGGACCGCGGCCGACGCGTAGATGGGGCACTCGAGGCGCACCGCCAGCGCGATCGCGTCCGACGGGCGGGCGTCCATGTCGTGGCGGCTGTCCGCGGTCACCAGCACGAGGCGGGCGTGGAACGTCTCCTCGGCCAGCGACGCGATCACGACGCGGTCCACGCGGACGCCGAGCTCGCCGAGCGTCGCCGCGAACAGGTCGTGGGTCAGCGGACGCTCCGCCGAGATCCCCTGCAGGCGCATCGCGATGGCCTGGGCCTCCCACGGCCCGATCCAGACGGGGAGGATCCGGCCGGCGCCCACCTCCTTGAGCAGGAGGACGTGGCGCCCGGTCCGCATGTGCACGCGGACGCTCTCGACGACCATCTCGATCTCGGGGACGCGCTCACCGGCCATGCCCGGATTATCCCACGCGCCGCGCGCCGCCGGGCCGGGCCGGGGCCGGCGCCGCCTCCGCCGGCCAGTCAGCGTCCTGGCGGAGGGGGCGGTGGTCCGGGCGGCGCAGGGGGCGGCGGGGGCGCGGGCGAGGAGTCGGGCGAGGAGTCGGGCGAGGAGGGGGGTGGCACAATCTCCATGGGACGCACGGCCTCCACGAGGAGGGGATCCGAGGAGCCGGGTGTCGCGGCCGGCACCGCTGCGGCCGCCGGGACCGACGTCGCCGAAGGCACCGGGACCGGGGCTCCGCGCAGGTAGCGAAGGGGCAGGGCCACCGCCATCCCGGCCACGAACCCGGCGATGTGCGCCCAGATGGCGATGCCGCCGCTTGCCTCCGCGGTCAGCCCCAGCGACGCGACCCCGTCGATCAGCTGCAGCACGAACCAGAAGCCCAGCACGAGGACGGCGGGCACCGCCATGAGCTCGTAATAGAACAGGGGGAAGACGAGCGCCTGGATCCGGGCCCGCGGGTAGAGCACCACGTAGGCACCCAGGACCGCCGAGATCGCCCCCGATGCGCCCACCATCGGCACGTCGCTGGTGGGGTCGACGAGGGTGTGTCCGGCGGCCGCCACGATCCCACCCACCAGGTAGAAGGCCAGGAACAGGACCCGCCCCAGCCGGTCCTCCACGTTCACGCCGAAGATCCACAGGAAGAGGACGTTGCCCATCAGGTGGAGCCAGCTGCCATGCAGGAACAGGTGCGTGACCAGCGTCAGGACGGGAAGCGAGAGCAGGTCGCCGGCCGAGATCGCCGCGACCAGGTCCCTGGGCACGAGCCCCCAGTGCCTGACGAAGGCCTCGAGCGCGTCCTGCCCGCCGGCCGTCATCACGACGACCTCCCAGCCGAACACGATCGTGCACAGCGCGAGGAGCGCCGCCGTGACCACGGGTGTCCGGCGGGGGGGGCTCGGGTCGCGGAGCGGCAGCACCTCCGGGTCGGTCAGGCGCCCGGCGCCGTCACGGCTTCGGGGACTTCTTGGGCCCGGGCGTCTTGGCCGGCTTGGGCGTGGGGCTCGCGGCCTTGCCTGGCGAGGGCGTCGGCGTCGCGGCCGGCGCCTCCGCCTTGACGAGCGTCGCGCTGTGGAGGCCCGTGCTGGAGATCCACCAGACGGTGGCTGGGGCCGTGTCCTCGGCGCCCGGGATCACGACCATGTCCTGGAGGTCGTCCCAGCCCGTGGCGCCGTCCGCGAGGAGGTACTGCTCGATGAACCTGCCGTCCCCCTTGTCGAACGCGACGATCCGGCTGTTCGCGCGGTCGAAGGCGTACAGGGGGCCGATGCGCTTGCTCGATGAGCCGTCGGGCCGGTCCGGCGAGGACAGCAGCACGTAGTTCGGGTTCGGGCGGACCTGGGTGTCCTTGGGGCCCTGGGCGGTCCAGCCGGCGGCCGGGATGACACGCGCGACGCCGCCGTTCTCGGCGACGAAGATGTCGCCGTCGATGATCAGGTCCTTGATGCCGTCCACGGGGCGGTCCGTCGGGAGCCGGTCGATGGGCTTCACCGGGTACCCGGAGCCGTCGTTGGCGGGCGAGAGGACCCGGATGTTCTGCGCGGACGGGTCGACGATGTAGAGCTTGTAGAACGCCGCGTCGAAGTTGGCGACGAACGTCGACATGACGCTGACGTCGTTGCCCCACGACGAAGAGTCGGCGATCTTGATCTTGACCAGCGTCCCCTTGCCCTTGGTGTCCACCGGGCGCCAGCGCCAGAGGCTGTTCTTGGTGTCCAGGAAGAGCACGTCGGGTCCGCCCGTGGTGAGGAGCTTGGGGTCCGCCACCTTGGTCCCGGACGCCTTCTGGCCGCTGACCGCGACCGGCGCCGCCGTCTTCTTGGCAAGGTCGATGCGCCACACCTTCTTGCCCTTGGTGTCGAGCACGTACGGCGCGCCGTCGGACCCGCGGACCAGGGCGCCGAGCGTCACGGGCGTGTTCGCCGGGAACGTGAACAGGTCGTTGGACCGGACCAGCACGACGCCGTAGAGCGTGTCGAGGCCGGCGGTCACCTTGGCGCGCAGCTGCGCGACCTCGCCCGCCGGGTACCCGTTCGCAGCGGCCTCGTCCAGCTTGGCGTAGGCCAGGGTCAGGAGCTCCAGCGCCTTCTTCTTGTCGTCCGCCAGCAGGTCGATGCCGGGCCCGGACACGCTGTCCATGGCCGCCTGGGCGTCCTGGAACGCCTTCTGGGCGACCGAGAGCGACGTCACCGCGCCCGTGGGCTGCTGCTGCCCGGCGACGGCGTAGACGCCCAACGCGAGGCCGCCTGCGACGGCGATGAACGCCAGGAGCGCCACCGCGGCCCGTCGCTGGGTCTCCATGCGGCTCGTGGCCGCCGTGACCTTGCGCGAGCCCGGCCTGCGGTGCGGGAGCACGTCCTGGAGCCTCCCGATGAAGCGCTGGAACCCGTTGCCGGCGGCGTCCCGCGCCTTCGCGGCACCGGCCCCCACCGCGGCGGCCGCGCCCACGGCGGAGTCGGCGAGCGGGATCGGCCCCTTGTCGGGGGCGCCGGCGAGCGGCTCGGCGGGGCGGACCGGGACCAGCGCCTTGGACTTGTACGTTGCGCCCACCTCGCTCGCCTCGAAGGCGAACGCCCCGTCGGAGCCGTTCCCGTCGGCGTCGACGAACCGGGCGTGCACGTGCTCGATCGCGGACTGGGGGTGGAGCGTGACCAGCGCGTCCTTGAGCGCGTCGGTGCCGATGCGCCCCACGACGTTGGACGAGACGAGGCAGAGCGAGTCGCCGACCTGCAGCTCACCGCGCCAGACCTCGGGCTCCAGGGCTTCGGCGGGCAGGCCCCGGTCCTTGTTGGGGTCGGGCAGGGTGGAGAGGCGGGCCTGGCGGATGAGGTAGGCCTCGGCCGGGCCCACGGTCGCGACATACATCTCCCGGCCGCGGACAACGGCGACAGCGACCCCGATCGGACCCGTGCCGTCGGCGCTGTGGCCGAGCCCGTAACGGTCGCGCTGGTGGGCGAGGCGCTTGTTGGCGACGCCCAGGATCTTGGTGAGGCACTGCCGGATGCCGGCGGACTCGTCGTAGTAGTACTCGTTGCGGATCGTGTCCGCGATCATCCGGGTCGCTTCGCGCGCCTTGACGCCCGGGACCGTGCTGGTCACGAGCAGGTACAGGTTGCCCTTGGTGCGTCCGACGGACCCGACCGACGGCTCGACCACCACGATGGAATCGGGTGAGTCCGAGAGCCGGTCCTGCTCCGTGACGGCGCCGAGCTTCAGCTGGAGACGGACGGCCAACGAGCATGCCTCATGAAGGTGAGCGACGCGCGTCGGGGAGGGCGCGTGACGCGACCCCCCGTCGGCAGCGGGAGAGAATTATAGCCGGGGGGAGCGGGCGACCCCCGGATCATGCCCCGCGACAGCGATCAGCCGCAGGAACCGCACCCGCGCGCCGCCCGGCGCCACCGCGAACGCCCCGAGCAGCTCGAGGGCGCGCATCCGGAGCTCCGCGGCCACGATGGGCTCGTCGGTGGCCACCACGATCGCGTCCGGCTCGAGCCGGACCAGCCGGCACGCGCCCACGGCGGGGGGCACGCGCTCGGCCACCAGGGCGTCCCAGGTGGCGATGGCCCGGGCGAGCCGGAGCTCGTCCTCGAGGCCGAGGGCCCGCGCCGCGTCCGGGAGCAGGTCGCCGATCCGGTCGGGGCGTCGCCGGCGTCCCGGCGCCTCTGGGTCGCGGCGGGGGTCGCGGCCGCTCACGCGCCGTCCCGCTCGAGGCGCGACGTGCCGTCCTCGTTGGTCGTGACCGCCCAGGTGGTTCCCACGGATCGCAGGCCGGGGTCGAGGTCGTCGAGGGTCGTCGTGGTGACGAACGCCTGCGGGAGGGAGGCGATCCGCCGCACCAGGTGCGAGCGCCGCTCCGGATCCAGCTCGGAGAAGACGTCGTCCAGCAGCAGGAGCGGCGGCCGCCCGTCGAGCGCCGTCAGCAGGTCCACCTCGGCCAGCTTGAAGGCGAGGATCGCGGTCCGCTGCTGCCCCCGCGACGCGAACGACGCCAGCGGGCGCCCGCCCATCTCGAACACCAGGTCGTCGCGGTGCGGCCCGATGAGCGTGGTGCCGTTCCAGACCTCCTTGTCGGCCGTCTCCGCGAGTCGCCGGGCGAGCGCGTCCCGCACCGGCTCGCCGGCGAGCTGCGGTGCGTTCGTTGCGTAGGCGATCGCCAGGCGGTCCGCCGCGGCCTCCTCGGGGGCGATCTCCGCGTGGGCGGCGGCGAGCGGCCCCTCGAGGGCGAGGAGCAGGCGCGCCCGCTCCTCGCGGACGGCCGTCCCGGCCTCCAGGAGCGTGGCGTCCCAGAAGCGGAGCTCTGCCCGGGTCGCCTGCTCCTCGCGGATGAGCCGCAGCAGGCCGTTGCGCTGCTGCAGCGCCCGGCCATACGTTGCGAGGTCCCGGCCGTACGCCGGCGAGCGCTGGCCGGCCAGGCGGTCCAGCGCCTCGCGGCGCAGGGACGGCGAGCCGGCGACGAGCAGCATCTCCTCGGGGGCGAACATCACCGTCCGGAGCACGCCCGCCAGGGAGGCGGCGCGACGGGCGACCCCATTCACCCGGATGCGCTTGCTGGCCCCGCCACCGGCCGTCCGGACGAGCGCGACCTCCACGGCAGCCCGGTCCTCGCTGGTGGCGTCCGGGGTGCCGACGCGCGCCTCGATCCGCGCCAGCGCCTGGCCCCAGCGCACGAGCTCACCCTCCGCGCTGGTCCGGTGGCTGCGGCCCCAGGCGAGCAGGACGATGGCCTCGAGGAGGCTCGTCTTGCCTGTCGCGTTGGGGCCCCAGACCAGCTGCGGGCCGGGCCCGAAGACGGCGTCGAGCGCCGCATAGCCGCGCAGGTCGCGGACGGCGAGCCCCCGCAGGATCGGGGCGCCGGGGTCCGGGGGGAGGGGGGTGGTCGCGGGGTCCGTCAGGAGGTCGTCCGGACGGGCATCACGACGTGGACGTAGTCCGCGTCGCCCACGGGCCGGAACACGCCCGGCGAGAGGGGCCCGTTGAGCTCGAGGCTGAACCGGTCCGCGCCGACGTTGCCCAGGACGTCGGCCAGGTAGCGGGCGTTGAACGCGATCGTGGTCGCGTCGCCCTCGACCGTCCCCTCGACCTCGCCCATGTAGTCGCCGACCTCGGCCGTGGCGGTCACCGTCACGCCGGCGGCGTCGCCGCCGACCTGGAGCTTGACGATGTTGGCCGACGAGCTCGCGATCAGCGCGGCGGGGCGGACGGCGCGGAGGAGCTCCTCGCGGTCGAACTCGGCGCGGCTGGCGTGGCTCGCGGGCAGGACCTGCTGGTAGTTGGGGAACTGGCCGTCGATGAGGCGCGAGACGAGGTCCACGCCATCGAGGTGGAACAGGACCTGGTTGCGCGCCTGGGCGAGCACCAGCTCCACGGCGTCGTCCGTGTCGGACAGGATCCGGGACAGCTCGGTCAGGGCGCGGGCCGGGATGACGACGGAGACGGCCTCGACGGGATCGAGGATGTCGATCGAGCGGACGGCGATCCGGTAGTTATCGGCGGCGGCGAGGGTCAGGCGCGAGCCCTCGAACCGGGCGAGCACGCCCGTGAGGATCGGGCGTGCCTCGTCGCTGGCGGCCGCGAAGATCGTCTCGTCCAGGGCGCGCTTGAGGACCTTCTGGCTGACGCGGGTCGTGGGGCGCTCGCCGGCGGCCTGGATCGTGGGGAACTCGTCCGCGTCGATGCCCTTGACGTGCGTGGCGAAACGGCCGCAGCGCAGGTGCAGGGTGTCCGTGCCCTGGAGCTCGAGGTCCACCTTCTCGGAGCCCGGCAGGCTGCCGACGAGGTCCGTGAGGAGCCGTGCGGGGACCGTTGTGGCGCCGTCGGTCTCGATCTTGCCCGGCACCCAGTAGGTGATTCCGATCTCGAGGTTGGTCGCGGTCAGCTTGAGCCCGGCGTCCTCGGTGCGGAGGAGGACGTTGGCCAGCACGGGCAGGGTGCTGCGGCTGGAGACGGCGCGCGAGACCACCGACAGGCCGCGGGCCAGGTTCTCCTGCATGACCGAGAGCTTCACGTCTGCTTGTCTCCAAGTGCGGGCGGTGCGATGCGGGCCGGGTCCGCCGTGTCTGTGTCGCCGGCAGATCGGGGGCCTGCCCGGGCGTTCCGTGCCAGGTGGATCTCTGGTGGAGTGATCAGCCTATCTTCTCACTCATCATCACCGTCATATTGCCGTGGAAACGGTGGACCGTGACGCTCAACCGTGCGGGATCCGGGCGTTGGCGTCCCGGGCGTACCGGTGGATCGCGGTGGGAATCCCGGGGACGGAGGGGGGATCCGGACGTGGATGAATCGCGGGTGCACCGCGGGGCGCCCGCCGACGGGTGACCCGAGGGGTGACTGGCCAACAGTTCCGTCCCCGGCCGGCGGCCTCCGCCTCCACTGCCGGACCCCGGTTGTCCACCGGATCCGCGCCTCCGTCCACGGGAGGTTGCGGCGCCCGGGGTCACTGCATCCTCCGTCGGGCAGGATGCGGGCAGGCTCATGCAGGCGTGGCGCAGGGGTTCCGGCACCGGCAGATGCGAGCCGGGCGCGCGACCGGAGGACGCGACCGTCGCGTCGCCGCGTGGCGTCACTCGGAGTAGATCAGCTCCCGGACCGCCGCGACCTCGCGGCGCATCTCGTCGTTGACCTGCATCTCGCGGTTGATCTTGTCGCAGGCGTGGAGGACCGTGGAGTGGTCCCGGCCGCCCAGCTCCGCGCCGATCCGCAGCAGCGAGACGTCCGTCTCCTCGCGCATCAGGTACATCGCGATCTGGCGCGGCACCACGATGCTCTTCTCGCGCTTCTGGCCCTGGAGCTGCTCCATGCCCACGCCGTAATAGTCAGAGACCGCCTTGGCGATGCGCTCCGGCGTGACCTGGCGCTTCTTGGGGTTGTAGAGCACGTTGGACAGGACGGCCTGGGCCAGCTCGATCGAGATGGGCTGGGCACCCATCGACGCGTAGGCGACGATCCGGTTGAGCGCGCCCTCGAGCTCGCGGATGTTGGAGACGACCTTGCGGGCGATGAACTCGACCACGTCGCTCGTGATCGGCATGCCCTGCTCCTCGGCCTTCGCGCGCAGGATGGCGATCCGCGTCTCGAGGTCCGGGGCGGTGAGGTCAGCGATGAGGCCCCACTCGAACCGGGAGCGGAGGCGCTCCTCCAGCGTGAGGATGGCCTTGGGCGGCCGGTCCGACGACAGGACGATCTGCTTGCCATCCTCGTGGATCGCGTTGAACGTGTGGAAGAACTCCTCCTGGGTCCGTTCCTTGTCCGCGATGAACTGGATGTCGTCGATCAGGAGCAGGTCGATCCGGCGGTAGCGCGCCCGGAAGTCGTCGATCTTGCCCTGCTGGATGCTGGTGATGAACTCGTTGGTGAACTTCTCGCTCGTGGCGTACGCGACTCGCTTGCGCGGGAACTTGGCCACGACCGCATTCCCGATCGCGTGCATCAGGTGGGTCTTGCCGAGGCCGACGCCGCCGTACAGGAACAGCGGGTTGTAGGCGTGGCCCGGGCGCTCCGCGACCGAGAGCGAGGCGGCGTGGGCGAGACGGTTGGCAGACCCGACGATGAAGTTCGAGAACGTGTACCTGGCGTTGAGGTACGTCGCTCCGCCGGCCGGTCCCTCGGGGGCGCCGACACGGGTCGGTTCCAGGCGGACGGGCTGGGCGGCCACCGTGGCGGCCTGCGCCGGCGTCTCGCCACCGCTCGTGACCACGAACTCGACCTGGACGCTGTAGCCGACGACGCGGGCCAGGGTCTGCGAGATCAGGGAGCGGTACCGGGTGTCCAGCCAGTCCTTCGCGAACCCGTTGGGGACCGCGATCCGGAACAGCTGGTCGTCGACCTCGACGAGATGGGTGTCCCGAAGCCAGGTCTCGAAATTGGCGGGCGACAGCGATACCTGCAACTCGCCAAGGGCCGCGCGCCAGACCTGCTTCGCGTCCATTCGTTCGATCGGGTTCCTGGTTGACGTGGGCTGCGATGGGGTGCGCTTATCTGCGACCGAGTACCGGGGACGACCGTGTGACGGGTCCCGGGGCACCGTCCCGTGGCCGCTGCGAGCCTCGTTGCGAGGTCTCCCGCGGCGTCCCGGCGCCTCAGGGCTCGGGAACAATACACCGCCCCAAGGAGGGGTCGCAAGGCGATTCGCGCATACCCCCACGGGGTATCACGCAAGGCCTCGGAGGCATCCCCAGGGACCTGTCGGTGACCCTTGCCGGGCCGCCCGTCGCGGGGATACGCGCGCGTGAACACGTTATCGCGCGCAGGTCGAGGCACCAGCCTCGCGGTGCCCGTCCGGGTACCGGATTCTCCAGGGGAGGCGCTCGCGAGGGGCGTGGCAACGCCCGCTGCCGGGGTCCGGCGTTTGACGAACCCTCCGGAGCGGTCCTATCATCCCGCCCGACGAACACGCGCCGCCGCGCTTTCGGGCGCTCGGCGCGTTTGCGTGCCTCTAGGGGTCGGAGCTTCCGGGTCCCAAGGCTGATGGAGAGGATCACGGACAGTCCCGATGGGCAAGCCGACATTTCAGCCCAAGAAGCGCCACCGCGCGAAGGAGCATGGGTTCCGCGCCCGCATGAAGACGACGGGCGGGCGGCGCGTGCTCGCGAGCCGGCGCGCCAAGGGCCGGAAGGTGCTCTCGGCCTGACCGACGGGCGCAGTCACAACTCGCTGCGACTCGTCATGCTCTCCCGCCCGGGCGATTTCGCCCGGCTGGCGGAGGGAGGCGTCGCTCGGACGCACCCACTGCTCGTCGGGCGGTTCGTGCGGACGGACCTTGACCAGACCCGGTTCGGATTCGCAACCGGCAAGCGGCTCGGGGGGGCCGTGGTCCGGAACCGCGTCCGACGCCGAATCAGGGAGGCGCTCAGGGTGGTGGCGCCCTCGTTCCAGCCCGGCTGGGACGTCCTCATCATCGCCCGGCCCGCGATCGTCGAGGCCGACCAGGACGCACTGGTCGGCGCATTGCGCCGGGTCCTCCGTTCGGGAGGCGTGCTCGGAGGTCTGACGGAGTCGTGAGGCGTATCGGCGTCGCGGTCGGGGTGGGCTTGATCCACCTGTACCGGCTCGTGTTCGCCTGGTTGCCGAGCAGCTGCCGTTTCGAACCCTCGTGCTCACGCTACACCGAGCAGGCGATCCAGAAATACGGGCTGCTGCGGGGTTCCTGGATGGGGGCCAAGCGCATCGGCCGCTGTCATCCCTGGAACCCGGGCGGCTACGACCCGGTCCCCTAGACGGATAGAAGAACCGCGTGACCCGCCTCAAGCTGCTCCTCGTCCGGCTGGCGCCGATCCTGCTCATGGTGGGCATCGCGCTGGTCGTCGCCGCGTGCGCGGGCGCTCACCCCGCCGGCTCGGGCTCGCCCACGCCGTCCCCGTCGCACTCGCAGGCCCCGCTCGCGCCGGCCAAGCTGACCGGCAGCCCGTTCGACGTGCTGGCCTGGCTGTTCACGCCCATCTTCCAGACGCTGTTCATCTCCCTGGTCGTGCTCGACTCGGCCACGAAGGTCGTGCCGTTCTGGGCCGAGGGCAACATCGTCGTCGCGATCATCCTGCTGACGATCATCATCAAGGTGCTCACGACGCCGATCACCCGCAAGCAGCTCGTCGCCTCGCGCCAGACCCAGCTGCTCGCGCCCGAGATCAAGGAGATCCAGCGCAAGTACAAGGGGGACCGCGTCAAGTCCCAGGCCGCGGTGCAGGAGTACTACAAGCAGCGCGGCATCAACCCGGCGGGCGGCTGCCTGCCCGGGCTGCTCACGATGGGCCTCCTGATCCCGATGTACTCGGTGTTCAGCCAGGGCCTCACGAACTACGACATCACGGCGATGCTGCAGGTGGGCCCGATCGACTTCGCTGCCATGCTTGGGATCACCTGTCAGCCGGGGGCCACGATCGGGCCGATCTTCGACGCTGCCGGCCACGTCACCAACCCCTGCCTGTACCCCTACGCGTTCGGCATCAACTGGGGCATCCCCGAGCCGTACACGACCGGCCTGTTCATCGCCGGCTTCGGCATCAGCATCCTCGCGATCGGGTCGTCGCTGGTCCAGCTCCTGTCCTCGCGCCAGATGCTGCCGCCGCTCGATCCGCGCACTGCCGACGACCCCAACGTCAAGGTCCAGCGGCAGATGGCCTACTTCCTGCCCTTCATCTCGATCCTCTACGGCGGCGCGGTTCCGGCCGGCCTGATGCTCTACTGGATCACCAGCTCGGTCCTGTCCATCGGACAGCAGTTCCTCGTGCTCGGATACGGAGGCATGTTCCCGCTCTTCGGGTGGCATCCCGAGTTCGCGCGGAACCACACCCCGCGCTACCACGTGACCCTGCCCGAGCCGAAACCCATCGAACCCGGCAAATCCACGAGCGCGGCGGAGCGCTCGAAGGCCCTCGACCGAGACATCTCGGCCAAGTCGACGATTCGGCCCAACCGCACGCGGAGCGGCCGACGAGGGAGGCGACGCTAGTCTCATGAGCGAATACCTGGAGTTCACAGGCAAGTCGGTCGAGGAGGCCATCAAGGGCGCCTGCGACCGGTTCGGGGTCGGGCTGGCCGATCTCGACTTCGAGATCCTCACCCCCGGCAGCCGCGGCGTCCTGGGCATGGGCGCCGAGCCCGCCCGGATCGTCGCCGCCCCCCGGAGCGCGCTCGGCGGCGCTGCGCCCAAGCGCGAGGCGGCCGAGTCGAAGCCCCTGCCCGCCCCGCCGCCCCGCGAGGATCGCGGCCCGCGCCGAGAGTACGGCGACCGCGACCGCGGCCCGCGCCGCGATTACGGAGACCGCCCCGCCGGAGACCGCCCCGCCGGAGACCGCCCCGCCGGAGACCGCCCCGCCGGAGACCGCCCCGCCGGAGACCGCCCCGCCGGAGACCGCCCGCCGCGTCGCGAGTACGCCGACCGCCCCGCCGGCGACCGGCCCGCGGCAGACCGCCCGCCGCGCCGCGAGTCGAGCGACCGTCCGCCGCGCCGCGACGACCGTCCGCCGCGCCACGACGACCGCCCGAGCCGCGGCGGCTCCGAGCTGTCCGCCGCCGAGGTCGCCGCCGTGACCACCGCCCGTGGCTCGCTCGCCATGGAGCGCGCGGAGCTCGAGGCCGCCGAGGCGACGCCCGAGGCGCTCGCCGCCGGTCGCGAGATCCTTGAGACCGTGATGCGCCATCTCGGCTTCGAGGGCGTGACGGTCGAGATCCGCGAGGGCGAGACCAGTCGCCTGAACGTCGTCGGCGACGGCCCCGACCGCGAGGCCCTGGGGTCGCTGATCGGCCGCAAGGGCGAGCGCCTGTCGGCGCTGCAGCACCTCGTGAACCTGATGCTCTCGCGCCGCACCGGCCAGTGGACCCGCGTCCTCGTGGACGTGGAGGACTATCGCGGCCGGCGCGAGCGCCAGCTCATCGACCTTGCCGCCCGGGCGGCCGACCGTGTCGGCGAGACGGGCAAGATGCTCCAGCTCGAGCCGATGCCCGCCCTCGAGCGCCGCTGGATCCACCTGGCGCTGCGGGATCATCCCGACGTGGCCACGCAGTCCATCGGCGAGGAGCCGAACCGCCGCGTGGTCGTCCTGCCGCGCAAGCCCTAGCGCGCGGAACGTCGCAGGAACGCCTGGCCGGGCGTCAACCACGCGGGATCGCACGCTCCCATGTGCGACTGCCCGCCAGGTCCACGCCCGGAACCCCAGGCGTACCCGGCTTGCACGGGCCTGCTACGATCCGCATCCGCCAAACCTTGAGACTTTTGCGATGACTTCCGACTCGACACCCGCCTCTCCCTCGCGCAGCGGCCGATCGCTGGGCCTCAAGTTCGCGATCGCGTTCCTCCTGGGCGTGGTGCTCGTCGTGGGTGCCGGCGGCATCGGCCTGTACGCCTACGGCCAGCAGTACGACGGCCGCGTCCTGCCTGGCGTGCGCGTCGGCTCGACCGACCTGTCGGGGCTCAGCCGCGACGAGGCGAAGGCCGCCATCGCCAAGGCGTACAGCTCGCTCGGGGCGGGCAAGGCCACCCTCACGGGCCCTGACGGCCCGGTCACCGTCGCCTACGCGGACGTCGCGCGCGGTCCCGACACCGCCGCCATCCTCGATTCGGCGCTGGCCGCGGGCCGCGGAGGCGAGCCGCTCGCCAATCTGATCGGCGCCCCGCAGGCCGCCATCCACGGCGTGACGCTCGGCTCGGCGGTCACCTACGACCGCGCCAAGCTCGCCGCCGCCGTTGACTCACTCGCTGCATCCATCGACCAGCAGGCGACCGATGCCGCCATCGTCGCCGACCAGAGCGGCGCGCTCACGGTCGTGCCGGCCAAGAACGGCCGAGCGGTGGACACGGCCGCCCTGGTCGCGGCGCTCGACCAGAAGCTCTCGGCGCTCGACGCGCCCAACGAGATCGCGCTCGACATCCCGGTCGCCACCGTCTTGCCGGCCGTGCCCACGACCACCGCGGACGCCGCCAAGGCCGCTGCCGACCGGATGGCCGCCGACCTGGTGATCGCCCGCGGCACGGCCACCTGGACCATCAAGAGCGCGCAGCTCAGGCCGCTCATCACCTTCGGGCCTGCCTCGGACGGCACCTTGACACCGGTGCTCGACCAGAGCGGGATCGACCCACTCGTCAAGGCGCTCGCGAAGCAGATCAACCAGAGCGCGAAGGAAGCGAGCCTCAAGCTCGTGAACAACCACGTGGTGGCCACCGGCAAGAGCCGCGAGGGCCGCACGCTCAACGTGGCCGCCATGACGACGGCGATCCTCAACCAGCTCGCGGCTCGCCAGGCCGGCACCGCGGTCGAGCCACTCCCGGCCGTTGTCAAGGCGGTCCAGCCCAAGCTGACCTCTGAGTCGGCGGCCAAGTACGCCGCCAAGATGGTCCCCATCAGCAAGTTCAGCGTCTTCTACTGGGTCATCGTCAACAACCACTGGGGCGGGAACATCGAGGCGCCGGCCACGAAGATCAACGGCACGGTGGTGCCGGCAGGCACGACGTTCGACTTCTGGAAGGTCGTCGGCGATCTGCACAAGCTCCCGGGCGAGGGCCCGGGCAACGCGATCGAGGGCGGGAAGATCACCGTCACCGGCGCGTTCGGCGGAGGCATCTGCACCACGTCCACGACGCTGTTCAACGCGGCGTTCCGGGCAGGCATGGTGCCGCTCGCCCGACAGAACCACAACGAGTTCATCACCCGGTACCCGGCGGGCCTCGATGCCACCGTGTGGATCGTCGGCAAGACCAAGCAGACCATGAGCTTCAAGAACGACACCCAGTACCCGATCCTGATCCAGCGGATCATCACCCCGGCCGGCAGCAAGCGGTGGATCACGTTCAAGATCTGGAGCGTGCCGAACGGACGGACCTACAAGATCAGCAACCGGGTCATCCAGCATGGCCCGCGCGCGACGGACACGGTCGTGAAGGATCCGACCAAGCCCGTGGGGTACTCGTTCTTCAACAACGCCCCGGCGGACGGCGCCAAGGTGTGGGTCACCGTTTCGATCTACGACCACGGCAAGCTCCACTGGACCAAGCGGTACTTCTCGAACTACCCGGCGGTCGACGGCGTCCGCGTGGTGGGGACCGGCGGCAAGTAGCGCCCGGCCCGGACCCGTCGCCCTCGTGGACCCCTCGCTGTGCCCCTGGTGGCAGCGGGGCGTCGTCTACCAGGTCTACCCCCGGTCGTTCCGGGACTCGAATGGCGACGGGATCGGTGACCTGCCAGGCGTCCTCGAGGGTCTGGAACACCTCGTCAACCTGGGTGTGGACGCGATCTGGCTCTCGCCGGTCTTCCGGTCGCCCATGCGGGACTTCGGCTACGACATCGCCGACCACCGGGACATCGACCCGGTCTTCGGCACGCTCGCCGACGCCGACCGGCTGATCGCCGCCGCCCATGAGCGCGGGATCCGGGTCGTGCTGGACTTCGTGCCCAACCACACCTCGTCCGACCACCCGTGGTTCGCCGACGCCCGCTCGTCCCGTGACGCCGCGCACCGCGCCTGGTACGTGTGGCGCGACCCCGCGCCGGACGGCGGGCCGCCCAACGACATGGCGGCGCAGTTCGGCGGACCGGCCTGGACCCTGGACGAGACGACGGGCCAGTACTGGTACCACTCGTTCCTGCCGGGCCAGCCGGACCTCGACTGGCGGAACCCCGCCGTCCGTGGGGCGATGCTGGACACCCTCCGATTCTGGTTCGAACGGGGTATCGACGGGTTCCGGATCGACGTCCTGTGGATGATCGCCAAGGACGACTGGCCGTGGCGCGACGGGTCGGTTACGGATGCGCCA
>Ga0302322_100000492_pt1 | contig 30466 bp, 38 predicted proteins | sample Fen_T0_2_FD_203757 | JGI IMG/M metagenome (GOLD analysis project Ga0302322, IMG submission 203757) | Peat permafrost microbial communities from Stordalen Mire near Abisko, Sweden - Fen_T0_2 | ecosystem: Environmental > Terrestrial > Soil > Wetlands > Permafrost | place: Sweden: Abisko...
CCCGACCACATGAAGGTGTGGGAGGCGCTCGATCTCTTCGCCTCTCTCACTCCCGGCGTCGTGGACTGGCAGACGCTGCTCGAGCAGTGGGGGCTCGCCGAGAAGCGGAACGCGTCCTTCTCGAACCTCTCCGGCGGGCAGCGCCAGCGGCTGTTCATCGCCCTGGCGCTGGTCAGCTCGCCCGAGGTCGTCTTTCTCGACGAGATGACCACGGGCCTCGACCCCGCCGCGCGGCGGATCGCCTGGGACCTCATCGAGAAGATCCGCGACCGCGGCACCACCGTCGTCCTCGTCACGCACTTCATGGATGAGGCCGAGCGGCTCTGCGACCGGGTCGCTGTGGTGGACAAAGGCAAGATCATCGCCGCCGACACGCCGCGTGGCCTGGTCGTCCGCTACGACCCCCTCGAGCAGGTGGTGTTCACCTGCGAGCTGCCGGAGATCGCTTGGCTGCGCGATGTGCCGGGCGCACGCAGCGTCACCCGGCGCGGGCAGCGCGTGGTCGTCGAGGGCACAGGGCCGCTGCTCGCCCACGTGGGCGCGGCCCTCTTGCAGCGGGACCTCGCCTGCGAAGACCTGCGCGTCATCGAGCCGAGTCTGGAGGACGTGTTCCTCACGCTCACCGGCCACCTCGTGGAGGACTGATGGCGGACGGGGCCGCAGGACGCGCGGCGCCGGCGCCGGCGGACGCTCCTCCCGCGCCGGCGAGCCCGGCCGGCCGCCGCCGCTTGAGCCACCCGGGTGGCCTCCGCGTGCTGCTCAAGCTCACGTGGATCGAGCTCAAGCTCTTTCTGCGCGAGCCCATGACGATCGTGTTCACGTTCGCGTTCCCCGTGGTGCTGATGTTCGTGCTGGGAGAGGTGTTCGGCAACCAGCCCGGCGGGTCCAACGAGCGCGTGTTTGCCGGGACGGGGGCGATGAACTACTACGCCCCGGCCTACATCGCCGTCGTCACCATGTCCGTCGGCGTCATCATGCTGCCGGCCAGGCTGACCGACTACCGCAGCGGGGGGGTGCTTCGGCGCTTCCGGGCCTCGCTCGTGCCCATCTGGGCCGTCCTCGGCTCGCAGGTGCTGGCCGCTCTCGTGCTCGGCGTGATCGGCTCCGTGCTCGTCGCCGCGTTCGCCGCCATCTTCTATCCGGTGCACTTCCCGGACTCGCTGGCGCTGCTGGCGGCCGGGTTCGTCCTGTGCTCGGCCGCCTTCGCCGCCATCGGCACGCTGCTCGGCGCGGTGATGCCCAGCCCGCGCGCCGCCCAGGGCGCGGGCCTCATGCTGTTCTTCGTCATGCTGTTCCTCAGCGGGGCCTCCGTGCCGATGGAGGTCATGAGCAGCACGATGAAGAAGATCGGCGACTTCCTGCCGCTCACCTACGGCGTCGACCTGCTGCAGGGGGCGTGGAGCGGCGGCACCTGGGACTGGACGGCCGCCATCGTGCTCCTCGGCATCGCCCTCGTCGCCGGCTACCTCAGCCTGCGCGTCTACCGCTGGGGCTAGAGGCCCGGGCTAGATCTCCTCGAAGAGCTCGGCGAGCCGCTTCTTGACTGCGGCCTGCACGTTCCGGAGCTCAAGCTCGCCGTAGAGCCACACCTGCCCCACGGGGTCGGCGGAGGCGATGACGCTCTTGCCGTCCTCCGTGGGGATCACGGCGATCGGGAACATGATGGCGGCCGGCGCCAGCGGGTCGACCGACAGGGACTTGACCGCGGCCACCGGGACCGTGACCTGCAGGATGGCGTACTCCTTGGGCAGGCGGTCGTTGATCTTGGGACCCTTGATCTGGGCGAGGATGATGAAGCCCTTCTCCTCCAGCAGTTCTCGCAGGCGGGCCAGAGCGGCGCGCGGCGCGAGCGACACCATCATCGCCGCGCGCCAAGCTCCCATCGCGGCGTGCTCGTCGGCGTCCTCGGGCGCCGGGTACGTCGCGCGCAGGTAGTCGATGATCTTGTCCGAGTCGGTGTAGATCTTGTCACCGTCGGTGAGCACCGGAGCGGTGTCCTGGCCGGAGATCGCGAGGAGCTCGGCCCTGTCCTCACGGGCCGCGGGCACGTTGACCGCCATGAAGCTCAGCCCCAGCTCCGTGAGGACCTGGCGGACTCGATGGCTGTAGAAGCACCACTCAGATTGGTAGAGCGTGATCATCGTCCCTCCGCGGGCGTGGGCAAGAGCGTTGTGCGGCTTATTCCACAGCAGCGCCGGTTCTCACTCAAGGGCGGAACAGCGAACAGCTCCGGCCGCGGCAGACGTAGGCCTTCGCCGTGCTCTCGACGGGCAAGCCGGCGTCCGCCAGCCGCTCGGCGTCGGCCGGGTCGGCAGGGTCGAGGAGCTGCACGGTGCGCAGCGGAGCCGGCGCGACCAGCGCCGCCGCGTGCAGCCGGAGCGTCTCGGGGTCGTCGCGCCGGCCGACGACGATGATGTGGTCCGGCCGCTCCAGATAGCGGAGGAGGGCCTCGGCGTAGGCCGAGGCCGCGATCCCGTACTGCTCGTAGTGCGTGGCCCAGGCGGCGAGGATCTCGAGCGCGCGCTCGCGCAGTCGGGCCACGCCCGTGTAGGCCTCGAGGCGGAGCAGGACCTCGGCCATCGCCGCGTTCTCGTCGAGCGCCGGCACCGGCTGCGACAGCAGGCCGGCGCACTCCCCCGGCGCGGCGAGCCTGTCGAGCAGGCGGCCGTCCGGCGCGCACAGGTGCTCGCACGACCAGAGTGCGAGGCTGTGCGCCCGCCGCAGCCACCGCCGCTCGCCGGTCAGCTCGTAGGCGTCGAGGAGGGCGGCGGCCACCGCTGTCTGGTCGCCCAGCAGCGGCGCGCCGTCGCCGAGGGCGCCATCCGGGTGCACGAAGTGCGCCATGGCGTCGCCATGGCGCGCCTCGGCGTGCAGGTAGTTGAGCAGTTCCAGGGCGCGGTCGGCGAGCTCCGGGCGCCCGAGGATGGGCGCCGCCCGGAGCAGCGCCCGCGCCGCCAGTGCGTTCCAGTCCACATAGACGGTCGGGTCGACGTAGGGAGCCGGCAGCCCGGCGCGGCCGTCCGCGTCAAGCAGGTAGTACTGCTCGTCGGCATCCTGGCTGCCGCCGAACGCGGGCGCGTCCTTGCGCCAGAGCGCCGCCAGCAGGTAGTCGACGCTGCCCTCGGCGGTGCGCCGGTACAGCTCCGGGTCGCCGAGGTCGTGGTCCGCGGCGAGCAGCGAGGCCTCGAGGTAGAGGCGCACCAGCCGGGCGTTGTCCTCGAGCATCTTCTCGTAGTGGGGCACGCTCCAGTCGCGCTGGGTGGCGTAGCGGAAGAAGCCGCCCTGCACGTCGTCGTACATCCCACCGCTCGCCATGGCAGTCAACGTCGCGCGCACGACCTCGTGCACGCGCGCCGGCCTGAGCAGGGCGCTGCCGCCCTCCGGCACGTGCTCCGGGTCGCCGACGCCGCGCAGCATGCCGTAGGCGAGCATGAAGCCGTACACGTCCGGCTGCGGGAACTTGGGTTCCGCGCCGAGGCCGCCGCAGAGCGGGTCGAACCCCCGCACCACCTGCAGCGCCACCTCGGCCGCGATGTCGCCGGGTACGTCCGGGTCGCCCCCCAGCGCGTCCAGCGCCAGGTCGAGGTTCAGCGGGATGCCGGCGATCCTGGCGAGGGCGCCGCCGTCCCCGTCGATCGTGCGCTCGCCCTCCAGGGCGATGATCTTGGGCTGGTTGGCGTCGAAGAACGCCTTCACGCGCGCGAGACTCTCCAGCATCTGGTCGGGCGGGAGATAGGTCCCGCCGGTGAGGACGTCCCCGCTGGCGGCGAGGAACGCGGTGGTAGGCCAGCCGCCCATGTTGTAGCGGCGGTTCACGTCCGGGTGGCGGTCGTTGTCCACGCGGATCGGCACGAAGTGCTCGTTCACCGCGGCGATCACGCGCGGGTCGGAGTAGCTCGTCTCGTCCATGACGTGGCACCAGTGGCACCACACGGCCGAGAGCGAGAGAAGGACCGGGCGCCCGAGCCGGCGAGCCTCCGCGAAGGCGGGCTCGCCCCACGGGCGCCACCTGATCTCCGCCGCCCGGTTCGGACGTGGTGAGAACCGGAAGTCGCGGTCAGCGTTCATGGCAACGGGATTCCCTCAGCCTCGTGGTCCGAATCAGCGGCTGCAGTAGGATGACGGGTATGACGTCGCCGCTGGTCATCGAAGCGTCCGGGACACACCGCGAGGTGGGTCGGCAGGTCGGCGAGGCCGGACGCGAGATCATCGCGTGGGGCCTCGACACCTATGCCGCGCGCTTTGAAGGGCTCGCCGGCTTCGGCTTCGCCGAGGCGGTCGAGCGTGCCCGGCCGTACCTGCGGGCCGCCGAGGACTGCGTGCCGCAGGCCGTCGACCAGCTCCGCGGCATGGCCGAGGCGGCCAACGTCCCCTTCGGCCACCTTTTCGCGCTCAACTGCAGTGAGGAGTTCACGTGCCAGGCCGACCGCAACTGGCCGCCGGAGCACTGCACCTCGTTCGCCGTCGTCTCGGACGGACGCCCCGTCGCCGGCCACAACGAGGACTGGTACCCGGAGGAGATCGAGGCGCAGACCATCCGCGTCGTGCGCCTCACCGGGCGCTGGTCGACGGCCGCGTACATCAGCGCCGGGCCCGCCTACAATCTGCCGATCACCGGGGTGACGGCGGCCGGGTTCAGCTCAGCCGCCAACACCGTCTACTACCGCGACGAGCGCATCGGGGTGCCGAACAACTTCTTGCTCGCGACCGTGCTCGGCCAGCCCGACCTCGAGCACGTCCGCGACGTGCTGGCCGCGACGCCCCGGGCGCGCGGCTCCAACCATCTGCTGTGCGACGCGCGCGGGCGGGTATGGGACGTGGAGACGAGCGGCGAGCGCTGGGCGTTCCTGGACGGCTCGCCGCCTCCGCCGGAGGCTGACGCCTCTGGCGCGACCGCGCTGTTCACGCACACCAACCACTACTTGTCGCCGGAGCTCACGCCGGGCGACGCGTCCCGCTCGGAGGGCTCGCGCCTGCGGCGCGAGCGGGCCGAGCAGTTGCTGTTCGAGGGCCTCGCGGCGGGGACCGACCTGGTCGAGCTGGGCAAGCGCGTGCTGAGCGACCACGAGAACGCGCCGTTCAGCATCTGCGACCACTGGGAGGACGACGACCCCGACGCGGACCAGAGCGTGACCACGGCGTCCATGGTGTGGGAGCCGGCCGAGGGCCGGGCGCACATCGCCGGCGGTCAACCTTGCGAGGCGGAGTTCCTGACGTTCGAGCTCTAGGGCCGGCCGGCGCTTCGCCGGGCCGGACCGGCGTCAGTCGAGGTCGTCGGCCAGGGTGTAGCGGAGCGGCCTGCGCTCCACCAGCGCCGACGTCGTGGAGTACACGTTGAGCTCCATCAGTGCGGGGGCGTAGACGTGGATGGTGACGAGGTCGTCCGCTGAGGTATTGGCGAGCTGGTGGATGCCGCCGCGGTCCAAGCCGACCATCCGGGCGTCCGCGGCCACGCGCTCCTCGAGGTCGCGCATCACGGGGCCCAGGCCCAAAGACGCGCCGCCGGCTCGGATAAACGTCCGCGAGGTGAGCTCGCCGGCGTACACGCGGATCGCGTTCAGCGCTCCGGCGTGGTCGTGGATCGTCGACTCCTGCCCAGGGCGCCAGCAGAGCACGAGCAGCTCGAAGGACGGCGTGCGGCAGACCAGGTTGCGGGCGTAGCCGTCCCGGGCAAAGGCGATGCGGTTGCGGACCAGCTCGTCGGACAGGCGCAGACGCCCCGCGAGATCGAGGAGCCGCTCGTGCGTGAGCGAGCTCACCGGCTCGCGGCTCATCTCGCAGATGAAGTTATCCAGATTGAGATCGCGCGACGGTACATCCATGGTGCCAGCTAGCTTACCCCGGCCGGACGGCCGCGGCAGCGGCCTGTTCGCCCTCAGGCCTCTTCGGTCGCTGGCCGCCGGGCGGCGGCGACGGTCTCCCGAGACGAACCCTGGGCAGGCACGGCAAGCATCGCTATCACGCTCAGCGCGACGAGAGCGACGCCGAACGAGAGATACAAGTCACGGTAGCTCGCACCGAGGATGATGCGCCCGCCGAGCATGGTGCCCAGCGACCCGCCGACCATGAAGGCGAAGGCGATCAGCGACATGGCCGCTCCCCGCGCCTTCTCCGCGAACTGGGTCGCAGTGGTGAGGAGCGACGAATGCGCGAACATGAAGCCGAGGCCGAGCAGCAGGATCCCGACGGCGAAGGCGGCAAGGTGCGAGCCCAGCACGGCCAGGAGAAAGTCGCCTGCAGCGGCGGAGCCCAGTCCCAGGGCCACGAGGCGGGGCCGGCCGATACGCTGCGCCAGCCGCCCGGACAGCCGGCTGCCCCCGATCACACCGATCCCGAACACCGCCATGAGCAGGCCGATCGCAAAGGTCTGGAGGCCGAGTGCCTTGTCGGCATAGGCGCCGGCGTAGCTGAACGACCCGAGGATCAGGAGGCCTTCCGCGAACACGACAAGGTAAGTGCGCAGGCTCGGCGCGTGTGCGAGCAGCCGGCCGTAGGGGCGGAGGAACTCGCTGTTCGGGTCGCCCTTGAGCTGGGCCGCCATGCCTCGCGTGGTGACGAAGAGCGCGATGACGATCACGACGGCCACGGCGGCGTAGACGATGAAGACGCCGCGCCAGCTCGTGAGCGCTGCGATCGTCCCTCCGATGGTCATCGATGTGGCCTGGCCGAGGAAGGCGATCCCCATGAAGGTGGCGATTGCCTTCTGCCGGCCCTGCATCGGCACGAGATCGCTGATGAGCGCCAGCGAGACCGGCACGGTGGCCGCCGCGAAGACGCCGGTCAGGGCGCGGAAGGCCGTCAGGTCGGCCAGCCCCGTCGCCGAGGCGCAGAGCGCTGTCGCGACGGTGAACAGCGCGAGCGAGATGGTCACCACGCGCAGCTTGCCGAACCGGTCCGCGAGTGGCCCATAGAGCAGCTGGAAGAGCCCGAATGGCAGCATGTAGGCGGCGATGAGGACGCCGGCCCGGGCGGGGTCCACGGAGAACTCGCGGGCCACGGTCGGGAGCAGGGGTGAGACGACCCAGTTGTCGGCCATGACGATGAAGCCGGCCAGGCCGAGCACGAGGATCAACCGCTTGACGTTCACAGACGAGCCTTTCGGTGCAGCAGGATGAGACGCTGTGGTGACTGCGCGACGCGCCGCCTCGTCAGCAGCCTCAGCCGAAGCCGCTGCTGCGCTGCGGGGCGCCGCAGGTGGGGCTGGAGAGCGGCCCGTTCTGGAGGTAGCTGCCGACGCTCTGGCGGACGTTCGCGGAGTCGCATTCGGGGCAGCGCTTCTGCCTGTCCCGGATTGCCGCGCGGGTGACGACGACGAACTTGTGGCCGCAGTCCTTGCAGGTGAGGTCGAAGTGGGCCATCAGCCGACCGATACCTCGTCGTGGACCTTGGAGAACACGCGGCAGACCTTGGTGCAGGCGCCGCACTCGGTGCACAGCTCCTCGTCGATGGAGGGCGCGGCGTAGATGTCCTTCTGGATGATGGCGCCTTCGGGGCAGTACTGGACCGCCGGGCACGGATGGTTCTGCGGACAGGCGTGGACGTTGACGGCGATCATGTTGCTTCTCCCGTAGATCGGTTTACTTCGACGTGTCGATGCCGACGGCCCGGTACAGCAGGCAGGAGCCGGTCGCGGCGGTGAAGAGGAGGATCGCGCCAACGGCTGCGGCGACGATCCCGAGCGGCTTGCCCGAGGTCACGCCGAGGCTGGTGGCGGAGACGATGAGGAGACCGCCGCCGAGGGCGGTCCGAACGACGCGGTCGAGTGCGCTTTCGTTCTTCGTGAGCATGGTGCGCCTACCTTTCGAGTTCCAGGGCGTGCGCGCGCACGGCGAGTTCGTGACCCATGATCTCGTCGATGAGCTTGCAGGCCTCTGCCAATCGCGGGTCGACGACCTCCCAGAGTACGCGTCCGTCCTGTCGCGAGCGTTTCACGAGGCCGTCGCGTTGCAGCACGGCGAGGTGCTGCGAGACGTTTGGCCGGCTCACCTCGAGCAGCTCCGCCAGTTCGCTCGGCGTGCGCGGTGCATCGCAGAGATGGTGCATGAGCTCGTGGCGGGTCGGGTTCGCGAGCGCGGCGAACACCGCGGCATGGATCGCGTATCGTTGGCGGTCATCGTTCATGAGACCATTATTGCCAAGTTTCGAAATTTCGCAACATGGCAACTGTTCACGCAGTGATAACGTGGCCCGGCAACGGGCGGCTGAAAGGAACGCAGCATGGACATGAAGGTCTACTTCCCGGGCGGCAAACGCGTCTACGCGGACTACGCCGGGTTCACCATCGAGACCGATCAGCCGGCGCGCGGCGGTGGGGACAACTCCGCGCCGGCACCCTTCGACCTGTTCCTTGCCTCGATCGGCACCTGCGCCGGCATCTTCGCGCTGGGCTTCATGCAGCAGCGCGGGATCGACCCGGCGGGCGCCAGCATCGCGATGTCCCCGCAGTTCGACCCCGATGTCGGGCTGATCACGAAGATCGACCTCGAGCTGAAGCTTCCGGCGGGATTCCCCGAGAAGTATCGTGCGGCGGTCGTCAACGCGATGAACCTGTGCACGGTCAAGAAGCACCTGCACCAGCCACCGGAGTTCGCCATCACGACCACCGACGCGTGATGGCCGACCAGTTCAACCCTCAGCACGCGAAGCGCCTCGAGGAGCCTGCGCGGCTCGAGGCTCTGCCGCAGGCGGCTGTCGTCGAGCTGCTGCGTCTGAGCGGCGCCGAGACCATCGTTGACTACGGCGCCGGCACCGGCATCTATACGGTGGCCGTGGCGGAAGCGGTGCCAAATGGCAAGGTATACGCCGTCGAGGCGCTACCGCAGCTCGTCGAGTTGCTCCGCGAGAAGATCACGCCGGAGCTCACCGATCTGATCTGCGTGTGTGAGACCGATGACAATGTCGTTCCGCTTGACGATGCTGAGGCGGACCGCGTCGTCATGGTCGATGTGCTCCACCACCTTCACGACCAGCCGGATGCGCTGGAAGAGGTCGTCCGTGTCCTCCGTCCCGACGGCCTCTTCGTCGTGGTCGACTGGGGCGACACGGAACGGCCGGTGGGACCGCCGCAGGGTCACGTCCTCGGCCTCGCGGCCGTGCACGAGATCCTCACCGGGATGGGCCTCGACGTCATCGAGGCCCACGAACCCGGCGAGTTGCTCCCGTACCATCTCGCCGTGGTCGCCGCGAAGCGCTGAGACGCGACGGGCCGCTTCTTCGTGGTCGCCGCCGCCCACAGGGGGCGACGCGAGGTGCCGGCGCGGAGTGTCCTGCGCCCCGAAAGCGGCACCGATTCTCCGCATACCTGCAAAGATCCATGGTTATTGCTCCTCATACTCCGGGAAGGGACCAGCAGTGGGCTCGCGGGGTGCGAGCCGGGGAGCAACGGAGGAGAGCCATGGCGACGACCGTACAGACCCTGCCCGAACCGATACTCGGGAAGAACTGGAAGGCGCGACTGCTGACCGGCCTGCTGGTCGTCCAGATCATCGTCGGCTTCGAGTTCCTCTGGACGGTGCTGGTGAAGCTTGTCCGGGGCGGCTTCGTCTCCGGGCTCGGCGCCGACCTCAAGGACAGGGTGCAGGCCGCCCCGGGCTGGTATCAGTCAATCGCCCACAACGTGATCATCCCGAACGCGACGCTGTTCGCCTATCTCGTCCTCATCGGCGAGCTCTTCGTCGGGATCACCATGATCGTCGCCGCGATCGTCTGGATGGCGCGCTGGGACCGGCTGTCGCTCGCCGGCAAGCGCACGCTGGTGACGCTCATCCTCCTCGCCGCCGCCGCGGCCTTCGCGATGAACCTCAATTACCACATCGCGAACGGCGCCTCGAACCCCTGGCAGCTGCCGACCGAGGTGTTCGACGAGGGCGTCGACATCAACACCGTGCTGGCCCTCATCGACGCCACCATCCTGGTGGTGATGGGGTTCGTTCTCGCGTCGCTGCGGCGCGCCCGGACGAGGACCTAGCCCGCGGCGAGGAGCTCCGCGACGCGCTCCCTGAACCAGTCCAAGTCGGCCGGGACGATATCCACCGGGGTCTGCGTGAAGTCGAAGAACTCGAGCACGTCCATGTCGTCGATGGGCTCCAGGCCGAAGTCGAGCAGCACGATGACGTCATACATGCCGAAGTTGATGCGCCCGTCGATCTCGTCCCAGCCCATGCCGTCGACGTAGATCGACCGCCATTCGCGCAGGTACCCGGGAGAAATGATGAAGGCTCGGTCGCCGAAGGCGGCCCGCTCATCGGGCGAGAGGAAGGCCTCCCCGCCTCCGCAGGTCCGCGCCGGGAGGCGCCGCGCTCCATGCGCCTCGAACAGTGCGTCGATGTCGGGGTAGCACATCCCGTAGAGGCAGGCCGAGCCGGACGAGTCCCGGAGCGCGTCCTCGAGAGCATCCTTCAGCCGGCCCTCCCCCGCATGCAGCCCTGCCGGTAGCCAGTCGACGGCAGTCGCAGACCCCATCACGTAGTCGAACTCAGCGCGAAAGACACTACAGCCGACAAGCTTCACGATGTGCTCTCCTCGGACGTCCGTGTACTCTGGGGCGGCGTTCTGCCAAGTGGCCGGCACCGGTCCAATCAAATACCCCACGGGGTATATGAGCAACCACCGTCGGGGGGACGGCCCGGTGCCGCGGGTCGTCCCTGGGCTCTCGCCAAGTCAACCGAGGCGAGGGTGATGCTCCCGGGCGACCGGCCCCACGATGTTCCGCTCAGCCCTTGCCAGCAGTCAGTGCACGCGCGAGGATGGGCGAGCGGCAAGCGAGGCTCTGAGCGACGCACGAGAAGGGAAGGGTGCCGGTGTCACCTCACGGACACGACGAGCAGATGGTCCCCACCATCTGTGCCTTGTGCGGCCCGTCGTCCGGATGCGGGCTCGCCTGCTACGTGCGTGACGGCCGGCTCGTGCGTGTCGAGGGCATGAAGGAGTCCCCGGTGAACAGGGGCAAGCTCTGTCCCAAGGCGTATGCGTCGGCGCAATGGCTCTACTCCCCTCAGCGGCTCAAGCATCCGCTGCGGCGCATCGGGGAGAAGGGCGAGGGCAGGTTCGAACAGATCTCCTGGGACGAGGCGCTCGACACCATCGCCGCCAAGCTCGGCGAGCAGAAGGAGAACTACGGCGCCCGGTCGCTGGCGGTCCTCTCGCCGCAGGGCCGCAGCTACAAGGAGTACATCCTGCGCTTCATGATGGCGCACGGCAGCCCCAACTTCGGCCACAGCGGCATCTGCTTCATCCAGCGGGCCCTGGGGTTCGCCTACACCTTGGGCGCATTCGAGGCCGGCTTCAACCCCGACTACGAGCGTGCCGACGTCATTCTCGTGTGGGGTGGCAACCCGGTGTTCAGCGGCGCGCCGATGGGCGAGCTCGAGCGCGTACTGGACGCCCGGGAGCGCGGCGCCAAGCTCGTCGTCATCAAGCCTGAGCTGCAGCCGGACGCGGCCAAAGCCGACCTCTGGCTCCCCGTTCGGCCCGGCACGGACGGCGCCCTCGCCCTGGCGATGCTCAACGTCATCGTGAACGAGCGGCTTTACGACGCGGACTTCGTCGTGCGCCGGTGCCACGGCTTCGACGAGTTGGTCCCGCACGTACAGCAGTACACCCCCGAGTGGGCAGAGCCGATCACCGGCCTGCCGGCGAGCCAGATCAGGGAGGTCGCCAGGCTGTACGGCGGCGCGGCCTCGGCGTGCATCCGGACCGGCAATGCGTTCGACCAGACGGTCGACTCCAACCACGCCGTGCGCGCCGTCGCCATCCTCATGGCCATCACCGGGAATCTCGACCGGCCCGGCGGCAACGTCGCCCCCGCCGGGAGCACGATGCCTCCGCTCAAACCGGTCCACCTGCGAGAGCGGTACACGCAGGAGGCCATCGACGACCTGGTCGCGCCGGAGCTGGCGCCGGGCCTCCAGCCCTTCCTCGAGGGCACGTCGTCCGCCTACTACCGCTGCTTCGACAGCGTCCTCACGGGTGACCCCTACCCCATCAAGACCATCATCGCCCCCGGCACCCAGCCGACCGTGATCACGCGCGGATCCGGGCGGGTGGTCGAGGCGCTGCGGGAGCTGGAGTTCTTCGTCGTCATAGACGTGATGGAGAACGCCTCGATGCCCTGGGCGGACATCGTGGTGCCCGTGACCACCATGTACGAGTCGGACCACCCGTTCGAGGTGGCTCGTACCCGCGCCGGCGACTGGCTCATGGCGAGGAGCAAGGTCGTGGAGCCGCTCGGCGATTACAAGTCCGACTACGAGTTCTGGCTCGACCTGGCCGTGCGGATGGGTCATGGGGACGACTTCTGGCACGGCGACATCGAGGCGTGCATGGACTACCGGCTGGAGAACCTCGGACTGACCATGCAGGAGCTGCGGGCTCATCCTAGCGGTATCGTCTATGAGCCCGGGCCGATGCGCTACGAGAAGTACGACCAGCTCTTCGCGACCCCCAGTCCGCGGATCTCGGGGGCTCCGTACCTGCCGCAAGGCAAGGTCGCCGTCTACAACACGACCTTCGAGCAGCTCGGCTTCAGCCCGCTGCCGGAGTGGGTGGAACCGCCGGAGAGCCCCACCGCCACGCCGGAGCTCCTCGAGCGGTATCCCTTGACCTTCTTCGACACGCACACGACAGATGTGTACAACCACGGCTGGCTGCGCAATGTCCCGTACTTGCGGGAAGCGCAGCCCGAGCCGTGGGTCCACGTCCATCCGGGGACGGCACGAGGGCGCGGGATCGAGGATGGCGACTGGGTCATCGTCGAGTCGCCACATGGATGGGTCAAGCTGAAGGCGGTCCACTTTCCCGGCATACGGCCCGACACGGTCATGGGGGTCCACGGCTGGTGGCAGGGGTGCGACGAGCTCGACCTGCCCGGCTACCCTCTGCTCGACGGGGGCGCCAACGTGAACGTTCTCTACAGCACCGACCCCGAGAAGGCGTTCGACCCGGTGGTGACGGCGATGCCCAAGCACACCCTCGTCCAGCTGCGGAAGTGCCCATGACGACGGAGCCGGGACAGTATGGGTTCCTGTTCGACGAGCGCAGGTGCGTCCAATGCCGGACCTGCGAGCTGGCCTGCAAGAGCACGTGCGACGTCGAGCCCGGGGTGAGATGGCGGCGGCTCACCGAGGAGTGGGCCGGCGCGTACCCCGCGCTCGTCAGGACCTTCTTCTCCCTGGCCTGCATGCACTGCGCCACGCCGGCCTGCGCCGAGGCCTGCGCCGCCGGCGCCATCTCCAAGCGGCCCGGCGACGGCATCGTGGTCGTCGACCGCGCCAAGTGCGACGGCTGCCGCGACTGCCTGGCGGCCTGCCCCTACGCCGTGCCCCAGTTCGGGAGCGACGGCACGATGCAGAAGTGCGACTACTGCCTGGGCGTCGGTCGCGAGCCGGCCTGCACGCAGTCGTGTCCGGCCGACGCCCTTGTCTACGGGCCTCTCGAGGAGCTCAGGACGGCGGCGGTGGCCCGGGCCACGAAGACGCTCGATGGGACCGAGACCACAGGCCCGTCGATCGTCATCGTGACCTGAGGGCAGGGGTCCGCCGACGCTGAGTGGTGCTCGGCGGGGCGAGCCCCGAGGGCCACCGGTGAGCCGCGCGGACTCGCAGCCGGTCCTGCAGTCATCGTAGCGCTACCCCCGAGCAGAGTGGGGCATCCTCCAGCCCTGGCGTGGCCGGCAGTTCGGGCGTCCCTGCCACGAGATGTGGCGCCGGTGTAAGAAACGCCGTCCTTCTGTGTTTGTACAGGTGAAGGCAACAGTCAGCACCGAGGAGGCCCCATGAAAGTTCTCAAGACCATCATCGCCACGGCGGTGATCGTGTTCGCCCTGACGACGGTCGCCATGGCCGGCGTGCAGCACTTCACGAAGCAGAGCGGCCAGGCGACCGGCAGCCAGGCGCAGCCGACGCAGCCCACTTACACGGTCACGCTCACCGCCGCCCAGCTCGCGCAGCTCATGCACGGCAGCCAGACCGCGACGACCGGCGTGCAGCACGCCCGGCATACGCAGCACCACGCCGCAAAGGCCCGGCGTCACTCCCAGGCTGCGCAGCATCACACCAGCAGCCACCATGCGGCCGACACGACGCATTCCTCGGGGAGCAGCTCCAGTGGGACGCACCACTACGAGGCCACCCACCACGCGAGCTCGTCCGGCTCCGGCACTCATCATGCCCAGACCCGCCACTCCGGCGACTGCGGTGACGGCGAGGGCAGCTGCGGTGACTGATCGGGCAGCGCATCGTGCGCAGGGGTCGGCCGGCGACGGCCGGCCCCTGGGCCGCGGGGACCGGTTGCGTCTCCGCGGCATCAGAGTAGCCTCGAGCTTGGAACTCCTGAGTTGATGTCCCAACCTCCCGCAACAGCCCCCGACCTCGTGCGTGGCCTCCGGGCCGGACGCCGCGACGCCTTCGAGCGCCTCTACGGCGAGTACCACGCACCGATCTACAACCTCTGCGCGCGGGTCCTCGGCGACCGCGAGGAGGCCAAGGACGTGACCCAGGAAGTCTTCATCAAGGCGTTCGACCAGCTGCCTCAGGCCGATGCCGAGTCGTTCGGGCTACGCCCCTGGCTCTATCGCGTGGCCACCAACGCCTGCTTCAACACCTTGCGTTCGCGGCGCAAGCTCGGCGGCGGCGACGCCGGCCTCGAGCAGGCCGCCTCAGGGGTCGATGAGTTCGAGCGCGCCCAGACGGTTGCGTTCGTCGAGCAGTCGCTGGGCGAGATGAACGAGCGCTACCGCACCGCGCTCGTGCTCAAGGACCTCCAGGGCTTGCCGCCCGAGGAGATCGCCGAGGTCATGGAAGTCTCACGGGCGAACGCCGACGTGCTCGTCCACCGGGCGCGCGCTTCGTTCAAGACCGTCTTCGCCAGGCTCGCCGGCTCGGACGCCGCCGCTCCGGCCGCGCTCGGCCTCGTGCTCCTACCCCTCAGCGTGCCGGCGGCGCTTCAGGCGATGCCGCCGCTGCCGGCTCACTTTGCGCCGGTACATGCGCCCGTGCATCCCGGCATCCCCGCTTCCGCCGGCCCGGCCGGAGCCGGGCTGCTGACCAAGATCGGTACCGCGCTCACGACCAAGGCGGCGATCACTGCCGCCGCGACGGCCCTCATCGTTGGCGGCGGCGTGGTCGCCGTGAAAGAGGCCCAAAGGGTTCATCACCCCGCGCCCGCCGCAGCCGCGGCGGCCACGACTCGCAACCCAGCGCCTGCGCACTACGCATCGCTCGGCACGCGCCCGCCGCACGCCTCTCGCTGGGCCCGCCACGGAGTACCGCTCGGGACCTGCGGCGACAAGACCTGTGCTGATGCGGAGTCGACCGGGCATCACGCCGCGGATCACTCCGGCGACCACTCCGGCAGCGGAAGTCATGACTCCGCGACGCACGCCGCCGGCGATTCCTCGACGCACGCTGCCGACGACAGTGGAACCTCGGCGTCGACGACGCACGAAAGCTCCACGACCACCACCCACTCCGGCGATCACTCGACGCGCACGACGACTCACGGCGACGACACGTCGTCCGGGCACGACGGCGGTGACTGACGGCGCGACCCCAATGGAGTCGGTGCCGATCGTGCCGATCGGGTGTGGTCGTGAGCGGGTGCATCTCGGTTTCCGGCCGCGGGCTGTTCAGTGCGCCGCCGGCTCGCGGTCCCGTCCCGGCCGGGACGGGCCGCCGCCGCCGCTCCTCGCCGCTCAGATGACCTGGACGACCTCGTGCTCCATCATCTCGCCGGGATGGGCCTCGACGTCATCGAGGCCACGAGCCCGGCGAGCTGCCGCCGCACCACTTTGCCGTCGTGGCCGCGAAGTGCTGAGACGCGACGGCCCCGGTCTGACCGCCAAGAGTGGTCAGGCCGGGGCCGTTCTCGCGTGCGCTCGAGCCTTGTTCAGCTCGGTCGCGCTCTCAGTGCTGGCAGGCGTTGTCGAATCCGACCACCGGCAGGCCGCCCTCGATGAAGGCGTGGACCGTGGTCTGTACGTCGGCGCCGACACCCGCGTGGACGGCGATGCCGACCTGGTTGAAGCCCATCAGCGGCCGGCCGCCGATGCCGTCCACGACGATCGCGTTCACGTTGTTCTCCGCCAGCACGAGCACCGGGGCCATGCAGCCGCCTTCTACGTGAGGCGCGTTGGTGAGGACGGCGACGTCACCGATCTTGCCGTCGACGACGTCGACCATGGTGAAGCATTCGCAGCGGCCGAAGTGGCCGGAGCGCTGTGCCGTGAGGCCGCCGGGGGCCTCTGACGGGATCGCGATCCGCAGGGTGGTTCCGTTCGTGTCGCTCATTGGGTCAGACTCCGTTCCTGGTTGCTCGATCATTGCGCTGTGATGGTGGTGCCGCCGGCGTCACGAGCCGTCGTGGCCTCGTCCCCGGCTTCGTCCCTGACAGCCTGGGCCGCCCCCGCCGGCGCGCATGCCGCGACCGTGGCCGCGGAGCTCGCCACAGCGGCCCGCCCCGCCCCAGCAGGTGCGGACGTCGACCGAACTGCAGGACGGGCAGGCGAGCAGTGTCGCCTCCGGGTCACCGGTCCAGACGGTGCCGCACGATGCGCAGCAGAGTTGGCGCGGCTCGACGCGGTACTGCCCGCCGCCGATGACGATCGCCTTGCCGCCGACCAGCGCTTCGGCGACCTTGGCGCGGCCTCGCTCGAGGACGCGGCCCACGGTCTGCCGCGAGATGCCCATCGCCGCCGCGGCCTGTTCGTGGCTCAGGCCTTCGAGGTCGACGAGGCGGATCGCCTCGAGTTCGTCGATGCCCAACGGCAGCTGCTCGAGATCGCGTCCGGGTACGCCTGCAGGCTTGAACAGTTTCACGCGTGGGACGCCGCCAACCGCGCGTTCAATAGGGGGGCGTGGCATCCTGCTCCTTAGGAGTTATTAGCATATGCTCATGGTAGAGCGGGCAGCGGGCGAGTTCAAATCGTCGCTTCCCCGTTCATGAGGCGGGCACTCGCGCCCGGCTCCGACGTGATGGCCGGGCGTGGGGGCGATGCGCTTGTCGCGTCGATCACCTCTACCCCCGCCGGGAGCGTCTTCGGCGCCGGCGGGTCCAGACGCAGGTACGCATACCCGAGCCGACGGGCCGGCTCCCTGCGACTCAACGCGAGCCGGATCGCGGCCCTGCGAAGCATCGGCCGCGTCAGTCCCTCGGCATCGCGCAGGTCCTGCGCCACGTAGGCGCCGACGGCGATCAAGGCTCGGGTCGCGGTGCGCCCGCCCAGACTGCCGTCACTGGCGCGGGTCGCTCGTCCACCCCGGCTGCTCAGTCCGCTACTGCCGCGACCTGCTCCGCTGCCGTCACACGCTCGACCTCCGCCACGTTGCTGGCGTTGTCTCGGCCTGCCGTCTCCGTTCATGCTCCCTCAGCTCCTCAGGCCCAATGGCCGCTCACGGTCGGACCTGCGACCGCGGTGAGTTCGCCGCGCCCGAGCGCGTCCAGCGCACCGCGGGCCGTGACGCCGTTCTCGACCGGGTAGATGGCGACGTCTCCCGCAGCCAGCGCCTTGTATGCATTGTCGTCGACGGTGGGCGCGAGGACGGTGACCGGCTCGCGGCGCTCGCTCTCGGGCCGCAGGAAGAGGTGGCAGTCCGGCTCCTCGACGTCGGCGTCCAAGAGCCGGACCGTCACGTCGCGCCCCGCGAGCATCGCCGCGAGATTCGTCGCGAGAGTCGTCTTGCCGGTGCCGCCCTTGCCGCTTGCGATGGCGATGCGCATCGCCTCAGACCTCCAGGAGCGCAAGCGCGCCAGAGGAGCAATCGTCGACACACAGGCCGCAGCCGGTGCAGAGGCTGCCGTCGATCACGGCGATCTCCTCGATGGAGATCGCGCTTCTCCGGCAGGCCTCGACGCACGAGCCGCAGGCGATGCAGGACTCGGGCCTGGCGACGACGGCCACGGCGCGCGCTCGTGACGTGACTGCCGGCGCGCTGACGGGCACCTTTGTGCCGGGTATCGGCGCCATGACGGCGGTCATTGCGGAGGACGTGCTGTCGCCGCCGGCGGCGTGGCAGAGGCCCTCGCCGCGGCCGTCTCGGCGACGCCGGCGCATGCCTCGACCGGTCCCTTGGCCGCGACGGTCTCTGCCGCCGCGCCCTCCGCCGCTTGATCCGCGTCCGCCCATGTCAGTCGCAGCAGGCATGTCTCCTCCTTCGGAGCAGGGCAGCGGGAAAACTTGCCGCCTGCTTGTTATGAGCATATGCCCATATTATCCTGAAAGCCCGGGATTGCAAGAACACACCTTGCGCGCGAGGCTGGCGAACAGGTCCAGAACCTGAAGGCTCAGCCGGAGTCCCCTTTCGGGACGCTTGTCAGGCTCGCCGCGGAGTAAGCTCAAGCGATGGCCGGGTCCACGGACACTCTCATCATCGCGCCCAGCGACGACTATGCGCCGCCTTGGCTCTCGCCAAGGCGGCGCATCTCGAGATAGCGGACACCCCCGCGCAGCCGCTGGCCATGTGGGGAGCGTTCGCCGACGTCGACTGTAAGGAGATCGTCCAGCATCGGGCGTCCGCCAAGGCAGTGCCCATCGTCGAGGTGAGCCACCCGCTGGCCCACATCACGCACGAGGCCGCGATCGGCTCGGTCGACTCCAAGCAACTCCAGACGCTGATGAGTCGCGGGCTCACCGAAGACGAAGCCACCGACCTCTTCATCGAGGGTCTGCTCAGCTGAGGTGGCGCCGACGTACCGGCATGACCGACCATCGTCGCGCGCCGGGCCGACTACGCCAGCCTCAGCTCGCGCCCTGTCACGATCTCGGCATAAGCCCCGCGCAGGCGCTCGCTCAGGAGCGTCGTCGCCCGCTTACCGGTGCAGTGGCACGGCGCGCACAGCTCCAGATCAAGGGCCTCAAGGTAGTCAGCCGTCGCCTGCAGGCGTTCCTTGCGGGCGTGCAGCAGATGCATGCCGCCGAGCAGCGCGCGCACGGCCGGCAGCCCATCGCGGGCCACGGGCACGACGAGATCCTCTGCACCCGTCGCACCACGTAGGGCGACGCTCTCGCGGACGTGTTGCACGGTGTTCATGACGCCGCTGTGCGCACAGCCACAGAGCACGACAAGTCCGGCCGGCGTCTCGACCCACAAGGCCTGGTCGTCGACGACCTGGTCGCGGATGGTGCAGGTGGCATCGAGGAAGAAGGCGCGCTCCGCCTCCTCGAGCGGATGGCGTCGTGGCACCGGCCCGGAGGCCCATACACCCGGCGCCACTTCAAGCGGCGCCAGAGCCCAGATCGAGCGCTCCGGTACCGCTCGGAGCGCGGTGAGGCTCCGGTCCTGCAGGCCGACAGGCTCGACCTTCCCGTCCTTGTGGAGCGACCAGCGAGGGATCAGTGCCCCTGGGTGAAGCACCAAACGAGCGGATGGCGCGGCGTCCACGAGCTCGCGGACGCCGCCGCCGTGGTCGAAGTGCCCGTGGCTGAGGACGAAGGCGTCGGCCGTCTCGACGGCTTCACCAAGTCGCCGGGCATTCCGCAGAAAGGCGCCCGAACCGCCGCAGTCGAGAAGGACGCGCGCATCGGCCGTCTCGATCCAGAAGGAGAGCCCCCACTGCGCCTGCAGGCCAGGCGCGCCCTTGGCGTTGTCGATCAGGACTCTGATGCTGATGTCGCCGCCGGTCACGGCCCTCCTTCGCCCTCGCCGCACGGCGCGCCCTGGCGTGTCCCTCCCGCGGAGGGCGCCGGCAAGGGGAATGCCACGCCCCTGACGCGCTTCCTAGCCTGACCCGGCCCGGTCTTCCCGCGGCGGTCTGCCTACTCTGCGCCTTCCCGGCGCTCGCCGCGCTGCCGGAACGTCGTGCCGCTGACTTGGTCCGTCCAGCCGCCTCGAGTGCCCACTCGCAGGTCGAACTTCTCGACGTAGGGCTTGATGTCGAGCAGCGGCGTGCCGTCGAGGACGTCGAGATCCTCGACCACGAGCACGTTCCCGCGTCGCTCCACCAGACGCACGAGGCTGAGCCCGATCGGATTGGGACGCACAGGGGTCCGCGTCGCGAAGACGCCTCGAGGCACGTCGTCCAGGTAGGGGATGACCTTCAGAGGCGACGGGCCGGCGACCGAGCTCAGGACTTCGCCGGCCCGGTGCAGCCAGTAGATCAGGTGAAGGTGCGAGAAGCCCTCTATGTCGTCGAGTGCCTCGGCGAACTGAGGGAAGACCTCGACGCGCCCGCGACAGCCTTGAGCACAGACCGGCTGGATCGGCGTGCGCGCATGCTCGTGATGCTCGCTGTGTATCGTGCCGACCGGCTCAAGCGTGAGCCTCTCCATCGTCCCTCCCGCGTGGCTGCAACAAAGGATACTCCGACGTGAGGCCGCGCGCCGACGAGTGCAGCACATCGACATATGTATATAATGATGCAAATGACTGATGAACCGATCACACTGATGCCCGTGGAGCTTTGGTCTCTCTTCGAGATGCACGCTGAGCTCTGTAAGGCGCTGGCCAACGAGCACCGGCTGGCCATCCTCTTCGCGCTGGGCTCGGGGGAGCGCTGCGTCAGCGACCTGGCGGTCGTCCTCGGGATCCCGATCCACAAGGTCTCCCAGCACCTGCGGATCCTCCGGGAGCGAATGCTCGTCCGGCCGCGTAAGGACGGCAAGACCGTGTACTACTCGATCACGAATCCCCGTTTCATCGAGGGGTGCACGCTGATCAGACAAGCACTCGTCGAGCAACATCAGGCAGCCGGGCGTTCGCTCCTGGCGGCCGAACTGCTCGACGCTCTCCGGCCTCCGGCCGGAACGCCAGCTCGTTAGACCCAGTCCGAACGAACATGCGGGCGGGACCGCCCGCGCCAGTTGTCGGCGGCCGCAGGTGAGCCGCCCGCGAAAGGAGCAGTCATGGACGTCGACGAACTCGAGGACATCACTCCCGACTGCGTTGCGGACGCACGCGGAAGCGCCTGCCCGGGCCCGCTGCTCGAGGCCAAGAAGAGCATCGGCTCGGTGAGCGTCGGCGGCGTCGTGGAGATCCGCTCGAGTGACCCCGCCTCTCGTGACGACATCCCCGTCTGGACCGAACGGGTCGGTCACGAGTACCTCGGTGTGCTCCAGGCGGAAGAGGGCTACGACCGCATCTTCGTGCGTCGCGGCAAGTAGACCTGGGGGCGATCGTGAGTGACGGCACCCCCGCGGGGGACGGGTCGAAGATCCTGATCCTGGCTACCGCGACGTGCGCCTATCCGGCGGCCGACGCGACCGGCCAGGCTCACCTCCACTACCCGGCGAACGCGTACATCCTGCGCGTGCCGTCGCCGGTCCTCTTCCCTGAGGAGTTCTACTATCGCTGCTTCGAGAAGGGCGTGGGCGGCATCCTGGTGATGTCGTGCGGTCATGAATGTCCCTACGTGGGCGCCTTCGAGAAGCTGCTGGCGCGCCTGGACCGGGTCAAGCTCGGGCTCAAGGAGCGCGGGATCTCGCCCGACCGGCTGCGGCTGAGCGCCATCTGCACCGTCTGCACGAAGCCGTTCCTCAAGGAGATCGCGGAGATGAACGACCTCCTCGCACACGAGTCCGAGGGGGTCGTGGCATGAAGACTCCGGACGCGTTCGACGTGCTCGTGATCGGCGCCGGCATCGCCGGGCTGCAGTCCGCGCTCGACATGGCCGACCAAGGATTATCGGTCGGCATCGTCGAGCGCGACGCGAGCATCGGCGGTGCGATGATCGGCCTCAGCAAGGTGTTCCCGACCCTGGACTGCTCCAGCTGTATCACGACGCCCAAGATGGCCGCCGTCGCTCACCATCCCAACATCACGACGATGACGTATACCGAGGTGGAGCGGGTGCGGCGCGACGGCGAAGCCTTTCGCGCTGTGCTCCGCCGCAAGCCCCGCTACGTCATCGAAGAGGACTGCATCGGCTGCCGCCAGTGCGAGTACGCCTGTCCCGTGGACGTGCCCGACGAGTTCGAAGGCGGTATGGGCGCCCGCCGTGCCGCCTACATCCCGTTCACCAACGCCATCCCGCAGACGGCGGTCATCGATCCCAACGAGTGCATCCTGTGTGGGCGCTGTGTTGCCGCCTGTCCTACCGACGCCGTGGTGCTCGACCAGGAGGGAGAGACCGTCGAAGTCGTCGCCCAGGCGGTCGTCGCTACGACGGGCTGGCAGCTCACGCCGCTCGAGGCCAAGGCGGAGTATCACGGCGCCGAGATCACCAACGTGCTCGCCCCGACCCAGATGGAGCGCCTGCTGGCGCCGCACGGTCCGTACGGCCGTGTGCTGCGGCCGTCCGACGGCAAGGCCCCCGAGTCGCTCGCCTACGTGCAGTGCGCGGGCTCGCGCGACCAGACGCTGGGCGTGCCCTATTGCTCGCGCGTCTGCTGCATGTACGCCATCAAGCAGGCGATGCTGCTCAGCGGGTCGCTCCCGTTCGCTGACATCACCATCTACTACATGGATATCCGCGCCTTCGGCAAAGGCTACGAGGAGTTCTATCGTTCGGCCAGGGCCATGGGCATCGAGTTCGTCAAGGGCAAGGTCGCGCGACTCACCGAGGCCGACGACCAGGGCGTCATCGTGCGCGTCGAGCGCATCGACCAGTTCGGTCAGGTCGAGGAGCGCAAGCACGATCTCGTCGTGCTCTCGCTGGGCATGCGCCCCGCCGAGGACCTCACGCGGCTCGTCGCGATCGAGACCGGCGAGGATGGGTTCGCCGAGGTGCCGCGGCCCAAGGACGCGCCTTGCCGCACCGCGCTGGACGGGCTCTTCGTCGCCGGCACCGCGACCGGCCCGATGGACATCGTCGACACGATCGTCGAGGCGGGCGCCGCCGCGACCGAAGCGTCGCTCTACCTGCGCGAGGGCGGCGTGACGGGCTCGGCTGGTCGGGAGCCGGCCGCAGCCGGTGCGGGCGCGGAGGCCTCCACGCCCGCCGAGGCGCAGGTGATGTCGTGAGCGCCGGAGACCAGGGACAGCGCTCGCCGGACGTTCCGGTGGAGGAAACGCCTCAGACCGAGGCCGCCTGCGCCGAGGAGGCTCCGCCGCGCATCGGCGTGTACGTCTGCCACTGCGGCGGCAACATCTCGGACGTCGTGGACGTGGAGAAGGTCATCGAGGCGGCGGGCCGGTTGCCCGGCGTCGTGGTCGCCAAGACCAACGTGTTCATGTGCTCGGACCCTGGGCAGAACGCCGTCCTCGAGGACATCACGGGCGAGAAGCTCGACAGCGTGGTCGTCGCGGCCTGCTCGCCGAAGCTGCACGAGACGACCTTCAGGAAGGTGCTCGAGCGTGGCGGCCTGAACCCGTACCTGCTCGAGCAGGCCAACATCCGCGAGCAGGTGAGCTGGGCGAGTGACGACCCCGCGACGGCGACCGAGAAGGCGACCTCACTGGTGGCCGCCGCCGTCGCCAAGGCGTCGCAGCTGCGGCCGCTGGAGCCGATCCGCGTGGACACCACGTCCCGGGCCGTCGTGGTGGGCGCCGGCGTCGCCGGCCTGCGCGCCGCGAGCGACCTCGCGCGCGCCGGCATCGAGGTCGCTCTCGTCGAGCGCGGCGCGACCCTGGGCGGCAACGCCTCCGTGCTGGACCGTCTGTTCCCCAACGAAGAGCCCGCCGCCGATGTCATCTCGCGGCTGGTTGACGACGTCCTGGCGCAGAAGCGGGTGAGCATCTATACCGAGGCCACCGTCGAGAGCGTCGGCGGCTACGTCGGGAACTTCACCGCGAGTGTGCGCCAGTCGCTGACCGGCGTCGTCATCGACGAGGCGGCGCGGGTGAGCGACATCGCGACCGGGCGCTTCGTGCCGTTCGAAGGCTACGTGCTCGCCGCCGCGCGGGTGGCAGCGACCGCGCCCGAGGGCGAGGCATCTGCGGTCGACCACGGCGCCGGCGAGGCGGAAACGGAAGAGGCCCCGACCACGACCATCGTCATCGAGGCCGGCGCAGTGATCGCGGCGACGGGCTTCGATCACTACGCGCCGCGCAAGGGCGAGTACGGCTACCAGCGCATCCCGCAAGTGGTGACGCTGCCGGACTTCATCCGCTGGCTCAGCGTGCTCGACCCGGGGAAGGGGCTGCCCGACTACGACGGCAGCCCCGTCGGTGGCGTCGCCTTCATCCACTGCGTCGGCAGCCGCCAGGCCGAGGGCGTCAACAAGCCGCAAGCGGACGGGAGCATCAACGAGTACTGCTCGCGTGTCTGCTGCACCGCTACGCTGCAGGCCATCTGCGACCTGCAGGAGAAACGCCCGGACGTCGACACGTACGACTTCTACCAGGACATCCGCACCTACGGCCGCGGGCAGGAGGAGTACTACGAGCGCGCCTCCAAGGGCGGCGCTGTCTTCGTGCGCTGGAGCGACCAGGAGCCGCCGACGGTCGCCAAGGCGAAGCCGGGCGACGGCTCGGCGGCGCTGGTCCGGGCACGCGACGGCCTCACCTGGGGAGAAGAAGTCGAGGCCGCGGTCGACCTCGTCGTGCTGGCCGTGGGCATGCAGCCTGCCGACGTCTCCACGCTTGTCGAGAGCCTGAAGCTCCCCGTCGGCGCCGACCGCTTCCTGCAGGAGGTCCACCCCAAGCTGCGGCCGGTGGAGCTCGCCGTCAGCGGCGTACTCGTCGCCGGCACCAGCCAGGGGCCTAAGGACATCACGGAGTCGGTCGCCTCGGCGTCCGCCGCGGCCGCGAAGGCCACGGCGCTGCTCTCGACCGGCCACGTCGAGCTCGACCCCTTCGTGGCGCACGTCGACGCGACGCTCTGTGAGGGGAACGGCGCCTGCGTCGCCGAGTGCCCGTACACGGGCGCCGTCGAGCTGCACGAGTACCCCGACGGCGGCAAACGAGCCGTCGTGAACCCTGCGCTGTGCTCCGGCTGCGGCGCCTGTGTCGCGGTGTGTCCCACGAGGGCTATCGATTTGGCCGGCTGGACGCTTGCCGAGTACGACGCGATGGTCGACGCGATCGTCGCCGGGTCGGAGGCGCCGGCGCGATGAGCACCTCGAAGGAACAGCGCGCCGCCCTCAAAGCGACACTCAAGAAACTGCGTGACGCACGCGGCACGGCTGTGGACGCGGTGGTGGAGCGCAACAAGCTGCGGCAGGCGGCGCGCAAACAGGTGCGCGCCGCGCTCGCCGAGGGACCGGCCACGGTCCCTGCGCTGGCCGCGGCCACCGGCCTGGCCTCCAAGGATGTGCTGTGGCACGTGGCCGCGATGCGCAAGTACGGCGACCTCGTGGAGTCCGGGATGGACGGCGACTACTGCACGTACAGCCTGGTCGCCAAGGCCGGCGGGGGTGAGGCGTGATGGCCACGCGCATCGACACCACCGTGCTTCGCGACATGAAGACGTACGGCGCGTTCGACATCAACGCGTGCTTCAACTGCGGCAACTGCACGGCCGTTTGCCCGCTCTCGCAGGACTCCGTGGCCTTCCCGCGGCGGATGATCCGCTACGCGCAGCTCGGGCAGAAGGCCAACGTGATCGCCAGCCGCGAGCTCTGGCTCTGCTACTACTGCGCCGAGTGCTCGGACACGTGCCCGCGGCAGGCCGAGCCGGGGGAGTTCATGGCGTCGGCCAGGCGCTTCGCCATCGCCGGCTTCGACCCGACGACGATCGCCCGCCGCCTCTACGGGTCGGCGGTCTTCACCTGGTCGCTGCTGGCGGCCGTGTTCGCCGCCCTGCTCGTGCTCCTGCTCGCCGGATCGCCCGGCTGGCCCGGCGGCCGTGTGACCAGCGACGCGCTCCTCACCTTCGTCCCCTACGAGACGATCCACTGGCTGGGCATCGGCGTCGGCGTCGCAGCCGTCGCGTTCACCCTCGCCACCGTGGTGAACATGCTCTGGTCCATCTCGCGCGCTCCGACGCCGGGTGGCCTTGGGCTGCCGGCGCGGCGGGCGGAGGTCTTTCCGCTCTCCGTCGCGGCCCACTCCCTCGGAACGACCGTCGCCGAAGTCTTCGGTCAGATGCGCTATCGCGACTGCGACAGCGAGAAGGCGGCGCCGGCGGCGCCACTGCCGCTGCGCCGCTGGTTCGTGCACTACTCGATCATGATGGGCATGATCGGGCTGGCGCTTGCGACGGCGCTCGACTACTTCTTCAAGGCGCCGGGGTCGTACGTGCCGATCTGGTCGCCGGTGCGGCTGCTGGGCACGGTAGCCGGCGCCTTCCTCGTCTACGGGGTCACCATCGCGCTCATCCAGCGCCTGCGCAAGCAGGACAAGTACAGCTCGCACAGCTTGCTCTCGGATTGGCTGTTCCTCGGCCTTCTGTGGGGGATCGGCGTGACGGGCTTTGTCCTGGAACTCGCCGACTACGCGACGCTCAGCGGCTGGGTCGGCGTCGTGTTCCTCGTCCACATCGCGCTGGCTCTGGAGCTGATCCTGTTCCTGCCGTTCACCAAGTTGGCCCACATCATCTACCGACCGCTCGCCATCTGGTTCACAGAATTCCGGCGACTGCGGGCGACGTCCGAGTGACCCACTCACGAAGGAGAAGCACATGGCAGACGCAGCCGCAGACAAGGTCGTCATCATGGCGACGCACGGCCCCGAAGACAAAGAGCGCGCGACGCTGCCCTTCGTCATGGCGACCGCCGCTCAGGTCATGGAGTGCGAGGTCGTGGTGATCCTTCAGGGGACCGGCGTGTTGCTGGCGCAGAAGGGCGTCTACGACCACATCTTCGCGGGAGGGCTTCCGCCGCTCAAGGATCTCTTCCACACCTTCATGGAGGCCGGCGGCAAACTGCTCGTCTGCACTCCCTGCGTGCAGGAGCGAGAGCTCGGTCAGGACATGCTGGTCGACGGCGCGCAGCTGATCGCCGGCGCGCGCGTGATCGCGGAGGTCACGACGGCGAAGGCAGTACTGAACTACTGAGCCGCAGGATCACCCCCGCTCCCTGAGAGAGCGGCTGATCGTCTGGGCGGCGGCGCTCCTGGCGCGGGGAGCGCCGCCGCCCGCCGCCCCTTGGCGCTCATGCCCCGGAGAACCGAGACGACATCGAACTGCCGGGTGCGGGCTTCGCGTGCGCGGAGTGCGGACGCCTCGCCTGCTACGAGCGCGCGTTCCCGAGGGCCACCCCGCCCCGGACGACGTCGGTGACGACCTGGTCGCCCCCCTCTCTGCCCGTCCAGTCTATGTGAGCATATGCTCACGAACCGAATGAGAGTGCGGCGTGGCACGGGATACCTTGACAGAGTAGCTTGGCGGACTATTATGAGCATATGCTAATTATGTCCGGGTCGCGGGTGCGGATCCGACACACCGCCGAGGGGAGGCGGTCTGGACGCCCCGGCAGACTGGAGGCCAGCCTTGGACGCCGTACAACGTCATCTCTCTCCCGACTCGCGAAGCGGATTCGAAGCAGTGGTACGAGACCCATGCCGGGTGCGTCACTTCATCGACGAGGCCGTCCCTCGCGAGGACGTCGAACACATGGTGGATCTCGCGATGTGCGCGGCCAGTACCTGTGCGGCACAGACCTGGCGGTTCGTCGCAGTGAGCGACCCGAGGCTTGTCGCGCGCATGCGCAATGCCGTGCTTGGGCGCTTCGAGCAGCTTGCGCTGACTCCCGGGTTGGCGCTTCAGGAGCACAAGCGAACGGCGGCGCGTGCCCAGGCGCTGTCGTTCGCCAAGGCGCCCCTTTGCGTTGCGGTCGTCGCCCTTCCTTCGAGCTCGCCGATCGAGGAATTGATGGAGCTGGCAGGGATGACCCAGGAGGAGCGCGACCGCCTGTGCGTGCGCCCTGAGCTGCAGAGTGCTGGAGCCGCGGTCCAGTTGCTCACCACGTCGGCGCACTCTCTTGGCTATGCGACCTGCTGGACTTGTGCTCCCATCGTGGCCGTCGAAAGGCTGGAGGAGATCCTGGAGGTGGAACCCCCGTCTCGTCTGGTGGCGCTGGTGGCCGTCGGCCGGTCCGCCGAGCAGCCCGTGGCCTCGAGGCGGTGGCCCTTGGAACAGGCTCTGACCTTCCGCTGACGGGCGCGCTGTACGGCGAAGCGGCCCGCGACCGCACTTTCCGCGCGGTCGCGAGCGGCTCCAGTGAAGGGCCGAGTCCGGTGGCCCCGTCCCGGGCGGAGCCACCTTGGCAGCCGCGCCTCACGGCGCGGCTGCCACAGGCTCAGGCCGCTTCCGCCGCCTTGGCGGCCTTGGCCGCCTCGGTCGCCTCCGCGTGGACCTGGACGCGCGCGAAGTACACGGCCAGCGGCCGGTAGGCGAGGTGCGCCCACTTGCCGAACGGCACCTCGAGCACCAGCATCGGCACGACGCCCATGAGGTGGACGATGTACACGACGTTGGCGGCTTCATCGAATCCTGTCCTGTGGAGGGCGGTCTGCAGCACGCCGGTGACCGCCACGTACAGCAGCAGGTACAGGAACATCCAGTCGCTCTCATGCGAGTGCTGGTGCTGCGGGAGGTCCTTCTTCAGACGTCCGCGGATGTTCAACGCCACGGCGACGATCAGGCCGATCGAGGCCAGGTAGCCGAACGCGTGCACGCGCCAGTCGATAGCCGGACCGGACTGCATCCTGTACAAGAAGAACATGATCAGGATGAGCATGGTCACGTAGCTCAGCATGAGCGCGAGGTGGATCGCCCACGGGCGCTTGCGCTCGCACTGCTTGTACTTGGCCTGCGTGAAGAACTGGTACGGCAGCTGCGGGAGGGCGGCCAGGTACGAGCCGATGCCCGCGCCGGACCCCTTCATCACGTTGCGCCACATGCGCAGCACGTTGATGCCGAGCAGGACCACCAGGATGATCGCCATGCCCCAGTCGAAGCGGTGGACGTAGTGCGCCGGCAGGAAGGCGTTCTCGCCGTCGTAGACGTTGAAGCTGCCGCCGTGCAGGATGCCGAAGGTGACGAACCCGATGGCGGTGAGGATCGCCGCGAAGACGATGGCGATGATCTCCCAGGCCGGCGAGCGGTAGAACAGGCCGCTGAGGCCGCTGAAGTCGTACTTGGCCGTGAGCCAGCGGCGCATGCCCATCATGGTCTCGCCGGGCTCGGCCTCCTTGGGACACTGCTCCGAGCACTCGCCGCAGTAGTAGCACATCCAGGGCTCAAGGCTCCCTTTGAGCTTGTCCTCGAGCCCCAGCTGCAGCGCGTGGATGGGCCGGCGTGGGAGGACATGCGGCTCCTCGGAGTGCACGCAGACCGCGGAGCACGTGCCGCAGTTGAAGCACTTGTCGGCGTCGGCGGCTCCGTACGCCTGCAGCTCGTCGGCGAGCCCCGGATTGATCTGTGTGGCCATCGTCCTCCGCCTAGATGAACAGGTTGACGTTGGCCTCGTCGGCGTGACCGAGGTAGGCGGCGACGCCTTCGAACTCGATGCCGTCGATCAGCTCTTCCGGCTTGAAGCCGAGGATGTCCATGCTGAGCGTGCAGGCGACGAACTTGACGCCTTGCTCGCGAGCGCTGTCGAAGAGCTCCTCGAGCGACATGCCGCCGGCGGCCTTGGCGGCCTTGCGCATCATCGGCGCGCCCATGCCGGCCATGTTCATCTTGGAGAGGCCGAGCTTCTTGGTGCCTTTGGGCATCATGCCGCCGAACATCTTCTGCAGCGTGCTCTTGCCCTCGCCCGAGGCCTTCTCGGGCTTGCGCAAGATATTGAGGCCCCAGAACGTGGCGAAGATGGTGACTTCGTCGCCCATAGCGGCGGCGCCGTTGGCGATGATCAGGGCAGCCATGACCCTGTCGAAATCACCGCTGAACAGAATGATGGTCTTCTTGGTGGTGTCCATCAGGACTCCTCTCGCGGTACTGCCTGATAAGGGAAGTAGCCGTCGTCGTCGACCTCTTTGATCTCGGCGACCCAGCCGTACTTGCGCAGGCCCATGACCCAGAACACGACCTCGCGGCTGGGCTTGCCCAGGGCTTCAGCGATCTGGGGGATGGTCTGGGGGCCGGATTCCAGCACTTTGAGGATCCGGCCTCTCATGAACTGCTCGTCGCGGATGACCTCGCGCACGTCGCGAAGCCGCGGCTCGAGCTGTGCGGTAACGGGCGTGCTCATACGCACACCACCTCCAGCATGCCGTCGATCATGGAGCGGATCTGGGCGTCGGTGTAGCCCTGCAGGTCGATTGCGTCCGACGGGCAGACGGGGACGCAGCCGCCGCAGCCCTTGCAGGCCGTCTTGGAGATCGTGGCGAGCTCCTTGCCGCCCTCTGAGGTCTTGGCGATGGCGTCGTAGGGACAGGTGGTCTCGCAGGCGCCGCACCACGTACAGACGTCCGTGTCCACCGTGGCGACCAGCGGGTCGAGCTCGGCGTAGCCGCGCTTGAGGATGGACGCGCTCTGGGTGACGGCGGCGAGCCCGGAGGCGACCGCCTCGGATGAAGTGCGGGGGCTCTGGCAGGCGCCGCAGATGTAGGCGCCGTCCACCACCGTCTCCACCGGACGCAGCTTGGGGTGGATCTCGTTGTAGAAGCCGCTCTGGCCCACCGGGAGCTTCAGCGTCTTGGTCAGCCCCTCGTTCTCGCGCGGCACCATGCCGGTGACCAGCACGACGAGGTCGGCGGCAAGCGCGACCTCCTCG